>Ga0208190_1000032_pt1 | contig 49511 bp, 43 predicted proteins | sample June2015DPH_13_1_FD_184708 | JGI IMG/M metagenome (GOLD analysis project Ga0208190, IMG submission 184708) | Peatland microbial communities from SPRUCE experiment site at the Marcell Experimental Forest, Minnesota, USA - June2015DPH_13_10... | ecosystem: Environmental > Terrestrial > Soil >... | reverse complement strand
CTCAAGGACTTCGGCGGCCACCTGGAGTCACTTAAGTTGTTGAAACTACAGCATAAGGTAGCACTGAAAAGGCTGGCGTCGGCGGTTCAACTCCGTCCCTGGCCACCATTTAAAATCAATGGGTTACGAACTACCTAGCCTTCAAGGCTAAGTTCTCGCCCGCCTCGCCATTGTCTTATAAGTAGCTTAGAATCAGTGAGATATGTTCGGGGTCTGACACGCGGCGGAAATAGGCTGGCGTCGCCCACAGGCTCCATCCATCCGACTGATTTGACGGGAGTTATCAAATGAGCAGAGCGCCCGAAAAATGAGCGCGAACTATGCGCGAACATAGCTCGTCAAAAAGACGGTCGGGGATCGACAACGTTGTGTACTTTCGGACGACCGAAGGTTTTGCGATGGGCTTTGACGATGAGATCGCGAGCGCAGAAATCTACCGTTCGGATGGAAAGGCTCGTTATGACCCCCTCTTGCTCGGGGCCCTACGAGATGAATTAAATCCTTGTCGGGGGAAGCACTTCGGGGAGGAATTGCTTCTGCTTCTAATTCGGCTTCGGCGCAGTATTGTCTGTTTGTGTCACCACGGTGAAGTTTTTGTCAGAAGCCGTTGTGCCACCCGGAGTCGTTACTGAGATTTTGGCATTTCCCGGCTTGGCGGGGCGCAGGAACTTTGACGGTGATCTTGGTGTCATCGACCGGCCGCTGCCGTGTGAAGCCCGTGTGTGATTTTGAGCGGTCTCTTTGATTCCGTAACAAGGCTCGATCTATCAGTCAGTTGCGGACGGTTCCATTTCGGTGCAAGCACGCGACAGTCGTAGTCATGGTCCATTTATGGTCCACGTTTTAGCCAAAACAGGCCGACCTCTGCCGTTAGGGCAGAGGTTGTTGGGCGTCACAACTTCATCTGCGACATGCACGAAAAGCCTCTTAGCTGGTCGCTTTCCGTCTAGAGATCTTTGCTGCGGTTGTTCGACCGTACTCTCCCCTGATGCCATGTGAATCGTTTGACGCGCCACCTGGCCTGCTGCTCTTACGACTTCTGCGACTTTTGGCATCAAAAACTGATTGTCGGCAAGCGTGGGGTTACGACCGCACAAAGCTGGAGTTGGCGTTTGCCCGGTTTCTAGCGGCTATTCCCAAGCGGATTGAGGGCTAAGCGCTGAGCGTGCTGGATCGGCGCTCGTGCTTTCATGTTGCTTGCTGAACGCTTGGCATTTTGCTGAACTCAGCATTTTGCTGAGGGCGAGGCTGGCGAGCGACCTGTCAACGGTGGCGACCGAGCCGCGAACGGCGGTTTACACAACCCGAAAGCCCTGCTCTAGAGAATGGGGCATTGCCGCGAACAACCGTCAGCGTAATATAGAAGCCAAATTTCTGTGGGGGAGCCGGCCAGCTCATGGGGAGAAAAATTGACGCGCCATCGGGCGTGCGTGCGGTCGCGCGTTACGCTCTCGCGCTCGCCCTAGTGACACTTGCGCTCTCGATCTCCCTGGCATTCCAAAATTCCATCGGCAATCCGTTCTGGTTTTTCTTCTCCGCAGCGGTGATCCTCAGCACCTGGCTCGGCGGAACGGGTCCCGGCTTGCTCGCGGTGATTTATAGCACGCTGGCGGTGATGTACTGCTTCATGCCACCGCTGCACAGCTTTGCGGTGACGCCCCGCGAACTCCCTTACTTTGTGACCTTTGTTGCATGTGAAATCGGGGTGACCCAGCTGATTTCTTGGCGTAGGCGCACTGAAGATGCGCTACGGCAGGCTCGTGATGAGCTTGAGGTGAAGGTTGCGGAGCGAACCATTGACCTGAAGAATGCAAACGAAGCACTCTTGAAGCAAATGGACGAGCAGAGGCGTACTGAGGAGACCCTTCAGGCAACCCGAGCGGAGTTGGCTCGTGCAACCAGGATCACGACCATCGGCGAACTGACGGCGTCGATCGCGCATGAAGTAAACCAGCCGCTCGCGGCCGTAGTGGCAAACGCGGATGCCTGCGTGGCCTGGCTAGCTCGTGAAACGCCGGATCTTGCTGAAGCACGAACCGCAGCAGAGCGTGCCACACAGGGGGCTACGCGCGCGTCAGAAGTCATTGCCCGGATTCGTTCGCTCATCACTAAAGCCACACCTGAGAAATCCCGCGTCCAGATTAATCGAGTGATAGAGCAGACCGCTGCTCTCGGTGAAAGGCAAGCAGCGAACAACCATGTGACGATTAGACTCGAACTCTCGCCCGACTTACCTATCGTGTTCGGCGATAGCATCCAATTGCAGCAGGTAATCTTGAACCTGGTCGTGAACGGTATCGAAGCGATGACAACTGTTACTGATCGGCCAAAAATGCTGGTTCTTCGTACAGAACCAGAGAGCAAATGCCAGATTCGAGTTTCCGTTCAGGACTCCGGCATCGGCCTGACAGAGGAAGTGAAGGGCCGGTTGTTCGAACCCTTCTTCACAACTCGCGCCAAAGGAATGGGTATGGGACTGTCGATCAGCCGCTCGATTATTGAAGCTCACGGCGGACGATTGTGGGCGGAATCCAACGGCTCGGATGGAGCAACATTCCAATTCACTGTGCCGAGTGAGGACAGTCCAGGTATATGAAGGAACAGGATCCAATTGTTTTTGTCATCGATGACGATCGTATGATCCGCGACGGACTCCAGAGCTTGATCAGATCGGTGGGACTTCGTGTGGAGACATTCGCTTCAGCCCAGGATTTCTTAGGGGCGAAGCGTCCAGATGCGCCGGCCTGTCTGGTTCTGGATGTAAGAATGCCGGGTCTCAGCGGTCTCGATCTGCAATTGAAGTTGAGGGATGACGGAATTCCGATTCCAGTCATTTTTATTACCGGCCATGGTGACATTCCAATGTCGGTGCGAGCGATGAAGGAGGGCGCGCACGAGTTCCTGACGAAGCCGGTTCGTGGCCAGGATCTGCTCGATGCAGTTCAGAAGGCACTGGCCAGCGATCGATCCCTTCGTCGAGAACGCCGGGAAGCAAACGAAATCCGCGCCCGGTTCGAGTCCCTGACGCCTCGGGAGAAGGAAGTGCTTGAGTTGGTAGTTGCGGGCCTTCTGAACAAGCAGATTGCTGATCAACTGGGAATGAGCGAGCTCACGGTGAAGACTCATCGTGCTCATGTAATGGAAAAAACCCAAGCCGAATCCCTGGCCCACCTGGTCCGCATGTCTGAGAGGCTCAAGACTGCCACTCGAAAGTCAGGATCGACCTCCTCCTAAAGCAGGAGATGATTCAAAACAAAGCAGGATAGTTTTCAAGTTGCCCGGTTGGTAGTCTCATCCTCGTGGCCGATCCCACGAGCCACAGACTGGGTGAACTGAAGTGGATGAGACTCTAACCAAGACCGGGATCATCGCCATCGTTGACGATGACGAACCGCTTCGCGAAGCACTGGGAAGCGTGATGAAGGCGGCTGGCTTTTCTCCAAGAACCTTCGCCTCTGCTGAGGAATTTCTCGCCTGTGACGATTGCGATGACACAGCCTGCCTAGTACTCGACGTTCGCTTGCCGGGCATGAGCGGGATCGAGTTGCAGAAGCAGTTGAGCAAGACGAACAGCCGCCTCCCCATTGTTTTTGTAACCGCCCACGGTGATGCCACGCTTCGAGACTCACTGATGCGAGCCGGAGCTGCCGCTTTTCTTTCTAAGCCGGTTCGAAGCGACGCATTGCTAAAGGAAATTCGAAGGGCGCTGGAGCAAAGCAGCGTCAACAACCACCGATGAATGGAGATAGCTATGGCTTCCACTTATACGATCACGACGAATGACGAAACTACAGCGAATTTCAATTTCTCACGACTGGCGCAATCTCGCGCAGACTCAACGAACGAAATTGTCGGGGAAAGTGCACTGCTGCAGTCATTATTGCAACAGGTAGGGCTAGTCGCTCCAACCGACTCCACAGTCCTGATTCTGGGGGAAACGGGCACCGGGAAAGAACTGATCGCTCGTGAAATCCACCGGCTCTCCAACCGCTCGTCACGTCCGTTTATCCGAGTGAACTGCGCGGCGATTCCACCTTCCTTGATCGCGTCAGAGTTATTCGGACACGAACGAGGGGCGTTTACCGGGGCCCTGCAGCGGCGCCAAGGCCGTTTTGAGGCCGCCAACGGGGGAACGATATTTCTCGATGAGATCGGCGAGTTGCCCATGGAAACCCAGATCACTCTTCTGCGCGTGATTCAGGAACGAGAATTCGAACGCGTGGGCAGTAGCCAGCCGATCTCAGTGGATGTTCGCATTATCGCGGCAACGAATCGTGATCTGGAAGCAGCCGTAGCGGATCGTACATTTCGTTCGGACATGTTTTACCGGCTGAACGTCTTTCCGATTTATGTACCTGCTTTAAGAGAACGGCTGGAGGATATCCCGCTGCTGGTCGAGCATCTGATCGAACGTTTTGCCAAGAGAGTGGGCAAAGCTTTTCGCACGATCAAGATGAATACGATCGAAATCCTGCAAGCCTACGCTTGGCCGGGCAATATTCGTGAACTCCAGAATGTGATCGAAAGATCCGTCATTTTAGCTGAGGGGGATGTCTTCTCGGTCGACGAAGGATGGGTAAAACGCGAGCTGCGGAGGCCGCGAACAACGGCTCCACTTGTCAACTCAATTGCCGAGCGGGAGCGGGAGATGATCGAAGTCGCGCTCTCAGAAAGCGGAGGGCGCATTTCAGGGCCCTCCGGCGCTGCTGCGAAGCTGGGGATCCCCCGTCAAACTCTGGACTCGAAGATTGCGAGCCTGCAAATCAACAAACTGCTGTTCAAGTCACGGCGAAACGGAACGCTTGCCATGCCGCAAGTCAATACGGAGGGCCTCAATGTCGAATGACGTAATTGATTGTGGCATTGCTCTCGTGTTTCTTGTGGTCCTGATGTTCATCCTCAACCGCCTGGGTTTGATGGCTTGGTTTTCGTGGGTGAGTCGCCGCAAGAACCCGAATCAAGATTCTTCCGCCAGGAAGTACTGGAGCTCGCACGAGTAGTCGGCAAAGAGCGAGCGCCCCCGCCGCACGATCGCTTACTAACACTCCAAACTTCTGGCCCGTATTTCTGACTGGTCGGCATTGCCGAAGGCCTCAGCATTGTTCTTCGGACTAACTCCTCCCGTTTCAACCGCGTCGCTGTGGACACGTGATTGCACCTCAAACGGAATCGGCAGACAGCCGAACGAAACTTTCGTTAGGAGGAAGTGATGCGAAAGAACTTGATTCGACGAATTCCAATGTTCTTGTTTTGTGTCCTCAGCCTGCTTCCCTTGCAGGCTCAGGATGGCAGTTCAACCTCAACTAGCCCTGTTCAGATGACAGTCACGGTTCGAGTGCTCGGGAAAAACAAACGCATGCCCGAGGTCAATCGCGAGGACATCATCGTACGGCAAGGAAAAGATCGGCTGCTGGTCACCGGGTGGACTCCGCTCAGTGGTGACAGCAGCCCGCTTGATCTGTTCGTCCTGATCGACGATGCCGCGTGGTCGAGCGTGAGTTCTCAGTTCGGCGACTTGCGCGAATTCATCTATTCGTTGCCAAGGACGACTTCGGTGGGTGTGGGATACATGCGCAATGGAACGGTCCGAGTTGCGCAGGACCTGACAACCGATCACCGGCAGGCAACAAACGCTCTGAGAATTCCTCTGGGCTCGCCAGGGGTCTATGGCAGCCCGTACCTGTCGGTGATCGATCTGATGAAGCGGTGGCCCGAAAACTCGAATCGGCGCGAGATCGTGATGATCACCGACGGCGTCGATCGACTTCACGGCTATCCGCACAGTCGTGGTCTTGCCCCCATGAGCCCTGACGTCAGTTCAGCCAGCACGGTTGCTCAACGTACGGGAACGATCATCCACAGCATCTACACACGCGGAGTTGGATGGCGTGGAAGTAATTTCTGGCAGGTCACGAATGGCCAGAACGCCATGGCCAAGCTCGCAGATGAAACGGGTGGCGAGTCCTTTTTCCTGGGCGTTGGCGAACCTGTTAGCTTCCGGCCCTACCTGGACCGTTTGCAGACCAGCCTCGACAACCGTTACCGGCTCGAATTCAACGCTGTGCCCGGCAAGAAGCCCGGACTACAGAATGTGAAGCTGACCACCGAAGTTGCGGGTGTCGAACTCGACTCGGCTGACAGCGTCTGGGTAGCTGCTCGGTAGTGTTTTAGAAACGGGTCTTTTCGGCGCAGAAGAACAAGTCCAAGCTCGAAACGACCCGTTTTCTTCCGTCCCTCGATTCTTGCACGCGGTGAGCCCAGAGCATCCATAGGCGAGGAGGTAGAAGAATGGATCTTCAACTGAAAGGTAAGAAGGCGATTGTAACTGGCGGCTCGGCGGGAATCGGCCTGGCTGTGGCGCGGTTGTTGGCGGAAGAAGGTGTCCAGGTTACGATTCCTGGGCGTAGTGGAAAGAAGCTGAGTCAAGCGATCACGACCCTCCGGGGATCTGCGCATGCGGTCGAAACCGATCTTGGAACCGCCGAAGGCGCGAGAATCCTCATCAGCCAGGTTCCGGATACTGACATCCTCGTGAATAATCTTGGAATCTACGAATCGAAGAAATTTACCGACATTAGCGATGAGGATTGGCTGCGATATTTTGAAGTTAATCTGCTCGGCGGCATTCGGCTAGCGCGCCACTACTTCCCACGCATGCTCGAACGGAATTGGGGGCGCGTTATTTTTGTTTCGAGCGAGGCGGGAGCCGAGACACATCCCGACATGATTCACTACGGTGTCACAAAGACGGGGCAAGTCGTAGTCGCACGTGGGCTCGCCGAAATGACGAAAGGGACGAGTGTTACCGTCAATTCGGTTCTTCCCGGGCCGACCCGTTCGGAAGCAAATGACGTCTTCATTCAAAACATGGCTTCAACGCCAAACGCAACGTTTGAGCAGGCGGAAAAGGAGTTCTTCCAGAAATTTCGCCCCACATCCCTGTTGCAACGGATGGCAGACGAAAGCGAAGTGGCGAGTCTTGTTGCCTACCTCGCGAGCCCGCTGTCGGCTGCGACAAATGGCGCGGCTATACGATGTGAGGGTGGTATTTTGCGGACTCTCTTTTGAGGGGGCCGCCTTTTCTTGCGAGCTCTTCTTGCGGTCTTGCCCTCATATCTGCAACTGCTAGGGAACGCAGCCTAGTTGTTTTGAAGCAGCCTCGCGTTTGATGCTCCGCTCATCTCGCCCGCTGGGCTGTCCCTCCGCTTCTGCTCTTCTCGACTCTTCAACCGGCAATTCCTTTCTTGTTAGACGCTCAAACGAATTCTGATCGGTCAGCATTTCTGAGGCGTTCAGCGTATTTCGTTGGCGTAAGTCGCGCCGATTCAGCAAATGGAGTTGGTTCGGCGATTGCATCTTCTCATCGCGTCTGACGTGAGCGAATGAAGATCACGACGACGCGCGAGGTTTCCATGAATTGCAAACAGAAGTTCACAGCGGACAAGCAAGATTGTTTGAGCAGCAATAGATCTGCTACTGAAATCGATACGAACGGTTCGGCGCAAACAATTCCGCTGCGACACTCGCAGGCCATTGAAGAGATTTGGCGAACTCATGCCAAAAAGATTCTTTGCATCACGCAACGCATTACGAACAATCGTGAGGACGCCGAAGATGCGCTGCAGGACTCGTTCCTGCGAGCCCATGTTCACCTGCACGACTTCGACGGTCGTTCCAGTATCGGCACATGGCTCACGCGGATCGCGATTAATTCGGCGCTCATGATCCTTCGCAAGCGGACCGGTGCCGCACAAGTTTCGATCGATAATGTGGGAGCCCCCGGCACCGTGGCGCTCGCGCTAATTCCTGCCACCCAGACGCCGAGCCCCGAGGCGCAATACGCGGATCTGGAGGTGCAGGCGATGGTCAGATCAGCCATCGGGACATTGCGGCCCTCAATTCGCCGGGCTCTCGAACTCCAAACCCTAGAAGAAAGATCAGTCAAGGAAATAGCGGACAGCATGAGCCTCTCTGTTGCTGCCGTCAAGTCACGGAACTTCCACGCCAGATCTGCCTTGCGGGAGTCTCTGCAAACGAAACTCAGCCGCCGCTCCGGCGCCACCAGAGGACTTCAACCATCGGCGGTGTAAGCCGGGAAATCGCTGTCAGGAGCACGCACTCATGTTGAGATTTCAAAAGTCGATCAGCGGCAAGAGTGGAACCTCGGAACACCCTATGACGAGCCCAGGTCGCAAGCGAAGGGTCCTGATCTGGATCGAACGAATTCTGCTCGTGTCAGGGTTGGCTCTGGTCGGCTTTTACGGTGCAGCCCGCATGGAGAGCTCGCTCACGTCTCGCGCTGCACTCAAGCACTTTGCTGCAGACGAGGCAATGGCTCAGCCACGCACGAATGACCTCACCACAAATGTCGACGGCAGTTCTTTCGAGCAACTCGAAGTGCCGAGTGTCGACTTTAGGCTTTGGGGCGAACAGCGGGTCAAGGCCTACAGACAGAACGCTGGCAAACATCCTGGGGCTAAATCGGCTCGAACTCCACTGGCGGCGCTGCGGATTCCGAAGATTTCTCTTGAGGCCCCTCTTCTTGACGGCACCGATGATTTGACTTTGAACCACGCAGTCGGACGGATTGCGGGTACATCCCGCCCCGGCGAGTCCGGCAACATCGGCATCGCTGGCCATCGGGACGGATTTTTTCGCGGACTTAAAGATGTACGCGTCGGTGACGCCATCGAACTGAAGACGCTGAAAGGAACGGACACTTACATCGTGGATCAAATCCAGATTGTCTCCCCGCGCCAAGTGGAAGTGCTGCGGTCGACATCCGTTCCTTCACTCACGCTCGTGACTTGCTACCCGTTCTACTTCATCGGGAGCGCACCGCAACGCTACATCGTAACGGCTTCTCTCTCACCAGAGAAAAACGGCCGATCTGAGAACTTGGATCTCGGCGCGCCAGCAACTGCAAATAATTCAACAAGGAGAAAACAGATGAACCTCTTCAAGAAAGCAACCGTCATGAACAAGGGAACCGCCGCGATCCTTTTGGCCTTGGTGGCCTTCGGAGCGGCCGCAGCGCAGGACTCAACGGTTACAACTATCGCCCATGGGCAACCCTCATTCGACACTCAGGTGAAGAATGCGGAAATCGTCTATGTGGAAGGTAACGATCTGGTACTCAAACTCGAGAACGGCCGGGTCGAGCACTTGGTTGTCCATGACAGCGACCGATTCACCATCGACGGCAAGCAGGTCAGTGTGCATGAGCTTGTGCCCGGAACGAAGCTGACTCAAACCATCACCACTACCACTACGCCGCGGTACGTCAACTCTGTCCGAACGATCGAGGGAAAAGTTTGGCATGCGAATGCTCCAAAGTCGCTGATTCTGACCTTGCCTGACAACAAGAACCAGGTTTTCAACGTTCCGAACGATGCCAAGTTCACCATCGATGGCAAGGAAAAGACGGTTTTCGATCTGAAGAAGGGAATGAAAATCAAGGCAACGATCGTCACTGATGAGGAGCACACCATTGTCGAGAGCAACAAGGTGGCTTTCGGGCAGGCGCCGCAGATTACCATGCCGCGCGCAACGGGTGTTCTGCTGTTTCTCACACCCAGCCAGCCGCAAGTCACGCTGGCCAGTGCCGAACAGCCCGCAGACATGCTGCCAGAAACGGGTAGTTCGCTCCCGCTGGTGGGATTGATGGGCACATTGGCAAGCGCAATGTCGCTCGGACTGTGGGCCGTTCGACGGACCCGCACGATCTGATGTCGCGCTGAACGGCCCGTCCGGCAGCGACTGAGCGGGACGGGCCTTTTTTACTGAGGACGATCAAAGGATAGACAACAGCAAAGGAGATTTACTATGAAAACCATACTGATTACTGGCTGCTCCTCAGGCTACGGCCTTGAATCGGCTCGCCATTTCCTCTCGCGAGACTGGAACGTCATCGCAACCATGCGGACCCCCCGCGAAGACGCTCTGCCGCGCGCGCAGTCGCTGCGTATCCTCCCGTTGGACGTGACGGATGAAAAAAGCATCGCGGCGGCCATCGAAGCGGCCGGGCCGATTGATGTCCTCGTCAATAATGCCGGCATCGGCGTCGTCGGCGCTTTCGAAGTGACTCCACTGTCGCACATTCGAAAGGTCTTCGAGACCAACACCTTCGGCGTGATGGCGATGACCCAGGCCGTGATCCCGCAGATGCGCGAACGGCGATCCGGCGTGATTGTCAATGTCACGTCCAGCACAACGTTGGCGCCCTTCCCGTTGGCGGCAGCCTATACCGCGAGCAAGCAGGCCATCTTGGGCTTCACCGGTTCGCTGGCTCACGAGCTTGGGCATTTCAACATTCATGCGAAGCTCGTCGAACCCGGATACGCTCCGACGACGAGGTTCACGCAGAATACTGAGGTTCGCGTCGAAGACCTCATTCCGAAGGCTTATGCCGACTTCGCCGCTCCAATTTTCGCGGAGTTTGCGCGACCGGCTTTGACTACCAAGGAAAGCGATGTGGCCGAGGCCGTATGGCTGGCCGTGAACGACACCTCCGGGAAGCTCCGTTTCCCCGCCGGAGCGGACGCGGTAGCTCTTTCACGCGACGTGGCTCGGGGGTAACGCCTCGTCAAAGGCCCGTTCGGCACAATCTCGCGGGACGGGCCTTTTCCCAACCTTATTCAACATTGAAGACCAGAGAAAAAGGACATTCACATGGAACCCAATCCCATACTTTTTCGTGATCTCACATACGTATTCGTGGCTGCCGTACTTGGCGGCCTGGTGGCGTGGCGTCTTCGGCTGCCTCTGATCATCGGCTTTGTTCTAGGCGGAATCGCGATCAGCCCGTTCACCCCGGGTCCGCAGCTTTCCGATCTGCACACCTTCGAATTGCTGGCCGAGGTTGGTGTTGTACTGCTCATGTTCTCGATTGGAGTCGAGTTCTCCATCCCGGATCTGATGCGCGTGAAATGGGTTGCTCTCGTCGGAGGCCCTATCGGGATTCTAGTCATGCTGGGGGTCGCAGTCGGTGCCGGTAAGCTCCTCGGACGGACCACGACCGAAGGGTTTGTTATCGGAGCGGCAGTTTCGGTAGCGAGCACGATGGTACTGGCGCGCATGTTGAGCGATACCGGAAGACTCGCTACCACCTACGGACGCGTGATGATCGCCATCACCCTGGTGGAAGATCTCGCCGTGATCTGCATGACGGTGGTGATCCCGGTATTCGGCAATGCCCAGCGCGGAGGCTTGCTGATGGCCGTCTGGATTCTCGGCAAGGCTATCCTCTTGCTCATTCCGCTGGTCTATCTCGCCAAAAAAGTGATTCCCCCTTTTCTCCGGCGAGTCAAAAGAACCTGTAACTCGGAACTTCTCCTGTTGGTTGCGATTGCCATTTGCCTCGGGACGGCCGCGCTGGCACAAGCCGTCGGATTCTCCGTCGCGCTTGGAGCATTTCTCGCCGGTGTATCCATCAGCAGCCTGCCCGAGCTTCATGACGCTCACACCCAACTGGTTCCCCTACGGGATGCGTTTGTGGCGCTTTTCTTCGTTTCACTCGGTACGCTGATTGATCCCGCAGTGCTCTTGCATAGCCTGCCACTCCTCGGACTCATGCTGCTGCTCATTGTCGGCGGTAAATTTCTGGTCTGGAGTACGGTCGTGTGGCTCTTCCGCTACCCGCTGAGGACAGCAATCCTCGTGGCTGCGGGATTGACGCAGATTGGCGAGCTGTCGTTCGTAGTGATGCAGGCCGCGCGCTCCGCAGGGATGGTGGCTGAGAATGTTTTCAGCACGGTGATCGCTGCATCGTTGATCTCGATATTGCTCAATGTATTTGTCGTGCGCGGCACGTTTGCTTGGCTAGGAAGAGGTACTCCCGAACCGGGCTTGATCACGAACAAAAATCAGGTATTGTTGCCAGCGATTCAGTGAGTCAAAGGCGGCTCGGACCCAGCCCCCCAGCGGTCCAGAAGTCCGCTTCTCGGGAAGCGCTGGCAGCGCACTACCAATTCGACGTAGAGATCCCGATCAGCCAGCAGTTCTTGATCGGCCTCTGTTGTGTGAAACGCCAGAAATTAGGGTCCACGAACTGTTTCCGAGGGTCATTAAAACGTTTTTGCAGCGCCATCCGTGCCGCGTGTTTTCAGTTAGTTACCGGTTGAAGATTTCGCTGTCACGGCAGAGGCGCACGCGCGACGAGTAATGCGAACTATGCGCGAACATCGAGTGGCCGAAATCAGCCCAAACAGTCCTAGCGTGTCCTAAATCGCATGTGGCATAATCTCACTGTCCTCAGTGACTTCCGCTGATTCCAGGCCACTTGGCCAACTCGGTAGGAGGCTGAAAAGGCTGGCGTCGGCGGTTCAACTCCGTCCCTGGCCACCACATTTCAAAGCAGTTAGTAAGCGAAGAGCGGAAATTTCCAACCCACGATCCAACCCACGATTCTCACCGAACTCGCTCTGTGAGCAGGTGAATTCTGTCCCTCACCTGATGTCATTGACACGATGCTCAACTGATACTATTATGTCAATTCAGATAGTAGACTTACGCTAATGTCATCGTTTCCAGTTCCCAAGCCAACTCTCAGCTTTCCCGGCGCGCCTGTCGCATCTTTTGGTCTGAGGGCGCCTGCCCTGGTGTTTGAAGACGTTAAGTCCAAGGCGCTACTTGAGAGAATGCATCTGATCGGACCGAGCACCGCGAACATGCTGATCACTGGGGAAACAGGTACGGGCAAGGAACTCATTGCCAGACACGTACATAAGCTGAGCCCGCGGGCTGACGGTCCTTTTGTAGCGGTGAATTGCGGAGCTTTTTCCGAAAGCCTAGTAGAGAGCGAATTGTTTGGTCATGAGCGCGGCTCATTCACCGGAGCAACAGTGGCCCGGGCAGGATGGTTCGAGGCGGCCCGGGGCGGAACGTTATTTCTGGATGAAATCGGAGATTTGCCGTTCGCCATGCAAGTGAAGTTGCTCCGAGTGCTGCAGGAGCGCCAAGTAGTGCGTCTCGGTTCGCGTAGCCCGGTTGCTATTGACGTACGCGTGGTAGCTGCGACCAACGTGAATCTTGAGGATGCGGTTGCAGCGGGACGTTTCCGCGAAGATCTTTATTACCGCCTCCAGGTTGCCACGCTGCATATTCCTCCGCTGCGCGAGCGGCCGGGTGACATTCTGCCCTCAGCGCAATACTTTCTCGGAGTTTATGGGGAACGTCTGGGACTGAAGGACCCTGCGCTGAGCGCGGAGGCGATCGATGTACTGGTTAGCGGGCACTCATGGCCAGGCAATACGCGAGAACTGGAAAATGTCATCCATCACGCCCTCCTGGTTTGCCGCGAAAATATAGTCCGACCGGAAGATTTGAGGCTTTCTCCGCTTGGGTTACGAATCGCGGCTAGTGGTCGAGTCCAGCCCTTCGAAGCGTTGCATGACGCTCTCCTGGCACTTTTTGAAGATGGCCGTCCCAACCTATACGCCGAGATCGAAACGGCCATCACGAGAACAGCGTATGAATTCTGCCATCGCAACCAGGTTCAGACGGCGCGGTTGCTCGACATCAGCCGGAATATTGTTCGGGCCAAGCTGATGCAATGCGGTGAGTTACCCAACGGTCGATAGCACGCGCAAGCTTTTGCAATTAACTTTGTTGCACCGGCACGAGTGTTGCGTTGGTCGTCCGGGGCTGGTGTTCATTCGCAACCAGTTCGCCGAAGGGGCCAGTGATGTTACCCACCGATTTTTCCGATCCCGTCGAAATCGGTAGATGTGGAAACAGCAAATCGGCCACGCGATACGCCTCTTCAAGGTGCGGATAGCCGGACAAGATGAAGGTCTCAATTCCCAGGTCGGCGTACTCCTGCATCCTTTTCGCTACAGTGGCCGGATCGCCAACCAGCGCCGTGCCGGCGCCTCCGCGCACCAGGCCCACGCCCGCCCAGAGATTGGGGCTTACTTCCAACTTATCGCGGCCGCCGCGATGCAGCTCCGCCATGCGGCGCTGTCCTTCGGAATCGAACCGTGCGAAAGTTTTTTGCGCTCTCGCGATCGTGTCGTCGTCGACGTAGCGAATCAGATCGTTCGCCGCGGCCCAAGCTTCTTGCTCCGTTTCGCGAACGATGACGTGCAGGCGAATGCCGAACCTGACGGAGCGGCCTTGTTCCTCTGCCAGGCGACGTACGGCCGCAATCTTTTCCTCAACCGCCTGCGGCGGTTCTCCCCAAGTGAGGTAAACATCAACCTGCCGTGCGGCTAAACCATAAGCGACTTTCGACGATCCGCCGAAATAGAGCGGCGGATGCGGCTTTTGCACCGACGGATATAAGACCTTGGCATTTTCTACATGAAGATGTCTTCCATTCAGCGAAATTGCTTTACCCGCTACTGCTTCGCGCCAGATCTGAAGAAATTCTTCTGTCACTTCATAACGCTCATCGTGAGTGAGAAAAACGCCGTCGCCGAGCGCCTCGTCGGGATCGCCGCCCGTAACCACGTTGATCAGCAGCCGACCGTCGGAAAGCCGGTCGAACGTCGCTGCCATTCGTGCCGCGGCGGTGGGCGAAGTGATGCCGGGACGAATCGCGACTAAGAACTTCAGCTTGGTCGTCACCGGAACCAGAGTTGACGCCACCACCCAAGCGTCTTCACACGACCGGCCGGTGGGCAGTAGCACGCCCTGAAACCCAAGCTGATCAGCCGCTTGCGCAATTTGCTTCAGATAACCGTAGTTGACGGTTCGAGACTGTTCGGCAGTTCCAAGATAGCGACCGTCTCCGTGAGTTGGTAAGAACCAGAACACTTCCATGTTTTCGGTCTCTTTCCGGGGAGGACTAGTTTCACTTGGGCTTTGGCAATTGTCTTGCCAATAGGTAGGTGGGCCTATGTCCATGAATTTCAAGTTTTCACGCGGTTACGGCGAATATCAGGCGGTTCAGTCAATCGGGGTGTGCTGCTATAGCAACACCAATTCAGCAGAGGTGTTGCTGGAGCAGCAGGGTCAAGCCGCGCGGAGGGTGGGGCCACATGCCTGACGACACGGGAGGACTAGTGCTTTCTACGGTGAATCACATCGCAGTGAATGCTCCACCCCGGCAACATGCTTTCGAGATTGCCGACCAATTGGCAGCGGCATTTGCTCAAACGGCCGTTGAACGCGATAAGCGAGGCGGCACGGCGAAGATTGAGAGAGACCTGTTGCGCGCCAGCGGACTGCTCAACGTGACCATTCCGGCAGAATTAGGAGGATGGGGGATGGAATGGCCGGACGCGATGAAACTCATACGAGTCTTCGCCCGTGTCGATAGTTCGATTGCTCATCTGTTCGGTTTTCAGCATCTCATGCTGGCTTCCGTGTCGCTCTACGGATCCTGGCCACAGACCGAAGAGCTTTTTTCTGAAACCGTTCGCAATAAATGGTTCTGGGGCAACGCGCTCAACCCGCTCGACAAGCGTACAAGCCTGACGTCCAAGTGTGGTGTGGGATACCTCATCAACGGGCGTAAGAGTTTTTGTTCCGGCGCGGTCGACTCCGACATGCTGATCGTCTCCGCCATTCGCTCCGTGGACGAAAAGTTCATGGTAGCCGCCATACCTTCCAACCGGCCAGGAATTCGCATTCTCGATGACTGGGATGCGATGGGGCAGCGGCAAACCGACAGCGGAACAGTCGAGTTCTGCGACGTGGCCGCAGGGCAGGATGAGTTCTTGAAGACACCCGGCCCGCTAGGGAGCATCCGGGCATCCTTGCGTTCGTGCATTGCGCAGCTGACTCTCAGCAACATTTTTCTGGGAATCGCCGAAGGAGCGCTGGAGGAATCGCGCAACTACACGTTGGCGCAAACCCGGCCTTGGATCGCTTCCGCCGCGCAGAACGCCACGGAAGATCCCTACATTCTGGCGAATTACGGCAATTTCTTTGTCAGCCTGCAGGCAGCGCAGGCCCTCACCGACATCGCGGGAGAGTCTCTGCAGCGAGCGTGGGAGAGCGGAGACGCGATCACCGAGAATCAGCGTGGCAAGTGCGCGCTGGACGTCGCCGCCTCAAAGGTGACCACCAGCAAGGTCGGCCTGGAGATTACCAACCGGATGTTCGAAGTAATGGGAGCGCGCGCCGCTGCCGGCCCTGCGCGGATCGACCGCTTCTGGCGCAACCTGCGCACTCACACGTTGCATGATCCGGTTGACTACAAGATTCGTGAGTTGGGAGACTGGGCCTTGAATCGCCAGCTTCCGAAGCCCTCATTTTATTCGTGAACATCATTGGCAAAACAGAATCAACTAAGGACCCAGATTTATGACGAATTTCATCAAGGCAAAGTTTCATAGCACGATCTTGGTGGCTATCTTGCTCTTAATGGCCCTGGCCCCATACGCTTTGGCCCAGAATGCCGATAACGTGATACGCATCGGATACCAGAAATACGGCACACTGGTGCTGCTGAAAGCGCGCGGCAGTTTGGAGAAACGGCTTGCGCCGCTGCACGTTGAAGTTAAATGGACCGAATTCCCCGCTGGTCCGCAGTTGCTCGAAGGGTTGAATGTGGGCAGCATCGACTTCGGCACCGCAGGCGAAGCCCCGCCCATCTTTGCCCAGGCAGCCGGAGCGGATCTCGTTTACGTCGGCAATGAACCGCCGGCCTCCGCAGGTGAAGCCATTCTCGTTCCCAAGAACTCGCCCATCAAGACGGTGGCCGAACTCAAGGGCAAGAAAGTGGCACTCAATAAAGGCTCGAACGTCCACTTTCTGCTGGTCAAACTGCTGGAGCAAGCTGGAGTCAACTACAAAGATATAGACGCGATCTTCCTGACTCCGGCGGATGCGCGAGCGGCCTTCGAGCGCGGCAGCGTGGACGCGTGGGCGATCTGGGACCCGTTCTTGGCCGCGGCTCAAAGGCAAACCGGAGCCCGCATTCTTGCGGATGGAAACGGTGTGGTCAGCAATCATCAGTTTTTTCTTGCTTCCCGATCCTATGCCTCGAAGCGGGCAGATGTGGTTGCGATAGTTCTGGAAGAGTTGGCAGCCGTGGATCAGTGGGCGAAGTCAAATCCGAAGGAGGCAGCAGCAGCACTGCAACCGCAGATCGGCTTGGATCAAGCGACGCTTGAGCTGGCGCTGTCGCGGGGCGGCTACGGTGTGACGCCGGTCAGCGATCCTGTGCTTGCGGAGCAGCAACGGATCGCGGACGCCTTCTACGACCTCAAGTTGATTCCCAAACACATTGATGTTCGCGATGCGACGCTGCAGGGAACGTCAACCGGAACACGGGCCAAACGCTGAGCCATCGATGATGGGACAAGAACCATGAACCAGGGACAGAAAACATCTACCCAGAAGATCCAACTTCGGCCGAGTGTTCTGGCGAAGCAAGCATCGCCTTGGGTCGTGCCCGTTTTATTACTGATCGTTTGGCAGTGGGCATCTTCCGCGGGGGTTCTGCCCAGCCGCTTTCTGCCCTCGCCGCGCGCGGTGGTGAGTTCGTTCATCGAACTTAGCGCCTCCGGCGAATTATGGATGCATGTTCGAATCAGTACGCTGCGTGCATTGGCGGGTTTTGCCGTTGGGGGCGGCCTTGGACTCCTACTGGGATTGCTCACCGGCTCACTGCACTGGGCTGAGACTCTGCTCGACACCACCATTCAAATGGTCCGCAACATTCCTCCCCTGGCTCTCATCCCTTTAGTGATCCTGTGGTTCGGCATCGACGAATCGGCCAAGCTTTTTCTGGTTGCGCTGGGAGTTTTCTTTCCTGTCTACATCAACACTTTTCACGGAATTCGCTCCGTCGATCGCGGACTTCTGGAGATGGGGCGAACTTATGGCTTGTCTGGTTGGCCGCTATACCGCGAGATCATTCTGCCCGGAGCACTGCCCTCCATTCTGGTGGGCGTCCGCTTCTCGCTCGGGCTGATGTGGGTGATCTTGATCGTCGCCGAAACCATTTCGGCGCGCTCGGGCATTGGCTATATGACGATGAACGCACGCGAATTCATGCAGACCGACATCATGGTGGTTGGCATTCTGCTTTATGCAATTTTGGGGAAACTCGCCGATCTTCTGGCGAAAGGATTGGAAGGCTACTGGTTGCGCTGGAATCCGGCATATCAGAAGGCACGTTAGGGACCACTTTGCCTGTCACTTTCAGTTCGGGAGAGATCGCGGCTGCGGACGAGCGTTGCTCGCGCGGCGTCTCAGTCGCGATTAAGAGCGTCAGTATCGCCTTCGGTGGACGCACCGTGCTGGAAAACTTTAACGTTGAGATCTCCGCCGGTCAGTTTGTCGCCATTGTCGGCCGTAGCGGATGTGGCAAAAGTACTCTGCTTCGGTCCGTCGTAGGTTTGGAAACACCGCAAGCCGGCACCATCGCGTTGGGCAACGTTGCAGAGCACAACGGGAAGCCGGACGTTCGGGTCATGTTCCAGGATTCTCGCCTGTTGCCCTGGAGACGGATTCTTCCGAACGTCATGCTCGGCCTGGAGCCTGCGCTCATCCCGCAAGCGCGAAAAGTTTTGGCGCAAGTGGGTTTGGCAGAAAGGGCTAACGACTGGCCGGCTACGTTATCGGGTGGGCAGCGGCAAAGGGTGGCTTTGGCTCGCGCTCTTGTCCATGATCCGAATTTATTGCTTCTGGACGAACCACTTGGCTCATTGGACGCGCTCACCCGCATCGAGATGCAGCAACTTATCGAAGACGTCTGGCGAAACCGCGGCTTTACCGCCATGCTCGTGACTCATGACGTTGCCGAGGCCGTAAGTCTGGCGGACCGTGTCATCCTGATTGAGGGAGGGCGCGTCGCGTTGGACGAAGTCGTAAACATACCTCGACCACGAACCCGCGGCAGCGCCCGCTTTGCCGCACTTGAAGAACGCATACTTGGCCGTGTGCTGCAACGCCGGCCGGTTGTCGAGGATCGACTAGTAAACGATCAGTGGTGTAAGCCTTAGGAGAACGGGGAGACTTGATGGCGAATGACACGGGTGCACCCATTATTCCGGAAGATGAGCAGAAGATTTGCGAATATCCCATTCATCCTCTGATTGCTGGTCGACGAAGCATTCGGGCCTTCGCCTCAACGTCGGTCGAGCCAGAAACTTTGGCCAGTTTGATGGAAGCGGCACGATGGGCACCTTCGTGTATGAACGAGCAGCCGTGGAGTTTCATCGTGGCCACGAAGGAAAACAAATCCGATTTTGACCGCCTGCTCGGTTGTTTGCTTGAATTCAATTTCCAATGGGCGCGGCACGCCCCGGTGCTTCTGTTGTCCGTTGCGAAATTGACGTTTGAATCGACAGGGAAACACAACCGGCACGCATTGCACGACGTTGGTCAGGCAATCGCCAATCTCACGTTTCAAGCAACTGTGTCGGGACTGGTGGTGCACCAGATGGCCGGATTCGATGTTGAAAAAGCTCGCCGCGAGTTTTCGATTCCTCAAGATTATGAGCCCGTCGCCGCCGCGGCCATCGGTTACCCCGGCAACTCGGCAGATCTTCCCGAGAAATTACGCCAAAAAGATGCGACCCCACGAAAGCGCAAGCCGCTGACCAACTTCGTTTTCGAGGGCGGTTGGGGACAGTCGGCCGACTGGACTCGGAGCCTCTAGAACTCCTGCGGGCTTCCCGCCGTTCTAGACCAGGTAATACAGAGGCTGCTGGTCAGTTCCTGCGAACTCTGCCCGCATGCAATGGTCGCAGGGATTATCTTCCAAAAGTTCATAAACGTGGCGAACCGCTTTGAGAGTGGCCGAAAACTTTTCCGCTTCCTCTGGAAACACACGATCCGCGGGCAGCCAATCGTGAAAGCGCAGATTGGCCATGGCTTTCGCAAATGCTGGACGAACGCCACAAAGCACAACCGTCACTCTTCGCGCTTCCATGTCATGCAGGAAGTGATCAAAGCGTTCGAGTGAAACCATGTCTGGATTGCGGGTACGCTTAAGACGTAACACGACGAAGTGAATGTCTTCATCCTCGGTGCGGCGCTTCAGATGATCAAAGCAGCGGTCCAGCTCCGGAGCCGCGCCAAAGAACAACTCGCCTTCCAAATCGTAGAGCACCATCGCCGTGCAGGGCCGGTCCTCCGGCAGGCGTTCCCGGACTACACGGTCGCTGCTCACCACTAACTCGTTCCAACGCAGCAGCGCCGCGCGTGGAACAAACATCAGAATCGACAAGGCCACGCCGATCAGGATGGAAAACTCAACACTGATGAAGATCGCAGAGAAGGCAGTAACCAAAACCAACGCGGCATCGTAGCGCGACGCCCGCATAGCATAGCTCAGCCGCTTCCAATCGACGAGACGCACCGCCGTTACCAGCAACAACCCGGCGAGAGCGGCTTTGGGAATGAACCGGGCGAAGGGAGCGAGCACAACTACGACGAGTGCGACCGTTCCCGCCGCGAACACTCCAGAAACGCGGCTCACGGCTCCGGCCTGAAAGTTGATTGCCGAGCGCGTCAGTGAACCGGAGCCCGGCAAGCACTGGAAAAATCCTCCGGTAAGATTGGCTAAACCCTCGGCCAGACACTGCCGGTTGTAATCGAGCGACTGGCGGGTGGTGTTGGCAATCGATTTTGCGATCGCCAATGCTTCCAGGAGTCCGAGAAAGGCGATGGCCAACGCGCTTCCCGATAATTCCTTTACCCACCAGAACTGAATCCGCGGAATATGCGGCATCGGCAGATTGCGCGGGACGCTGCCCACGACCGATATAATGGTTGTGCCATCAAGCGCTGGCTTCGACCAGCCGAAGGCAGCAGCCACAACCGCTGCAACGATCAACGCCACCAGCATGTCAAATTGCGGCAGACGGTATTTGCGCGCCAATTGTCTCAGCAGGATGACGAGAACAATGGTTCCTACTCCAATGCCAAGGGCCCGGGGATTCAGGTGGCCGCCACTAAGCGTGAGCCAAATGCGGTAAAGCACATGCTGCTGCCCCGTTCCACGATCACGCAACCCCGTCAGGTTACCCAGTTGGGTTAGTCCCACCAAAGCGCCGGCCCCGGCCATGAAACCGATCACGACCGATTCCGAGATGTAGCGCGTCAAGTCGCCAAGTTTGAATATCGCGATCAGAATCTGAATGCAGCCAATCATGATCCCCAACAGGAACATGGCTTGGTAGGCGTCAAGACGCGCGTCAGGATTGAAGAACCCGAGAGCGCTGAACACCACGAGCGAAATGGCGTTCGTCGGGCCATTAATCAGGTGCGAGGACGAACCAAAGATCGAGGCTACGAGAGTGACCACGATGGCGGAGTATAGCCCAAAGCGCGGGTCCACCCCCGCGATCAGCGCGTAAGCCATGGCTTGTGGCAGAGAGATAGCCGCGACGGTAACGCCGGCGAGCAGATCGCTGCGCGTTTTTCCCCACGAGTAGTTGAACTTCATTGCCCCTCACGTTTTATGCAAGGAATAAACATTCAATCTGTGGCCGATAGCGATGTTGGTTTATCGCGTTCAGCCCACGGATGCGTGCCGGGGAGGGCAGATCAAATCCGTACGGCAATCATGCAGCTTTTCCGATTGCGCTGGCGCCTTCCACTTCAATCAGTTTTCCGGAACGAACATCGCAGACGAATCCATAAACGGGGATTGACTTGGGTAGCAGAATCGGCTGCTTCGAGAGTTCGTCGTCCGTGCGACACGAGAACAAGTGGTACCAACGCAAAATGGCCAGGGTCGCTAATCCAGCACCGGAACCAGGTTTCATAAATGAAAGAACAGGACTCCTCCGCAGCTTTTCCTGACCACTACGAAAGTGGCATTCAGTCGAACCTGCGGCAGTATACTATATAACCGATGAACGTACTAGACATAGGAGATTAGCCCATGCTACGCCCGTTGTCGGCTGTCATGTTCCTGCTGCTCGGTCTTCCAGGGAATTCGTTTGAGGCCCCGACCGCCGCTGTCAACTCGCCAAGAAGAGGTTCTATAAAGCGCAGGCGGCAGGCGCGTAACCCGGTGTAGGGACAACAGCTAGAGCGCCGTAGCCTCGGATGTTCCGCCGCCCCGATTCGCCTCACGGCAGCCTTTCTTTCGCCAATCGTAGTTCCTGCTGGTAAAGACCACGTCCGATGCCCTTCCGCCGTAATCGAGGGCTACCCATGTGGAATAAGCCTGCCGATTTTGCGGTCGGCAGGCACCTTGCTAATCTGGCTCACCCCAACAGCAAGAGCCGGGATAGCGAAGGCTTGGATACTCTATGGCATCGATGCCCATTACTACAATAGAGATGATTGACAACCTGCCGGAGTGCATGATATTCCTCCGCTGGGGTGGTTCGCTTCGGTAATCCGAGTCATTCCAGCGAACCCGAAGCCACACGATGGGAAAGATCGCAGGGGCGTTTAAATTACCTTGCACGGTGATTTGCATCACAGACAAAACGCAGGCGCTTAGTGGAGACTTCCCGTACCCCAACAATGGGCTCGCGCAGTGCGAGCTTATCCGGCTACGTCAACCCAGGGAATGCCAAATCCGAAAAGCAAAATCGTTCGGGGTCTTCCGCCCGGGCGCATTTTTATGCACTACACTGTCCGACATTCGGTTTCTATATTGCTTACCGTAGTGAGGAGCTAATCCATGCCTGAGAAAGCTGAAGTCCGTCATACGCTGAGCGAGCAACAGGCTCGCCAGCTCGCGAACGTCACTAAAACGGTCCCCATGATGGAGGCGATCACGCCGCGCTGGCTGGTCACCTTCCTGTCGTGGGTGCCAGTTGAAGCCGGCACCTATCGCGTCAACAAAGTCAAAGTCACCCGTCCGGGTACGCGGACCATTGAGTGCAGCCCCGACGAAGAAATTGACCTGCCAGAGATTTATGTCGACTACGAAGAGAAGCCGCGGGAATACACGCTCAACGCAGTCACCACGGTTCTCGACGTGCAGACCCGCATTTCCGATTTGTACCGGAGTCCGCACGACCAGATCCGGGAGCAATTGCGCCTGATGATCGAGAAGGTCAAAGAGCGCCAGGAGAATGAACTGGTCAACAACACCGAGTACGGACTGGTCAACAACGTCGACCCTGAGTTCCGCGTTAAGGCCAGAAAGGGCGCACCCACGCCCGACGACTTGGACGAGCTGATTGCCAGGGTTTGGAAAGAGCCCGGCTTCTTTCTTGCACACCCGCGGGCGATTGCCGCTTTCGGTCGCGAGTGCACGCGCCGTGGCGTTCCTCCGCCCACAGCGACTATGTTCGGTTCGCCGTTCCTGACCTGGCGTGGGATTCCACTTGTCCCCTGCGACAAGCTCGCGATAAAGGCCGAGAAGACCAGCATCCTGCTCCTGCGCACTGGTGAGAAGAAGCAGGGCGTGGTGGGATTATTCCAGCCGGGCCTTCCGGGCGAAGTGTCCCCCAGCCTCTCGGTCCGCTTCATGGGCATCAACCATAAAGCTATCGCTTCGTACCTAATCTCGCTCTACTGCTCGATTGCGGTTCTAACTGAGGACGCGATCGGTGTGCTGGAGAACGTCAATGTCGACCAATACCATGAATACAAGTGATCGGCTAGCGGCGGCCGGATCCACATCGGTTCCTGCAGATGACGCTGTGCAGAAGTATGAGAACCCGTTCGCCGCTACAATACCCCCGGATCCAGCCTTGATCGCGAGGCTGGCCAACGAGTTTTTCGCGGCGCTGCCGCGGAACCCTGCGTTTCCAGAGAGTACCTCGGCAACCTCACCTCCGACGGAGATCGACTTGGGCGCGAGTTCCAACCGGGTTCCACCACCGGCAGCGCCCAACTTGTCCCCGCATCTTCCAGATGCAAACCAAGCTCTTCCTGCAACGTCGCCGTCAGTTCCGCCGGTGAACGAGATGGTTGCTTTCCCGGGAGCGCCCGGCGGGGCCTCGCCTCCCAGCTTTCCCACTTCGGCATCGTCCCCACCAAGCGGCCAATTGACTGAAGCTGACTTGCGCGCGATTCCCGCGTCCCTGGCCGGGTCGACGGCGTTTGTGCCCGGAGCTCCCGGCACAATTACACCACCGCCGGTTCCGGGCACGCCGCCCGACTTCTCTGCTGGAGAGATTGCTTCCCCGTTCGCCGGTTCCACACTACCCCCGGCAACTGAGATGTTTTCCTTCCCGGCAGTTCCGGCGCTGCCCTCGTCAGCTCCGACAGCTCCGCCGGGCGGAGCAGATATTGGCGCGATTCCCTCTGCGCTCGCAGGAGCGACGGCAGTACCTGGCTCGTCGCCCTACTTTCTCGAAGGCGAGAAGGGTGCATCTCCCGCCGCTGCACCAACATTCCCGGCGGTGAGCGAGATGTTCTCGTTTTCCCGCGTGCCGGCCATGCCGAATACACCGGGCGTGCAATCGGTACCGAACGTTCCCTCACCTCCTTTGTCACTGTCTGCGAGTTCGCCGACCGTACCTGATGCGACCGCAATCACGTCTCACCCTTCCGATGTTCCAACAACCGGCGTGGCTCATCCAGCGCCCTATACCGCCGACGCTGGAAACGCCGTATATCCGGGCGCTGCGACTTCTTTTCCGCCGGTGAGCGAGATGTTCTCATTCCCCGGCGTTCCCGGCGTGCAATCGCCTCCGGGCCTCCCAGCGCTGCCTTCGTCACCGCCTAATGCTCCCTCAAGCGAAACGGACCTGCGGGCAGCAGTTCCACCTACCGCCGGTCCTGGCTCTTCGGGCTCCCTGTCCGATGCTGACAAGGCCACGTCCCAGACTGGAGCAAGGACCACTACCTTGCCGCCCGCCGTGGAGTCGTTCGAGTTCCGTCCCGATCTGGCGCCGGCTGAGCTCGGGGTCGCCAAGCGTCCCCTCGATCCCCGGCTTGTTCGTCGTGATTTTCCTATTCTGCAGGAGCAGATACATGGCCGGCCGCTGATTTGGCTGGACAACGCCGCCACCACGCAGAAACCCAATGCGGTGATTGACCGCCTTTCGTACTTCTACCGGCACGAGAATTCCAACGTCCATCGCGCGGCGCACACCCTGGCTGCGCGGGCTACGGATGCCTACGAGAGCGCGCGTGAAAAGTCACGCCGCTTCCTGAACGCATCTTCGACCCGCGAAATCATATTTGTTCGTGGCACCACCGAAGGCATCAATCTGGTCGCCAAGAGTTGGGGTCACCGCTACGTCCACCAGGACGACGAGGTCGTCATCACCTGGCTTGAGCACCACGCCAACATCGTGCCTTGGCAACAATTGTGTTCGGAAAAAGGCGCCCGCCTGCGCGTGGCGCCGGTGAATGATCGCGGTGAAGTCATCCTCGAGGAGTACGAGAAGCTCCTGGGCCCGCGCACGAAAATCGTGTCCTTCAGCCAGGTGTCGAACGCGCTCGGTACCATCACACCGGCTCGCGAGATGGTCAAGATCGCCCACCGTTACGGAGCGCGCGTGCTGGTCGATGGCGCTCAAGCCGTCTCCCACATGCCCGTGGACGTGCAGACTCTCGATTGCGACTTCTACGTGTTTTCCGGACACAAAATCTTCGGGCCTACCGGAATCGGCGTAGTTTATGGAAAGCTCGACGTGCTCGATTCGATGCCGCCGTGGCAAGGCGGTGGCAATATGATCGCGGACGTTACCTTCGAGAAGACAACTTATCAGTCGGCACCGGCGCGCTTCGAGGCTGGCACCGGCAACATTGCCGATGCCGTGGGCCTGGGCGCGGCGCTCGACTATATAGAACAGATCGGGCGGGAAAGCATTGCGGCTTACGAGCACGAACTGATGAACTACGCCACCGCGGGACTTCTTACCGTACCCGGTCTGCGGTTGATCGGTACGGCGCGCGAAAAGGCTGGAGTGTTGTCTTTTGTTCTCGATGACGTGCGCACCGAAGATGTGGGCGTTGCACTCAACCAGGAGGGCATCGCAGTGCGCGCCGGCCACCATTGCGCTCAACCCATCCTGCGGCGTATGGGCGTCGAGAGCACCGTTCGTCCCTCACTCGCGCTCTACAACACCTACGAGGATGTCGACGCCCTGGTCGCCGCGCTGCTGCGGCTGCAGGCGGGTCGGGGGCATCGCAAGTCCTAATCTGGGCTTCGACGGCAGGACCACGACGATCAGATTGCCCGCGCTTTCTGCAAGCTACCCTCGCCCTAACCGGCCACTCTTTGAGGAGTGTTCTGGCATCGTGTGCAATTAGCCCAGATCCAGTTTTGCTGTTTGCCCGACAGTTCTCTCAAGACTGGAACCCTTCGATTTTGGATTATCTGCCGTTGGAACAGTCTTCGATGCGGGAAGACGCCGTTCTCTTAAGGACCAGGCGCGTGCGGCTTATGACTATCAAGTCGCCGCTTATCGGCAGAACGTGCTGAGCGGATTCGGATCACCGCACAAAGTGCCGCCCTCTCGGATGAGATCACGGCGGTCAATATCTTAGGACGGCGCATGGCGAACACGGTGTTGCTGATCCAGGCCCTCGGCGGGGGATGGGACCGATCAAGCATTCCAGAGCGGCCCGAATGCTGCGGCATGCTGGTCAGCGGCAATGCCCCTAACCCGATCGTCGGGGAAAGACGCGCACCTCATAACAACGAACTTGTGCGAGCCATAACTCACACATAGCGAAACAGCATCATGAAACCGAAATCCATGTGGGTCTGCTGGTGACAGTGAAACAGGGTCGCGCCCGGGTTTGCCGCGACAAAGTCGATCTCCGCTTCGCTATTTGCCTTCACCACCACTACGTCCTTGCGCAGCCCGGAGAGCGGCTTGCCGTCCAGGCTGGTGACCTCGAACGTATGGCGATGCAAGTGAATGGGATGATCGTCGCTGCTCTTATTCCTCATCGCCAATCTGTAATGCTGGCCTTCTTTCAGCGGAATTGTGTCCGTCTTCGGATACGACTTGCCATTGATCGTCCAATAGTCGAAGTCGCCATGCCCGTGAAACTTCGACTCAAACACCAGAGGAACCCGCAGGTCCGGCTCGGCCGCCGTTGGCGCCGGTTTTGCGAACAGCCTGTAATTCCACAACGTTTCTGGCGGATCGATCCACCTGGCATCGCCCTGCTGATTGGAATACTCCACCACAATCCCCATTCCCGTCTTACGAATCTCTGCCCGTGTTTCTCCCAGCACCCACACTCCCGGACGATTCATTTCGACCAATACATCGACGCGCTCCGCCGGGGCCAGTCGTACCGCTGGCACCTTCGCCTGCTGCGGCACCTCATTCCCGTCCATGCCTGCCACTGTGAATTCATGCCCGGCCAATGCCAGCCAATGCGTCGCCGTCGCACTTGCGTTCAGCACATGGAAGAGCACTCTTTGCCCTTCGCGTACTCTAATAGGATCGCCATGCCCGAGCATGCGGTCATTGATCGTCGCATAATCGTAAAAAGCGTCCATGGACGCATCTCCACCGCCTCCCATATACGCGTTCCAGTCGTGCAGCGTGAGGAAGACCTCCTGATCGTACGCACCTGGCTCTTGTTTCGGCTCAATGTAGAAACATCCGAACTGACCGGTATACCCGCCCCGCTTCAAGTCACGCCCAGCAAATGCGTGCGTGTGGTACCAGCGGAAACCCGCCGGCCGCGGCGTAAAGCTGTAACGCCGGTGCCCGCCCGGCACAATCATGGGCGAGCCCTCTTCCATCGCGCCGTCTTCGTCCGACGGAATCCACAATCCATGCCAGTGCACAATCTCGGGCACGTCGGTATGGTTCACAACATCGATCATGATTGGCTTGCCTTCCGGCCAGCGGATCAGAGGCCCCGGAACGTGACCGTTGTATGCAACTGTGTGAATCACTTTTGCCGGCGCAATCTCCAGCTTGAGGGGCGCAATTTCAAGCCGCACATCCTCTGGCGTCTGGGCCCACAACTTTGTCTTTGTCGCGGTACCCAGCAACGCGAGGCTTGCTCCGATAAGAAAATCACGACGATCCATTTGCATGCAGGCCCTATTGAGTGCTCCTGGAACTGCCCGCCCGATGATGCGTCCAATCGAACCGTCGCCCCAGAATCCCTTTCACAATCAGATGATCGGTACTGGCCGTTGCCCCAACTCCAACCCCAAAATTAATCTCCCAGTTCGGGGACACATTCAGATCGATCGTCGGAAAAAACTGCTGCTCCTGATCGTGCAACGAAGACACGCCTGTGATTGATCCGTAAGCGGCGTAATATTCCAGGCCTCCAGAAATGTATTTGTTGAAGTCGTAGCTGAATTTTGCACTGGGCGAAAACCCGACGCCCTCCGGAACGCTCGGCCCGTGGAAAGAGCGCTCCAGAGCCGGATTCACCGCGAAATACCATCTGCCCATCTGCTTATCGATGATCGGACGCAGCTCCATCGTCCATGTGTCCTTTGAAAACGACGCCCGCTGATAACCAATCTCCATGGACAGGCTTACGCCCACGGGCCAGTGCCAGCTATCGGGTGCTCTCACTCGCGGGCGAATATGATCGCCCACCCATTGCCAGCCGTCTCCATTGCGGACGCTGGTGAAGATATAAAAGCCAACCTCCGACCAACTATTCACTCCCTGAGTAATCTCAACCGTTTCGTGCTCGGCATGGTTTGTTGGATAAAGCCCGTCGGCAGTGAACCGCGAGCCGGCTGCCGGAAGACTGCCCTCCGCGGTGAAGTTGCTATGCAGCTCCAGCATCGTGGTTTTCGGGGCGACTGTGTCCGAACCGTAGACCTGGATTTCGTAGTTGTCCTGAGCCTTCGCCAGTGTCAGGTCGCCAAAAGCAAGGAATAAGAAAATAAACGCACAATGCTTGGCGATCGCCTCCTGTGTCATCGGGAGTATTGTCTCCCAAACAACAGCGTTTTGCATGGGTGTATCGCCGTTGGTTGGTTGGAATGAGGCCGCGGCGATTTCGAAGCTGCCGCGAGGATTTGATGAACCACAACCCATGTTGGGCTCTCGACTGAGCCCGCCGTCGCATCGCACCCCGGCTAAGAATTCAGTTGGCTGTTTAATGACCTTGTGCGGCGGCCTTCGCTGCCGGTGCCGTGATCGTGGCCGAATCGGGCTGCGTCCACATGGCGGCGCCGCTGGTCAAATCCAGGCGGTTCATGGTGATCTTAAGTTGGCCGCCATCGTCTTCCACTTGCAGGTAATGGTAGTTCACTTCTTTGCTCTGGAATGGATCGTCCTTGGCGCGTTCAATGGGGTAGGCGTGCGCTCCCGCGCCGCCGGTCACGAAATAGGTAATGCCGCCGTGCTCATGGCGCTCGTAGTTGTGTACGTGGCCGGAGAAAACGACGATGCGGGCGCGCAAGTTCTGTTGCCGCGCCTCGAGTGACTTGGCCAGAGCCTGCTCCTGGGAGCGAGCCGAGTGTCCTCCGCCGAACATTTTCATATCCGAGGAACTTGTGTAGGGCGGGTGATGAAGAACAATCAACACGAAGTCCACGTCGGCGGGGAGAGAATCCAGGTTGCGGTCGAGCCATTGTCCCTGCGGGCCGGAGATTTCGTCGAGCGAACTGTCCAGCACCAGCATCAGCAGGTTAGCGGCGCGCACCGAATAGTAGCGGCTGCCCTTCAGGTCGGGGAATCGCTCGAAATAGTTGGCCAGAGCGATTTTTTCGTTGCCGTGGAGATCGTGGTTGCCAAACGCGGGATAAACCGGTATTTTTTTCTCGCGCCAGGCCGCGGTTTCGCTATCCCAAACCTTCCAGTCGTCTTTATCGTAGCCGTTATACACAATGTCTCCGCCGAAAGAAATAAACGCTGGATTGGTCTGGGCAATCGCCTGCACCAGCGCTTGCCGCACCGGTGGATTCGCCGCCTCCGTATCCTTGGGATCATGGAAGCGCGCATCTCCATAGACCACGAAATGGAACGGGGTGCTCACTTGCAGCCGCAATTCCACTGGCTGCGGCGGTGAAGAAGTTTGAGAGTTCGAGTGCGTACAGGCAGTGCAGCCGAGAAGGGCAATCATCGATAGTCTCTGGATAAACTTCATCTATACGCACCGGCTCCTTAGTTTCTAAATTCCCCCCAAACGCTTCCACAATTACACGATTCGGTTGCAAATACAGCCGCGCTGGAGAATGCCTAGCGGATTTGCAGAGTCTCGATGATGGGATCAAGCCGTCTCTTGAAATCGTCGAGATGCTCGGCGGGCAACTTAACGTAGAACAGTGCGCTGGTACTCTCGCTGCGAACCCGCGTGAGATACTCCGCCATGCTCTGGCCGCTAGCCGTATATTCCGAGACCCAGCTCAGAGCGGAACGTCCGTTTATCACTTTCAGCTCGCAACTTTCCTCGCGCAGACGATAGTCCTGGAATCCCTCTCTGATCCGCTGCTCGACTTTGCTTCTCGCCTGCTTCAACAGCCGCCTGTTCATCTTTTCCGCAGGCGTTATCTGTTCCGGCGGTTGCAGCACTTGTACATAGAGCTTGGCTTCCAGCCGGGTTCTGGCCTCCCGGAAAACCACAATGCTTTTCTGTTCACTTGAGGGCTGCGGGTCCGTCCAAGTCCAACCGAGTGGTAAGGAAAGAGAAACGCCATTGTGCGCATCTCGATAAGCATTCTGGGAATATGCGAAGCTCGCTGCCATAACAAGCAGAGGCCATGCAACAAGAAGCTTTGCCCAGCGGGAGCGCATGTTAACCCTCCGTCGCAACTTTCTTCAAATCATACTCTGCATAATCGCGAGCAGATCTAGACATTGCAGTCGTCACTTGCTTACCACCAGAACTTCAAACTGTCCTGACTCCGCCGTCGACAGGAAGAGTTGATGAGTTTTCGGATCGAGGGCCATGGTCTTCGCCTTGGGTAACGTCTTCACGGTTTCGACTGTGGAGTATTTTTCCGGGCTGTCCTCATGAATCACCGTGATCGTGCCTTCGCCGTTGGAATTGAAGATAAGGCGAGAATCAGGATCAAAGGCGGTGGCGTCCACGTGATCGCCGATTGGAAGCGTAGCGACTACTATGCCGGTGTCAGCATTCATAACAGCCATGACCTTGCTGCGGCAACCAATGAACAATCGCCGATTCGGCCGGTCCATCGCGATGCTTGACGGCGAAGCACAAGGCGCGGTCGGCCAGCGCTGCTCCACCTTCAAGGAACGCGCATTGATCTTCAGGACCACGCTCGCATCTTCCAGATTATTGTAGATATATCCCGAACCGTCGGCCACCGCATATTCAGGACCACCGCCGAGATCGACCGTTCCCGCCACTTTTCCGGTCCCCGCCTCAATCGCAGTGGCGCTACTGCTATCGCCATTGAATGCGAAGACTCTCGAAGTCGCAGGATCGTAAATGATCGCGTCGGGTTTCTTGCCGACCGGGACCTCCGCAATGGTCTTCAGAGTCTTCAAATCAAAGATCGTAACCGCAGAGGACTGGCCATCGCTGACGAATCCACGTCCCAGTTCCGGAGCGATCGCGATGCCATGCACGCCCGGAGTGTTCTGGATCTTGCCAACAATTGCTCCGGAATCGACATCCAGCACTTCCACCTGGGTTCCGTGGGAAACGTACAGGCGGCGCGCGCCATCATCGACGGCAAGATAGTCCCAGCTGCCTTGGCCGGGGACAGGAATCTTCTTGGTGATGGAAAAACCCTTGGCAGCGGCAATGGAGGGACTTACAAGAGCGAATCCGAAGGCGAAGACAACCGGGGACAGGGCAATTCTTCGGAATAGGTTAGAGTGCGAGTATTTCTTCATCTGAGTTGGGCTCCTTATCTCTATGTTTCAACCGGGATGACTCTCAAGACACCAGGCAACTTTGAGGTTTGCGGCAAACGGTACTCACCTCAACGAGCGATGTGTTCTTGGTTAATCTGTGCGCGTTATTCTCGACGAGGCTCCCAGCGCAAGCCGAAAGAATAGGTGGGCCGGTAGTACTCGCGTTGGATGATGTACCACGGACTGCCGTTATAGAAGCCGAAGACTTCATCCGTCAGGTTCAGGCCTTGCACAAGTACGGTGAGACTCTTCCGCACGTGGTAGCTGGCCTGGGCGTCCACCTGCAGGTGCGGCAACAGGTAGATGTCCCCAGCCGGGCCCTTGGGACCGAGACCGGATGGGTCTTCGGTGCAACTGGCGGGACTTGCCGGGATGCATTGCTCCCACTGGTACTGGAAAATACTCTTGCTGTTGTACGTGGCACCAAGACGCGCCGAGAACCGGCCCCGATCATAGGTCGGGCTTAGGTTCCAGGTCACCGGAGCCTGGCGTTGCAGCGCCGGAGTGTCGTTGCGAAGCGGCAAGGTGCCGGAGTTCGAACCGGTCCAACTGAAGTTCGCCGAGATCCCGAACCCGCTCAGTCCTCCGGGGAGGAAGCCCAGGTGTTGGATGTAAGCAGCCTCCATGCCGTATAGCTTCGCATTGACGCCGTTGATGATGTAATCCAAATGATCCGTGGGGTACTGATTGTAGTAGGGGTCGTTCGGGCTGAGTGACGGGTTGTCGATGTAATAAATGGGGGCGCTCAGTTGCTTGTAAAAGAAGCCCGCCTGAACCTCACCGAACGGCTTCAAGTAGTGCTCATACAGCAGGTCATAGCTGTTGGCGTGTTCGGGTTTGAGGTTTGGGTTCCCCACGCTGACGTTGGGCGGACTCCCGGACTGATCGAGGGTTACATAGGGAATCGTGTCATACGGGTCTGGCCGGGAGATGCCCCTGCCGTAAACCGCGCGAATGTCGGAGTCGTCGGTGACGCGGTAGCGCAACTGCACGCTGGGCATAGGATCCCAGTACCAGTTACTGGCCAGGGCCGGCACGGTTGAGATGTAGTTGCCACTCGCGTCATTGGTCACGATATAGCCCCGCGTGTTCAATTGCGTGGCCTCAACGCGCAGGCCGGTCTGAAGGCGGAAGCGGCCAAGCTCGATCGTGTTCATAGCGTAAGCCGCCGAGACACGTTCGGTGAGGTCATAATTGCTGGCGTCGGAACCGATGCGAGTCTGGCTGTTGTCGTAGCTGAGCATTCCCTGATTCAGAAGGTTGTTCAGATCGCCGGTGATCTTGCCGAAGGAGGTAAACGGACCGATCTGATACGCTCCGAAGTAGTAGTGTGGATCTGAAAGTCCGGTTAGGAATTGGGTCATCAGAGGCGAGCAGTTTGATTGGTTCGGTCCCGTACAAGCCGGAGGGGGCTGGCTGAAGCTGAGCTGGTCGTAGACTGGCGAATAGGCGTCCTGACCCTTGTGCGCGTTCCGCACCTTAAAACCAAACTCGAAGGTCGAGGAATGTGAGCCCACGTGGTAGTTCTTTGCGAACGACATGGCTCCTTGCAAGTTCATCTGGGATGTGTTTCCCGAAGTGAGGCTGACATCGAGCAGGGTCCACTGGTTCGGATCGTAGGTGGGGGACCCAAAGCAAGATGGGTCCCATTGCGGCAGGTGAATATTAGGGCTCGGTAGATTGACACAGGAAGTGAGATTGTACAAAGCGCTGTTGAGCACTGGTTGAAAGTCGGCGCCAGGATTACCCGCTGCCGCTGTCTGACGCGCGCGCGAAGCCGAGAGCTCCCAGCTCAGCCAGGAATTGGTGTAGACGTGTTTGCCGCCGATTGCCAGGTTGCCGATACCGTAGTCCGGCAAGCGGCTGGAGGTTGAGAACGCCGGAGATCCTCCGCTATTCAACGAATACACCCACTTATCCCCGTAGTCTTTAAAGTCGGAATAGAGATAGTGGAGATATAGACCCGATCCCTCGCCGAGTTTGTAATCCAGCGAACCGCCAAAGCCGTAGCGTGTGCGCTTGTACCTGTATTCACGGATGTCCATGCTGTCGTAGACCGGGTTTGCGAAACCAGGGTCGGGCGTAGGCTCGATGTCGTTGATGCCGCGTCCGTTATAGTCGTAGCTTCCGGAGAAGAGGGCGCCAAGCCGCTTGCTCTTGCCAAAGCGCTGCCCAACCGTTCCAACCATTTGATAAATGTAGCGGGTATTCAAGATGGGAGTGAACCCGCCGATACCTTCCAGGGACAGGGTCGGGAGCTCGCCAGCAGTCTTAGTGCGGATATTCACGGACCCGCCGATGGCGTCGCCGTCCTGATTAGCCGACAGCGTTTTGTTAACCTCTACCGACTCGACGATGTCCGCGGGAATCGTATCCAGTTTCACCTGGCGCACTCCGGCCTCGGGCGACGGCACGCTGACTCCATCGATGGTCAGGTTATTCAGGCGGGGCTCGGTTCCGCGGATCTGGACGTACTTGCCTTCGCCCTCGTCGCGCTCCAGGGTTACGCTGGGCAGGCGGCCAACAGCATCGGCAATGTTCGCGTTCGGGAGGCTGGTAATCACATCGGCCGGCAGGACTTGGAGAATATTGTCAGAAGTCCGCTCGCGGTTGATGGCCTCAGCCTCACCGTGTGGGCGCTCACCAATTACCGTAACTTCTTCGCTGCGGGCGGAGACTTTCATGCTGGCTTCGACATGGCTGACCTGCCCGGCGGTGACCGTGACCTGCCGGGTGAAGGTTGAAAAGCCGATGTACGAAATAGTGAGGGTATAGTCGCCAGGCGCAAGTCCATTGATGTTGAACTCCCCCTGGCCATCGGTAGCGAGGACGATGTCCCCCGGCTGCAACTTCACTTGTGCGCCCCGGAGTACGGCAGCCCCTCTGTCGACCACGCGTCCGCTGATTGTTCCATGCCCGGTTTGAGCCAGCGCCGCAGTTGCTAAGACTGCGCATAGGGCCAGTAAAACCGGGGTTCTCAAGATAGAGGAGAGAGTCCAGTATGATTGCTTTGGCTTCATGAATTTAGCTCCTTTACCACCAGCACTCGATTCGATACCCGAGGAGCGGAATTTTCTGGAGGTATGAAACTCAGTCAAACATCTGTGCTCTCGGGAACGGAAAGTTCAGTCGATTGCAGGAACAGCGATCGTAGGCTGATGATGTGAAGTCATTATTAAAGGAGGGTTAATTTTTCTTCAGATTCGATTCGCCCAGCGCGTTCGCGGTTTACCCTAATGCTCAGTTCTCGCGACCCATCAGAGCCAGATAGGTTTGTCCGATGAAACTGCTAGTGATCGAAGATGAACGGCGAATGCTGGAATTGCTCCGTAAGGGACTGAGCGAAGAAGGGCACACAGTTTCATGTGCCGCCGATGGCAGTGAAGGACTGCAGATGGTTCGAGAGCACGACTTCGATGTGGTGATCCTCGATGTGATGATGCCGAAGATGAACGGATTCGAACTGGCCAAGCGCGTGCGACTGGAGAACAATTGCACCCCCATATTGATGCTCACGGCGAAAGATTCCGTGTCCGACATCGTGCAGGGCCTCGACCTTGGTGCCGATGACTATATGACAAAGCCGTTTTCGTTCGACGAGTTATTACTGCGGCTTCGCGCGGTGCGACGGGCTGCGGTTGCTCCGCGTAAAACCCAGTTTCGAGTCGAGGATTTGTGGTTAGACGTCTCCACCCGAGAGGTCTATCGCGGCCAGGAGCGCATCAGCCTGACGCGCACCGAATACCAGTTATTGGAACGTCTGATGCTCCACGCCGGGGAAGTGGTTCCGCGTGAGATCCTTGTTGCGTCTTCTGGTCGAGAGATGGGAAGCAATTCTTTGGACGCCTTTGTGCGGCTGCTGCGACAGAAAATCGACTGTGATCATCGGCGAAAGCTGATCCACACAGTGCGCGGCGCCGGCTATGTTGTCGGCGCGGATTGGGAATCGTGAGAAAGCTCTCTATCGGCTCTCGCCTCACTTTGTGGTATTTGGCAATTTTTGCCGCGGCGCAGCTTTTGTTTGGTGTGGCTATGTGGTTCGCTCTGCGACAGGAACTTTACACAGTAGCCGACGGCGCATTGGCGGCTCAAATCGACGACCTCACAAATTTCCTGAAGTCGCAGAAGAAAAGGAATATGACTGTAAGCAAACTTCGGGAAGAAGCCTCCGAAGCCTACGATCTGGAGCACTCGGGCGACTTTCTGCAAATTTACGACGAGGATGGAAACTGGATCTTCCGCGCTCCTTCGCTGGAGAAAAATCAGTTCGCGGCGGTGGCACCCTCAGTCGGCAAAGGACGGTCCTATCAAAATGTCGGTTTGGGAAACGATCCCTTTCGCTTCGTTACGCAAAGGATCGAGGTGAACGGGCGCTCTTACACGGTGCAAACCGGTGTTCCGACCGGCCAGATCGTCGCAACGCTATCTTTGTTTCGACGTTATCTCTTGATGCTGGCTCCCCTTGTGCTGTTGGCCGCCGCAACCGGAGGGTCCTGGCTGAGCCGCAGAGCCTTGTCGCCGGTCGATGCAATCATTGGAACGGCAAGGAATATCGGTGGCAACAATCTCGGCGAACGGCTGGAACAACTCACGACGGGCGATGAGCTTCAACGCCTCTCGGATACGTTGAACGAAATGCTGGCCCGCATCGAAAGCGCTTTTCTCCGCGTAACCCAATTCACCGCGGATGCGTCGCACGAGTTGCGGACCCCCATCTCTCTGATTCGAACGGAAGCTGAAATCGCTCTCCGGAAGTCCCGGGGAGATGCCGAATATCGAGAAGCCTTGCGGCACATCCTCCTGGAAGCGGAGCGAACCTCGTCTCTGGTTGAAGAGCTGTTATCGCTCGCGCGTGCCGATTCCGGCCGCGAGAGCTTGCACCTGACAGTGATCGACCTGCGCGCGGTGATCACAGAAACTGCGAACGAATGGCGTCCCATGGTAGAGGCACGGAAGTTGCGGTTCACGCAAGAGGTCGCGACTTGTGAACTTCCAGTTTTAGCCGACCGCAGCTCCGTGCAACGATTGCTGGCCATCCTGCTTGACAACGCCGTTAAGTACACGCCTCCGCCCGGCGTCGTCGAACTGGGATTGCAAACACGGAACAAGAAGGCCGTTATTACCGTGCGTGATTCGGGAATCGGCATTGCCGAGCGAGAGCAAACCAAAATCTTCGAGCGTTTTTACCGTGCAGACAAGGCAAGAAGCCGTGAGCTTGGCGGAGCGGGCATTGGTCTCGCGATTGCCGAGTGGATTGTGCAGCAGCATCGAGGATCGATCGCCGTCCAAAGCTCGATGGGCAACGGGTCTACCTTTCTTATCGAGTTTCCACTGCAACCGGCATCCGCAGTTTCGGATCTGTCGCAGGCTCTAGCGTTCACCGATTATGCGAAGAAGCAGGCTAGTACTTAGCTCTAGTTCGGGATACTCCACACGGGAAGGCGAATGACGGCCGCCCCAATGAGCTTCTCCTCGCTCCACTGCTACCGTTGATCTTCTTCACAGATTGGGCATGCGCGAAGGTAGAGAAAGCCATGGCAGCCATCAACGTGACGCCATAGATGACTTTAGCTCGAATTCGCGGCCTTCGAGCGTCGCTCCTCGGCCCACGAACTGTTCGTGAAACTTCGAATAGCGAGCCCCTTCAAGCTTAACCTTCGAGGAAGCTTCTTCGGGGGCCTGCACATCTGCTGCCGTCAGCTCTACGCTTGCTCCTCCGAGGTTCTCTTCGAGACGCGAAAGCTTCGTCGTGCCGGGAATCGGAACAATCCAGGGGTTCTGGGCGAGCAGCCAGGCAAGCGCGATTTGTGCGGGCGTGGCCTTCTTCTTCTGTGCGAACGCGGTAATCACATCGACCAGAGCCTGGTTGGTCTTACGATTGTCCTCACTGAATCGCGGCACAGTGTTGCGGAAATCGGTACTGTCGAACTTGGTCTCAGCGTCAATCTTGCCCGTCAAGAAGCCCTTCCCAAGCGGGCTGAATGGAACGAAGCCGATGCCGAGTTCCTCAAGCGTAGGCATCACCGTCTTTTCCGGTTCTCTCCAGAACAGCGAGTATTCGCTCTCGAGGGCGGCGACGGGCCGCACTGCGTGGGCGCGACGGATCGTCTTTCCGGGTTTGCGCATCTTTCCCGTAATGGTTCTTGTTCTCGCTTCTGATCCTCCCGGATTGCGACGGAATGGGCATGGCCAATTGGAGCTAAAGAACGCAGACGGAATGCCGATTTAGGACCAGAGGCGAGAGGAGTCACAGGCAATGAGTGAGATTCTAGAACAGGCAAACGAGACCAATGGTCATGGGACAGCTTCGCCAGCGGCGGGGATGAAAAGGATGGCCGCGCCAAGAACGGCGAGTCCCGCGCAGGAACAACATAGCGTTGCCGCGGCAGACAATGGATCGAGTCGTTTGCAGAGCAAGAGGATCGCCGAAGACAAGACCCGCGCCCGCACTCTGGCGCGCGCTCAGGCCGTTGCCGAAAAACTTTCCACCGCGACCGAGCAGGTAGCCAGCGCCATTAACCAGGCGACCAGTACGGTCGAAGAACTCGGCAAGTCGATGCAGACCATCGCTGCCGGAGCGGAAGAGGCAGGGGCAGCAGCGGAGGAATCTCGGGCTGCGATCAATCAGATCGAGAAGGCTTCCGACGAGGCGAATACGCAAGCGGCGGCCTCGCTAACCCTGGTGGTAAACGTCCAAGAGCTGATTCGAAGCACGATCGCGGATGTTACGACCCTGATCAAAGGGGTGAGCGATGCTGCGCAGGCAAACTTTGATTCCGCGAAGATGATCGCGGAGTTGGAGAGGCAGTCGGAGGAGATCGGCAAAATCGTCCACGCCGTGGCCCGCATCGCCGACCAGACGAACCTGCTGGCGCTGAACGCAGCCATTGAAGCGGCGCGCGCCGGTGAGCACGGCAAGGGGTTTGCCGTGGTCGCGGACGAGGTGCGTAACCTGGCGGAGATGAGCGAGAAGAGCGCCCGAGGAATCCAGGAAGTGGTGAATGAGATCCAGGGCCAGGTAAAGGTTGTAGCCGTCGACGCTCAGACCGCGGGAAAGAAAGGTCTGGAAGAGGTGGAGAAGGCGAAGGCGATCACCACAGACATGGTGGGCATTGCCACGGACCTGACCGAAATGCGCGAAGGCTGCAAAGCGATTGTCACCAACGCCGTCACCGCGCTGGCTGGAGCCAAGGAATACTTGCAGGGCGCTCAGGAGATCGGCAAGGCGGCGGAAGAGTCCAGCACCGCCGTAATGGAATCGCAGAAAGCGGTGCAGGAGCAGGGCCGGGCCTACACGGAAATGAATGACGCCTCCAACAGTCTGGCGCAATTGGCGGAGAAACTGAAAACCTCGACCAGCGCGCAAAAGTCCGCCGAGGAATTGGCGGCTGCCGCGGAAGAACTCTCCGCCAACGCGGAAGAAGTCAAGAGCGCTTCCGGACAGATCTCGGGGGCCATTGAGGAGATCAGCCGCGCGGCGCAGGTTGCCTCCAAAGCCTGCGAGACCGCCATGGCTCTGGGTACGAAACTGGAAAATGCCGCCAAAGAGATGGGGTTGAAAGCCACGGAAAGCGGGGAGAAATGCACCGCCGTTTCCACCCGGCTGGTGGCGAATAAAGAATCCCTGGACTCGATGATCGTCAATATCGGACAGGCGGCCCAGATGTCGCTGGGCTCGGCTAAGAATGTCCTCGAACTGGAAGAACGCACGCGGCGCATCGACAAGATCGTGGATGCAATCGTGATGGTGACGGTGCAGACCCGCATGCTGGCGGTCAACGGCAACGTAGAAGCGGCGCGCGCCGGGGAGTTTGGACGGGGCTTCTCGGTGGTCGCCGCGGACATCCGCTCGCTGGCCAACGAGAGCAGCGAAAATGCCGACCGCATCAAGGACCTGGTCAAGAGTATTCAGGGCCAGATTACGAAGGTTGTCACCGACATTGAAGGCGCCGGGATCAAAGCCAAAGACGAAGCCGAGCGCGCCAAGGTGTCGACCGCGAACCTGGAGCGTATCGCCAAGGATATTAAGGAGGTTCAGACCGGCATCAATGTCATTGCGAAGGGATCGGAGGTAGCGGTGAATGCTCTGCAGCAGGCGTCGAAGGCCAGCGAGCAGATCGCAACCGCTTCCGAAGAGATGAATCGCGCCAGCACCGAGTCCGCCACCGCCGCCGAACAGGGATTGAAGGCCGCGCAGGAGATTCTGCAGGCGGTCGAAGAGATCGCCGCCCAGGCCGACGAACTCCAGCACGGATAGGGGCCATGACCAAGCGAATTGTAACTAAGGATCATGGTTCGCAAAATCATGGTTCGCAAGATCATGGTCCGGCAATGCCGGACGCGGGGAGGATTGCGATGGCTACGGAAACGGTGAAATCGACCGCCGTCAAAGCGGGAGCGGACGGAACTCAACTGGTCACTTTCTTGCTCAAGGACGAGGAGTTCGGCTTCGACATCATGGCGGTGCAGGAAATCATCCGGCTGCCGAAAATGTCCAAGCTGCCGCACACTCCCGATTATGTCGAGGGCATTTCGAGCCTGCGGGGAACGGTATTGCCCATCTTCGATATCCGGGCACGATTCAAGATGAAGCGCGAGGAGCACACGGACCGCAGCCGGGTGCTGGTGATCGATATCGACGGCAAGCAAACGGGCTTGCTGGTGGATGGCGTGCGCCAGGTCACGCGAGTCGGCCGGAACGAATTCGAGGCGCCTCCCGCAGCCATCCGGAACGATACCGCCGACTACATTGACGGCGTAGTGAAGCTGGACAACGGCGCTCGCATCATCATTGCCCTGGACGCACGCCGTGTCTGCACTCTTGGCGGCGCGAATGGCGATGGCGATGCCATCGCGGAAGCGCTGGCGAAAAGTGCCGCGGCGCCCTCCACGCATGGACCCAAAGATAGCCCGAACCGCCAGGCTCAAGCTGGGGAGGCGCTGAGCGCTGGGAAAGAGGCGCGGGCAAAGGGGGGCGAAGTGCGGCAACTGGTCAGTTTCCAAATCGGCCGGGAAGAGTTTGCTTTTCCCATAGAGCACGTCCGCGAGATCCTGCGGGTGCAAACGCCGAAAGAAGTGCCCGGTGCACCCGAGCATCTGCTGGGCGTGTTGACGGTGCGGGGGCAGATCCTTCCCATCGTCGATCTGCGCCGACTCCTGCGGCAGACTTCGTTTGCAGCCGACCTGGTCGCGGCCTGCCGTCTGGCCTCGACGGAATACCAAGCCTGGCTGGCGCAGAGCGGATCCGGCGAGAATGCGGATCTGCACAGAGTGACGGCAGCGACCGAACAGCTTCGCACCTGGCTCTCGGCTTTCAATAGTTCGAGCCAGTCGCTCACCGAGACCCTTGCCCAGGTGCGGGGATTGAATGAACACGTAACCAAGCAGGCCAGCGGTGCCGCCGGTCATGATGCCAAAGGAACGGACGCGCTTAGCAAAGACATCTTAAGTTCGGCGAAGGCGATCGTCGCGGCGCTGCATACATTTGAGGAACAGGTGCAGGGCAGCATTCATGAGGACCAGCGCATCATCGTTGTCGATTCGAACGGGTTCCAGCTCGGTCTGGTCGTCGATCATGTAAACGAAGTATTGGGGGTTCAGGATGACGCGATCGAGGCCCCGCCCAACGTTGCGCACGAACACGGCGTCGGCCTTTCGGGGATTGCCAAGCTGGATAAGGGCGACCGGCTCATTCTGCTTCTGGCAACGGGCAGCCTGCTGGATCATCAAGTGCTGGCGAAAATCGCCGAGGTCGGGAAGGACGCGAGCGCGGCCCTGGCTGTTCCTGCCGCTCCGGAAGAGACCAAACCCGGCGGCAAGAAAGAAGAAGAGAATGTTCAGGAGGAAGAAGTGCAACTGGTAACCTTCCTGCTCGGCCAGGAAGAGTACGGCATTCCGATTGCCCGCATTCAAGAGATTGACCGGCTGTCGAAAATCACGCAGACTCCCAAGGCGCCCAAGTTTGTCGAGGGCGTCACCAACCTGCGTGGTGAAGTCATTCCGGTACTCAGCACGCGGACGCTCTTTGCGCTGGAGGCGAAAGCCTCCGACGATCACACGCGGGTCATCATCGTCGATCTCGGCGGGGCGAAAACCGGCCTCGTCGTCGACTCGGTAAAGCAGGTTCTGAGCATCTCCACGCGCAACATCGCACCGCCCCCGGCCAGTATCTCGAATGGAGTCGATGGGCAGTTCATCTCCGGCATCGGCAAAGTCGAGGACGGAAAACGAATGATCGTGCTGTTGGATGTAGGGAAGGTACTCACGCGCGGGGAGCAGAGCGAACTGGCGACGCTCGCGGCTCATGCCTAGACCGATCGGTGGTCGTTCGCCGTTGGTCGTTGGCAAGCAGAGCTCGCGAGCGACTGACGACTAACGACTAACGACGAACATTTGGTTTGAGCCCATGAAAACTATAATTCGCGTTCTGGTCGCAGACGATTCCGCGTTAATGCGGAATCTGATCAGCCGGCTCCTGGGCAAGGCGCCTGACATTGTGGTAGCGGGGACCGCAAGAGACGGCGAAGACGCAGTCCAAAAGACAATGCAGTTGAAACCCGATGTCGTGACCATGGACATCAATATGCCGAAGCTCGACGGCATCAGCGCCATGCAGATGATTCTGGCGGAAAAGATCTGCCCCGTAATCATGCTGAGTTCGTTGACCCAGCAGGGCGCGGTCGAAACCTTCGAATGCCTGGCGCTGGGCGCCTTTGATTTCGTCGGGAAGCCGGACGGCACAGTCTCCGCGCATCTTGATACCATTGCCGAGGATCTGATTGCCAAGATCCGCGCCGCGGCAGCGTCGGGCGTTCCCAAGCGTCCCCGTCCGAAGGCAGCATCGCCGCCTCCAACAGCTGCGCGGCCGACGGAAATCTGCTCGGCGAACCTGCCGTCGAGCGAAATGCGGGCCATCGCGATCGGAATCTCGACTGGCGGCCCCTCCACCATCAGCACCTTTCTCCCGGGCTTACCGGCCGATCTTCCGGCGGCGCTTTTTCTGGTGCAACACATGCCGGCAGCATTCATCCCAACATACGTTTCCCGGCTCCAGAAGGAGTGCGCCATCGAAGTGGTCGAGGCAGAAACAGGGGCGCCTGTACGGGCCGGACGTTGCTATGTAGCCGGCAACAATCTTCATTTGTGTCCTTATCGCAAGCTGAGTGGCGAGGTCGTGTTGCGCCGGCCGAGCCAGCCGAAGACGCTGTTTGTGCCAGGAGTCGGCGTGATGATGGATTCTGTCCTGGCAATTTATGGACGCCGGACCATCGGAGTGCTGATGACCGGCATCGGGGACGACGGCGCCGATCAGATGGTCAAGATCCGCGAGGCAGGTGGCGTCACGCTGGCCGAATCGGAAGAGAGCTGCGTCGTTTTCGGCATGCCTTATCAAGCCATCAAGCGGGGTGGGGCGGAGATCGTGCTGCCGAGCTGGGAACTCGCGGACCGGATTGTTCGCATTCTTGCGGCCAAAACTGGGGGAGGCTCTATGCAGAGGAAAGCTGCGCATCCGGGAGCAGGTTCATGATTGACAGCAAACTAATTGACGCGTTCAGCGCTCCGGAAGCGGCCGACCGGCGCGGTGCGGCAGAGGACATCAGCGAATGCGGCGATCCAGGAGCGGCCGAAGTTCTGGTGTCCCAGCTCCGTAAAGAAGAGTCGCGCCCCGTCAAAGAGGCGATTCTCCGCGGGCTCTCGCACATATGGACATCGAATCCAGTGGAGGCGATGATTGAGTTGCTGAAAGACGACGATCCGTTTGTACGTGCCGAAGCTGCGGAGATGCTGCAGCGGCGCGCTGGCGATGTGATCGAAGGGCTCAACCGTCTGGTACGGAGCGACGACAAAGATCTCCGCAAGTTCGCCGTCGACATCATGCGCGAAGCCACCATTGGCGCTCCCGACGCCCTTTACCTGGCAGCCTTGAAAGACGAAGACATCAACGTAGTCATCACGACCATCGAGAACATCGGGACGAGGCGGCGGGCTGGGTTGGCTACGCAGGTGCTCGCGATCGCACTGGAGAACTCGCAGCCGATGGCCGTGTGCGCGTCCCTGGAAGCTCTGGCGGTCATCGGAAACCGTCAAACGCTCGACGCGCTCCGCACGAAATACCCCAACCTCGCGGGGGTGCCGGGGATCTATTTGCTGCCTTTCCTGAAGCTGCTCGGCCACACCGCCGGCCCCGAATTGATCGAAGAGATTTGCCGGACGATCGAAGAAAAGGGGGCATTCGTTCACGAAGCTGCCATCGACGCTCTCACCAACATCGCATTGCGCCACAGCGTGTCGCAATTGAACTCCTTTTGCGAGGCCGCACTCTGCGGCCTTCTCAAGCCGGAGCTGGACGCGGTGGTGTGCTTTCATCTTCTCCGTCTGCTGGGGCACTTTACTGGCTCGAGCCGCATTGCGCTGGTAGTGCTGCCCTACCTCCACTCCCCCGACCGGACGCTGTGCATGGCGGCGGTCGAATCGCTCACGAACTCTTCCGACCCTGCCGTCGAAACTGCGCTGCATTCCCTGCAGTCGACGGAGAGCGATCCCGAGATCGGCGAGGAACTGGAAGAACTTCTCAGGAGGCGCCCGCGATGGAACTCACCGCCGAGCAATTCTCCAAACTGAGCAAGCTCATCTACAGGAAGCTGGGACTGCAATTCGACGAAAAGAAAACCTACTTTCTCAACAAGCGAGTGGAGCAAAGAATCGCCGGGCTCGGCCTCAAAGACGCCGACGAATATCTCTTTCAGCTCGGGTATTGCGATGCCAATGGCGATGAGATGCAGGCGCTGGCGAACCTGATTACCACCAACGAAACCTACATGTTCCGCGAATTTGAGCAACTGGCGGGCTTTGCCGATGTTTGTCTTCCCGAACTGGTTGCCGCGAAGCAGAAAACCACAGATCGACGCATCCGCATCTGGTGCGCGGGCTGCTCCTCGGGCGAGGAGGCCTATACGCTTGCCATCATCATCCGCGAAGTGTTTCCCGATTCCAGAAACTGGGATATCAAGATCGTGGCCACCGACATCGATGAGAACGTGTTGAAACTCGCCCGCAATGCGGTCTATGGCGAGCGCTCCGTCAAAGGCGTTCCAGCCGTCTACAGCAAACATCTCATACCGTCGGTCACCGGCTTCCGCATCGATCCGGAAACCGCAAGGCTGGTGCGCGTCGAAAAACTTAATCTGCACGATCAGCAGCAGATGAAGGCGATGCGAGGGTACGATTTCGTGTTTTGCAGGAATGTGCTCATCTACTTCGATGACGAGTCGCGGCGCAGCGTGGTGAACCATTTTTACGACTCGTTGAATCCCAAAGGGTACATTTTCCTGGGCCATTCCGAATCCGTCGGCCGCATCACCTCGGCCTTCCATTTGAAGAAGGCCGCAGGCCACCTTCTCTACGCAAAGGATTGACTATGAAACGGAATGTGCTGATCGTCGACGACTCGGAGTTCACCCGCAACTATCACTCCTATATCCTCCGCGAGGCTAATTTCGAGGTGGTCACCGCAGTCGATGGAGCCGACGCGCTGGAGAAGCTCTTCAGCCGGTCTTTCGACCTCGTTCTCACCGACATCAACATGGCGAATATGGACGGCTACGAGTTTATTCGCCGGGTGCGGAGCAACGGAGACTACAACGACTTGCCGATTATCATCATCTCGACCGAGTCGGAGGCTGAGGACAAAAGCCGGGGTTTCATCGCCGGCGCAAATTTCTACATCGTCAAACCCTCGGACCCCAAGCCCTTGATCGAAAACATCTGCCTGGTTCTCGGAATCGATGCCTCGCCGGGTGGCCAGAGCGGTGGCACGTGAGTCTGGGCATAAAAGAAGAAGGGCAAGAATCGCTGTCTTTGTCGTTGGCGTGGACGAAGTTTGAAGGACTGAGCACGCGGCTCTCCGGCTACTTGAAGACCAGCGAAGACGAATTTGCCAGCCTGATCCAGGCGCTCGATGCTTGCTGGAGCATGGCGGAAAAAGTGCAGAAGGCGACTGCCCGGTTGTCGGAACTCACCGATGCGGCAAGCGCCAACCAGAACGTCCTCCGCGACTCGTTACTGGAAGGCTGCGGAGTCTTCAAGAAGTTCCTCGTTCAAATCCAGGAGGTGCGGCGCGATTTAGCCCGCACCGCGCAAGAGACCGGAGGACTGCTTGGAACCTCGAACCGCCTGCAGGAAAACATTGCGCCGCTGAAGTACATAGCCTTCCATTTCCGCCTTGAGGCGTCACGCCTCTCTCCGAAGGACAACGCCTCGGTGCTGAAGGCTTACGACGAGATGAAGCAAGTTGTAAGTTTTATGAAACAGGCGGGCGATTCCCAGGAACGCGGTCTGCTCGCAATCCTCGACACGCTCACAAAGGCCACCCGATCGGTCGAGCAGACGTCCTCCTCCTACGCCTTGCTGGCAGCCGAATCGGAGGAGAAAGTCGCGCGTCACCTCGAACTACTCGCGAGCGTCCCCCGCGATCTGCTCGAAGCGCAAAACCAGGCGAGCACTTTGGGAATCGTGCTGGCGAAAGGCATTCGCGAAGCCATCAAGACCCTGCAGGGGCACGACGCGATTCGTCAGCGTCTCGAACATATCCTCGGAGCGCTGGCCAGCCTTCGTCAAGACAAAGATAAGAAAGAGGAGCCGGAACACGCGCTGCTAGTGCAACGGCAGCAGGTGAAATCCTTGCTGGAGCTCATTGTCAGTACGGGAAGCCGTATCGAGAGGGAGCTCAATAGCGTCATCGGCTGTGCGCAGGGCATTGCGGGTGGCGGCTCCGCGCGGTTCTGCGGCGACGACGAGGTGGAAAAATTCGAAGCTGCGGTCGATCGCGTGGCCTCCCTCAGCACCGAAGTTGCCGAATTGCTGGCTGGTGAAGAGAAGATGGGAACCTTCGTGCTAACCCATATCGACCCGATCCGGGAACTACTGGCCACGAATAGCCGAGAACTGGAAGTGGTAGCACGATCGATGAAGAGGCTGGCCCTGAATGTTCTGATCGACGCGGAAAAAATGCCATCGGCCCGAGGTATTGGCGTGCTCGGCGTGTGGACGTCGGAAACCGCAGAAGGCATCCTGGAGTTGTCGAGGGACCAGAATGAACAGTTCGCCCAACTCGGGTCGACGCTCCAATCGCAGGCTACCGTGATCGCCGCGGATATTCAGGAGGTCGCGTGCTGCCGGGGCATGCTTATGGCTCAGAGAGCAATGGATTCATTGCGCAGTTCGCGGAGAATTGAATACGCCGAGTTTGCCGCTCTTAGTCAGGATGCGTCGCAACTGCGGACAAAGACCGAGAAACTCGTGCAATCGCTGGAATTTGTCGATGAAGGAACAGAGCTCCTGGGAAACCTGGATGGGACTATCAACTTTCTTCTCGCCCTGTATCCGAAATCGGAGAAGCCGTTCGACCTCGATGCCGCTTCCGCCGGTTATACGATGCAGGAGCAACATGATGCGCATGCCCTGGCCTCTGGGGGAGACGCGGAAAGTCAGGCACGGCCGGCGGAACCGGCTGAAGGGCAAGAGTACGGCTCGAATGTCGAACTCTTCTGAAGCGAAGGACGTTTCTATGCCATTTGAACTGCAGACTGCCGGGGACGGAGTGAAGCTGATTCTGGCGGGGAAACTGGGCGTGCAGCAGGCCCGGGATCTTTGGGATGCGTTGCAGCCAGCAATGGCCGCGGGCTACGGTATCCGGGTGCAAGCGGATGGACTGGAGGAGATGGACACCAGCATCGTCCAGATTCTGTGCCGGGTAAGCAGCCTGAGCGGAGGGTTGAAGATCGGTGAGACTTCGGATGGCTTTCTGGCCGCGCTAGAGCGCCGCGGTTTGGAAAAATTCTTTGTGCAGCCACTCGCTCCGACTGGGCCGGAGGCGCAAGTTCCGCAGACCCAAATTCCTCAACCTCTGGCAAAAGCCGCGAGGCAGGGACATGCCTAAACGGATCCTGGCAGTCGACGATTCCGCGACCATGCGGCAACTGGTAAAGATGACTCTTTCCCGCGCGGGCTATGAAATTGTCGAAGCGGAGGACGGTTCGAAAGGTCTGGAGAAAGCCTCCGCCGAGGCCTTCGATCTGGTGCTCAGCGACATCAATATGCCGGTAATGACCGGCATCGATCTTCTCCGCAGTCTGAGAAAGCTGCCGCAATACAAATTTACGCCGATCGTGCTGGTCACAACGGAATCTCAAGCAGAAAAAAAGCAGGAAGGCAAAGCTGCCGGAGCCACGGGTTGGATTGTAAAACCGTTCGAACCGGAACAGTTGCTTGCCGTGGTGACGAAAGTCTTGCGCTGCTGATCGATCTTGGCCGAGGGTGATCAAGATTTATGGACTCCTGCGATCTGGAACAACTACAAGCCTCCTTCCGTCACGAGGCGGACGACCTGCTCACCGACCTCGGCGGGGCGCTGCTGCTGCTCGAACTCGACCCCCGCAATATGGAGGTGATAAACCGAGTTTTTCGCGCCATGCACACGCTGAAAGGCTCGGGTGCGAGCGCCGGCTTCCGCAGGCTGGCGAGCTTTGTGCATCATGTCGAAGAAGTCTTCAACCGGATCCGCAACCAGCAACTGGAGACGACTCCAGAACTGATCGATGCCACGCTGAAAGCCTGCGATTGCTGTGTCATGCTCCTGGAGCTGGGCAGTACGGAGTCCGACACGCCTTTGCCACTTGAGACCGAGGTGCTCGCAGCCATACGGCCCTTTCTGCCGGAGATGGATAAGGCTGCCGGCAACGGAAAGCCCGAGAAAATTGCGTCCGGCGGACTGGCGCGATACAAGATCGGTTTCCAGCCGAACCGTGAGATCTTCTTTTCTGGAACCGACCCCGCATCTCTTCTTCTTGAGCTGACAGATCTGGGCGAGATGGAAATCCATTGCGATGCCAGCGATCTCCTCGCCGCCGACCCGTTTGACCCGGAGCAGTGCTACTTACGCTGGGAAGTCCACGTGGAAACGACCGAGCCCGAGGCCAAGGTACGAGGGGTATTCCAGTTTGTTGAAGAGGATTGTGGAGTATCGATCGAGCGCGAGGAGCCTTCGACTGCCGCGCAATCGGAAAGCAAGGCCGCCCGCTTCCGCGGAGCCACGCAGCAGGCGTTTACCGCTCTGGGCTTTGCCCTCGACCAATTTCAATCGGGAGATGAAAATCCCGGCCTGGTGACCGCGCACCGCGCGGCGCAAACCCTGATCTCCGCCTGCAAAGCGCATGGGCATGCGAGAGCCACGACTGCCGCTCATCAGGTTCTCGATGCGGTGATAACGCAGCAAGGTGGAACCCTCGATGGCGGCTGGTTGCCGAAGGTGAAGCTCCTCATTGAGGCGGCGAGGCTGGCGGTGGATTCGCCCGCGGCGCAAGCCGTAACTTCGTTGCAGCCTGCTTCCACCGCAGCCGCGGAAGCCTTGCCCGCTCCAGAAGCCGCGACGGCAGCGGCTGCGAGCAGTATCCGGGTCGACTCCGCCAAGCTGGATGCCCTGATGAGGCTGGCCGGTGAACTGCTCGTCGCCCGCGGAGCGCTGCCTGCCTTCGCCGAGCGCGTCGAACGCATTGCCGGGGAACCATCGCCGAAAAGCATGGCCAAAGAGATGCGCGACGCCGGCGCCAAGGTTTCCCGGCTGGCGGACGATTTGCAGGCTACCGTCATGTCGATCCGGATGATGCCGGTGCGCCAGGTGTTTCAGCGTTTCCCGCGGCTGGTGCGCGACATTGCGCGAAATCTCGACAAAAACATCGAGCTCCATGTCAGCGGAGAAGAGACGGAGTTGGACAAGACGGTCATCGATAGCATCGGGGATCCGCTCACGCATATCATCCGCAACGCCGCCGATCATGGCATCGAATCGAAGGCCGACCGCGCGCAGAAAGGCAAGTCCCTTGTCGGCCGCATCGATCTGTCCGCTTTCACGCAAGG
>Ga0208190_1000029_pt1 | contig 50916 bp, 41 predicted proteins | sample June2015DPH_13_1_FD_184708 | JGI IMG/M metagenome (GOLD analysis project Ga0208190, IMG submission 184708) | Peatland microbial communities from SPRUCE experiment site at the Marcell Experimental Forest, Minnesota, USA - June2015DPH_13_10... | ecosystem: Environmental > Terrestrial > Soil >... | reverse complement strand
AACCCTTCTGCTGTTCGTTATTCACTACCAACCTCACAGGATGAGGACATTACCTTCAGTGTGAGAACAATGCCAGGAAACTGAAAGTTACCAAAGGCAACCAAACGAGATTTAAGGATTCTTCAGGCCTCGACGAGCGGACGCCGGCCCGCTGCGACGGACTCATTGCACCTTAGGGAAACGCCATTCGTGCTGTCCATGCGCCCGCGATCCCGCACCGTGACGGCGATCAAGTTGTCTTGCCGCACCGCAACGCGACTGTCCAGAAACTGGAACCGTGTATATGCTAGGTACACTCGGATTCCTTCCCAAATCCGTCCAACTCCGCCGAGCAAGTTATGTCAATAACTTAGCTGCGCCTTGAAGCTGGTGGTCCAGTTGCAACTACTCCCGTCGTGGTCGCAAGGCCCTCAAATACCAAGCTTCGAATCCAGAACACGCTATGAAGAGAACAATCTCAACCCTGAGGCGAATATCGTCGGTGGCGATATTGTTCTCTCTTTTCGGAGCCCAACTGAATTGTTCACGACCTGCCGCAAACCCATCATCGCCTTCGGTAACGGCCCCATCTGACGATCCTTGCTATGACGATGGCATAGGTTGCGGAACTCCCAAGCTGGGTGCCGTACACATCGGCCTACTCTTCAATGCTCTTCCTGTTCAGACCACGGCGTTGATGTATGCCGAGGCTCAGCAAGCTGGGCTGCGAGTAGATCGAATTGGGACGTACTGGGATTGGTTTATGGATCAAAATGGAAATTACAGTCCCGCAAGTCCTTATCTACAAGGGTTGGATCTGCAGATCGCAGGAGATCTCGCCAACGGCGTGATTCCCGAGTTCCTTCTCGGCACAGAGGCTCCGAATTCCATGCCCGGTTTGCGGGGGCCCAGCAATTTGCCTGGTTGGAACTATTATCCCAACCAAACCGCGGCCTTTAATGGGCTCGCCGACGTCTTGGCCGGTCTTGTGGCGCGGTTCCCAAATGTTAAGTATTGGGAACTTTTCAATGAAATGGACGCATCAGGTTTTACGATACTTTTTGTTGGAGCCGGTCAGGCGAATTGCCCGGTCCAAAGAGGACAGATGTATGGGCAAATGTTAAACGTTGTCGTTCCTCCAGCAAAACAGGTGAATCCAAGTATCCACATTCTCATGGGAGGTATGGTGGGGGCAGTTGATGTCCTTCGAGACTCTACTTTCTCCTCTGCTTGCGGGATTTCGCCTGATTTTGACACCGGTGTGCCGCAGACTATGGCTGACTTTCTCACCGGAATCTATAACGTTGGAGCAGGATCGAATTTCGATATTGTCAATGCCCATGCCTATGCGGATGCCACGTACGGCTACGGGAATTCCACAAATATCAATGTAGCTCCACGTTTCACGGCTATTTCCGCGAGTCTTCATCAGGCCAGTCTTGCCCAGGGAGATACCAGTAAGCAATTTTGGGTCACCGAAAGCGGAACCAGTGGCGTGGAAGACGTAGATTCCGGAACCTGCGGCGGCAATTCAAGTCTGGGATCCTGCATGGATCAGGCCCAGGTGAACGTCCTCGGAAGTGCGGTCAACGATTTGATGCAAAATCATCTTTTCGACGTAGCCATCATTTACTCCGTGTGCGCTGGATCTGGAGGAACGCCAAACTCTTCCTATAACCAGTACTTGCTCGAGGGTACGACTGTAAATGATTACGGCTATCAAATTCTTCGTTCCGATAACACTACACTTCGGCCCATGTTTAGCTGGTTGATGCAACGAAGTGGCTGCTTGAGTCAAGGTGGCAGTACGTTCACCACGAATTGGAGCTGCCAGTGACCTGCCCCTGCTTTCGCTCCCGTAAGAATACGACAGACTCGTTCTCTTCCATCTTGGGTTTGAGCCGGGACGGGGGAGCGCGAGGGGCATGGACGGCGTTTGAGTCCCTTGCCCCTCGCTCAGCTGGGGAGAGGCCTGCGGCCTTTTGATCTCGGGCAGGTCGGCGCCCATCGCGGACACTCCGGTTTGCCCGTAATCCGGAACCACACTTGAACTTCTCGCCTGCTACAATTCGTTGCTTCCAGATTTAAATTCCCCTGGATCGTTCTTCGCAAGCGGAAACGGAGTTCCCGATGCGACGTCGCTCAATCTCTCTGCTGATCAATGTGATGTTCGTCTTAGTATTGGCTGCACCGGCTCCGTCCGCGGCGCAACAAAAGAAGCCGGAGAAGGCCGTGCCGGCTGATGCAGCCAAACCCGGCCTGTGGCACACTTTCGGCGATTTCATCGGTCCAGACTTTAAAGCTCTCGAGAGTATTTGGGCCGAAGGTAGTGGCGATGGCAACATCGGTCGCGTCGCGGCCTCGCGCGACGAGCACGCGTCCAATTCTGGGCACGTTGCTTCGTGGATCGAATGTGTGCCAGGCGCCACCTAGATAGACTTCGATCCAGGCTGCAAAATCCATCAGGCCGTATGGCGGCAGCGTGCAGCGTCGAGGTTCTCGCGAAGATGCTCGATAGAAGATGTTCCCGGGATTGCAGATTGTTGAGCTTGAGTGTTCGCTTCACTGCGGTTCACCCAATGAAGTAGTATGCGATGTCGATCACGCACACATAGGGAGATTGCTGCCATGCCGACAAGAACTCGAAGACAGGTTTCTGAAGTTGGGCTAGCGGTTATCGCTGGCATACTGATGGTCGCGCTGCCGGGTGCGGCGCAGCAATTGACGAATGACCAGCTATCCCTGACGGTCAACGCACAGGAGGGATCGTACCAACTGTCTTCATCCTCGTCCTTGCACGACGGCCAGCCTGTGCTCAAGTCACGCGTGGCAGCACAGGTTGACCATCAGTGGCTGCGCTCGAGCGATTACCCGCGGCACCAGGCTTCGGAGTCTAGCTTCCAAGATGACCTCGGCTCCGGCCCACAGGTGACAGTCACTTGCAGCGGGCTCAGCGGCAAGCCTGATCTTGTTTACGTGCTACGGCTCTACAAACAGCGCGCCTACGGCACCGTCCTGGTAAAGGTGCAAAACAGCGCGGGAAGGGAAGTAACTGTACAGGCCATTCGGAGTGTGGAAGCCATGGGTGAGCCGATCGTCAACCTGGGTGGCGGTCAATCGGCCGACCGGGTTCTCTCCGACAGTTTCAGCGAAGACTGGCCGGACCTGGCTCTCTACGACCTCGGGGAGGCGCCCGGCGGGATGCATCGCGGTGCAGGGAGCCAGCTCATCTACAACCGGGAGAGCAAGCAGAGTCTATTCTTTGGCGCGCTCACCTCAGACCGATTTCTGACCCTGATGCATCTGAAAGCTGAGGGCAAGGGCGCGAAGACCAAGATCGCATCCTTTACCGTTGAATCCACCGGAACCACGGAAGTCCAGAAGGATTTCGATCTGCAGGATTCTCCCGCGGACGACCAGGTCGAGTTGAGCCTTCCCCTTAAACCCGGGGAAGACATAAGTTCAGAACGATTGATGTTCGAGGCCGGACCGGATTACCACGATCAACTGCTAGCCTACGGAGATGCAGTTCGCCGTTGGCGCCATGCGCGCGTCTCCAGTGAGACTCCCATCGGCTGGTGGAGTTGGACCGTCTACTATGGCGCCATCAACGAAGGCGAAGTTCTGTCCAACGGCGACTGGCAAGCCGAACATCTGAAGTCGCTCGGGTATAAGTATTTCCAAATTGATGAAGGTTATCAGTATGCTCGGGGAGAATTTGCAACTCCGAATGCGACGCAATTTCCGGATGGTTTGCGGTTTGTTGGGCATCACCTGACCGGAGAGGGCCTGACATTCGGCATATGGACGGCGCCGTTTGAGGTGACAAGCCGGGCTTGGGTCTACGAGCACCACAAAGACTGGCTGGTGCACAATGCCAAGGGAGATCCGATACCTCTTGGCGAGGTCTGGGATCAGAAAACGGATGTGCTTTACGCACTGGACACAACCCATCCCGGAGCGCAGCAGTATATGCGCGACACTTACCGGAAACTCGTCCGCGAATGGGGGGTACGGTTCATCAAACTCGACTTCATGGATACGACCGCGATCGAGGGTTACCATTATCGCCCCAACACCACAGCGCTCGAAGCGCAACGCATCGGCCTCCAGGTAATCCGCGATGCCGTGGGCGAGGAGGTGATCCTGGATAAAGACGGAAGTCCCATGCTCAACCCCGTGGGGCTGGTAGATACCGGCCGGATCTCCGCGGATACGGGCCACAGTTTTGAGAGGACCAAGAATGCCGCCTCTGGCATCGCTGCCCGCTTCTACATGCAGCGTAATTTCTTTGTTAATGATCCGGACGCCTTCAACGTCACCGCAACCCATCTCATGGAGCGTGCGAACGAACAGTCTACGATTTCGCTGGGCGCGGCCGAGGCCTCGATCGCGCTCTCCGCGGTGTCCGGCGGCATGTATGAGATTGGCGATGACATGCTCATCCTGGGCGCGGAGAAGGATCGGCTGGCGCTGGTTGAAAACCGCGAGCTGCTGAATATGGCCAAAGTCGGCCGCGCTTCCAAGCCGTTAGACCTGATGACTTACGAGCCGGAGGATGGACAGCCCAGTATTTTCTTCCTCCGGGAAGATCAACGACAGGCCATACTGACGGTCTTCAATTGGACGAACACGGTGCGCTCGCACACGCTAAGACTGGCGGACCTTGGCCTGCCTGCCGGCCACACGTTTGCGGCGACGGATGTGCTGAACGAAAATGAGACGATCGCGATCGGGGATGGCGCAGTGCGGTTGGAGAATCAGCCGCCCCAGTCAGTGAGGGTGATCAAGCTGATCGACACAAGCGTTGCCGCGGCTGCCCCAACCGTGACGGCGCAGGTGCCCACAGCGGCAAAAGCCGGTGAGACGATCATTCTTTCGGCGGACATTCTTTCGGCGAACACTCTTTCGGCGCTCTCGGCTCAGGCCGAAACTGGCGGTGTGCCGGCAGTCGCGTATCACTGGGACTTCGGCGACGGCACGAGCGCGGATAGCGCCAAGGTGTCTCATGCCTACACCAGCGCGGGGGAGTTCACGATCCAGCTCACAGTGGACGGAGTGGACGGAGTACCGGCCCACAAGAATTTCTCCGTCAAGGTAACCGGCAATTTAAGGGCGCACTCTAACCTTACCGACAATCGACGCTTCGTAGAGCCAACCGACCGCTGAGCGTCTCCGGAGGCAATGCGGTTCGCTCTTAACATCAGAGGTTAAAAACTCTCGCGCTTGATGGTAAAGGCGGCACGGGGGGCGCGATGCGCCCCCGCGAGCCAGGAGGAGCGACGATTTCGGTTTCGCCGATCCAAACAACAGCAACAGCAAAGTTGATTCTTCTTCGCCGAGCTCAGGCAAGGCCGTAGCGATCAAGGTTCATTACCTTGTTCCATGCAGCCGCGAACTCCTTCACAAACGCCTCTTTCGAGTCATCAGACGCATAGACTTCTGCGAGTGCACGGAGTTGGGAGTTCGAACCGAAGACAAGATCGACGCGCGTGCCGGTCCACTTGAGTTTGCCCGTCGCCCGATCGCGCCCCTCATACACGCCTTCTGACGTAGAGGAAGGCTCCCACTTCGTATTCATGTTGAGCAGGTTGACGAAGAAATCATTCGTCAGCGTCTCCGGCCGGTTGGTGAAGACGCCGTGCTTGGTCTGCCCGAAGTTCGCATTCAAGGCGCGCATGCCGCCGACGAGAACTGTCATCTCGGGGGCAGTCAATGTCAGCAACTGCGCCCGATCCAACAGCAACTCCTCAGCCGACAGAACCTGCCCACTGCGGAGATAGTTGCGGAATCCGTCCGCGACCGGCTCCATTACGGCAAATGAGTGCACGTCGGTCTGCTTCTGCGAAGCATCCGTGCGCCCCGGCGAGAATGGAATCTTCACTTTGTGTCCGGCCTTTTTCGCAGCTTCCTCGACGGCTGCGCAGCCGCCCAGCACGATCAGGTCTGCGAGCGAGACCTGCTTTCCTTTGTTCTGGCCTTTGTTCCCGTTGGGCTTGTTTCCCTTGGATTGGGAGCCGTTGAATTCCTTTTGGATCGCCTCCAGCTTCTTGAGAACCTTGGCCAGTGCGGCCGGCTGGTTTACTTCCCAATCCTTTTGTGGCGCAAGTCGAATGCGCGCCCCGTTCGCTCCGCCGCGCTTGTCGGAGCCGCGGAACGATGCTGCCGATGCCCAGGCAGTCGTGACCAGTTGGGAGATCGACAGTCCGGAAGCGAGGATCTTGGCCTTCAGCGCAGCAATGTCCTTTTCGCCGATCAATTTATGATCGACGGCGGGAACAGGGTCTTGCCACACTAAGACTTCCTTCGGAACGAGGGGCCCGAGGTAGCGCGCGATCGGCCCCATGTCGCGGTGCGTCAGTTTGAACCAAGCCCGCGCAAACGCGTCTGCGAACTGATCCGGATGCTCGTAGAAGCGCCGCGAAATCTTTTCGTAAGCCGGGTCGAGCCGTAAGGCGAGATCCGTGGTCAGCATCGATGGCGCGTGACGCTTTGAGGGATCGTGCGCATCCGGCACCGTGCCGGCGCCTGCGTGATTTTTCGGTGTCCACTGGTGGGCACCGGCCGGACTCTTCGTCAGTTCCCATTCATAGCTGAACAGGTTGGTGAAGAAGTTGTTGCTCCACTGCGTAGGCGTCGTGGTCCAAGTGACTTCCAGACCGCTGCCAATGGTGTCGGCACCAAAACCTTTGCCAAATTTATTCTTCCACCCGAAGCCTTGATCCTCGATGGCGGCGCCTTCCGGTTCGTTGCCCACATATTGAGCGGGAACGGCAGCGCCGTGGGTTTTGCCGAAGGTGTGGCCGCCAGCAATCAACGCAACAGTCTCTTCGTCATTCATCGCCATGCGGGCAAAAGTTTCCCGGATATCCCGTGCCGCGGCAATCGGATCCGGCTTGCCATTCGGGCCTTCCGGATTCACATAGATCAGACCCATCTGCACCGCACCGAGCGGATTCTGAAGATCGCGATCGCCGCTGTAGCGCTCGTCCGCCAGCCACGTGCCCTCAGGGCCCCAGTAAATTTCCTCTTCGGGCTCCCACACGTCCGCGCGGCCGCCGCCAAAACCGAAGGTCTTGAAGCCCATCGATTCGAGTGCGACGTTGCCGGCGAGAATCATGAGATCGGCCCAGGAGATTTTCCGGCCATACTTCTGCTTGATCGGCCAAAGCAGTCGGCGTGCCTTGTCGAGGTTCACGTTGTCCGGCCAGCTATTGAGTGGAGCGAAGCGTTGCTGACCGGATCCGGCACCGCCGCGGCCGTCGCCGATGCGGTACGTACCCGCGCTGTGCCATGCCATGCGAATGAAGAGCGGCCCATAGTGGCCAAAGTCGGCCGGCCACCACTCCTGCGAGTCCGTCATCAGAGCATGCAAGTCCTTGATCACGGCGTTGAGGTCGAGCGTCTTGAACTCTTCCGCGTAATTGAACTCCTTGCCCATCGGATCGGACTTTGGAGAATGCTGGTGCAGGACCTTCAGGTTCAACTGATTCGGCCACCAATCAACATTCGCGTGGGATTTGCGAACGCCGTGCGCTACCGGGCACTTCGATTCGGTTGCGGTGCTTTTTTCTTTTGCTTCAGGGACAACACTCCCCGATGAATTCGCGAGTGTATTTTCCATAATATTTTCTTCCTTCTATGACTTCGAATTTCGTAAACAAACTACTTTTGGGCACTGCAGCGGCGGCAGAGGCCAAAGACCTCGACCAACGGCTGCGTCAGATCAAAGCCGCCCGGCAGTTGCCGGGACAGCCGTTTGAAATCGATGAAATCTCCTTCGATGTCCTGCACCGTTTTGCAGCGCGAGCAGACCAGGTGGTGATGAGGTTCGAGATTGCCGTCCACACGCAACGTGGACGCATGAGGGGTGACCTCGCGCAGCAGCCCACACTCGATGAAAAGCCGCAGATTGTTGTAGACGGTCGCGAGAGATATGGATGGAACACGGCGCCGGACGGCGGCGTAAATATCTTCCGGGGAATAGTGTCCGTGGGAAGCGATGACGGCCTCAAAGACCACCTGGCGCTGGTGCGTGACCGCCAAACCGTGCTTCGCGGCCAGCTCACGGAACTGTTCATGGGTGAAGCGCATAATTATCGGATGAGAATGATTATAAAACGACCCGGAGCTGTGTCAACCGAAATATTTTCCGGGACCGCGACCCGGGCGGGCGGCAAGCAGACTGTGGCGCACGCGATCGAACGCCGCGCTGGCCGACAGCCAACTGGTGCGTACATCGCGCGACTTCACCAAACCTGCGGACGCGAAGGGAGTATCATGCGAATGACTAGCGGAGTTAGTGAAAGCAAATGCCTGAGTCCATTGACTGGCCCACAGCGCCCACGGCGCGGCGCCGCGGGAGCTTCTTTCTCATTCTCGCCGTACTTGCCGCCATCTTCTTCGGTGGCCGGACCGCGTTGTCCTATTACGTGGATGTGCTCTGGTTCGGGTCGCTCGGCTACGGAGACGTCTTCTGGAGAACTCTGACTCTTCAGTGGGGAATCTTCGCCGGCTTTACGGCCGCCACATTCGTCATTTTGTACGGAGCGTTCCTGGCCCTGAAACGGGCGCATCTCCCAGATTTGCCGGGTGGGCACACGATTTTCATCGGCGGACAGCCGCTGAAGTTACCGGTTGAGCCAGTCCTGCGCCTCATCGGGCTCGGCGTTTCGCTCGTCATTGCCGCCGCCACCGGCGCCGGAATGATGGCGGAGTGGCCGACGCTTGCTCTGTTTTGGTACGCCCCCCGCGCCGCGGGTGGAGTCGTAGACCCGATATTTGGCAAGCCGCTGAATTTCTTTCTCTTCACCCTGCCCGCGTGGCAGCTCATCGCCGGCTGGCTGCTTACGTTGGCTGTGATTGTGTGTCTGCTCGCCGTCTTCTTCATCCTCATCACGGGGGGAGGCCGTGTGCTCGCCGGGCGTCTCAGCCGCCACGTCACGTTGCCGTGGCGAGGGCTCTCGATCGCGTTCGCGTTTCTTTTGCTGATCCTCGCGATGCGTGCCTATATCGGCCGGTTCGAGCGATTGCTCGAGGATCATACGATCTTCGGCGGTGTGACCTATACGGACGCGCACATCACGCTTACCGGGATGCTTGTCGTTTGTGCGGCGCTTGTCCTGGGTGCGGTGATCACAATCATCAACGCGGTGCGCGTGCCACGCGGGAGTTGGCTGGTCGCGGCGATCGTTCCGGCAGCGGTCTGTTATATCGCGGTTCAGGTGGTTGGCTGGTACGTCAGCAGCTTTATCGTCAAACCGAATGAACTGGTTCGCGAAAAACCCTACATTGTCTTCAATACCGAATTGACGCGGCAGGCCTACGGATTGAACCGGGTTTCGCAGCGCGAGTTTCCCGCCGAGACTACGGTCGAATCAGCCGACTCGGCGAACAATCAGCCTACGCTTCAAAACATACGCCTGTGGGACTGGCGTGCACTCCAGGACACGCTGCGCCAGATTCAGGAGATCCGTACCTACTACGACTTCCCCGACATCGATATTGATCGATATAACATTGATGGCACGACTCGCGAGGTGATGCTCGCTGCGCGCGAGCTGAACGTCGACAAACTTCCGGAGAGCAGCCGCAACTGGATTAATGACAAGCTGATCTACACCCATGGCTTCGGCATCACCATGAATCCAGTGAACGGGTTCACGCCGGAAGGGCTGCCCACGCTGATTCTGAGCAACATGCCGGTGCAGAGCACGGTGCGAGGTCTGAGTGTGACGCGCCCCGAGATTTATTTCGGCGAGATGACCAACACCGACGTCTACGTCAAGACGCGGCAGAAGGAATTTAACTACCCGCAAGGCGCGAGCAACAGCCTGACTTCCTACGAGGGGGACGGAGGCATCGTCCTCGGCGGTTTCCTGCGCCGCATCGTTATCGCGCTCGACCGCGACGACCTCGCCAAGCTGCCGTTCAGCGATGACGTGAACAAGGATAGCCGGCTGCTGATGCGCCGCAACATACGCGAGCGCGTATCGGCGTTAGCGCCGTTCCTCACTTACGATCCGGATGCGTACATTGTGCTCGGCGACGATGGCCGGCTGTCCTGGATCATGGATGCGTTCACGGTTTCAGACAGCTATCCGTATTCGAGCCATTACCGCCTCGCTGATAATTCCATCAACTACATGCGGAACAGCGTGAAGGTGGTCATCGACGCCTACGACGGCACGACAACCTTCTATGTGTTCGATACGGAGGATCCGATCATCGCAGCCTACCGCCGCATCTTTCCGAGTCTGTTCAAGGATGCAGCCATGATGCCGCCCGGGCTGCGCAAGCACGTGCGCTATCCCGAATTGTTGCTCAAACTGCAAGCGGAAGTGTACGGCCTGTATCACATGACGGATCCGGAAGCGTTCTACAACCGTGAGGATCTTTGGACAGTCGCCACCGAAGTTGGAATGAGCGAAGGCGGGGAACAGACGACACAGGCGATGCAACCGAACTTCGTGCTGATGAAACTGCCGGGCGAAGCCAGTATGGAGTTCGCGGAGATTCTGCCATTCACGCCGGCCAACCGGAATAATCTGATTGGCTGGATTGCCGGACGAAGCGACGGCGCGCAATACGGCACGTCGGTGGTTTACAACTTTCCGAAAACGAAGCTGGTCGACGGGCCGCTGCAAATCGAGGCGCGAATCGATCAGAACGCGCAGCTTTCCGGACAATTGACGCTGTGGAACCAGCAAGGCTCGCATGTGCGGCGCGGGGCCCTGCTGGTGATTCCGACCGGGCGGGCGTTGTTGTATGCAGAGCCGATTTATCTGCAGGCCGAGCGCAGTCCAATGCCGGAGTTGCGCCTGGTCGTGCTCGCCCTGCAGGATCGACTGGCGTACGGACCGACCTTCGAGTCGGCAATGGCGGCGCTTTTTGGCGGAGCGGTCTCGTCCTTGACTGCCTCATCGACGACGGCAGCATCAATCCCGGCGGAGCCGGCTCGCGGCGCACCGGGATCTATTACGTCGCCCCAGCCCGCGGACGATCTTAACGCGCTCATCGCGGTAGCCGCCAAAGACCTTGCCGATTACCAGCGCCTGACGGCGGAAGGCAAACTCGGCGAGGCTGGACAGAAGCTGGAAGAGTTGAAGCGCACGCTCGACAAGCTAAACGCGCGTCAAAGATAATCTCACTGTTTCGACAACTCATACATCGAAGGAAGAAGCATGAAGCTTGTGCGCTATGGACCGCCTCACCGGGAACGGCCTGGAATCCTCGATTCCGATGGCCACATTCGTGACTTGTCTGGGACGGTGCCCGACATCACTGGAGAGACTCTGTCGCTGGCAAGTCTCTCGTCCTTGAAAAGCATTGACCTGGCAAAATTGCCGATCGCGCCGGGCGCGCCTCGGATTGGGCCCTGCGTGGGCGGAGTTGGTAAGTTTGTTTGCATCGGATTGAATTACTCCGATCATGCGGCTGAAGCTGGCATGAAAGTCCCGAGCGAGCCCGTCATCTTTATGAAGGCCACATCCGCCATCTGTGGGGCGAATGACGATATCGTAATTCCGAGGGGCGGCACCAAAATCGATTGGGAAGTCGAGTTAGGAGTGGTTATCGGACTTCCCGCAAAATATGTCAGCGAGGCCGACGCAATGTCATGCGTGGCTGGCTACTGTGCTGTCAACGATCTCTCGGAGCGCGCCTTTCAACTTGAAGGTACCGGACAGTGGGTGAAGGGCAAGAGTGCGGATACATTCGGACCCATCGGGCCATGGCTAGTGACGGCCGATGAAGTGCCCGATCCGCAAAACCTGAGCCTGTGGCTTGAAGTTGACGGCCACCGCTATCAAAGCGGATCGACGCGAACCATGATTTTTGGAGTTCGCCAACTGGTCAGCTACGTTAGCCGATTCATGAGCCTGCAACCCGGAGACATCATCTCGACCGGTACGCCGCCGGGCGTGGGGATGGGGAAGCGGCCTCCGGTTTATTTGAGAGCAGGGAACCGGGTGCGGCTCGGCATACAAGGCCTGGGCGAGCAAGATCAGCGGGTCGTCGCCGAGATGTGATGCCCGGCAAGGCCGAAGGTTGAGATCGCCATTCGAGCTTTGGAAAAGTGGCGGACGGCAATCGCGACTGGGCCACGGCGAGGAGCAATCCCACCGTGGCCCAAACGCTTCATGTGTTTCGTCCTCACCATGCTACAAGCTAACGACTACCCAACCTTGGACAGATGCTTCTCGTCGTGCATCTCTTTGACTGTGGAAGCTTGCGCCAATGCCGCTGACAGCGCCTGTCCCTCAGCCACTCGACCTTCCCTCTCAATTCTGCCCCTGACCAACGGCCTCAGGATAAGCAGGGAGCAGATCGCGGCAATACCGCACAGTACCGCCGAAATGTAGAATGGCACCGCAAAAGAGCCGCCGAAGTACGCAGCCAGCGCTGCCGCTCCAAATCCAGCGAACACGGAAGCCGCACCCTTGGCGGTATACACCATGCCGTAGTTGGCAGAGGCGTTCTTGGAGCCGAAAACATCGCCTGTCGTCGCTGAGAACAACGAATAGATCTCACCCCAGAACAGGAAGATAAACGAGAACAGGACCAGGAACGCTATCGGAGCTCCCGCTATTTTGGTCACCAGAAACACTAAGACCGCTTCCACGCCGAAGGTTAGGAACATCGTGCGTTCTCGCCCCAACCGGTCGGAGACAGAGCCCCAAATGATTCTGGAAAGAGCGTTGCAGGCTGACGTGAGGGTTGCGGCTAGTGGAACAATCGCCAGGCCCCATATCTTCGCGTCACTAACGTGGAGGGACTTGGCAATCTGTGAAAGGTTCGCGGTCGCGATCAGACCACCGGCGGTCGCAAAGAAAAACATCGTGTAGAGCAGGTAGAACTCCGGTCTTCCCAAAGTTTGGAGCCAGGTAAAGTTCACCTTCGACTGGGCGACGGCCTTGTGTACCTGCTTTGCCCGCTGATCCCACCCGGCGGGAACCCAGCCGGCAGGGGGATGCCGGAGGATCATTGCGGCAGCGAGTGCAATAATGCCCTGGCCAACGCCCCACACAGCCATCGCATGAGCCCACCCCAAGTTGTGGATCGAATGGGCAATGGGCATGATCGTGAGAGCGGCGCCACCGCCGAATCCAGCAGCCGTGAGCCCCGCGGCCAATCCCCGGCGGTCGGGGAACCATTTCAAGGCGTTGGCGACGCACGAAATGTAAATGATGCCGGCGCCGGTTCCGGAAATAACGCCGTAGTAGATGTACAGTTCAAGAGGCGACTTGGCGACGGTTCCGCCGAGCACCCACCCAAGCGCGATACAAACCGCGCCGAACGTCATAAGCTTCCGGATGCCGAACTTGTCGACAAAGTACCCAGACACGGGCATCGGCCAGGTCTCAAACAGAATAAAAGCCGAGAATATGGCGGCTATTTTCGCGTAAGGCACCCCCGTGAATGTTTGTTTCATGCCTGGGGTAAAAAGCGTGAAGGCATACTGATAATTGGATATGACGATCATCGCGACGATGCCGCAGACCAGCTGGATCCAGCGGTTTCCCGCGATGCTGCCGTGGACCTCCTTCGCGCTGTCTCGGCGATTAGGACCCAAAATTTCGTTAGTCATGAGTCTCGTTCTCCTGGAGAAGCAGTGCGGATTCCTTACCGCCCTGCGGTGAAGCTACTCATCTGCACAAATACACCGCGACCTGGAGCAATCCCCCGGGGGATAGAGAAAGTGTGCGATTGCTGGAGAGGCTTTGGGGGCTCTGGTGGATTGCGATGAACTGAAGCGGCGAAGGTGGCGCGCAAGTTTGAAGATTGGGGGAGGAAGAACGCCCAAACACACTGCGGGTTCGTGATGACAACCATTTGCGAACCAGCCGGCGTGCGTCCGAATCCAGCGATTAGGGATCGTGGATTCTGTAGTAACTAAGGAGGTCATATTCGTGGCCACGGGCGCCCTCCTAGCTAACCGTTAAGATTGCTCGTCTCTCTCGCTGGTGCTCCTTGCCGGAAAAACATCCGGGTAAATGAAAAAAACGCGCCCCCTTTTTGCAAAGGGGGCGGCGAATTATTCGGCGGTTTCTATGTCCTTCTGGAGCGGGATGATTCCCGGCACCAGCCATTTGTTCCACATGTCATCGATTTTGCTCTGGAAGTAATCAATATCTTCCTCGATGAAATGCGCGAACCTTCCCTGCTTGAGCAAGTAATCGCGAACCGGCAGCCGTTTGAATCTGCCGTTGGCAATCTGTTCGGTCTTGCCGTAGAGCTTCAACTTGCCGTTTTCGATCTCGTACAGAGGCCAAATGCCGGTGTTGACAGCCAACTCGCCCAGTTCGAAGGAGAGCACTGGATCGAAGTCCCAGCCCTTGGGGCAAGGATTCAAGCAGTGAATGAAAGTCGGGCCGCCGATGGACAACGCTTTGCGAACGCTGTTCATCGCCTGCAGCGGGTATGAGGTGGAAATAGTTCCTACATACTTCACTGTGGGATGGCCAGCCGCAATCAGCGGAGCCATGTTCTTCTTCCAGCGGTGATTCATGATCCGCTTCACTTTTCCTGGCGTGCTGAACGAGGTGTTGACGCCATAGGGCGATGTCCCGGAAATCTGGATATCGGTATTGGCATAGGACTCGTTGTCGTACATCAGGATCAGCAGGTTGTAATCGGGATGGCACATGGTGGCTGAGATCGCTCCCAGGCCCATGTCCGCGCCGCCGCCATCGCCGCAGAACGCGATGACGTTGATGGGCTCGTCCTTCATGACGCCCTTGCGCATCTGGACGCGGAATGCTGCTGCCGCTCCCAATGCGCTTGAGCCTGAACTGCCCAGCTGTGTATGCATCCAGGGGACGCCCCAGGGGGTGGCGTAGTAAGAAGTGTTTGCCACGTACATGCACCCAGTACTTCCCAGAACGATGGTTCTGGGACCTGCAGCCTTCGCCATCAATTTCATGATTTGCGCAGACTCGCAGCCCTGACAGGTGCGGTGGCCGGACGTGTAGTACTCCTCGTGTGGAACCTTCTTTACTCCCTTGAAGGCTTCCAGGTCTTGCGTCGGTTTTTCGTCTACAAATGTGCTCATGATTGTTTGTCCTTTCCGGCTATGAATAGCGCCACGCGTCGACTGGCGTTATCCCCGCAGCCCGATCCATTGCGTCAGGGGTTGCGCCTTACCTTTTGCAGCTTGGAATATTTTCTCGGTCATGCCTTCAACATCTGGTACGGTCACTTCGCGTCCACCCAATCCGCCGATGAAGCCGATAACTGGCGGCCTGGTGGCGCTGTTGCTATACATGGCAGACCGGACTTCGGTTGCCACTACGCCACTCAAGTCCGGTGAACCGAACGAGATGTCGCGATCCAGTACGCCAATGGCCTTGAAGCGCTCCAGGCACTTGCCAATTTCCTTGCCGGCAAACGGACGGAACCAGCGCAGGCGAACGAACCCGACTTTCTTGCCTTGTTCGCGCATCTTGCGGATGGCTACCTTGACCGGCGTGGAAAGTGTGCCCATACCCAGCAGAACGACTTCCGCATCTTCGGTCATATACTCTTCGAAGAACGGGTTGCCGTACTTGCGGCCAAACGTTTTTTCGAAGTCGGCATAGACTTCGCGAATCACGTCGCATGCGATTTCCGTGACTGCGTAGTTCTGCCGCCGAATCTCCGTGACCCAATCTTCGTTACACTGTGGGGCCACCGAAATAACGTTGTCGGGATGGAGGAGCAAATCGCCGCGGTTGTAAGGAGGCAGGAACTTCTTGACCTGCTGCGCCGTTGGGATCTGTACCAATGCCTGCGAGTGAGTGAGAAACGCACCGTCGCAGCTGATGGCCAGAGGCACGAACATGCGGCGGTCTTCCGCCACACGGTAAGCGATGAGGGCTGTGTCCAGTGCTTCTTGCGCACTATCGACCCAGGTCAACATCCAGCCCAGGTCACGGACGGCCAGAGCGTCATTGTGCTCCACGCCGAAGGCGCCGGGATCGTCCAACGCGCGGTTGCCCACCATGGCAACCATGGGGACGCGGAGTGCGGGAGTTACGGTTAAACATTCCATCGCGTACATCCAACCAACGCCGCTCGAACCGCAGAACACGCGTGCTCCGCAAACTGATGCGTGTTTCACGATTTCAAATTGAGAATGCTCGCCTTCCGCCACGATATATTCGCAATCCATTTCGCCATCCGCAACCAGTTGGCTGATGTATTGCATGACCGTGTCGTAAGGCCGGATTGGGTAAGCCGTGACCACATCCACGTTGGCCAGCTTGCAAGCAATCGCAATGGCCTCGGCGCCTGTGATCAGAGCTTCCTGCTCGGTGCCTTTTTTCTTTTCTTCAACCGGTAGTGTTAATGTCGCCATTTCAATCTCCTTGTCTTCGGGCTAAGTCTTCAGGCTGCTTCCTAAGTTGCCCGCTGGGCTGCTAGCCTTTTTTAGCGATCTCCAGGGCCTCGGGGACCTGTTCTGCATACTGACCGCGATAACGGAATCCATGAGACCGCTTCTCGATCGGTTCAGCCTTTTCAATCGTGGTTTCCAGCCATTTCAAATAGGCTTTCTTGTCTGTCTCGTAAGCTTCCCACTGACTCTTGTTGTCGTGGAACTCGGACTCATTCACCATCGAGACGCATCCCTTTACCGGGCAAACCTCTTCGCAAACGCCGCAACCGCAGCAGGCTTCGAGATTGGCGTCGTAGGTGCCTTCGGCGGTGACGTCGAACGAGGCATCGGGACAATTCAGCCAGCACAGCGTGCACTTGGTGCAGGTCGAGAAGTTGATGACCGGCCGCATAGTGCGCGTGGAATACTTCTTGAACAGCTCATTGCGGGCCGGCCGGAAGCCTCCGACTTTGCCCGTGACGGGATCCGGATAAGGGCCGCCCTGGGGCTGACCTTTAATCGAAGCGCCGGACCGCATGTCTTCCCAGCCGGGCAGTTCGAACTTGAACGGCACTTCGGGATTGCCTTCTCCAGCTTTTACCGGAACCGAGGTAAAGCGCTCGAAAGCGTTGCGAGCAGAAGTAACTTTCAAGGAGCTCTTCAGCTTGTCGTTGATGAACTGTTCCACCGACTTCAGGCCGAACACTTCCGGCAGCGCCTTGGCGATGGCGCCCAGAACGCGGACATCGGTGTGGTCATCTTTGAAGACCCACATGCCGGAGAAGCTGGTGATACCCTTTATGATTCCCAGCTTGTAAGGCTCTTCCCGACGGTGAATGCTCTTTAACAGGGTGGGCGCATCCTCAAGGGAAATTACGATGAGAGTGTGTCCAGGTTTCAGAGCGTGATGTACCGGCTGCAATCCGTACCATGCCCACGACTCGCCGCCCTTGCAGAGCGTGTCATCGAGCACCACGGTCAGATCGACTTGCTTCGGCTCGTATTGCGCCATTCCGGCTTCGAGCGTCAGTTCGTCGTTAGCGACAATAGCGAAACTCTTTGCTGGAATGCCATTGCGCTCAGGAGCATCCCCGTAACGACCAAAGGAAATGCCCAGTTTGCCTTCGTTGTGCGCGGCTAGGACGATGTCGCGCGTTATGTTTTTCGCTAGAGTCTTTTGAAAGACTCCTCGGTAGATTACTTCGACCGCGAATAACTGACCCATTTGGCAACCTCCATTCTCTTAGAGCTTTTTCAGTACGACGTTCTCAATTTCCTGCAGGTGCCGGCGCATCGCAGCCTCGGTGGCTGCGGCGTCGCCCCGATCCAAAGCGGAAAGAATGCGGCGATGACCGGCAAGCGATTTCTCTTGCCGTCCTTCCACTTGTAACGAGAGTTCCCGGGTTTCACGCAACAAATCCATCAACACGTCCACTACTTTCAAAAGCACATTGTTGTCCGAGGCCAAGGCGATGGCGTAATGAAACTCGGAGTCCTCTTCGATTCCGAGTCCGCCCTGAAGCACCTTCGCCTCCTGGCGCACCAGAATGTCCTCCATGTCCGCGATGGCATCGCGAGAGACGTGCAGAGCGGCGCGTGCGGCCAGGGGGGGCTCAATCATCTTGCGCACGTCGATCAGTTCCGCGACCATCTTTCGCTTTTCCAGGAGCGCGGTCGCCAGGGGGTTGGCCGGCTTTGCGGCCGGACTGCAGACCACTGTGCCGATGCCCTGGCGCGGCTCAAGCAGACCCATCAGCTCCAAAGTTCGAATGGCATCGCGCACGGAACCGCGGCTGACCCTAAGCATTTGCACAAGCTGGCGTTCGGGGGGAAGCAGGTCGCCAGGTTTCATCTCTTCCGTGATGCGCCGCTCCAGTTGCTTGGCGACCGCCTGGTAGACCTTGTTTCTGGGGATCGCTTCGAAGCCGACCTTCGCTGGTGATTCAGTACCTAGCATCTGAATGGTCTGATGACTGACCACTCCATTTCAGCCCTGGGACCCCGAGTGCGCAAGGACATATGTCACCGTTCCGTGTGACACTTGGGCAGGAACTCGCGCGAGTCACGTCGTTTGGGTACCGATTTCTCGCCGTTACCGAATCCGTGCTTGATCAGTGAGTTAGGGTTCCGGCGAAAGAGTCGTAGCTGGAATAATCTCCGCAAGTAAGAGAGAATGTTAGTGCCGCGTCCGGCGGGGGTGATATCGTCCCGTGGGCAATCAAGACGCCCAGCTGAGCTAGTCGAGGCGCTGGGGTTCAGAGTGATTGCGACGCTTGCCGAGTCTCGCGTTCACTCGCGGGCGACACTCGTCGGCATCAACCATTTTCAATGACGAGTGCCGAAAACATCCGCAGTTGGTTCTTACGGAGAGACATCACTATATGGCCACAACAACAATAGAGGTTGATGCCGCGTCGAGCAGCTACCACCACGCCAAGCTGGAGCGATGGGTGGAAGAAGTAGCGCGGATGTGCAAGCCCGACCGCATTCACTGGTGTGACGGTTCGCCGGAAGAGCAGGAGTCGATGTTGCGCATGCTGGTGCTCAGCGGGACTGCGATTCCTCTGGATCCATTGAAGCGGCCGAATAGTTTTCTGGTGCGGTCCGATCCCGCGGATGTGGCCCGCGTGGAGGATCGAACCTTCATCTGCTCGCGAACCAAGGAGGAAGCTGGTCCCACGAACAACTGGGAAGATCCCGCGAAGATGAAGCAGAAGCTGGCAGAACTGTTCGCGGGCTCGATGGTGGGGCGCACCATGTTTGTGGTGCCTTACAGCCTGGGTCCGATCGGCTCGCAGATTGCAAGAATCGGAGTGGAGATCACTGACTCAACCTACGTGGTCGCGAACATGCACATTATGTCGCGAGTGGGGACCCACGTGCTTGATGTTCTCGGGGAAGATGGGGAGTTTGTGCGCGGGCTGCACTCGGTCGGTTTGCCGCTGGGTCCCAATCAGCCGGACGCAACCTGGCGCTGTAACAAGGAACATAAATACATCTGCCATTTTCCGGAGACTCGCGAGATCTGGTCGTATGGTTCTGGCTACGGTGGCAACGCATTGCTGGCAAAGAAGTGTCATGCTTTGCGAATTGCGTCGGTGCAGGCGCGCGACGAAGGCTGGATGGCGGAACACATGCTGATTCTGAAGTTGATCAGCCCGTCGGGCCGGGTGAAGTACATGACCGGCGCGTTTCCTTCGGCTTGCGGCAAGACGAACTTGTCGATGCTGATCCCAACGATTCCGGGTTGGAAGGTAGAGGCCATCGGCGACGACATCGCCTGGATGAAATTCGGCGCGGATGGCCGGCTTTACGCCATCAATCCGGAATATGGCTTCTTCGGCGTGGCTCCGGGCACGAGCATGAAGTCGAACGCCAATGCCATGCTCAGCGTGACCAGGAACGCCATCTTCACGAATTGCGCCATGACGATGGACGGCGACGTGTGGTGGGAAGGAATGACCGATGAGAAGCCGGCCAAGTTGGTGGATTGGCTGCGCCGGCGATGGTCTCCGGCAACCCCCAGGACTGCAGCGCATCCGAATGCGCGGTTTACCGCTCCCGCGTCGCAGTGCCCGGTGATTGCGCCGGAATGGGAGGATCCGAAAGGCGTGCCGATCGATGCGATTCTGTTCGGTGGAAGGCGCGCGGGAATTGTTCCACTGGTTACTGAGGCCTTCAATTGGCAGCATGGCACTTTCCTGGGGGCGACGGTCAGCAGTGAGACCACCGCTGCGATTACGGGAAAAGTGGGACGGTTGCGCCATGATCCCATGGCAATGCTTCCGTTTTGTGGCTACAACATGGGCGATTACTTCGCGCACTGGCTCAAGATGGGAGCGCTTCCCAGCGCGTCGAAGCTGCCGAAGATTTTCTACGTCAACTGGTTTCGCCAGGACAAAGACGGCAAGTTTCTATGGCCCGGCTATGGGGAAAACAGCCGCGTCTTAAAGTGGATCTTTGAGCGTTGCGACGGAAAGGTGCATGCCAAGGAGACTCCGATCGGGCGGATTCCCGAGGTGGCCGATCTCGATACGACGGGGCTGGACATTAAAGGCGCTCACGTAGAGGAACTGCTGGGCGTCGATCTGCAGGGCTGGCTGGCGGAAGTGCCGTTGATCAAGGAGCACTTCGCTCTCTTCGGCAGCCATCTTCCGGAGGGATTGAACTTGGAAGTGAAAGCGCTTGAAGAGCGTCTCAAGGCGGCGAAGCAATAGCTGCTGGGAGAAGAGAACAAGGCCAATTCCTGCTGGCCTTATTCGCTTCCCGCTTTTCACGTACGTTTCCTTTGTGTAGGTAAAGAGCCGGCTACGCCACACCTCGCGCTTTTATGGGTTGAGCCATGTTGTTGGAAAGCGCAGGGGAGACTTCCGAATTTCTGACCACGCGCGCCGCCATCGGCTTCAGCCACAACAACGCCATGAATGCCGCGACGAGATCGCAGACAATCATCGCCCAGAAGACTTTTGTCCACGATCCGGTCTTGGAGTAGAGCCAGGCAGCGCCGGGACCCGCGAAGGCAGCGGCAACTCCCTTGGCGGTGTAGACGATTCCGTAATTGGTGGTGGCCCACTTCTTGCCATAGAGGTCGCCGGTGATGGCCGGGAACAACGAGAAAATATTGCCCCACGCGAAGAAACACAGGCCTGACAACACAACGAACCACACTGGCCGGTTAATAAACTGAAGCAGGGCAAACACCGCGAGGGCCTCCAAAACGAAAGCGATGAAAATGGAGTTCTCCCGGCCGATGTGGTCAGACACCCATCCCCAGAACGGACGCGTGAATCCGTTCAGAACCCGGTCCACAGTAATGGCCAGCACCAATGCGGTCATTCCGAATGCCACGACGACTTTATCCACGTGGTAAGAGGAAGCCATTGGGTTGAGCTGCGCCGTAACCACCAGGCCGCCGAACGCTAACATGGTCATCATCACGTAGATGACATAAAACGACGGCTGGCGCATCATCTCCAAAGGCGTCAGGTCGATGGCCGAGGTGTTCACTTTGGCCTTGATCTTCGCTTCCTTTGCCTTCCAGTTCGGCGGCGTCCATCCCACCGGCGGTTTGGCTAGAAACAGGGCGCACGCGAGTACGACCACTCCCTGGATAATGCCCCAGACGATGAAAGTGTGCTGGTAGCCCGAAACCTTCAGCATGTTAGCAATGGGCGCGATCGTGGTCGCGGTGCCCACGCCAAACGCTCCGGCGGTCAAGCCGACGCAGAGGCCGCGGTGGTCGGGAAACCATTTCAGCGCGTTCCCGATTGCTCCACCGTACACAATTCCGGCGCCCACGCCGCCCACCCCGTACCAGAAGTACAGAGCGTTTATCGTCTCGGCCTTGCCGGATCCGAACCAACCCAGTCCGACCATGACGGATCCGAGGCCCAGCATGAACCGGGGCCCGATAATATCCACCAGGAATCCTTCGAAAGGCACGAGCCAGGTTTCCAGGGCGACGAATATAAAAAAGGTCACCTGGACGGCTTCGAGCGAGACGTGAAGGTGCGCCTGAATCGGTTTGGTGAAGAGAGTCCAGGCGTACTGCAGGTTCGCGATTGCCATCATCGCAACGATGCCAGCGATTAACTGGATCCAACGATTGGGAATACGCGAGGGGTGAATTAGGGAGGCCGGAGCTCCAGACATAGGGTATTACCTCCACGACGGCGCGTTAGACGTTAACAGCGCACTGCCAAACCACGTTGTTCGGGAAGATCGTGCGAGCCCACCCACTGGGCCGGTAACTCGAGAACCTCTTGGTTCCTAGCGAGCTCTGCTATACTGGTCCGCTGATCGAACCACTTGCGGCAGGGAATGTAACATCCTCGCTCCCGACTGTCAAGCGTTTTTGAATGCTGCGAAATGGCGAGGGCATCAGGCCCCAAGCCCCGGGACGGCGGCTAGAAATGCGGAACTCGAACCGATGGATGAGAGCCAGCGAGCGCAGATCGACACTTACTTGGCCCATCTGGATGGCCTGATCCGCCGTGGACGTCAGGTACGTGACACTTTGGCGACTGACCCTTCCGACCCATCGGCGATCGCCGCCACTCGCCGCTGGCAGGAAGACTGTGGCACAACCATCAATCAACTTTCGGGCGGCAGCAAGGCCCATTGGCTTGCCCGATCCTTCAGTTCGGCCTTTCTGATGCGTTCAGCGGCAGGCCAAGCCGTCGAAGGCGCAGCTCCAGCGGAGATCGTCGAACGGCTTATTAGCGTACTCGATCATGCAGTTGCCACGCTCTCCCAAATGGATAATGCTTCGACGGCTTCTGCATCATCCGAGGCGCCAGTTCCTCACCGGTTCGACTTCGTTCATAACCCTGAGCTCCGGCCGGTTCTAGAGCGGGCCTACACCGATAGCCGGCGCGCCCTTGAGCAAGCCGATTACGACCTTGCGTTGCTCACCTCTTGCGGAATTCTGGAAGCAATTGTCACCGACGCTCTGGAACACAAGGGGCTAGGTGCCCTGATCGCATCGGGCGCGCCCGCCGAGAAGATTGCCGATTGGTCGTTCGAAACGCGGCTCACGGTCGCCGAGAGGGCAGGACTTATTCGCGGTGGGTGCGCCCGCCTGCCTGCAGTCGCACGGTCCTATCGCGACTCCACCGAAGCCGGCGGCGAGAGCGTCCTGAAGGCGACGGCTTCCGAGCGCGATGCCCGGCTGGCTGGGCAGGTGCTACATGTCATCATGAGAGATCTGGATCCCGGCCGCTAAAGAAAGACAAGCGGAAGACCGTCCATCCCCGGCGCCATCCACCGCTAATCTTCCAGATCCTGCCGGAACACCGGCTGCGAAGGATCGAGGCTGCCATCGATGACAGCCACCAGCAAGTCGTCGTAGGCCTTCGTCGCCTCGTCCAGAGAAGCGTACCCCCGTTCGCGCTGCAGCGCTCCACCGTCCGCGTAGATCAGCGTGAAATAGCGGCCCGAGGAATACTGAACCTCCAGCAACTTATTCGGCATGTCAGGGTCGCCTTCCTGACCCAACACATCCATGAGAGCGACGGTCCACTGCCTACCCTTCGGGTCGGTGATGACCTCGCGCGCAACGTATTGCCACTCGTCCATGCTCCACAAAGGCATATTTATTCCAGCAGCTGATCGAGCGCTCTTGCGACCTGCGATCCAGTGAATGGCTTCGGTACCAGCGACACCCTTCGCGCGTTCCGCGAACGAAGACTCGCATCGGCCTGTTCCGGTGTATCGCTGATGATGACCACCGGCAGCTCCGCGTGATTCGCATGATGGCGCACGGAATCGAACAGCGACTCGCTCATGTCGAGGGAGGAACAGTCGAGCACGAGCGCATCGGCACGTTGCTCCAGCAAACGTTCGTTAACGGCGACCGTGTATCCTTCGGCGAAGACCTCGTAGCCGTGGTCCCGCAACGCAAACGTCAGGAGCTCGGCGATCTCCGGCGTGTCGTCGATGAGCAGGATGCGGCGCAAGCGTGCTCTACTTCTTGCCGGGTCCGGCGCCGGGCAAGCGCGGCTTCTTGGCCGCGCTGGGCTCCAGGTCCATCACCCAGATTCGTCCGCCGGCGGTGTAGTAGCCGCGGTGGTCGTTCTCGATCATCGCGCCCCAGGCCTCCAGCGTGCGCATCGCGAACGTGTATCCCTCGAAGTTGTTGCGCGCGTGATCCAGCACCTCGTTCGTGTGCCAGTTGTCGGTGAGGATGGCATCGCCCGGGTGCACGCGGAGGACGGTGTAGTAGCGGTCGAACGCCGCTTCCGGCCGTACGTCGCGCGTGGACCCGCGCTTCTTTCCTTCCGTGACGATGTAACTTTCCTGTCCTTCGGGCTCGGCTTCCGGCTCGGACTCGGCTGGGTGAAATGGAACACTCGTCTTCGTGTTCATACGGTCTCCGCTACGGCCTCGGCTTCTGTCGCCGACGCCATGTTGACAAGGTTTTTCGCATCCGCGGCCTGAATCAAGGCCTCGGGCAGCGCGACTCCCATCATTCGCCATTGCTCGTTGGCGAACTTCTGCAACGTCGCGATGTGCTCGGCGTGGAGATGGCCGAAGCGTCCCTGCAGCTTCAGATACTCGGATACCGGCCGCATGCTTGCGGGACGGAAGCTGTAATCGAAAGCCCGCTTCTCCGGATTCCACTCCCACATGGGATAGAGCCCGCACTCAACGACCAGGCGCCCGAGATCGATCGAGCGCGGCGTCTCGTACACGAAGCCCTTTTGGCAGGGCGTGTAGACCATGAGGTACGCGGCGCCCTTGTGATTGAGTCCCTTGCGGACCTTATTCATCAAGTCGATGGGATAGCCCACGCTCGCCGTCGCCACGTAGCAATGAGGATGACCGGCAGCCATCATGCGCGCGAGGTCTTTCGGAAAAAGCTTCTTGCCTTCGGGAACTTCCGGGCCGGGAGGAGAGAATGTCGTCATGCCGCCGTAGGGCGTGCGTGACGACGCCTGAATGCCGGTGTTCGCGTATTGCTCGTTGTCGTAGCAGATAATCAGGCAGTCGTGATTCCGATAGAGAGCGCCGGAAATCGAAGCGAGGCCGATGTCGGACGCGCTGCCGTCGCCCGCCTCGCAGATAATGTTCGGGAACTTGCCCTTCCATTTACCCTTGCGGATCATGGCCTCATAGGCGGCGGCTACTCCTGCGGTGAAGCTGCCCGCGCTGCCAATCTGCGTGTGCGCCCAAGGCACGTTGTAAGGTGTGCACAAATAAGAGCTGTTCGCGACATACATGCAGCCTGTGGGTCCGACCAGGATCGTGTTGTCGCCCGCCGCCTTGCTCGTCATCCGGTACTGGATCGACGGGCCGCAGCCGGCACAGGTGCGATGGCCGGGAACGAACGGCTCGCTCGAGGGTAATTCAGGGTTATAGAAGCGCGCTCCCTGGTTTGGGCTGCCGAGAATCGGCAGCAGCTGCCGCTCCACTTCAATTGTCGCCATATCGTTTCCTCCCAGTCACTCTGCTACTCTTCAAATCCAACCCAATGGGTGCGCTTTTCGATCTTCCCGCGTTTCTGCGCGTCCATCATTTTCTCCGTCATCCAGTAGAATTCCTTCAGCACGATGGCTTCGCCGCCCATGCCTGCCATGAACGACAGCACGAGCGGGCGCTTCTGACTTTCGTAAAGCGCTGCGACCACCTCGGCGTAAAGCACGCCACCGCTGCTCACGCCGCCGATCCCCATGTTGGTCTCGATCACGCCGACCACTTTGAACTTACTGAGGACGTCCTTCACGCGGTCAGTCGGATACGGCCGGATGGTTCGCAACCGCACCATGCCAACTTTCAATCCCCGGTCGCGCATGTGCTGAATCGCGTAACGCGCCGTTACCGCATGTGCGCCCTGCAGGAAAAAGACAACCTCGGCGTCGTCGGTCATGAACTCCTCGACCCAGGGGTCGTATCGCCGGCCGAAAATCTTTGCGAATTCGTCGTGCACCTCTTCAATAACCGCCATCGATTCTTCCATGGCGCGTGCCCGCTCCAACTGCAGCGGAGGTCCCTGCTCCGGCATGATCTGCGGCCCATGCGATACCGGGTGCCGCGGATCGAGCGGATAAGGATGCTTGTATGGCGGCAGGAACTCCTTCACCTGGCCAGTGTCGGGCAATTCAACGTCGCCCGTGATGTGGGAGACGAAGAAACCATCCTGGCAAACCATCTGCGGCAAGAGCACCCGCGGGTCCTCACCGATTCGATAAGCGATCAGGTGATTGTCGAAAGCCTCCTGAGCGTCGCACGACCAGCCCATGAGCCAGCCCATGTCGCGCGTGGAGAGCGCATCGGTGTGCTCGGAGCCGAAGTCGCCGGGCGGATCAAGCGTACGATCGGCGATCATCATCTGCACCGGCATACGACTGCCGGAGATCGGCGAATAAAGCTCGTAGGCGAACTGCACCCCGACCCCCGAACTGCCGGTGAAAACGCGAGCGCCGCTCGACGCCGCGCCGTGCGCGATGCTCAATTGCGAGTGCTCGCTGTCGGCCACAATGTACTCGGCGTCGAGTTCACCATTGGCCACCATCTGCGCCAGCGCCATCATCGTTGCTGTATACGGTCGAATCGGGTACGCCGCAATCACATCGACGTCGGCGTACTTAGCGGCCTGCGCCGAGGCGACGCAGCCATTGATCCGGACCGTTCTCTTCTTTGCTTCTGCCAGCATTGCCATGATTCACTCCGAGTCTAAATATTCTTCGCCGCCCGGTCGCCCAGGTTTCTCAGTTCTTCCGCCTGCCGTCCGTGCAGCCCAGGCGAGATCGCGAACGCCGTGTCCATGCGTACCACGCCAGTATCGAAATCGAGTTCGGGCACCCCTTCAAGGCATCCCGTCGGACATTCCTCGATGCACACGCGGCATCCTTTACAGTAGTCGACCAGAATCTTGTACATTCCGTTCGAACGCGCCGGACGCGCGATACACGGCTCCGGACAGACCAGGTAACAGTTGTCGCACGCGTTGCAGGTGCCGCAACTGAAACAGCGGCTAGCCTCCTCGACGGCCTGCTCTTCCGAGAACGATTGAATCACTTCGTCCTGCGTCTTTTTCCGGCTTGCCGGCGGCAGCAGCTCCTGCTGCACCCGCGGGAAGTGCGGGAAGTACGTCATGTTCATCCGGTTCAGGTCGAAGATGACGTCGACGGCAATGGTCCGTGGCTGTAATGTTTCACCGCGCATAACCTTGTCCAGATTGAAGGCGACGCGCTTTCCGTCGCCAACCGCATTCACCACCATCAGCGGCTGACCCGAACCCAGTTGCACCACATCGCCTGCCGCAAAAATGTTGGTGTCGCCGAGACGCCCGAAGCGGTCGATCTTGATGGTGCCGCGCTCGGTTTTGAATTCGTCCGGCAACCATTTGAGCGATGCCCGTTGTCCCACCGCGATGATCACGTTGTCGACTGCGAAACGCTCCGGCTGAGCGTCGCGATCAACCGTGATTGGGGACGCGTTGATGGCGCCCGAGAAGCGCGCCGGATGCAGTTGCAAAGCCTCCACCTTGCCGTTGCCCAGTACAGCGGTGACGGCCCGCCCGTGCAACAACTCCACCCCTTCTTCGCGCATGTCGTGCAGATCTTCGGGCACGGCCGGCATTTCCTCAGGGCTTCCCTCGACCGTGATCATGGTCACTTCCACCGCGCCTTGCCGTAGCGCTTCGCGGGCGCAGTCGATTGCCGTGTTTCCGCCGCCGATGACGGCAACCCGAGCGCCCAGCTTCACTTTTGACGTTCCCATGCCTATGTCGCGAAGGAAGGGAAGTCCGTAATGCACGCCGTCCTTATTCTCTCCCTCGGCCCGCACGCTATTCGGTTCGGTGAGGCCGACGGCCAGCACGCTGGCATCGTAATTCTTTTTCAAGTCGTCCCAGGTGACGTCCTTCCCAACTTCCACGTTGGTCTTGATCGTGATCCCGAGTTCGACGAGGCGCTCGATCTCGCGATCGAGCACGTGCGCGGGGAGCACCCAGTCCGGAATGCCGCCGCGATTGAGTCCGCCGGCTTTCGGAGATTTCTCAAGGATCGTGACTTGGTAGCCGAGGCGCGCAAGCTGGTACGCAGCACTGTGTCCGGCGGGACCGGATCCGACGACGGCGACTTTCTTGCCGTTGGGCTTTCCAGCCTTGACTACGTCGCGCGCCAGCGCCTGTCCGAGATCACCGAGAAACCGCTCGACCGCGCGGATCGAAATGGCCTCATCGTACTTCCCTCGGTTGCAGGCCTGTTCGCACGGGTGGTAGCACACCCGGCCGGTCACCGACGGGAACGGCATGTCTTCCTTGATCAGCGCGTAGGCGTCCAGATACTTGCCGCGCTTCACCAGGTCGAGATAGCCCTGGATCTTTTCGTTGGTGCCACAAGCGTTGTTGCAAGGTGGCAACTTGTCCCGGTATACCGGCCGGATCGAACGCCAGTTGCCGGTGGGAAACAGGTCCTGTCCCTTTTCCTGCGACGGCGCGGGCGTGATGCCGGCGAACGGAATCTTGAGACGATCGGGGATGTGCGTGCCTTTGGTCGACATGTATTCCTTCCTACACAGTTACTGGATTCAGCGACATGACGTGCAACTCGTGGAGCGCCATTTCGAATGCTTTTTTGTTCGCGATCATCGGTTCAATCGTCTCCATCTTGACGATGCCCGTGGTCTTCACCACCGCGGCAATCAGCGGAGCGGCGATATCGGGAGCGACGGATTTGTTGCGTTCGGCGGCACCCTCGGTCGAGAGCCGGTCGAGGCCTAGCTCGCCCAGCCGGTAGTAGAGCCATTTGTGATCAGCCAGGTGAGCGGCGTCAACGCAGACAAGTTGCGCCAGCCGTTCGGCGCCCGGCACGAAACGAATCATGTACTCCGGCGTGTAGTGCGTGTTGATCACCAGCGTTCCACCGGGAGGCATCCCGCGCATGTAATCCCAACCCTTGACCATCGTCCCTTCAACCAGCACGACGATGTTGGGTTGCTCGTTTTCGTAGGTGAGCGCGTTCTCGATTACGCCGTCACTCACGCGGCAGTACTTGCGCGTCGGGCAGTTGGTGCGATCGGGGTTGTCCACATAGTTCTCCATCGCCTGCGCGTACTTGCCTTCGAGCCGGGCCGAAGCGGAGATGGAATTGACGATGTCGCGGCCTTCTTTGTCCATAATGATGCCGCGCGTCCAAACCGTAAGTTCCGTATAACTCATGATCAAACCTCGTTTTGCCTAAGTTACTTAGTTAGATCCGTCGGGGCACAATCCCCGGCGCTACTGCTCGTCGCATTGGCTGTTTTCGATTGCTGTGGACTGCCACGCTCGGACTTAAGAACCGTCAGGAAATCGCTGCGTAAGACGACGAAAGGCGCCGTGCGAGAGCCTTCCTGAAATTCCACGATCGCGAGCAGGGTTGCTTTCTTGCAAAGGCTCTCGATGTCGGCGCCGGTGAACCCTTCCATGCGTCCGGCGAACTCGTCGAAATCGAAATCGGGCGCCAGCGGCACGCGCCGGCAGCAAAGCCGCATGATGGCCGCGCGCTCCGCGGCGTCGGGCTTGGCGAACGGGAGTATATAGTCGAAGCGCCCACTGCGCAACAGCGCCGGATCGATCCGCTCGGGACGATTCGTGGCCGCCAGTAAAATTACACCTTTGACGTCACGCAGGTTGTCGATCTCACGCAGAAGCTGGCTGAGAATCCTCTGGTAGATGTCGTTTCCGAATTGATCCGCGCCGAACTTGGGCGCGATCGCATCGATCGTGTCAAAGAACAGGATGCAGGGCGCGGCTCGTCTCGCCTTCTTGAAAACTTCGCGCAGCGCTCTCTCGGATTCTCCCAACCACTTCGAGTAGAGTTGCGGACCATCAATGGCGATGAGAGGAATCTGCTTTTCGCCTGAGAGCGCTCGCGCCATGGCGGTCTTCCCGGTGCCCGAAGGTCCGACCAGCAGAATGCCTCGCGGCGGCGCCAGTCCAACCTGCTCATAGATCTCGTCGTGCATGTGAGAATGCTCGATCACGCCATCGAGCAACCGTTTCACCTCGTTGAGCCCTCCGAGGGAGGCAAACGTCGACGTACTTTTTTCGATAAAGAATTCCCGCGTCGCGCTGGGCTCGACTTCCTTCAAACCGGCAAGAAAATCTTCGCGCGTCACCTGCAGCGCTCCCAGTTCAGCCGACGCGACGCCATCAGTCTGGAGAGGGAAGGCCGACAGGAAACCGCGCAAGGCAATCATGCCGACTTCCTGTCCCAGCGCTTCGAGATCCGCGCCAACGAAGCCGTGGGAATGTTCGGCTATCTCCTGGAGATCGACGTCAACCGCGAGCGGCATAGCGCGGGTGTGGATCCTCAAAATCTGCAGCCGCGCTTGAGTATTCGGAACCCCGATTTCGATTTCGCGATCGAAGCGACCGGGCCGCCGCAGCGCCGGATCAAGGACTTCCGGGATGTTAGTCGCGCCGATGACGATGACCTGGCCGCGCGCGACAAAGCCATCCATTAAGCTGAGAAGCTGCGCGACGACACGCTTTTCCACCTCGCCGGCCACTTCGGTGCGTTTCGGAGCCACGGCATCGATTTCGTCGATGAACAGAATTGCCGGCGCGTGCCGCGCCGCTTCCTCGAACACCTCGCGCAGCTTGGCCTCGCTCTCGCCGTAGAACTTCCGCATGATCTCAGGACCGTTGAGGTGAATGAAGTGCACGCGGCTCTCGGCTGCGACGGCGCGCGCCAGCAGGGTCTTGCCCGTCCCCGGCGGCCCGTACAGCAGCACGCCCTTGGGTGCGAGGATCCCTAAGCGCTCGAAGATGCGCGAGTACTTCAGCGGCAGCTCGATCATCTCGCGTACCCGCGCCACCTCACGCTCCAAGCCGCCGATATCTTCGTAGGACACCGCCGGAGCCCGCGCTACCGTCTGATCGCCTTCCACCACCCGGATGTCGGTGCGCTTTCCAATCACGACCGGTCCCGAGGGAATCGTTCGCACAACCTGGAAGTTCACCGCCTTGGCAAATGTCGGTACCCGCACCACGCAGCCCGCTATAACTGGAACGCCCACCAGATCCTCGAGCATTCGGTCGGGTGCGATGGTCGCAGGCGCGGCCCCTACCCACAACGGCGAGAGTCGAACGGCCACGGCTTGTTCGCTCTCCACGCGCGCGACAGTAACTTGCTCTTGCAATCCTGCGCTGCAATTACTGCGGCAGGTGCCGTCGATCTGGATCATGCCTTCGTGTCCGTCGTCGGAAAGCTCGGCACGCGCAACCCCGGCTGTGCCGCCGGTGATCTTCAGCACGTCGCCGGCCCGAGCACCCGCGCGCAGCAGATCGGCTGGCGCCAGTCGCGCAACGGCGTGGCCAATGTCTTCGACGCGCGCTTCTGCAACACGCAGTTTCAGTGTTGCCGCGGGAATCGGTGGGGTAACTTCCTTGTTCACGTGACCCGCATCGCTACACGCGATGGCCACACCGGCCACGTCATTTGCCAGGTCAGTCAATTCTGATGATCCCCAGATTCGCAGGCCCGATGGCCTGCCTCTTACGCTAGCGGATGTACCGCCAGATCCAGCGTGACGCGATCGCAATCCCACAAGATTGCGATCGCGAAAAGCCCGGCTACAGAGGAGACCTCCGTTGCTGAGACCTCGTCTGTTCAAAACTCATCGAGCACGATTTCTTCGACGTCTTCAATGTGCCGCCGCATCGCGGCTCCCGCGGATTCGCCATCCTTGCGCTTAATCGCAGCCAGAATCCGCCGGTGGCCGATCAACGATTTCTTGGGACGTCCTTCCACCTGCAAGGAGCGTTCCCGCGTATCGCGCAGCAGGTCCATCAGGATGTCGAGCACCTTCAGCACCACGCTATTGCCGGAAGCCAAAGCGACGCTGTAATGGAACTCCGCATCCTCGGCAATGGTTGTTTCTCCTCGAGACAGCTTTCCTTCTTGCCGTTGCAGGATATCTTCCATCTCCGAGATTTCGTCCGGAGAAGCATGCGTAGCGGCGCGCGCCGCCAGCGGCGGTTCCAGCATCTTGCGAAAATCCAGAAGTTCACTCACCAGTTCCCGCCGGCGCTTCAGCGCGTCGGCAAAGGGATTGATCAATGATTCGGATGATGTTTCGCGAACGATCGTCCCAGCGCCTTGACGCGGTTCAACCAGGCCCATCAATTCCAGGCCCCGAATCGCGTCTCGAATGGAACTGCGGCTTACTTGAAGCATCTCGGCAAGTTCGCGCTCCGAAGGAAGTTTGTCCCCAGGCTTCAATTTCTTCAGGATCAAACGTTCAATCTGCCTGGCGACTTCTTCGTAGACTTTGTTCTTTCGAACCGCCTCGAAGTCGGATTTGACCGCAGTTGCCAACTTGCTCTCCAAGTGGTCTGATAAGTGGACCAGCGAACCAGAGGAGTATACCCCCCTTGTCAAGTCCCTAGCAAATATTTTTATTTTTGTGCGGCAAAAGAAAAACTTTCCGGATGACGCTCTTCCGCTTGGTCCGCATCATTGTGGACGCTGCCGTGCTGCACATTCTGCCAATAACCTGGCGCAGTTGTAAACCGTCCGGGTGCAGGTCATGGGCAGCCCCACGCGCTCCCCTAATTCCACGACGGCACCCACCAGGGCTTCCAATTCCATTGGCCGCCCAGCCTCTAGATCCTGCAACATTGAGGTCTTGTGCTCTCCAACTTTTTCCGCGCCCGCGATTCTTTGGTCGATGGAAATAGGTAACTCCATGCCTAATTTGGTGGAAACCTGCTCAACTTCTTGCATGATACTTCGAATCACCAGGGCAGTCCCAGGATCGCGTGCTATCTGCGCCAGCGTGGCGCGCGTCAGTGCGCTGACGGGATTGAAAGAAGCGTTCCCCAGAACCTTTACCCAAATCTCGTGGCGGATGCGAGTGGTCACCGGACAACGGAAACCGGAGGCGATCAGCGCTTCCGCAATGGCACGGATGCGATCCGATCGTGTGCCGCCGGGTTCGCCGAGAGTGATTCGATTGCCCTCGGTATGTTGGATCACACCAGGTTCTGCAATCTCCGTAGCGAAGTAAATGATGGAACCGACAACGCGACGTGCTTCGATGGCCGAGGAAATCACACCGCCGGGATCGACGCGCTCCAGCCGCAAACCTTCCCAATCCCCACCGAAACCCTGGAAGTACCACCACGGAATTCCGTTCTGGGTGCTGACCACCGTGGTCTCCGGACCCAACACTGGCCACAGCTGAGGCGCAAGTTGCGGCAGGGCGTGCGCCTTCACACCAAGAAAGACGACGTCGACCGGGCCAACTTCTGCAAGAGAACTGGCGATTGTGGGCCGTGCTATGAAATCTCCGTCGCCACTTCTCACCTGTACGCCGTGCTCCTGCATGGCGCGAAGATGCGGTCCGCGCGCGAACAGCGTCACATCCAGCCCGGCGTGCGCCATGCGCGCACCAATGTAGGCTCCGATTGCGCCCGCCCCGGCGATCAGGAATCTCATTGTTGGTCGTCCGTCAGCGCGGTCGCGACGGCGCGGCGGCGAATTTTTCCGGTCGCGGTGGTGGGGATGCTGTCCACGAGGTAGATTTTCTTAGGGCATTTATACTCTGCCAGGAACTCGCGGCAGTGCTTGATAAGTTCTGCCTCAGTGGCTCCGTGGCGCTCATGCAAAACCACGGCGGCAGCCACTTCTTCGCCCAGTGTGGGATGTACGCTTCCGAACGTCACCGCCGCCGCAACGGCAGCATGCCTCAGCAAGACCTCATCCACTTCGTGCGGCGCTATGTTTTCCCCTCCACGAATGATGATGTCTTTGATGCGGCCGGTCAAATGCAAATAGCAGTCCGAGTCCAGGAAGCCTTGGTCGCCGGTGCGGAACCATCCATTCACAAAAGCTCGAGCGTTGGCTTCGGGATTGTTTTCGTATCCCCGAAATACATTCGCCCCTTGAATTGCGATCTCGCCCCGCTGGTTGGTCCCGAGATGATTGCCTTCCGCATCCATAATGCTGATGCGCAGGCCGATTCCGACTCCAACGGAACCCGGCTTCCGGTGTCGCGGGGGCAGAGGATTCGAGGTCATCTGGTGAGCCGCTTCGGTCATACCGTAGGCTTCCACGAACGGTACGCCAAAGACATCCTCGATCTTGCGAATGAGTTCCGGCGACAAAGGCGCGCTGCAGGAACGGAGGAAGCGCAGCGTCGCAGCCTCCTCGGGTTTGTGCCGGCTGCGGGCCATCAGAAGCTGGTGCATCGTCGGCACTCCCGAATACCAGGTCACGCGATTTTCGCGCACCGTTCGCCAGAAAGAAAGCGCGTTGAATTTTGTGGGAACAACCACAGTGCCACCGGAAAGCAGAGTTGCCATGGTTGAGCCAATCAACCCATGAATGTGGAACAGCGGCATGATACAAAGCGAAACATCTTCTCCGGTTAGCGCGTAAGTGTTTGCGATGTTTGCCGAGGAGACCGCCAGGTTGAAATGCCGCAAGGGCACGCGCTTCGGACGACCGGTGCTGCCGCTGGTGTGCAGGACCAGTGCGATGTCGTCGGCGGTGGGTTCGATTGCGGTAACACCGGTTGGCGCATCGATCAAGCGAACCTCGCCCTTCTCGCTCATTTCCACCGATAGCACTGGGATCTTCCGGTCCTTCGCCGCGGTGCGCACGAACTCGGCACCCACCGGAGGGCAAAGCAAGATCCGTGCATTGGTGTCCCCTAGAAAGAAATGAAACTCCTCATAGGGGTACGCGGGATTTAATGGGGCTGCAGTGCCCGCGATCGAAGCTGCCAGAAAACTGACAATCGCCGGCAATCCGTTCGGCAATGCGATCGCCACAGCATCACCACGACGTATGCCGGCGGAAGCCAAAGCGTTTGCCATGGCCAGTACCTGCTGCCGGAGCGAATCGTACGTGACACGGATTCCAAGCTCGGGAACGACGATCGCCGTGTGACTATCGGCGAACTGCAGAACATCGAGAAGCGTTTCTACCGACTTTAGTCTCATTCGTTTCGCCTATTGCGAGGAGCGTTGCATGATTCGGCGATCTTATCCGTTGTCCATCAGACGAAGGAAAAATGGCAGAACTCTTCCGCCTTTCGTCACCCACTTAGGAAAAGTGGTTCTGAGTCTAGATCGAATAGCCCTCTTCACTCAGGGCCTTCTTGAACTCCTTCAGAAAAAACTGCACGTTGTCTTCGGTGGCCAAGGGGCCCATGACGCCGATGCGGAAAACCTTGCCCGCCAAGGGTCCGAAACCGCCGGCGATTTCAATACCCGGGCCGTCTAAAAGGCGTCTGCGCACCTTGGCCTCGTCCACACCTTCGGGCACGCACACGGTGTTCAGGGTTGCGATTCTATGCGCTTCGGGAACGTGCATGCGAAGACCGAGCGCTTCAATGCCTTTCACAAACGCTCGATTGCTACGGCGATGCCGCTCCCAGCGGTTCTCAATTCCTTCCTCGGTGATCACCATGAGCGCTTCGCGCAGGGCATAAAACATGGAAATCGGCGCCGTGTGGTGGTAGCGGTGAGAGACCGTCGAGTAATCGTGAATCAGCTTGAGATCGAGATACCAACTGCGTGACGGAGTCGTGCGAGCGCCCAGGAAGTCCATCGCCCGCTGCGACATCGCCATCGGAGACAACCCGGGAGGACAGCTCAATCCTTTTTGCGTGCAACTGTAGGCGATATCGATGCCAGTTTTGTCGAACTCTACCGGCACTCCGCCGAGAGAGGTGACGCAGTCCGCGATTACGAGAGCGCCAGCATCGTGAGCGGCGGCACAGATCGCGCTTCCCGATTGCAATGCGCCCGTCGAGGTTTCGGCATGAACATAGGCCACAACCTTGGGTTTCTCGCGGGCTATGAACGCTCTGGCTTCCTCGTCCGTGTAGGTCTCGCCCCATGCCTTCTCAAAGCGCACGACGCTCGCGCCCTGACGCTTCGCCATCTCGGTAAGGCGGTCGGAGAAATATCCGTTTGCGAATACGGCAAGCTTGGTTCCGGGCTCCACAAAATTAACCACTGCGGCTTCCATGCCCGCGCTGCCGGTGCCGGAAATGACTAGCGTGGCTCCGTCGTTCGTTCCAAACGCTGTCTTCAGTAACTGCTGAACGTCTGCCATGACCTGGATGAAGTACGGGTCGAGGTGTCCTACGATCGGCTTCGACAGCGCCTCATAGACGCGCGGATGAACCATGCTGGGTCCAGGCCCGAACAGATAGCGGCGAGGCGGTTGCAGGGCGGGGAACTGAAGTGCGGTTGGCTGTTCGATAGCGCTCATAAGTCCTCTTTCCCGGTTAAAGCATGTAGTCGTTAAGATATTACGGTACCGAGTGGACAATTTCAGAATTCCACCCGAACCGTAATGGCTGGCCTAAATCGGCGAATGGTGTCCCTGCACAATCATTTCCTCGGCGATGCGGCGGGCTTCGGGGAGTGTCTCTGCCGCCTTGCGATCAATTTCTGCCGGCAGGTTCTGCTGAATCTTTGCCAGTTCCTCGTTGAACAATCGCGTGATCAAGGCGGAACTATGTTCAATGGGCTTGCCGTCATCTCCCGGCACTTTCACTTTGTGCCGCACGCGCTGCGCGATCATCAGGCGATAGATACGGTCGGTGGCCAGGTCTTCCATGTAACCATCGAGCAGGCTCGCGCCTTTTCCGTTCAGCACTCCGTTGCGATAACGAATCACGGTGCGCACGGCGGCTCGCGTGCCCGCGAGAGTTGTGGCCCCAACGCCCTTCGGGATTGGCCTTAGGTCAGGATGCGAGTTCGGCAGCTTGGGTCGTTGTGCAATCTGATTGGGATAGGGGAACTGGGCGACTGCGATTTCGTTCTGATCGGGATGACCCGTCCAGGCGCCATCCATCAGGCAATCAGCTTCGTTCTTCTTGTCCTGCTTGAGCACCTTCAGAGCGCGCTCGTTCAACTCCGCGTCGGTGCGGCTGGGATACAGCGCGGTCATTCCGCCGATGGCGTGCGCTCCGTGCTTGTGGCAAATCTCTGGCATCAGCGTGCGGAAATTTTGGAAAAACGCCACATCGTGCGGGATGGTGTTGCGATCCGGCAAAATCCAGTTGGGATCCTCGATCATGAAATCAATCAGCGAGGCCATGTAATCCCAGCGGCCGAGGTTCAGTCCAAGGCAGTGGTCGCGAAGATTGAAAAGAAATTCCTCCATCTGATACGCCAGTGGATGCGCCTCCACCAGCGCCATGCACTTGATGTAGTCCTGCGGCAGGCCCTTGTGTTTGGCGAAAGCTTGAAAGAGATCGCGCCACCACAAGGCCTCGTCGGCCGACTCGCTCTTAGGGATATACACGGAGAAGTTGTGTGGCAACCACGCGGGATCGATTTGATACCAGATCAGGGCCAGATCGAACAGTGAAGCGGAAATGATCTCGTTCTTAATAACGCCGCCCTGGCTGATGTGCAAACCGCGAGGCCGCACCCAGGTAACGGTTTTCGAGCGCTGCACCGTGACTTTCTTCTGCCGCTTCTTGTCGTCGTAGCTAAGTTCATATTTGTATGCGGCGAGGGTGTTCTCAATCGCCAGCATGACGTGCTCCCAGAGGTTCGCCGTGGAGTCTTCCAGGTCGATCATCACGGCCGGAGATCCCGAGTTCAATAGCTTTACGGTCAGTTCGCCATCATCGGCGGGGCCGGTCATCTGGTTGCGCTGGTCAGCGCACCAGTCCGGTAATTCGATTCGCCAGTCTGTGGTGGTGGCTTCCGAAGCTGGCAGATAATCAGGCGCACGGCCGCGATGCGAGGCCTGCAACACTTCGGTGCGCCGCGTGATGAGCTTCTGCTGCCACGGTGTGAATTGCTTGTGGAGCGGCAACAGAAACTCCAGAAATCCCTTTGGGAGAGCGGTCTCGGGATTCAGATCTGCGGGCGCGTAGTTCATGCCCTGCGGGTTCATGGCTTTAATATCCACCGCCGCTGGATTGTGAATTCGAGCATGCGCCCGAATATCCGGACGCAATTATAGCTCCTACGGGCACGCAAGGCTGCACTGGGAGCGCAAAAATCACAAAGCTCTGTGACGTCTGTCGCTTTGAGTGCTAACGCACTGTGATAAAGAAGTACGCGCTCATCGCCAGGCCCACGCCGATCACCACGCCCCGCACTTTGCGGGGGTCGGCCTTCTGCGCGTAATGCGCACCGAACCAGCCCCCGGCAAGAGAACCGGCGATCATCACCGCACACTGTGGCCACAACACGGCTCCGGCCACGACAAAAGTGACCACCGCAGCCGCGTTAATGGCGACGGCCAGCAGCGTCCGGATCGCGCCCATGGCATGAATGTCACGCATCCCCAGCATGGCGAGCATTCCCAGCGTCACGAACCCGATTCCTGCGCCGAAGTATCCGCCATAGACCGCAACCAGGAATTCCGCGATCGAACTCACCACGATCGCCCGCCACGAGGTGTGCCGCAGATCATCCCTGATCACATTCTTGCCGGCGATGGCGCGGATCGAATTGCCGAAGGCGAACAGCAAAGTGCCGCCGAGCAGCAGCCAGGGGACGAGGCGCAGAAAAGCATGCTGCGGGGTCCTGAGCAGCAGCACCGCTCCCGCCCAGCCCCCGGCAACGCTGGTCACCAGTAATGGGACCAATACACGCGATGGTGCGTTCAACCGTTTCAAATAAGCGACGGTGCTGGCCGCTAATCCTGGCCACAATGCGACGGTATTGGTCGCATTGGCCGCCACTGCCGGAATTCGCATGAATAAAAGCGCCGGAAAGGAAATGAAACTGCCGCCGCCGGCCAACGCGTTCAACGCGCCAGCGATCCCGGCTGCGAACAACAGAAAAATGGCTTGACCGACGTGAAACCCCATACGCACCAGAAGAACTGGACCTAGAAGACCCGCTCGCCGGTACAGCGATGCAAACCCGGCCACAATCTATCAGGAATCTATCAGGGAAGTCTCCGCGATGCCGCCGCGATCACTCCCGCAGGAGTCATTGGCACCTCTGTCTCCGGCGCGGGTTTGGGCGAAATTTCTTGACAGTTTCCATTTCGATGTGGTAAATCCACTGGTCCGCTTTTCATACCGGACAAGACCTCATTCGCAGCACTGGAGATCTTTCGGTTCGTCGCCCGAACGGATAAACGGCACGGCCTGTTTGTCCGCATGCCTTGAGGGCAGGCCCGCTTTGTAAATCATTCCGGGAGAAGAAACACATGCGCTCGCTCACAGCGTTTTTCGTGCTTCTGGTCAGTTTCGTGGCGCCAGGTTCGCTTGCTCACGCTCAAGGCACCGAACCCGCAGGCAAGATCGGCGGTTCAGCCGCCCAAAGCGCCACCAAGGAAGAGGTCAACCAGTTGCGCAGTGAAGTCGCCGCGCAGCGCCAGACCATCGAGGAACTGAAGGCTTTGGTCGAGAAGCTTGCAGGGGAAAAGATCAAGTCACCTGACACCGGCTCGGCGCAGATTCGCCCCGTGGCGGCCACCCCTTCGTCAGACGCCAACTCGCAGCCGATCGACGCTCCGGGCAGCGCCGTTCATTTGATGAACGCGGTCCTCACTGAGGCCGATCCGGTGCCGGTGGCTGCGGTCGTAGATCAGGCTGCACCCGCCGCGGCTCCGAAAAAAGACGCTCCCCTGACGGCGGGATGGAACGGGGAACACTTTTTCATCAAGAGCCCGGACGGACAGTTCAGCATCAGCCCCTACGGCTACGTAAACACCGACTACCGCGCCTATAAAGGCGACGGAGCGCCCTCCGACACGTTTTTCCTGCGGCAGGCTCGCTTCGGATTTCAAGGGAGTTATGGTTCTCACTTCGATTTCGCGCTGCTCAGCGACGCCGCCGCGACTACCGGTTCGGTGGTGCGCGATGTTTACCTCAACATAAGAATCAGGCCTGAGTTCCAATTCCAGGCTGGCCAGTTCAAGGCTCCGTTTGCCCAGGAAACCGGAATCGGCGATACCAGTCTGGATTTCGTCGAGCGCGGATTTCAGTCCATGCTGTATCCGTCGGCAGCTTCCGCCTACCGCAGCCCCGGCGCCGCCATTCACGGCGATATTGACGGCGGCGTCATGCAGTACTGGGTGGGAGCCTTTAACGGCAAAGGATACGCGCTGGCCAACACTACCAATCAACCTGAGGTCGTTGGCCGCCTTCGCTTCTACCCCTGGCGCAAAACCAAGAGTGACTGGTTGAAGCAGCTCGCTTTTGGTGGATCCGTTGATGTGGCACGCTCTCGCGGACTGTCAGGCGATCAAAGCTTCAATGGCACGCTACCGGATAACGCCTACAATTTCTTCCCGCAGTTCGCCATCAACGGACCCATCCAACGCTATAACGGTGAGTTTACATACCTCAAGTCGCGCTTCTCGCTGCGCGGTGAATTTGATCAACTCAACATGTCGCGTAACAATGTCGGCTCCGAGCAGGCGGGAGGACTGGGCTTTATCAGTCTTCCATCGATTATCGCCAAGGCTTGGGACATCAGCACAACTTATCTGCTCACAGGGGAAAAGCGGCCGGAGAACGGTACGCCTCGCGTGAATCATCCCATGTTTGGCCCCGATACACCGGGCGGCAAAGGCCGCGGCTTAGGTGCCTGGGAACTGGCTTTCCGCTACACCGGCATCCAAGCCAACGAGCCGGGCGCGAATTTCGAGAATTATTACACGCCAGGCTTTGTAACTACATTTAACCAACACACCGATGAGTTCACCTTCGGGCTCAACTGGTACCCCAATTACTGGGTCAAATACGTTCTCAATGTGGGCATTGATCAGTTGAAGGAGCCAAGCGTAATCGGCCAGGTGCCGCAGAACTTCTTTGTGGTCATGCAGCGTTTGCAGTTCAGGTTCTAAAAGTGCGGTCCGCTCAGGTATCTGGTTGGCGGATGGAGCAGTCAACAAGTTGGTAGACGCCGGGGCTGGTCACAGGCTGGTCCTGAAGGGAAATCGCAGGAGGGAATTCGAAATGAGACCGAGGATTCTTCTTACTATTCTTCTCACCGGGTTATTTGTGATCCTGAGCGGCTGCGGCACAGCCTCGAACTGTCCGGTTTGCGGCACCACCACCGGAGGCAGCTACGCCGTCATTGACGTCATCCCTGTGCCGGAGCACAACAATACCGGCGAGCCAGGCGGTCCCTTCAACTCTTTCGATATTAGTTGGATATCGCCGCCTCCCTCCGGCGGAGCCTCGGGCACGGACAATCTCGACTACGTTTCCGATCGCATCGGCATTGCTGTGCAAGTGATCGACACAAACACCAACCTCGCCGTGTATTCCATCGCCGGCCAGAACGGTATCTCCGGAGCCGGCAACAACGCAAGTTCGTGTAGCAACCCCGCCGGACTGGTCAATCCAAATGTACCCATTCCCCCAATCGTTTCTGTGTTGGGGAACTGGACCAGATTCGGCTGCCGGACCTATTCGTTCCACATTCCGGGCTTCGGCGCCAGCGGCAACTTCGGGGGATTTACGGGAGCGCAATGCTGCGCAGCCCGCGCCAATGGCATCAACCCATTGTCAGGTCCGGATGGAGTAGTCGTCACTCCTGACGGCAATACGCTTTTCGTGGGCAACGGCAGCAGTTCTGTCGTGGTTTTCGACCTGGCTTCAATGAATCTGGCCACGGGTACGCAACCGAACGTGATCGCCGACATTCCGACGGGGCTATCGCCTGACTACGACGGGGAGCTGGGCAATTCCGCTCCTTGGCCCGGGGCTGCCGCGGGCACTCTCGGCAACACGACCGGTATTGCAGGCTGCGCCGAGTCCGCGAACGGACGCGCTTTTTCTGATCCGAGCTGCGGCGACCTCCGTGGCGACGAAATATCCTATGACCCGAAGGACCAGATTCTGGCAATCATCGATGGTGACCCAGGATTGCCTTTTATCACGTTCATCGATGTTTCGGGTTTGGTCGTTCGTCCCATTACCTCAAATTGCCTGCCGGTCGATATGAGCGGAACTCTCGGTCCGGTAGCCTACGGTCCTCCGCTGGGCAACCCTTTGGGCCCCATCAATCCTTCGACGTGCATACTGGGCCAGATCTACTACGACGGCGCGGGTCCCGTAGACAACACAGTAGTGGTGGACCAGAACAACGGGTTCGCCTGTCCCGATCAGTCCAACCCTCAGGTGAACACCGGCGTCTCAGGAGCGCCTCCCTACATTACTGGTACCGCCTCCATTCCTTGCCATCACGGCCCGATCCTCGATTTTGCGACCGGGATCTATGATCCCACGTGCAACCCGGCGGGTCCCCCGCCCCAGCCCTGCATCGGCGCGATTTCTCCGGCTGGCTTAGGCGCACATGCCTGGGATCCCGGCTCGGGCTATTTCTTGCTCACGAATTCCAACTCGGTTGCGCCAGCGACCAACATCGGTAACGTCGATGTGATCAACCCTAAGAGCTCAGTCGGTCCAATTGTCGTCGGTAGTATGGTCATGCCCAACTGCATGCCCACCAGCATCGTGCAGGGGCCGGGAGAAAACTTCCTTGTCGGCTGTGCCGACCACGACGGCGAAGCCTTTCCCGCCAACGAATACATAATCGATCTCTCGGGGGGCTTCAATGCGAGCTCGGGCGGCTTCAACGTAAACTGCGCTTCAACACCGCTGGTTAACTGTGTCAGCATCACCAACACCGGCGGTGTGGACGAGGTCTGGTATAACCCGGGCGACAACAAATACTATCTGGCGGCGCGCGACATGCTCCCCGGTCCGGCCATGGGCGTCATCGATGCCGCAACGAATCTCTGGCTGGCTAACCTCCCGGTCAACACCAATGCGCATAGCATCGCAGTCGATCCCAAAACTAACCATGTGTTTATGCCACAGCAGGCCGGCGCTATCTGCGGGACATCGGCCGGGGCCGGTTGTATCGATGTCATCACGCAACAGTGAGGCGGATCTTCGCCCGGTGATATAGTTTCTCTGGACGCGAAGCAAGCTGCGCTTCGCGTCCAGGTCCAGAGTTTGGGAAGTGATTTATGAAGAATTGTCTCAGAAGACCCGTGCGGATTCAGGCCTTGGCATTCTCGCTTCTACTGTTGCCTCCCATGCTGGCAAGTGCCGTTGACCAGCCGACACCAAAACCCACGGATGTCCCTGCCACGGTAATCGCCCACCTGCCTTTGCCACAGGCGACCGGGAGTCAAATGTTGTTGCAGAGGGACGAGGGCAAGCAATACCTGTACGTTCAGCAGGCCGCGAAGCAGGGCTTCATGGTAGTGGACGTATCCAAGCCGGAAAAGCCCAGCCTCTTGAAACGGACAGCGGAATCGAACCAGTCAACCTCGGGAAACCTGCAGATGGTTAGCCCCGATGTAGCCATCGCGGAAGCTCCGGAAAGAACGCCGACGACCCTGACCAGCAGCAACCATCCCACCGAAACCGTGCGCGTGCTTGACTTGAGCGACCCACGCAATCCAAAGACGCTGGAGACATTCAACAAAGTCACCGGTCTCCTTCCGGATGCTCACCACGGCTTGATCTATCTCACCAACAACGACGGCCTATGGATTCTCCGCTACAATCGTCCCGCTCCGCTCGAGCCGGAGAAGAAGAAGCCCCTCTGCGACTCCAATGCGGAAATCATGGCCATGCCGCCTGATTGCGACTAGGGCTCTTACATGAGTCACCCGAAAACTGACGATTCAGCCAGTTAGTGCGCCGTACATTCCTTCGCGATGGTTGTGATCGATGTGATGGTCAACGTCACCGGTGAGGGAGAGCCGCTCCTGGCCGAAGTGTCCGAACTTGTGCTCATCGAGGGCGACTCTTTCCCGGTTACTTCCACCTGTTGTCCCAGGTACCGGCGGAGCTTCGTTTTGCCTGTAGCTTGAAGTTCATAAGTCATGCCGGGATCTTGCTTGATCAGCACGTAGTCGCCGCTCGATCTGCTAACGCAGCCCTGTACGGTTACCTGTCCCTTAGAGTCTTTCGAGTCAGGATGGCTGTTGCCAGACACAGTGTCCTGCGCCAGTAGAAAGCTGCCCGAAAGCAGCAATGTCGCGATCCAAAGTTTTCTCATGAGATCCCCTCTAGCTGGATGGGATGGCAACATTATTGTTGTGGTTGCAATAAATTTCCAAGAGGCTATTTGACGTGCGTTTCCTGATAGTGCAGTTCCTTCCATTGCCCGCCGCGCTTCACCCACAGTTCCGTGATGTAAACCCGTGAGTACCTTACCACCGACTTGGGCGGGAATTGCATGGTGCTCTCATAGATCACGAAGGCGGCGTCCGGCCCCAGCGGAATCAGCTTGTACCCCCACAGCGTGTAGTTGAAGACATTCGTGTCTGCCAGTTCGCTTAGAGCCTGACCCTTCGTCCGCTCGCCTCCTCCATCGACTTCGACGCCCTGATAGTCATCCGCCAGCAATTCGCCGTACGCTTTCTTGTCCTTGTTCTTCAGTGCTTCCCATTCAACTTTGATCTTCGACTCGAACATGTCCTTTAGCTTCGAATCGGCGGAGACGCCGCCGGCTTGCTGGCCTTCGCCAGCCTTGGCCGGCATTGTGGGTTGCTGTGCCAGAGCAAGAGCCGTCAGCCCCGCGAGGCAAGCGAATACGAAGCAATTTCGCATAAGTCCTCCGAATCAAAATGCAGTGAATTCTAGCAGGTGCGCGCAGGCTTCGTGCGGCGAGACCTATCGTAAGCTGCTGACTTTCTTTCGCACTGCCGCGAGCAGCGGCGGAGGCAGTTCGGAGTAGCCTTCCTGAGCCGCATATTGCTGGCCGTCCGTGTATATCCAATTCAACAGATCGTCTAAAGCGGCTCTACGAGCGGAGTCCGACGATGCAGTTCGAAGATAAATCCAGCTGAAACTGGTAATGGGAAACGAATCAGCCCCTGGTGCATTGGAGAGGGCCGCCGAAAAGCTATTCCAATGGGGGGCTTCTTCCGCCTTGCACGCCGCTGTCATGCTTTCAGCGGAGGCCTTAACAAACTTGCCCTCGGAATTCAGCACCTCAGCTTGGGGAATACTGTTCTTCACTGCATACTGATATTCCACATAGCCAATGGAGCCGGGACTGCTTTTCACCTTGTCCGCCATGTCGGAACTGCGTTCCGCCGCCGTCCCAACCGGCCATTTCGGGGAAGCGGAGACGCCGACCTGGCCGCGAAACCTGGAACTCACCTTGGAGAGAAAGTCAGTGAAGACGTAGTTGGAGCCTTTCCCCGCGGGGCGGTTGATCACCTGGATCGGAAGGCTTGGCAAAGTGATTTCGGGATTGAGCTTTGCGATCTGTGGCGCATTCCACATCTTCACATCGCCAAGGAAGATTCCGGCCAATACTTCCCCCGAAAGCCGAAGCTCCTGGTGGACATCGGGAAGGTTGTAGATGGGAACAATCCCGATGAGCACTACGGGCAATTCGATCAAGCTGCCCTCTTTCCGTTCCTTCTCGGTAAGCTGAGCTTCCCCCGCGGCAAAATCGCCTGCGCTATGAGATATCTGTTTGATCCCTTCGCTGGTGCCGACCGTCAGGTATCGCACCTGAACGCGGGGGTCGCGCTTGCCATACTCCTGCGCCCATCGGTTGTACAGCGGCGCCGGGACACTCGATCCCGTTCCCACCAGGACAACCGCGCTTTGAGCCAGAACTCGCACGTTGCTCACGCCCAGAACAAGGGCGAAACACAAATGGATTTGCCAGAGCAAATTGTTGGCTAGCCGCGGTGCAATGGTTGGTGCCGAAAGCCGTGCCGGTACCTTCATCGCGCTCCTCCAGATTAGGGCCAGACTATCGCCAACGCTATCCTTCTTGCCATCGAGGTTCTGAACCTGGCTGAGGATTGCAGGTTGTCACCGCTAAATTACCACCATTTGGAAGTCAACCCAACTGTCGGCTATCCGGCGGCTGTTGTCAGATCAGGAACGGCATTGTCCATGCCGTTGACGAACCGCTGGTGTTAAGATGTCGCACAATTATGTCGAGCAATGAAGTTGAAACCTTAGCGCGGGAACTGCGATCCGCGTGTGAGGCGGGCGCGATGATTTCTATTCCGCCCTCGAGCCGCCCCGGTTTCGACCTCAACACGGCTTACGAGGTTGAAGCTACACTGAAGCAGTTCCGCGAAGCGGCTGGACACAGCGCCGTCGGCCGCAAGGTGGGTTATGCCAATAAGGCCATGTGGCGTGTGCTCAAGCTCGAAACCCTGGTTTGGGCCCACATGTACGACGACACCGTGCACTACAGCGAAAGCAACTCCGCCGCGCTGACGCTCGCACATCCCCGTTCGCTCAAGATCGAACCCGAGATTGTTTTCGGCATGAAGGAGCCAATCGTGAGGGAAAGCCCTGATGCCGCTGCTGCGCTCGCATCCACGGATTGGCTGGCGCTGGGATTCGAAATCATTGATTGTCCCTTTCCGGATTGGAAGTTTCAGCCCAGTGACTTCGTCGCGTCTTTTGGACTTCATGCTGCGCTCGTAATCGGCGAAAAAGTGCAAGTGCAGCCGGACCTCATCTCTGCTCTTGTTGACGAGCTGTCGCGATTCAAGGTCCGCATCTCGAAGAACGGAGATTTTGTAGAGGAAGGGTCTGGCAGGAACTGCTTGCGGAGTCCCGCCTTATGCTTGGCGGAACTCAGCTCAGCTATCGTACGGCGCCTCCCAACCGAGCCACTGAGCGCCGGGGAAATCGTCAGCTCCGGAACACTCACGGCCGGGCATGCGGCCGGCAAAGGCGATCTCTGGACGGCTGAGATAGAAGGATTATCTCTGCCACCGCTGACTCTGCACTTAACCTGAATCGATCGGAAAATCAGAATCCGCTTCAAAGAATCCGAATGCAACTCAGCGCTTCTCGGCTCCTCCACAAACCGCCGCGTCAGGCCGGTAGCCGGGAGATAAGTCCTCGGCTTTCCAATTGAAAACAGGCTCCAGCCCTTCCGACTTTAGCTTGCTGGAGTAAATCGGCGCATCATACGAACCGGATGTGAACTGGCATCCGCCCCGCTGCAGAGAATAACCGCCCGGCGCCGTCGAACAATTGAGGGTGAAGAGACAACCCCCTCCTCTGGCCAGCTCAACGCATACATCCCAATTTTCTCGCGTGCTCACGAACGGCGCGGTCGTCGGCGAAAACAGGTTATGAAGCGCAACGGTCGCCAGAAATTCCTGACGGGTGAGAGCGTAGGGCGAGCCTTGAAGCACCGCTCCTGGAGCCGGATTCAGACGGGGTGTACCGAGAATGGTGGCCCCAGCTCCGTAGTGCTGCTTCAGGTATTCCTCATGCAGCATCAGCATCGCCCAGTCTCGTCTCCAGTCCGCCAGGCCGGAGAGCACTCCGACGCCGACGTGCTCAATCCCGGCCGCCAGCATGCGTTCATAGGTTTCCAGGCGGTATTCAAAGTTCGTCTTCTTGGTTCTGCCCGGATGCAACTCGCCGTATCGAGCCTTGTCGTAGGTTTCCTGCCACAGCACCGACCAGCACAGCCCCGCATCGACCAGCCGACGGTAATCGCTCTCCTCCAACGACTCCGCACTTAATCCAACAAGTCCGCCACCATGACGTTCTAACACTTCGCGCAGCCGTTCAACGTGACGGCACATCGCATCCACGCGCATCCGCGGATCGCTCGCATAAACCAACTCAAGAACCTTGTGCCCCTTCTGTTCGATAAGATAAACCGCCTCTTGTTCGAGTTCGTCATCCGTCAATCGCCTGCGCTCGACCCCAGTCCCTTTGTTTCCTCCTCGAAAGTTGCAGTAGAGACACTGCTCCTCGCAGATGCTCGTCATATAGATGGGGACGATCACAAATGCTCGCTCGGCATAAAGGCTGCCCTTGAGCGCGGCGGAACGGGCGAGGATGGCTCGATCCAGCTCGCCCCCCTGCCCGAATCCTTCGCTCCAAAGCAAAGGTACATAGTCGGATGCCACCGTGGGCCGGAGCGAGTCCAGATCTCCGGGCGGGGTGTGGGATAGCTCTGTAACCTCTTCGCAGGCGAGTTTGTAGCGATCAGAGAACATGGGTTTTTCGGAAGATTGTCCACAGAAACGATACGCGCGATCGATCATAGGCACTGTGATGACGCGCACGAGCGCCTGTGATCACGGTCAGGATCGCCGGAGTCTCGCCGCGGCCCCGACACGCTCTGCCGAGACAAGCGTAGAATCCTTGGCGTTTCAGAAATTCGGTTTCAAAAGTTCAGTCGCGCCACCCGGAGGTCGCTCATGCCAGCACCGCGCTCTCACGGACTCCCCAGCCCCGGTGTCTGCGCCGGGATCGTCATCGCCATGCTGGCGATGATCGTCATTCCTGCGGCCATCACGCTGCACGCCGTTCACTCCCCAGCCACGCTTGTGCCAACCAGCCCCAACCCCACGCCATATGGCTACACCTGGAGCCTTCTGCTATTCATCGTCCCCATCGTGGTCATCGCAGGATGGTTCCTGCCCGGCGAGGGATTGAAGATCCCGCAGCGCGCCTTCCGGTGGACGCTCGTCATTCTCGTCCCTCTGGGCTGCTTGCTCGACTTCGTTTTTGCCCAATGGTTCTTCGACTATCCCAACTCCTGTGCAACCCTGGGCATCTCTGCTCCGGCCCTCGGCAGGCCCGTTCCCGTCGAAGAATACGTTTTCTATCTGACCGGTTTTCTCGTCGTCCTTCTTCTCTACGTATGGCTCGGCGAATTCTGGCTCGCCGCCTACAATGTGCTCGATTACCCGGGCGAGGCCCGCAAGACGCGCCGTCTCTTGCAGTTTCATCCCACGTCGCTGATCATCGCCGTGGTCTTGATCGGCGCCGCGTGGTTCTACAAAAAGCATTTCGCGCTCCCGCAAGACCAGGCAGGTTTTCCCGGCTATTTCACACTTCTCGTCGCGGGAGGCCTGCTCCCGGCCGTGAGTTTCTTTCCCGTGGCACGTCGCTTCATCAACTGGCGTGCCCTCAGCCTCACACTCTTCTTTATGCTGCTGGTCAGCCTGCTCTGGGAAGCGACTCTTGCTATTCCCTACGGTTGGTGGAGCTACCAGCACTGTGAGATGACCGGTCTTTTTGTCGGCGCATGGGCCGGTTTGCCCATCGAGGGAGTGTGTGCTTGGATGGCCGTTACCTACGCCACGGTGATCGTCTTTGAAGTTGTGAAGGTCTGGCTGGCATCGGAACGCTCGGGGCGCGACGCACTGCTGGGTGAGAGAGAAGGCTCGTAATCCCGACCTATAGGGTCCACGTACCAACCCAGTTACTGCCAACCCGTGTTTGCCAAGCACTAGAATCTGACGAAACGGGCCCCGTCCGACCATTCTTGGCGGAGAGTATGCAGTCTGTATTTTTTCCCGCGCGGCAAGCGCGCTCCCACTACCGGCATGAACTGCGCACCCTGACCTACGTCACTCTGGACGAGGCCAACGGTGGCATCGTCCGCAACCTCAACCACGAAGGTGTCGCCGTGCAGGCTGTCGGTCCGCTGCGCCAGCAACAACGCGTCCGCCTGCGCTTTGAATTGAGGTTTCCGCGCCTGCGCGTGGAAACCGACGGGCAGGTCGCTTGGGCCAGTTCCTCGGGACAGTGCGGTATCCGCTTCGTGGATTTGCCCGCACCCACCGGTCATCAGATCGACGAGTGGATTTTCTCCAACCTTCTGGATGCTATCGCCCGCGAGGCTGCCCATCCCCGCCCGATCTTCGGAGCTTCTGTCGTCTCGATTGTTCGTGAAGAAAATGGCGATGACGATGACGCTCAGAACGACGAGCAAAACGACGGGCTCACTTTGTCAGCCCCACCGCGCCGGGCGATCCGCCTGGAGCCACGCCTTGCCGGACGGGGCCAGCCACAGGCATTGCACGAGCATTCCGAAAAGGAGCCGTTAAATGCGGTTGCAAGTCCGGTCCATCATCCGAGTGCGCATGATCCAAGTCACTATCATCCGAGTGCGCATGATCCAAGTCACTATCATCCAAGTCAGCATGATGCAAGCGCGCAGCTTAGCTGGCTATCCCGCCCACTCTCGGGCCGCACTCTCGCCTGGCTGGTCGATAGTCTTGTCGTGATCGCAGCCCTGCTACTGTTCGCTCTAATTTTTCTCTCGATTGCGCACGAACTCCCGCAGTGGCGCCTCGCTCTGGGCGCGGCATCAGCCGCTGCGGTTCTCGTCGCCGCTGCTTACTGGACTTTGTTTACTGTGTTTGGAGGAACGAGCCCGGGCGCTCGTCTGGCCCAGGCGGCATACATTTTGGAAGAGGAACAAGAAGCTGACGGCAGCCGATTCCGCTAAGCGCACGTCCAACTCTAGGGACTGGGCTAATGGCCACGGGCCACTGATCACTGGCCACTGCTGTATCAGTTTGCAAAATACTGCTGTGCCAGCCAAACTCGCAAGGTATGTTGCATCTGGGACGCAATCTTTACAAAGCGAATGCCGACGTTTCCACGTTCGTCAGACCACGCCACTTCCACCTCGGCCTTTACCCCGCATTTCGTTCCCGGCAGCGCGAAAGATGCGTGCACGAGGTCGCTGCCATCGAATCCATCCTCCAGGCGCACCTGCAGACCGCCCTGGCTCAGGTTGATGAGTTGCCCTCCCACCCGCTTCTGATGGCGTCCACTCAGGGTCACGGGCACTTCCAGTCCGGCCCGGTGATAACGCAAGCGTCCGTCAAGAATCATATTGCGCGCGGCGGAGAGCGTGCGCACCGCCTGCTCCACGGAAATCGGCTTGTCAAAAGCGAACATGGCGCCGGTTCCCTCCATATCCGGTCTTCCTTGCGGACCGCCCATGATCACCAGCGGCACCGTGCTCGCGCGCGGCGCTTCGCGTTGCAGCTCGCGAAAGAACTGTCCCGAGCCGTTCAGGTCACAGTCAACAATCAGAGCATCAATCTTGGAGTTCGTGAGCCGCTCTAACGCTCGTTGCGGTTCACTCTCGACGGCCACATCCATGTGCAAGCCGCCAAGAATGCATTCCAGAACACTAACTTCCTGCCAATCACGCGAAACCACCATAGATGAGAGTGTCATACCTTCACTCTACCCACCCCGGTAACTCGGCGTTAGATCACCAACGTAACGCGGGCTCGATGGACGGGCTTCGGCTTTCGGGCTTCCGCTTTCTCCGCCGCGCGGGAACCATTCTCGACTGGAACCTTGGAATGCACTTGATCTAGAACCAGAACTGGCACAGCCTTCGAAGCCCGAAGCCCGAAGCC
>Ga0208190_1000026_pt1 | contig 53026 bp, 50 predicted proteins | sample June2015DPH_13_1_FD_184708 | JGI IMG/M metagenome (GOLD analysis project Ga0208190, IMG submission 184708) | Peatland microbial communities from SPRUCE experiment site at the Marcell Experimental Forest, Minnesota, USA - June2015DPH_13_10... | ecosystem: Environmental > Terrestrial > Soil >... | reverse complement strand
CTTTGGTGGCGATCACGATTTGAAAGGCGCTGCGGTTTTTCTGGCATCGGACGCTTCGGCATACGTGACCGGGCATGTGCTGGTCGTCGATGGAGGCCAGTCCGCCTGGTGAGGGCGAGTTCCTATGAACCTTCCGTTGACTCCGGTGCGATTCCTCCGTTACTCGGAACAACAGTTTCCCCGCAAGACGGCGGTAGTGTGCCGCGAACAGCGGTTTACGTACACCGAATTTGGCCATCGTGTAGGTCGTTTGGCGGGAGCGTTGCGCGCCGCGGGAGTGAAGCCGGGTGATCGCGTGGCATTTCTCAGCCTGAACTGCCATCGGCTGCTGGAAAGTTACTTCGGGGTTCTCGAAGCGCGGGGCATTTTGCTTCCCCTCAATATTCGTTTGGCGGCGCCAGAGCTTACCTACATCCTGAATGATTCAGGGGCGGAAGTGTTGTTCCTGGAAGAAGAGTTTGTGGGTCTTGTGGATTCATTCCGCCGAGACTTGCGCACGGTGGGCTCGTTCATTCAACTCAGGGGAAAGCCGGAAGCGGCATGGGTCTGCGACCAAAACTACGAGCAGATGCTGGCTGCGGCTACTCCCTACCGCGAAGAACTGATGACGTTTGAGGAGAACTCGGTAGCGGAAATGTTCTATACCAGCGGAACCAGCGCTAGCCCCAAAGGCGTGATGCTCACGCATCGGAATGTGTACCTGTATGCGATGAACATCGCCCTGCACTATCACATTGCCTACGACCACGTGGTGCTGCACACGATTCCTTTGTTTCACGCCAACGGCTGGGGAGCAGCCCACACGGTCACGATGGTTGGTGGAACGCATGTCATGCTTCCGCGCTTTGTGCCGGAAGAGATATTCCGATTGGTGGAGCGGGAACGAGTACGCCAGTTGAGCCTGGTGCCGATTATGGTTGCGGCTTTGATCAATTCGCCAGCGCGCTCCAGGTATGACCTCAGCAGCGTTGATTGGGCCACGATCGGCGGTGCCGCATCGTCTCCGACTTTGATACGCGATGCGGAGCAGGCGTTCGGATTCAAGTGCTTTTCGGGATACGGACTGACCGAATGCGCCCCTTCACTTTCCACGGCCGAGTTGAAACCGGATATGCAGTGCACCCCAGAGGAACGGCATTTGATCCAGGCGATGACCGGCTGGGCCTTCCCGGGGTGCGAGCTTCGCGTGGTGGACGCCGAAGACAATGATGTTCCGCACGACGGCATAACGATGGGGGAAATCATTGCTCGCAGCGACGGAGTGATGGCGGGTTACTGGCAACAGCCAGAAGCCACGGCTGAGGTTTTGCGGGGCGGATGGTTTCGCACGGGAGACATGGCGGTGATCGCCGAGAACGGATACATCCGGATCGTGGATCGGAAAAAAGACATTATCGTGAGCGGCGGAGAAAATATTTCTTCGCTCGACGTCGAAAAGGTGCTGGCGGCGCACCCCGGAGTTTTCGAAGCTGCTGTGATCCCGGTGGACGACCAGAAATGGGGCGAGGTGCCGAGAGCGGTGGTAGTGGCGAAGCCAGGGTACAAGCTGAGTGAAGCGGAATTGATCGAATTCTGCCGCGCTCGTCTGGCACATTACAAGTGTCCGCAATCGATTGAATTTTCCGAGAGCTTGCCCAGAACCGCAACGGGGAAGGTTTTGAAGAGGGAGCTGCGAAGGAAATATCAAAATACCGATTGCGCACCGCGGCACTGACAAACGGAGCGCAATCTCGGAGTTCAGAAAGTTTCGTCGAAAGCTGCTTATGAATAACCCTGTGAAAGTAAGTAGACACGATGATTTTGCGGTGATCACAATCGACAATCCACCGGTAAACGCACTCGGTCCGGGTATTCCGGAGGCGATTGGGGCGGCGCTCGATGAAGTAAATGCTGACCCGGCGGTCAAGGCTGCCATTGTAATCGGAGCAGGCCGCACTTTTGTTGCCGGAGCCGACATCAAGGAATTCGGCAAGATGACCTCCGGAGCGTCGCCCCGCAGAAGTCTATTGCCGTTTCTGCTTCGCATTGAAGATAGCCGGAAGCCGGTAGTAATGGCGATTCATGGCACGGCTTTTGGCGGCGGACTGGAACTGGCCCTGGCAGGCCACTACCGGGTCGCGTCGCCAACAGCACAGCTCGGTCAACCCGAAGTGAAGCTGGGAATTATTCCCGGGGCCGCGGGAACGCAGCGTCTGCCGCGTCTGGTGGGCGTTGTCAGAGCGGTTGAGATGTGTGCCGCGGGCAAGCCGGTTTTAGCCCCCGATGCTGCTGCTCTAGGACTGCTCGATCGCGTGATCGACGGGGACCTACTTACCGGGGCGGTAGCTTTTGCTCGCGAAATCTCCGACAAGACCGGGCCCAAAACGCGAGAGCGCATGGGAAAGCTGGGAACCCTTGCCGAGAATGCGGTACTTTTTGCGGCGGCGCGCGATGCCGCTCGCAGGAAACAAAGAGGAATGAAGGCCCCGCTGGCTGCGATTGACGCCGTGGAAGCGGCGACCACAATGCCGTTCGAAGAGGGCTGCCAGGCCGAGCAGAAACTTTTCACCGAATGTCTTTTCTCCGATCAGTCTAAGGCGCTCATTCATATTTTCTTTGGCGAGCGCGAAGTGGCGAAGATTCCCGACGTTCCCAAGGAAACTCTCGTGATTCCTCTGAACCGGGTTGCGGTTGTCGGCTCCGGAACGATGGGCGGAGGAATCGCGATGGTGTTTGCCAATGCCGGCATTCCGCTGCTGCTTAAGGACGTGGATAAGGCGGAGCTCGACCTAGGCATGGAGAGGATCAGGAAAAACTATGCCAGTTCCGTGCAGCGCGGACGTTTTACGCAGGCGTTCGTGGACGAACGTCTGCAACTGATCACGCCAGCGCTCAACTACGATGCGTTCTGCGATGTGGATATGGTGGTGGAGGCGGTTTTCGAAGGTATGGCATTAAAGAAGAGCGTGTTTGGCGACCTGGACCGCGCCTGCAAACCAGGAGCAATTCTGGCAAGCAATACCTCGACGCTGAATATTGATGAAATCGCCGGGGCGACGTCGCGGCCGGAAGCCGTGATCGGAACCCACTTTTTCAGTCCCGCCAATGTGATGCGCTTGCTCGAGATTGTGCGCGGAAAAGAGTCGAGCAAAGAGGTGATTGCCACCTGCATGCAACTATCCAAGAGGCTGGGCAAGATTGGCGTGCTAGTCGGCAATTGCCGCGGCTTTGTCGGGAACCGAATGTTTGGGCCGTATCGCCGGGAAGCTCAATTCCTCGTGGAAGAAGGGGCCGATGTGGAAGCGGTGGATAGAGCGCTCGTGGATTTCGGAAATGCCATGGGTCCGCTGGCGACGGGTGATCTGGCGGGTCTCGATGTTGGTTGGCGAATTCGCAAAGAGTACCGCCATCTTGAAAAGCCGGGGATCCGGCAGCCGTTCGTCGAAGATCGACTTTGCGAACTGGGGCGGTACGGCCAAAAAACGACAAAGGGATGGTATCGATACGACGAAAACCGGCGCCCGAATCGAGATCCCGAAGTACCCGCTCTGGTGCGGAACTGGAGCGCGGAGGCCGGAATCCCGCAGCGGCAAATCTCCGCCGAAGAAATCGTGGATCGCTGCATTTATGCACTCGTCAACGAAGGCGCTCGGATTTTGGAAGAGGGATTCGCGCTGCGCGCCGTCGATGTCGACATCATTTATCTCAACGGCTATGGATTTCCCGCCTATCGGGGCGGACCAATGTGGCACGCCGACACGGTGGGGTTGGCGAAGGTCTACCAGCGCATTTGCGAATTTCGCCACCAGCACGGAGAACTGTGGGCACCTGCTCCTCTGCTAAGGCGTCTCGCGGAATCGGGCATGACGTTTGCCGAATACGACAAAGAACAGGGTGCGGCGGGAGTGCTGGAGCGAGTGAATTCAGCATGAGGCACATCACTCTGGTGCGCCATGCGCAAGCGTCGTTTCTGGAGGCGAATTACGACAAGCTGTGCGCGAATGGCGAAACCCAAGCCAGATTGTTAGGGGAGTATTGGTTGCGGCGAGGCATGATTTTTCACAACGCCTACTCAGGTCCGCGCATTCGGCAGCGAGAGACCGCCAGGATTGTTGCCGATGTCTATCGCGACGCGGGTCGCTGTTTTCCCGAGGTCGTAGTCGTGAGCGAATTCGATGAATATCAAGCGGCGGCCGTGATGCACACATGCCTTCCACCACTCATGCGAGTGAACAGCGAGATTAGAGAAATGAGCAGCGCCTATGAGAGATCCTGTGATCCGGGCGAGCGGAGGAGGACTTTTCAAAGGCTGTTCGAGGCCGTGGTCGGCAAATGGGTGGCGGGAGAGATCGCGGCGGATGGCATTGAATCGTGGCCGGACTTTTGCTTGCGAGTGGAGCGCGGGTTGGTGCAAGTGATACACGGTACCATGCCAGCGGCCGGCGCTGTGGTCTTTACTTCTTCGGGACCCATTGGAGTGGCGATGCGCCGGGCGCTGCACTTATCTGCGGAGGACGCGCTGCAGCTTTCCTGGATGTCGCGCAATGCCTCGTATAGTGACTTTCGAGCATCGGGCGAGCGCTTCATGCTGAGCGCGTTCAATGCATATCCGCATCTCGACGAGGATTCACTGCTGACCTACTGGTAGCGGAGACAGGACTTGCGAGTATGGTGACACTTTGCGATCAGGCCGGAGCTGTGAGGGTAGGCGAAGAACTCGATCTAGCCCGGCTACAGCGATTTCTGTTTGACCACTTTGGGCGAAGCGGACCCGTTTCGGTGGAACAATTTCCTAGCGGTCACTCCAATCTGACCTATCTGGTGCGGCTGGGGAGCCAGGAAGTCGTGTTGCGTCGTCCCCCTTTTGGAAGCAAAGTGCGGTCGGCACATGACATGGCTCGTGAATATCGCGTGCTGTCAAGACTGCATACTTCGTTTCCCGCCGCGCCGAAGACCATCCTTTATTGCGACGATCTTTCGATGTTTGGTGCGCCCTTCTATCTGATGGAGCCGATTCGAGGAATGATTATTCGCCGCGAACCGCCTTCGGGTGTGCCCTTCCCGCCGGAGACGGCGCGGCGATTGAGCGAGGTTTTTGTCGACACCCTGGCGTGCCTGCACCGGGTGGACTATGCGGCGATCGGCTTGGCTGATTTAGGCAAACCCCAAGGCTACCTTGAACGCCAGGTGAAAGGCTGGATCGATCGCTACCACAATTCGAAAACGCACGATCTGCCGGAAGTGGAAGCCATTTCGTCGTGGCTTATCAAACGAATGCCGATCCCCCATCAAACCGCTCTGATCCACAACGATTACAAGTATGACAATGTCGTGCTCGATCCCGCGGATGCGACGAAGATCATCGGCGTGCTGGATTGGGAGATGTGCACGCTGGGAGATCCGCTGACCGACCTGGGAACAGCCCTGGCGTACTGGACAGATCCGCAAGATCCCGAAGAGCTCCGCGAAATTCGCCCTGCACCGACGACGTTGCCCGGAACCCTAAGCCGGGCGCAGTTGGTCGAGCGCTACGCCTCGATAACCGGTTTGGATCCCGGAGACATGACCTTCTACCTGGCATTTGCCCGCCTCAAGGTTGCCATCATCATTCAGCAGATCTACTTCCGGTACGCCCAAGGATTGACACAGGACGAGCGCTTCGCGGCCATGCCAAAGAGAATCAAGAGTCTGCTGCGCGCTTCACTGCAATGCGCGCAAAGCGGGAGGATATGAAAGAGCGCTCACTGCCGGTAATACCGCACCAGCCACTCGGCCACGCAGCAGGGTTTGCCCGCGGATTCACCCTCGACATGAATGAGAAACGCAGCATCCACAAACTCGGGCGATTCTTTCGCCGCGAGCAGAGTCACGCGCGCGCGAACCGGCGAACCGGCACGAACCGCCGAGGGAAAACGGACCTTGTTCAAACCGTAGTTCACAGTCATTCGAACACCAGAGCCAATATAGATCGCCTGTTTCAGGAAGTAACTCAGCAGCGAAAGCGTGAGAAAACCGTGGGCGATGCTTCCGCCGAAGGGCGATTCCCGTTGAGCGCGCTCGGCGTCCAGGTGAATCCATTGGCGGTCTTCGGTGGCATCGGCAAATTTCTGGATCCGATCCTGCGCGACCACGAACCATTCGGTCGCGGGGAATTCGCACCCTTCGAACTGTTTCATGGAACTTGGATTCTCAATCTCAAAAGGTGGCATAGGAGTTCGATATGACGACATTAACAGACGTCGCACGCAAGACGACAAAAGGAACGGCATTCTTGATCGAAGAGTCAGCGCCGCAGGACATTTTCACACCCGAGGACCTGAGCGAAGAACATCTCGCTGTCGGCCACATGGTGGACGAATTCTGGGCCAACGAAGTTGAACCGAATTTGCCCGCAATCCGCGAAAAGAAGCCGGGGGTCGCTATGTCAGTTCTTCGGAAGTCGGTGGAATTGGGTCTGACCGGTATGGCAATCCCCGAGGAATATGGCGGCATGGCCATGGATTTACCGTCGCTGATGGTCACCGCTGAACGCATGGGACGGGACGGCTCTTACGGCGGCTGGCACTCGGCTCACACTGGAATCGGTACCTTGCCGGTCGTCTACTTTGGAACTCCAGAACAGAAGCGGAAGTATTTGCCCAAGCTCGCGAAGGTCGAGATGCTGGCCGCCTATGCGCTGACCGAGCCACTGGCGGGCTCGGATGCGCTGGCCGCGCGCACGCGCGCCGATCTCGCGGGGGATGGGAAGCACTACATTCTGAATGGTCAGAAGATGTGGATCACCAACGGGGGCGCGGCCGATCTATTCACCGTGTTTGCCAAAGTTGGGGGCGAAAAATTTACCGCGTTTCTGGTCGAGCGAAATTTTCCCGGCGTAACCAGCGGCGCCGAAGAACACAAGATGGGTATCACGGGCAGTTCCACCACGGCAGTGTATTTCGATAACGTTCCCGTGCCGGTGGAAAACGTGTTGGGCGAAATCGGCCGCGGGCACGTGATTGCATTCAATATTCTCAACATGGGACGGTTGAAGCTGGGCCCTGCCGGGGTTGGCGCCGCGAAAAACGTGCTCGCAATTTGCCTGAAGTATGCCAAGCAGCGCAAAGCATTTGGCTCGGCGATTGCCGAGTTCGGTGCAATTCAACACAAGCTGGCAGAAATGGCGATCCGCATTTTCGTGGCCGAGTCGATGACCTGGCGTGTCGTAGGACAGATTGAGAATCAAATGCATGCTCCTTCCCCGGGCTCAGCCGACGGCACGCAGGAACTGAAGGCGATCGAGGAGTTTGCCGCCGAGTGCTCGATGATCAAGGTATATGTCAGCGAAATGCTGGACTACGTGGTCGACGAAGGCGTCCAAATCCACGGGGGATACGGATACCATCAGGACTATGTGGTGGAGCGCGCGTATCGCGATTCGCGGATAAATCGTCTGTTTGAAGGCACCAGCGAGATTAACCGCTTGGTGATCACGGGCATGCCGTTGAAGCGCGCGGCACGCGGGATTCTACCTCTACTCGATGCCGCCCGACTCGTCGTGGAAAGTTCCGACACCCAACCCGTCGAGGTGACCGGCGATCCGGAACTGAGTTTTGTTCAAAACGCGAAACAGATTGCCCTGCTGATGCTAGGGCTCGCGTACCAGAAGCATGGCGCGAAGCTCGAGCAGCAGCAGGAGATCGTCATGAATATGTCAGACATCATCATGGAAGTGTTTGCCATGGAATCGAGTCTGCTGCGCAGCCGAAAGTTGGCCGTCGCCGCCGGCGGAGCGAATGCCAGGGATGCCTGTGTCGTGTACTTGCGTGACGCCATCTCCAGGATCGAAATATCGTCAAGGACGGTGCTGAGCGCCTGCGCGCAGGGCGACGAACTGCGGAGAAATCTCTCACGCTTGCGGGTGTATGCCACTCACGATCCGGTGAATTCGATCGAATTGCGGCGGCAGATTGCACGGCGGTTGCTGGCGAATGAGCGGTACACGGTGTGAGGGAAGATTCTGATGTCATTCGTTGAGAATCAAGGATCGAAACTCTATTGGGATGAACAGGGGCGAGGAGAATCGGTGCTGCTCATCATGGGCCTCGGCTATCCCTCGTCTCTGTGGCATCGTTCGCGCCCCGCGCTGTCGCAACGCTTTCGCACGGTCGCGTTCGACAATCGAGGCGTCGGCCTGAGTGATATTCCTCCAGGTCCGTATTCAATTCCTACCATGGCATCCGACGCAGCCGCGGTTCTTGACGCGGCCGGTGTTTCCCGCGCCCACATCTTCGGAGTTTCGATGGGAGGCATGATTGCGCAAGAATTCGCTCTGCAGTATCCGGCGCGAACTCGCTCCCTGATTCTAGGCTGCACTTCGCCCGGCGGACCCTTGGCAGTGCGCGCGGAGCGCAAGGTGGCCGACATTCTGATGGCGCGCGGCATGACTCTGGCGCAAGCGCGGGAGGCCATCCTTCCCTACATCTACGACGCGGATACGCCGCGAGAGAAAATCGAGGAGGACGTGAGCCTGCGCCGGCGCTGGCTCCCTTCCCTTGAAGGGTACACGGCACAACTGCAGGGAATTCTGGCCTGGGAGGGGCATAGCCGAATCCGGCAGATCACAGCCCCGACGCTGGTCATCCATGGAAAGTCCGATGCCCTGGTGCCCCCAGGCAACGGAGAACTGCTCGCGAGTCTCATTCCAGGTGCGAAACTTGTTCTGATCGAGCACGCGAGCCACTTGTTCCTCACGGATCAGACCCTAGCGGCTCACGAGGCGATACTGGAATTTCTTTCGTCACCTTGCGAGTGAAGAACGGCACCAAAAAGAGTGACGGATTGAACCCATTGCCGGGGGAAGCGAACCTTAACAGAACATTCCTGGTACGCATACTCTATTATCAAAACAATTCATTTGATGAATTTCGTGAATGCGGATAGGCTCACGCCCGTCATGAAGAAACGACGCCCTGAAGTGATCGGAGCGCGGGAATTGCCTGTTCGTTCTCATTTAACAAATCCAGGCCAAAACCAACAATGTGAAGACTTTCGGTATCGGAAGCAGGCAGCCATTTGGAAGAACCCGCGTGTATGCCAGAGGGCGGACGCGAGACAAGCCGGGGGAAGCAGGAAGACTATGGGCGTCGAACACAGTTTCTATCGTGCCATCTCGTGCTACAAGTACCGTTCTCGAAAACGGACATCTCTGGAATCTAGGTTGAAGTCAATCTCATGTTTTCTTGCATGCCTCGTGTTCACAGCCCTGATGGCTCACGCCCAAGGCGTGGGTACCTCGGGAGAGATCACGGGGACGGTGACCGATTCTGCCGGAAACGTTTTGCTCAAATCTACAGTCACGGTCGTGGATTCCCAAACCGGTCTGACACGCACAGTTCTCACGAATGGTACGGGGCAATTCCGAATACCGAGACTTTCCCCGGCCACTTACGACATCAGTGCGGCCATGTCAGGTTTTGCTACCCAGGTCCGAAAAGGAATGATTGTCGCCATCGGGCAGACGGTAATCTCGGATTTCAAACTCAATCCGTCACGGGTGGCAACGGTTGTGGAAGTGACGGATCAGCCACCGGTGGTAGAAACGGAACGTGGAAGTCAAGTCGACAGGATCTCGCAAACCTACATTGCCGATCTACCTATTGACCGGCGCGATTATCTTACGTTCACCTTGCTAGCGCCTGGTGTATCCGATTCCACGAGGCTGGCGGGAGACCAGGACTTCAGAGTCGCGCAAACGCCGCAGAGCGGGCTGTCCTTCTATGGCAGCAATGGCAGAGGAAACGACATCACGGTGGATGGTGGCGAGACCTCGGGCGACAGCGGAGGCGTGCGCCTCACGGTGAGCCAAGACGCCGTGCAGGAATTTCAAATCAATCGCAGCAACTACGCCGCGGACCTCGGGGCCGCCACCGGTGCTTCGATCAACATTGTGACCAAGTCCGGCAGCAACAGTGTGCATGGCACGCTATACGGCTATTTCCGCAACGATGCGCTAGATGCCCGTGATCCTTTTTCGTTTACCCAGGCGTTGCAACCCGGCCAGAGCTTCAATCCTGCCAACCCAGACTCGATAGGCTCGCCGATTAAGGATTCTTTGTCTCGTCAGCAATTCGGCGGATCGCTGGGCTTCCCGATCAAGAGAGATAAGACGTTTGTGTTTGTCGCGTTCGAAGGCTTACGGCAGAATGCGCAGAACGCGGTTCCGATATTAACCAATACGGATATTTTTCGTCCGACCTCTGCGCAGAATGCGATCATCGGCGGACTCGCTGGGTCGAGTGCGCTTGTCTCGTGCCTGCCCGGCGTGACTCTGCCGTCGAATATCTGCGCTTTTGCTCTGCAGAGCATTTTGACATTGAATCCGAACCCCGGCACAAACCCGTTCATAACTCCTGGCCAGGCCGCGCTAAATGTCTTCCTGCAAAATCAATTTGAAACTCAGGGCGGACTTTTCCCTTACGACACGCGGGAATACCTGGCATCGGTCCGCCTCGATCATCGCTTCAACACGAACAATGAGATTTCCGTTACCTACAGGTATGGACATGATCTTGAGGAGTCGCCGGACGTTCAGTCGCTAACTGCTTACTCCGCGGGAAGCGCCACACACACCTACGATAACGATTTTCAAGCCGCCTGGTATCGCCAGTTTAGCGCAACAACCCAGAACGAGGCTCGTGCGCAGTGGGATTATTACAGCTTTAACGTGATACCCAATGCCCCGGGACAGGTGGGGCTGCAGATTCCAAGTTTCATCAATAATCTAGGAACGAATATTTTCCTGCCCAACCTCACCATCCTCCGCCGATATGAATTTGCGGACAATTTGACCGTAATCCGCGGCCGTCACAATTTTAGATTCGGTGCCGACGAAATCCTCCGTGGCAATCACACGGAATCGCACACTTTCTTCCCGGGTCGCTTTGTTTTCGGATCGCTCCCCGGAGCGGCGCTCAGCCCCGAGCTCGCAAGCACGACCATCAATCCACTGCAAGCAGCATCCTTGGGCTTGCCCGAGATTTATCAGCAGGGCTTCGGAGTTCCGACATATCCTTATTACTCCCGTCCGGTGACAGGTGTCTACGGTCAAGACTCCTGGCAGATAGCCACCAACTTCACCTTGAACTACGGCCTCAGGTACGAACTGGACACGCAATTCGCCCCTTTGACGACTTACAAGAAGGATTTTGCTCCCCGGATTTCCTTCGCCTGGGACCCCGGCAATAATCACAAGACGGTAATCCGGGGCGGCTATGGAATCTTTTATGGACCCGTGGATGTTCAGATTCCCGACGTCGACTACAGCCTAGGGGCTTTGAATGCGAATAAGTCCGCAGTCGAGAACAGTGCAGGGGCCGGCCAAGTCGCGAACGTTACCGGAATCTGCGGGGTCTCCCAATTTGGTGTACCGATAATCCCCGGCGCCGGAGGTAGCCCTTGCAACCGGGAAATTTCCATCTATGCGGATGGCTTCGCCGGAGTTCCAGCTTTAGGCATAGCCGGGTCGGCAACCATCTTCCAGACGTTATTTGCCCAGGGGTTGATTCAGTGCACCACTCCCAGCCCCGGGAATAATGCTTGCATCACACCGGCTGCGGTGGCCCCATTGGGCCTCGACGTTACCAACACTGGGCCTCTTTCCCCACTGCAGGTACTTTTCGTCAACCAGCCGAACTATCGCCCTCCCATTGCGCAACAGGCTTCCTTTGAAATTGAACGGGAGCTCGCGCCTGGATTGTCGATTTCTCTGTCTGGAGTTTACGTTCATACGCAGAGACTTCCGATCGCACTCGATACCAATCTGCTGCCGGCACCCTTCAGCACGGTAACTCTGGCGAATGGCGAGACGGTTTCCTATCGCAATTGGAATACGAGCCCGGCGACTGACCCGCTGGGCGGAACTGAGGGCCTTCCCTGCGCGACGGTGAACTGCTTCGTGAATCCACTGATTGTACAGAACAACCAATACAGCTCTGAGTCCTTCGCTCTTTACGAGGGCGGCATCGCCGAAGTGAAAAAGCGATTCGGTGATCACTTCAGCGTGTTCGGGAATTACACCTTCAGTAAAGGCTTTGACACGTCCACCGATTACAACACCGACTACGGGCCGCAGGATCCCACGAACCTTAACGCGGATCGTGCCCTTTCCGAGTTTGATCAGCGGCATAAATTAGTGGTTGCCGGTGTGATCGACAGCCCTTGGAAACAGAGTATCTTGTCCGGTTTCCAACTAGCTCCTATCTTCTCCGCCCACAGTGGTCATCCCTTCAACTTGCTGGCGGGAGGAGAGGTGAACGGCAATAACCACACTACCAATGAACGTCCCATCGGAGCCCCTCGTGACACGGGTCTTGGCCCCGATTATTTCGACTTTGACATGCGCTTAACCTGGGCGCATAAACTGGGCGAGAAAGCCAATGTGCAATTTACAGCGGAAGGGTTCGACATCGCGAACCGCACCAACTATGCCAGCGTCAACAACGAAGTAGGTCCTCTCTTCGGATTCACGCCGGGATTTACAACCTTCAACGTTCACGGGATGCAACCAGGCTCGGCTCTTGCAGGTGGCGGGAGTGCGACTTCAAGCACCCCGCTGGCTTTCACGTCCGCTTTCCCAAAGCGCCAGGTCCAACTCGGCGTGCGCCTGAAGTTCTGAGGCAGCGCCCTTAGCTCCGCGCTGGCTTGCATTCTGGTCACCCCCCTCTTGGGGCAATCAGGCCGAAGCCACGCAGTTAGGCTTGTATTTGCTAAGTTCCAACTTGGCAATCAAAGCGCGATGTACCTCGTCGGGCCCGTCGGCGATTCGCAGAGTACGGATAGTAGCAAACAGTTCTGCCAGGGGGAAATCTGCGGAGACGCCGGCGGCTCCGTACATCTGAATTGCCTGGTCGATAATCTGCAGGGCGATGGTGGGAACGGCAACCTTGATCTGGGAGATTTCGCTGCGGGCTCCTTTGGTGCCAAGTTCATCGAGCATCCACGCGGCCTTGAGAGTTAGCAGCCGTGCTTGCTCCAGCATGATCCGTGCGTTGGCAATGATATCGACGTTCCCACCCAGTTCGGCGAGAGGTTTGCTGAACGCTACCCGCTGCAATGAGCGGCAGCACAAGAGTTCAAGCGCGCGTTCCGCCGCTCCCAGCGTGCGCATGCAGTGGTGGATGCGACCGGGACCAAGTCGCCCTTGCGCGATTTCGAAACCTCGTCCCGGTCGGCCAATGATGTGGTCGAGCGGAACCCGAACATTATTGAAGCTGACCTCTCCGTGTCCGAACGGGGCGTCGTAAGACCCAAACACCGGCACCATACGCTCGATCTTGACGCCCGGAGCATCGATCGGCACCAGGACCATGGTATGACGCTGGTATTTGGCAGCGGACCGATCGGTTAAGCCCATAAATATAAGCAGACGGCAATGGGGATGACCGATTCCGGAACTCCACCACTTCCTGCCGTCAAGAACCACATGATCGCCATCGATGCGTGCCGTGGCTTTCATATTCGTGGCATCGGATGAGGCTACGTCAGGCTCCGTCATGCAGAAGGCAGAACGAATCTCGCCTGCCAGCAGCGGCGTGAGCCAACGTTGCCTCTGCTCCGCCGAGCCGTATTTCACCAGGAGCTCCATGTTTCCAGTATCGGGGGCATTGCAGTTGAAGACTTCGGGGGCGATCGAGGAGCGGCCAGTGATCTCCGCCAAGGGCGCATAGTCCACATTTGTTAGTCCTGCGCCAAATTCCTGATCAGGAAGAAATAGATTCCACAAGCCCGCAGCCCGCGCCTGAGCCTTCAAACTCTCCATAATGAGAGGCTGCCTCCAACTACGCCAGTCGGGAAGGTTCTGCAACTGTGCATAATACTCGGGCTCTGCAGGCAAGATGTGCTCTCGAACGAAAGCAGAGAGGCGCGGGCCATAGCTTTGGGCCCTCGGTGATAAGGAAAAGTCCATGGTATCGGCTCACACTGAAAGCACCTAGCCTAACGATTGCTAGATAATTCTCCAAATGAATTCTATGAATCCTGTAATATACGCACCGTGCATTTAAGTCAGGTCGACCTAAATCTGTTTGTGGTGCTAGAGGCCATTTACCGCGAGGGCAACATCACCCGCGCCGGCCTGCAACTCAACCTCACACAACCCGCAATCAGCCACGCGCTAAAGAGATTACGCGATATGCTTCAGGACCCGCTGTTTGTCCGACAGGGCGCGCGCATGATGCCGACCCCGTTCACCCGCAACATGATCGAACAGGTGAGGGAGGCGCTGCAAATCCTGGAAGTGAACGTCAGCCAGAGTCACAAGTTTGTTCCCGAACACTCGCGGCGGAACTTTCACCTTTCCATGTGGGAATATCTCGAGGCCCTCATCCTTCCGCCACTGCTGGGGAGTTTGACCCACGTCTCTCCAGGAATGTCCATCACAACATCGCGCGTCAAACGCAGAGACATTGAGACTGAATTGGCCAGTGGCTCACTCGATTTGGCGATCGAGATTCCGATGACGATGAGCGATCGCATGCGGCAGAAGTGGCTGCTGAATGAACCTTTCGTGGTGATTGCTCGTCGGGGTCACCCTGCAATCGCGGGTATTCTGGACTTGGATACTTATCTAGCTCAGCGCCATATTCAGGTCTCCTCCCGTCGCAGAGGTCCCAGTCTGATCGACGTGGAGCTCAGCCGACGGGGATTTCGCCGACAGGTTTGTCTACGCACCCAACACAATTTCACGGCCTGCTCGGTGGTAAGCAAGACAGACTTGCTGTTGACGTTACCGGAGCGCCACGCGCGGTTGCTGAATATGGGATCGATGAACCAAGTGTTGCCCTTTCCGCTCCCCGCCCCGCGTCTGGAAGCCCACTTATACTGGCACGAGAGTGTCGAGAATGATCCGGCAAATCGCTGGCTGCGTGAACAAATCGAAAACGTCTTAACCCCGCAAGCGGCAGCATCAGGAAGGCTGCGCACGCTCGGTGACAAGGCGGCTCCGACGCGTCCGTCGTAATTCAACCGGGTGAACTTGGCATCAGCCGACCCTCAACTACTCTGCGGCGAAAGGGGAAAGCGATAAAAGCAACTGCAGCCCGCCGGCAGCAAAACTATCCGCAATAGCCTCGCCTCCGAGGCGGGCGTGCGTGACAGTTTACCTAAGAGCGCCCCTTGTGACATACGTCACCACGCAGAGTGTGTCTAATCACAGCCAAATGTTGGCATTGACCAGAAACTACACCATCACTCGAACCCAAATCCGCGCTGTTTTCGGAGACGAAATGAGATTCCAGATCAAAAAAGTGGCGGTCTCTTTACTCGTGGCAGTTCCTGTCATGGTTTTGCTGTTTTATGCCGCAGTGAATCCGCCTCGCGTGTTGGCGGTTCCAAGTTATGCCAGGCAGACGGGCTTGGCGTGCAGCGGCTGCCACTACACGCCTCCGGAACTCAACCCCGCCGGACGTAAATTCAAACTAACTGGCTACGTCGATAGGGGAGACGACACCAAGACCGTAAAGGCCGATGGAGGCAAGAAGCGCGCCGCCCTCGACCTGCTCGCGTCCCTGCCGCTGTCCGTAATGCTGGAGACTTCGTTTACCTCGCTCAAGACTGCGCAGCCGCAAACCCAGAACGGCAACTTCGAGTTTCCTCAAGATTTCTCCCTGTTCCTTTCGGGTGCATGGACGAGCCACGTAGGAAGCTTTCTACAGGTGACGTACGACACGCAGGACGATCACTTCACCAGCGACAACACGGATATCCGCTTCGCGAACAAGACGAAGATGGGCGGCAAGGAACTGGTTTACGGCATCGATCTCAATAACAATCCCACCGTCGAGGATCTTTGGAACAGCACGCCGGCGTGGGGCTACCCGTGGATCGCAAGCGACAACGCTCCTACTCCCAACGCCAGTCCTTTCATCAACGGCGGTTTGGCCCAGGACGTAGCTGGACTCGGCGTGTTCGGCATGTGGAACGACCATTTCTATCTGGACGCGGCCATCTATCGCTCCGAACACGTGGGGGGGCCGCAGCCGAACTCAGGAGTAAGCGCCCCCGGCGTGGGCGCGGGCTTCAATATCCGCGGCGTCGCTCCGTACTGGCGCCTGGCGTGGCAGGAGTTAACCGGAAAGACGCAGTATGAAATCGGAACTTATGGTATGCACCTGCGTTCGACCCCCAATGAAATCACCGATCCCACCGGGGCCAGCATTCCGACGGATTCGTACACGGACTTTGCATTCGACACGCAGATCGACCGCACAATCGTCAGAACGGACGTGCTTTCATTCCGGGCTACGTACATCCGGGAAAACAATGATCTGCTGAGCCTGCTGTTTCAGGGCGGTGGTCCAGGGAGTTCGACTCCGCTGGTATCGCAAGGTTCGCACCATTTGAACACGGTCATGGCCAATGCCGAATATCACCTCGGCAACAAGTACTCGGGCACGCTCGGCTGGTTCAATACAACCGGGACATCTGATCTCGCATTTTATCCGTCGGGGACCGCGGTGGCCGGCAATTTCAATGGCGACCCGAGAAGCGCGGGATACCTTTTGAACGTCTCTTACTGGCCGTGGCAGAACCTTCAACTCGCGGCGCAATACACCGGCTATACGCGCTTCAATGGCGCAGCGACGAACTACGACGGCTTCGGCCGCAACGCGAGCGCCAACAATACGCTCTATTTGGACGCCAGGATCTTTTTCTAGGGATAACTGGCTCCGGGTTTTTCTTAGCAGCAAGTGAGCAGTGGTTTGCAACGATTTCAAGGAGAAGAAAACAATGAACAGCAAGTTCGCAATGAAGACTTTCGCTGTGGTCGCGCTGATCGGTGGGCTGGGCGTGGCTTCGTGGGCCGGCGATATCGTGGGCAAAGTCACCGGCATGAAGGGGCCGTCGGTGGTCTACGTCGACACCATTGCGGGCAAAACCTTTCCCGCTCCCAAAGAGCATCCCGTGATGGATCAAAAAGGATTGGTCTTTGCGCCGCACATCATAGCCGTGCAACAGGGCACGACGGTGGAGTTTCTGAATAGCGACACCGTGCAGCACAATGTGTTCTGGACAGCGATCAGCGGCGATAAGAAAGCAGGACACAATCTCGGCACCTGGCCCAAGGGCGAAAAGAGAGCTTTTACTTTCGACAAGGCGGGGGTCGTGCCGGTACTCTGCAATGTGCACCCGGACATGGCGGGATATGTCATCGTGAGCCCGACTCCCTATTTTGCCGAAGCTGACGACAGCGGGAGCTACAAAATCAAAGACGTTCCCGACGGGAGTTACACCGTAACCGTGTGGCACGAAGGCGCCAAGAATCAGTCGAAGCCGGTGACTGTGGCTGGCGGAGGCAAGGCGGATTTCACCCTGACCAAGTAGCGAGTGCAAGCGGGGAGTGGTTCCGAGCGATCGGTCCCTCCCCGCATTCCTTGTAGCCGCAAAGTGTAAGCTTAAGAATGTGACGTCACGACCGCCCGGATAAAAGCGCGGCTATGCTGAAGCGATACAAAAACAAGCGGGTCGACGGCGACTGGCTGAATACGAATTTCCCCTGCATGATGGCATGTCCGGCGCACACCAACGCTGGACGCTATGTCGGCCTGATTGCTGAGGGTCGTTTCGAGGAAGCCTATCGAATCGCGCGCGATCCAAATCCGCTGGCCAGCATCTGCGGAAGAGTGTGTGCGCATCCTTGCGAAACCGCGTGCCGCCGCGGTGAGATTGACCGGCCAATTTCGATTCGTGCGCTAAAGCGATTTCTCACCGAGCAGTTTGGACCGGAGTCGAAACGTCCCATTGCCGTCAACGAAGGACGCGGGCAGAAGAAACTTCCTTTCAAAGTTGCGGTCGTCGGAGGCGGTCCGGTGGGCCTTTCGGCTGCGCACGATCTTGCCCTCATGGGATACGCCGTCACAATTTTCGAAGCCGCGCCGGTTGCGGGAGGAATGCTGTATCTCGGGATCCCAGAGTATCGTCTGCCGCGCGATGTGGTCGAAGCCCAAGTGCGCGAGATTCTCGAGACCGGTGACATCACGCTCCGGCTGAATCATGCAGCGGGCCGCGATTTCACTGTCTCCGATCTTCGGCGCCAGGGTTTTGACGCCGTGCTCATCGCCGTGGGCGCGCACCGCAGCCGCGATCTCAGCATTCCCGGCGTCGATCTCGATGGCGTACACAAGGGCATCGACTTTCTGCTCAACGTAAACCTGGGATACAAATTCACCATCGGGAAGAAAGTGATCGTGATTGGCGGCGGCAATGTGGCCATGGATGTAGCACGCTCCGCCGCTCGCGAAGTGGTGCGGCAGCATGCTGGTGGAGTGCAGGATGCGGAGCCTTCCGCGGAAAACATGACCGCGGTCGCGACGCGGGAGATGGTCGATATTTCTCTTTCCGCGTTGCGCATGGGCGCCCGCGAGGTGAATCTCGTCTGCCTGGAGCCGCGCGACCAAATGCCCGCCGCCCTCGAAGAAATTGAAGAGGCTGAAGAGGAGGGCATACGCATGCACCCGGGACTTGGCCCGAAGCGGATGGTAGGCAGGGATGGCAAAGTAGTGGCACTTGAGACCCTGAAGACCAAGTGGGTGTTTGATCAGAACAAGCGTTTTAATCCGGCGTTCTTTGAAGGCAGCGAAAGCCTGATCGAGTGCGACACCGTCATCATGGCGATCGGCCAGGCGCCACGCCTCGACTTTCTCACGCCAGAAGATAACGTGGAACTTTCACCGCGCGGACTGATCGCGGTCAACCCACAAACGCTAATGACTTCGGCGCCCGGAATCTTCGGAGGCGGCGATTGCGTCTTCGGTCCGCGGCTGATTATTGACAGCGTTGGCGACGGGAAACGCGCGGCGGTCGGAATCGACGAATACCTTCGCAAGAACAAACATCCCGAACCCATCATTGAAGTTGAGGTGCTGAAACGGCACACCATGCCGCTGGACTATCTGGATATCAATCGCCAGCCAGTGCCGATGCTTCCCCTCGAACGACGAACCGGCGTAACTGAAGTGGAAGTTGGCTACGACGCTCCCGAAGCCATCGCGGAAGCGCAACGCTGCCTGCACTGCTGGGTCAATACGATTTTCGAAGGCTCGCCCGAAGACGGCAGCATGTGCATTCTCTGTGGCGGTTGCGTCGATGTCTGCCCGGAGAAGTGTCTAGAACTGGTTTCGCTCGATCGCATCGACTTCGAGCCGCAGACGGTGCAACACATCCGGGATAACCAGGAATGTTTCGGAGTTGAGCTCGATGAGGTAGCGGCTGATGAGCTGGGCGTCGTCACCGGCGCTGCGATGTTGAAAGATGAGACGCGCTGCATTCGCTGTGGTCTCTGCGCCATGCGATGCCCGGTGGGCACGATCACGATGGAATCGTACAACCTCATTCCCGCCGAACCGACTGGGCTGATCTCGATTGCGGCGATTGGAGCAGGTTTGCAGAAGTAATGAGAAACGAACATGCCAGACGAAATCGAAACCGTAAACCCTGACGACAACGTAAACCGCCGGCAGTTTTTCACCAAGCTCGGTTTGGGCTCGCTGGGCATCGCAGCCGCAGGCACGGCTGCATTCGCCTACCAGTTTCTCGATCCCAACGTGCTTTACGAGCCGTCGCCCGTGGTCAACGCCGGCAATCCCGACCGCTACCCGCTCGATTCCGTCACGCTCGATGTGAACTCGGGCATCTACATCATTCACTCGCAAGAGGGTTACTTTTCGCTTAGTGCAGTGTGCACGCACCTGGGCTGCCTTACGGCCTGGAAACCGGAGTTGAACATGATTGCCTGCCCCTGCCATGGCAGCAAATTCGCGGTGTGGGAACGAGCGAATCTGAAGCCTGGCGACAAGATCGAAGGGCCTGCGCCCAAACCTCTGCCTTGGAAGCGCGTGTGGCTCAATGACGATGGAGACTTGCTAGTGGATCGCTCGACAGATGTTCCTCCAATGCAGCGCGATTCTTTCGTGAGGATCTAAGCCATGGCGAAAACACTCGACCAACATTTCGACGAGTTGCGCGGCACTCGGGTATGGCGCTCGATCTTCCGCAGCGGGACGGGGTCCAGCACTCTGAAGCGCGCGCTAGCCATTCAGCAGAATGTATTTCTGCACTTGTTTTCGACCAAAGTGCGCACCCGCATGCTCAGCTTTAGCGCGACTTGGTACTTAGGAACCCTGACGCTGGGGACTTTTCTGATTCTGGTCGCTACCGGAATTCCCTTAATGCTCTACTATCACCCGTCCGCGCCCCAGGCTTACTCCGACACGAAAGATCTGCAGTTCGTAATTTCGTCCGGAATGTTCTTGCGCAATCTGCATCGCTGGTCGGCGCACGCCATGGTTTTCCTGGTGTTCGCTCACATGTTTAAAGTTTTTTATCGCGGCGCCTACCGGACTCCGCGCGAGTTTAACTGGGTTATAGGCGTGCTCCTGCTGCTGATCACGCTGCTCCTTAGTTATACGGGCTATCTGCTGCCCTGGGATCAACTGGCTTACTGGGCCATCACCGTGGGATCGAACATCGCCTCCGCGGTGCCCGTCATGGGTAACAAGATTCACTTCCTTCTGCTCGGCGGAAATGCGGTCAACGCCAACGCTCTGCTGCGCTTCTACGTGCTGCACTGCATGATTCTTCCGCTGACGGCGATGTTCTTCGTTGCCATCCACTTCTGGCGCATTCGCAAGGATGGTGGCCTCTACTCGCACGCTAGCGAGCCAGCGACTGTGCGAGCGAACTCTTCGACCATCGTCGTCACCGCGAAGGAGGGGCAATAATCATGGCCGAATCCAAAGACTTCGTGGCCGGCGTCGACTCCAATGCCAAAAAGTCTCCGCGCCGGATCGTCTTCATTACTCGCCGCACCTCGGCTCAGGTAAAGGTCGAGAGTGAGAATCTGGTTCAGACTTTTCCAGAAGGTCTATTCCGCTCGGCCGTTGCCATTCAACTGCTTGCCATCGCTCTGGTATGGATCGCGCTGATCTTCAATGCACCGCTTGAGGGTGTAGCTGATCCTTCGCACACTCCGAACCCGGCGAAGGCTCCCTGGTATTTTCTAGGGCTGCAGGAGATGCTGCATTACTTTCCGCCGATGGTCGCAGGTGTGCTGGTTCCGGGGCTGGTTGTGATGGCGTTGATTGTCATTCCCTATTTCAGAGTCAACATCGAAGCCGACGGTCTTTTCCTTAAGGATCGCCAGCGCCGGCAGCGAATATTCTACGTGGTCGCGATTGCTCTCTCACTGTTTCTATTGTTCTTCAAGGTGTACGCCGCTCTTGTTCCAACATTGATCATGGCCGGGGTCATGCTCCTGGCGGCTCAGAGTTCTCCGCAATCTCCTTCGGCATTCCGTCGCTATCTGGCAGCCAAGCCGCTTTCCTATTGGGTAATGACGTGGTTTCTATTCGAACTGGTCGTGCTGACTGCCATCGGCACATTTTTCCGCGGGCCGGGCTGGTCCTGGGTGTGGCCCTGGCAAGGGTCTTAGTGAGATCATGAAAACAACCTTCAAATCGCTGGCGCACAAGTTGTTCGGAGATAGCGTTCGCGCCTTCGGCGCCGTCAGTCTTTTATTTCTGATTTCGCTGGCGATTGCCCCAGCTAAGAATTACTTCAGCGAATGGCGCCACTATCAGCACGGTTATCTGAAAATGATTCATAACCGCAGCGATGCGGTCACTCTCCAGCGCCACTTTCAAGGAGGAATTCATCAGATCTGGTTGCCCGATCTCGGCGTGGTCGACCGCTGCACAAGCTGCCATGTCGGTTTGAAAGAAGCCAGCCTCAACGATGTGAGCCAGCAGCCTTTTCGCAAACATCCTCCCATTCCGCATCAGATCGACCAATTTGGATGCACCGTTTGCCACCGCGGGCAGGGTGTCGCCACCACTGTAGTCGAAGCGCACAGCAGCACGCTGGCGTGGGAACAGCCGATTCTGCCGGCGAAGTACATCGAGTCATCCTGCGGCGAGTGTCACCGTGGGCCGTTGCCAGGCGCGCCTCGGTTGAATGAAGGTCGCCATCTGCTTTCCCGCTCCGGATGTGTGCATTGCCACACTGTGAAGCTGGCTGACGGGAAAATCCTGAAGGCGACGGATAATCCTCCTTCTCTCTCCCACATCGCCGATAAGACCACACGCGAGTGGGTTTATGGCTGGCTGAAAGATCCGCAGGCCTACGCGGCTACGGCCACCATGCCGAATTTCAAGTTGAGCGACGATGACGCCCGGGATATGTCCGCGTTCCTGATTGCGAACAGCACTTCACTGCCGGGCGACACGGCTACAGTGTCGGCAAAGGCATCGTCAGATCCCGCGGCCGGTGCGAGTTTGTACGGAGAATCCTTCTGCTCCTCATGCCATGCTGTACAAAATGCGGCCGGCAATCTGGTTGGTGGAGATGTTGGACCGGAGTTGACCCGGGTCGGAAGCAAAGTAAAGCCTGAGTGGCTACAAGCATGGCTGCGCAATCCGAGGGTCTACCACGCAGAGACCGCGATGCCGCACTATCGCTTGAGCGATCCTGAAGTCGCGACCCTCTCGGGATTTTTGCTAGCGAAAGCCGATTCCGATCTGCTCGCCAACCTTCATCTTGAAGCTGCAACCGCCGAACAGATCGCGCATGGCAAGCGCCTGATTTCCGATTACGGCTGCGCATCTTGTCATGAGATTGCGGGCATAAAGAGGCCTGAGAATTTTGCGCCGGAGCTCAGCCGCATCGGCAGCAAGCCGGTCACGCAGCTGGTTTTCTTGCCGGGCATGCCGCGCACGCTTCCGGAGTACATAGCTACCAAGATCAAGCAGCCACGCGCGTTTGGTCAAGGCTTGAAGATGCCGCAATATACGTTCACGGGACAGCAGATCGATTCGCTCGCTACCGCTCTGCTCGCCTCGAACGACCGTTCCTTCACCCTACCTCCGGCGCTGACCGTGGCCTCGAAGCCGGACTCCGACTATCAACCCGCTGGCAAAGCTGGGAAGCTGATGACAGATCTGGCTTGCTTCAGTTGCCATCGCATCAATGGCCACGGCGGCGATATGGCGCCCGATCTCACCTGGGAAGGCAGTTCCGTGCAGCGCCAGTGGCTGGTCGAGTTCCTCAAGAATCCGAACACGCTTCGGCCGGCACTGATCCGCCGGATGCCGAGGTTCAACCTCACGGATGGCGAGGTCAACGAGATCACGGATTACATGATGACCGCTTACCAAAACCCCTCAGTCGACCGCGATTCCATGCCGCTAAGCGGCTACCCGCAAGGCCAGGTTGAGTTGGGCAAGCAGCTCTTCTATGGCAAATATGCTTGCCAGGGCTGCCACATTGTGGACACCCGGACTGACAAGGGATATATCGGTCCGACGCTGACGAAGGTGGGATCCCGCCTCACCGCTGCCTGGATCTTTCAGTGGATGAGGAATCCGCAAGCGCTGCGCCCCGGGACAACCGAGCCGAACCGCACCATGAGTGAGGAAGATGCGCAAGCTCTGACTGCGTTTCTCATCTCGCAGAAAGGCGGAGGCAAAACGGAGGTGGCAAAGAAATGATTGGTCGCTCGCCGAGCATCCTCGCTTTGTTTGCCGCCGCGCTGGCAATGTCGCTGGCCGTTGGCTGCTCGCACAAGACGCCGCCCGCTACGCTGCTCAACCCCACCGCTTTCGGCGCAGCCATAGTTGAATCCAGCGGCGGAAAGCAGATCACACAGACCGGCACGACGCTGCCGCAGCCGCTGATCGTGCAGGTGAATGATGGGCAAGGCACGGCAGTTCCAGGTGCGCTTGTCGAATTCAGCGGCGCGCCCGGAGTCACCTTCGAACCCGCCAAAGGCGTTACCGACTCCAGCGGCCAGGTGACAACCAACGTTACTCTCGGAGGCATGGCGGGACGCTTTCGGTTAATCGCATCGAGCACGGACAAGACGGGAAAGCAATTTGCTCTAACCGTCGACGAAATCGCTCTCGGCTATGAGCAAACCTTAGGGCGCCAACTCAACGATCAGTACTGCGAGCGCTGTCACAATCCCGAGTCAACTGTGGAACGGGTTTCGAACTTCGATAATCTCGAAATCAAGCCGCATCCTTTTACCGAAGGAGACACGCTCAACAAACTAAGCGATGCTGATCTCACTGCCATCATCAGCCATGGCGGCCCTGCACTCAACAAGTCTGCGCTCATGCCAGCCTGGGGCAACACTCTCAGCAAGTCTGATATCCAGGCTTTGATATCGTATATTCGCGCCATATCAGATCCACCCAACCGCAGTGCTTCCCCGGTGTACGCGAAGAGCTATTCAAAGCCGCCGTCCGATTAGCGTTCCTCTTGCAACCGTTTGCGCTGGCTAGTCAATGTTGCAAGAGCCCCTTCCTGCGTTGCCTTGTACTCCTGCGTCGCGGCGACCCCTGTTCCTCGCTGAGAGGTGACTCCCTTAGTGAAATATGTCTGCCAGCAACGAACGTGCCAACGGCTCGCCGCCTGTCCCGGCAAGCGCTATCCGCTCATTCTGATGCTGGACGTGCCTGAGCACATGGACGATCCCATCGAGGCATTGAGGCATGCGCTGGACCTTCTAGTGCCGGAAGGTATTGTAATCGTTACGGTGCCGGCCTTTATGGCATTATGGACCAACCATGATGTATTGAATCACCATCTTGTCCGGTACACGAAGCAAAGTTTTAGGAAGATTGCCCTGCAATCGGGGCTTCTGATCCAGGAAGAGCGTTGCCTATACCACTGGATATGCCCGGTAAAGCTAGGGCTGCGCTTCGTGGAGACCGTTTTTCAAACGAAGGCCCGAGCCCCCCAGGTCCCTGCGGGCTGGGCGAATGAGGTGTTTTTCAGGGTGTCCCGCTTAGAACAAAGACTCCTGAGTACTTTCCTCATCCCGTTCGGTAGTTCGCTGACGGTCGTGGGCGGCAAAGGAAAAACCTAGGCCCGCGATGTGCCTCCCATTCGAGACTGTACCGCAAGGATCTTGTCGAAGCAGGTGATATTATTCAGCGCAACATCGGCTCAAATGCGCACCATCCATGGGGGGCGATTTGGTCGAACTTCCAGCCAGATTTTATCCTGGCGCTTTCATAAATCGCCATCGCATTCACGATACAGAGACTGCATGGTAGAATTCCCACGGAGGTTACCATGTACCTACGGCTGGCTTTTTGGACTGGGTCGATGGCATATGTTTCCCTCCTCTTTGCCCACTTTGCCCCAGACAATGGTCATTCCTCACCGGGCGTCTTGCCCACTGTCGCGCTTCTCGGAGCCTTGTTAGGCTTTGCCCTTGGGTGCATGTTCGCCAATAGAGTTAGGCGTAAGCGCACCAAATCATGACTGTTTTTCATTGCATTACTCCGCGCCTAGCCAACCATTGCTGTTGATTTTTCAATCGTCATTTCGCCCCCAACTGGGTCAATAAGTGCCTTTCGCCAGTTAGGACCGTCGCAAGTTCCATCCGATCTTCGGGGGGGGGCGCGCCAGCCAGGCTCCCACTCGTGCGAATCAACATTTCGACGGCGTGCAGAATTGCTCAGACAGCTGACTGACAGGGTCAGCAACGTGATTCCGAATAGCGAGGTATTTCACAATGTCGCTGCATGATTTTGATTTTCTGATGGGATCCTGGAGGGTTCACAACAAGTGTCTCAAAGAGAAGTTGCAAGGCTCCTCGGAATGGATTGAGTTCGAAGGATTTTCTGATGTGAAATCGCTGCTGAACGGTATGGGCAATCTCGACCAGTTCAGCGCAAAGCGCGATGGTGAATCTATTGAGGGAATATCATTGCGGCTCTTTGATCCAGCTAGTGGGAAGTGGTCAATTTATTGGGCTGACAGCGTCCGCGCGGGGATATTGCAACCACCGATGGTCGGGAGGTTTGACGGTTTGTCTGGTGAGTTTCTTGGTGCAGAGGAGGCAGGTGGGAAGCCGGTTCTTTGTCGTTTTCGGTGGGAGTCAGCACAAGCATCACCGCGATGGGAACAAGCTTTTTCGCCGGATGGAGGCCAGAGCTGGGAAACCAATTGGATAATGACGTTCAGCCGGGCCTGATTCCGTCGGCTTGAATGACAGCAATCTCTGCGGAGTACCTGTTTGAACCATCGCCATTGCACTCGTTGACCCATCGAGCGGGGATTTGAGTGCAATTTTGACCAGACACAGAATTGAGAACTGCCTAGAATTAATGCAACCGCAAAGATCCACCGTGCCGTACTTCCGCCAACCCTGAGCCCTTGCGATTGAAAGAAAAGCGCTGCCCAACCGCAGACGCTTGCAAAAGGAAAATCGATGCGTGGCTTATTTCTCTCATTCCAGCACCTGTCTCCGATTGTGTTGCTCGAATTGCTGGTGCTTTCCACGCATTTTTTGTGGGCGCAGAGAACATTGCCTCTGGAGAAGATCCCGATCCACCTTCTTGATGCCCCTGCTCCGTTCGCGAGACTTTCAGAAGTTCACGTACCTCTGCATCTTACTGACAGAAGAATGCCCCTGACCCTCGAGCCAAATCAGGGCCAGACCGACTCGCGGATGAAATTCTTCCCTCGCTATTCAGGCAACTATCGCCTGCCTCCCACTACCAATGCCGCGCGGTACGCAGCCCCAAGAACGTTTTCGTTTGCTCTCACCCACGGGATGATAGCTCGTGAGACGACCTGTTGCGTCGGGAACCTGGAGCACTACGGGCACCGCATCCCCTGGGCTGGCTCCATCATCCTACGAATCGTTCAACAGGCTAAGGCTCACCCCCATGTCACACGTGTACTCTCGGTACTCAAACCCCAGCTCTGATTGTTCGCTTGTCCGTTGGCGATAAGTCGCCATTGTACTCATTGACCCAGACGGCCAATTCTCCATGAGTGTGATCGCCTGGTCTTGTAAACTATCCAAACGTGAGAGCAAACTCCCTCGAATCGCGGCACCCACAACGCTGTGACTGCCGTCACCGAAAAGCTTCACGCTCGGAGGGCGGAACAGATTCGCTGGTCCCTGCGCAACCAGCTGCGCAATGACGAGATGGAAAACTCCTGAGATGAATGCGGCACAATACGCGGCGGTCTATGAAACACAGCCGATCAATCTCTCGATCAACGCCAATACCTGACCCAACCATCGAACCAGCTTGACTCACGAGCGTGAAATTTACCTAATGCAAACGCCAATGGACGAAGTTCATTTCGCCGAGGCCGGCTCGGTTGTGCGTATGCACAAACAATGCAATGCCGGTTCAGCGGCACGAAGGAAATCAGAATGACGCAAACGCCTGCAGGCATCATTGTCGCTATAGGGCCGCTGGGTGCTCGTGCTCTCGCTGAGCGTGCAGGCCAGACAACCGGCACTGTTCGCGGGTTGGTATTCACGGTCGAATCGATCAGTGGGTTAAAATCTGGCGTATGCGAGTGCAAATGAGCACCCGGCAGATCGTGAGAATCTATGCAATGTGGCTGCTGATCGCGCATTGCGTGGCGGCTCAGACCCGAGTGCCGCCCAACACACCGCCCCCCAATGGCGAAGAAATGCAGCTGCACTCGTACTTAGAACATGCCGCGGAAGCGATGCACAAAGGCGACAACACGGGCGCAGCGGAATCTCTTCGGCGTGCATTGAAAATCGATCCGCATTCGATCGCTGCGCTAAACAATCTGGGAATTGTGCTGGCCCGAATGGGGAAACCCGCCGAAGCGATCCCGCTGTACGAAGATGCGCTGATATTCCATCCTGACGACCCTTCGACAAAAAACGCAATTTGGCCATCGCTTACTTTAAAGCCCAGCTACTTAGCGGCGTGGCGGTTGCTTCGGCCGATGGCTTCGAGATACCCAAGAGATTTTCAGATTCTCGATCTGGCTGGCCTCTCGCTCTTTGCTCTGGATCGTTATCCCGAAGCCGCCGCATACCTGGAGCGTGCAAACCATGTCGAGCCATCCGATCTGGAGACCCTGGATATGCTCGGCAAGGCTTACCTGCGGATGAAGGATTACAAGGCCCTGACCGACGTATTCGCTCGAATCATGCAGCTAAGTCCAAACTCCGCATCCGCTCACATCATGATGGGTACGGCCTATGACCAGATGTCGAATCGACCGGAGGCCATCAAAGAATATCAAGCGGCGGTAGAAGCAGACCCTAGCTTCATGGGTGTGCATTCCGGCCTGGGCTTCGAGTATTGGCGAGAGGGGGAGAACGAACTTGCCGAGAAGGAGTTTCGCGATGAACTCCGGCACTTTCCCAGCGATCCAGTCTCGAACTGTATTCTGGGCCAGATCCTTTTGGATAAGTCCCGGCCCTCAGACGCCGAGCCTCTTTTTCGCGCGGCCTTGGCGGTGAATCCTCGTTATGCGGACGCTCTGTTCGGTCTAGGCAAAACTGAGCTGACATTGCAACATCCCCAAGCTGCGGTTGAGCCGCTTCGCAAAGCCATCCAGATCGATCCAGACTACTTCGAGGCACATTTTGTTCTGGGCAGCGTGTTGCGGGAACTGGGACATGCCCCCGAGGCAGCACACGAACAAAAGATAGCGCTCGATATACAGGAGAAACGCAGGGCGGAAGCTATTAAAAGGAACGAGAGCCGGTAAACTCTGTTGCGCGAGAGCATTTCCTCTTTGCTCCTCAGAGGGGAAAGACAAAGCGCACGCCTCGGCGTGCGCTTTGTGGCGATTGCTGATCGTCAGAAATTAAATTTGGCGCCAATCTGAACGTTACGCGGGTCGTGCCATCCGTTGACGGTACCGAAGCTGGCCCCGTCGTCCACGCCCGTGTCAATCGAACTGGGGTTGCCGTGATTGAACGTATTGAACGTCTCAAGACGAAGTTGCAAGGAGACCCGCTCAGCGAATCTCAAATTCTTGATCAGAGACATGTCCCAGACCTGAAATCCGGGCCCATAAATTGCACCCACTGGAGAGGTCCCGAAGTGGCCCACCGCGTCGGTAAAGGCCGCCGTGTTGAAGAATTTCGCCGCGGTTTTCGGGCCGCTGGCACTGCCGATCTGATCGGGGCGGACCTGAACCGTGCTGCCAGATCGCGTCATGCCCAGACCGCCAGGATACAGTTGACAAGAAGTAACGGTGGCCGAGATTGTGCAACCTCCCTCGGATGTTGGAACGGTGACCGCAGCCAGCGGATCCGAGCCTTGAGTAATCGAAAGCGACTGACCGGTCTGGATTGTGGTGATGCCAGAGATTTCCCACCCGCCGAGCACCTTGCCGACAAACCCCTGCTGGTTTCTGTAGAACGGCAGATCGTATACGTAGCTGGCGACGAACATCTGCGGAGTGTTCAGCGTGGAAGGTCCGTAGCTCTGCTTGAGATTGTACGTGTTGTACGTAGCCAAGGCCCGGTCCTGCGGGTTCGTCGTAAGAAGTCTCGACCAAGTGTAGCCAAGTTCCACCGTCAGGCCCTTGCTGAAGCGGCGGTTCAATGACGCTTGCAGGGAGTTGTAGTTGCTGGTGAAGACCGGGATGCGATCGGTAATTGCCCCGTATCCTGGAAATGGACGTATAGCGTTCACGTCGACCCCTGGACTCGCCAAGCGTGAAGCGAGCGTGGGCTGATTGAAATCCACATCGCCCAGCAGATGCGAGCCCTTTGTACCCACATAGCCAACTTCCAGGACGGTGCTAGGCATAATTTCACGCTGCACGGAAAGGTTGTAGTCCATGTAGCCTGGGACCTTGAAGGTTGGTGTTCCGGTTGCGATCAAACCGTTTGGACCGAGCGGCGGACCCGCGAGCTGCCCACCCAGCGGACTATCGAACAAATTCAGACTGCTGCTACCGTTGTTGTTGACCGTCACAGTCTGGACCAATGGAGGGTCGGTAAAAGCGTTCTGCTCCCAGATGCCATTCAATGTCCGGTCATAGAAGATACCGAAACCTGCACGGACAGCCATCTTGCCGTCTCCGCGAGGATCCCAGGCCAAACCCAGCCGCGGCCCCCAATTGTTGTTGGAGCTGGGATTTACCCGGCTGCCGAACGGTGAGCAAGATACCTGCGGCGCAATGGCTTGAGCCGTCGTGCAGGCGGTGCCAGTGGGAAAAATGAGCCCATTGGCATAAGTTGCTGCGCTGATCGGGGCGCCACTGGCTGTCACTCCGGTCATATTTCCAGAGACGGGATCGATGACCGCAGCATTGGCCGGATTGAACAGAAGGGGATCGAAGCTATTCAGCGTGTTGTTACTGTCGGTTGGCGACGGGAAGTAGCTCCAGCGCACGCCGGCGTTTATTGTCAGCCGCGGAGTTACCTTCCAGTCATCCTGCACGTAGACTTCGAAGTTCACATACCTGAGATGCGGGATTGTGTCTTTGCTCGGTTGCGTATAGCTATCGGCTTGCCCCAACAGGAAGTTGGCGAACGCCGGGTTGCCATTCGTGGGGCTGAAATCGAATGTTGCAACGCCGGAGGAGGCGTTTTCCGTCTTCTGCATCCACATCGCCGTAAAGCCGGCGCGGACGGTGTGATTCCCATGCTGGATCGAAAGATTGTCGAATATGTTCTTGTCGATGTTGCGCTCGAAGTAGGGCGCGCTTCCATTGCCAAGACCGGTAAGAGCCGGCACCGCCTGTGTTCCCCCGAGAAAGGCAACGTTGGGTGCGCGACCGTTCGGGTCGGTGTACTTTGTGTTGTTGGTGAGTTGACTGAGGAAAGCGGGAGAGTTTGCAATTCCGCTGAGCGTGGAATTGATCGCTCCCCACGCGTCCACATATTCGATTTCGTTGACGACTCTGGGTGAGATCGTGGCGCTCGCGTTCACGACCAGGTTGCGGCCTGGCGCATTCACAGATGTCGTTTCCACTCCAGGGTAGTTTCCCCCTCCCCACAGTGAGAAGGGCTCGTTCTGGGGAACAACGTCTTCCATGTAACGCCCGAAGACGCGGACCCTGTCGCCGATGTTCTGATCGAGGCGGATAATATCCTGACGAAAGTTGTTCAACTCGCTGTAGTTCGTAATGAGTTGTCCAGTTGAACTATTGGGTGGGTTGTTCACCATAAAGGCGTTCAGATATGCAGTGGCATTCTTGCTGTAACAGGAGGGGCTGATAGCGGACACACCACCACTGGTGGTCACACATCCCGCAGGGGCAACCGTAACTGGACTCGCGAACGAGCCGGCAAGCTCTGCGGGACTGGGCACATTGATAATATTCAAGCCCGGCGTGCTCGCTTTGCGCCATTCCTCCGACCAGAAAAAGAAGGTCTTGTCCTTCTGCGGGTGGTAAAGCTTCGGAATGAACAGTGGGCCTCCCAGGGTGAACCCAAAGTCGTTGTAGCGCTCGATCGGAACGGTATCGGCGGACGAGAGCGGCTGCCCGGCCGCAATGGCGGCCCGACCGGCAAACGTGTTCGCATTATAATAATTGTTGCGATTGAATTCGTAGGCGCTGCCATGGAATGTATTCGTTCCCGACTTGGTTGCAACTACGATTTGCCCTCCGCCGCTGCGCCCGAACGCCGCGTCATAGTTGCTGCGCTCCAGCGTGAACTCCTGGATGGCGTCGATGCTCGGGGTATTTAGCAACGTTCCGTTCGAACCGCTGTCGTTGATGTCAGCCCCGTCCACCGTATAATTGTTAGCTCCCGTGCGCGCTCCGTTCACCGAAATTGAGGTATTGTTCGCTAGCCCAAAACCGACCTTATCGGGCAACTGATTGGCGACGCCCGGTTGCAACAGAATGAGCTGTTCGAAGTTGCGGTTGTTTAGCGCCAACTCTCGAACTTGCTCTCCGGTGACCGTCCCTGATTGTTCCGCTGTGGTCGTTTGAATTTGTACGTTCTCGGCCGTCACCTCGACCGTTTCGCTGGCCTGACCAGTCTTCAGCTGTACATCGAGAGTGTGTTTTTCGGCGACGTTGAGAATGACATCTTTAGCCAAGAACGTTTGAAATCCACTGTTCCTGACGGTAACCGTGTATCGCCCGGCCGGAAGGTTCGTAATGTTGAAGCTGCCGGTGTCGCTGGTGGTCACGGAGCGGATATCCGCGCCGGTCTCCTGGCTGTGAACCAAAACAGTGGCGCCAGATATGACGGCTCCGCTGGAATCGCTTACCGTGCCCGTGAGTGTTGCTGCTAACTCTTGTCCCAAACCCGCTGCCGACAAGCTTAAGATAACCAGGCAGACCGCTAGAAATGAAGAATGCTTCCGTCCAACTCCGCGATCCTCGGTTGAGTCTTTACCGCTTCCGCACGTCAACTTCGTCATTGCACGCCTCCTCAAACCGACCTCTACAGCTAGAGATTACAAACGGGCATGTAATCTAAACGCACTATGCTATATAGCACGCGATAGTTCGTAGTCAAGAAGAAAAAAACAATCCGCCAGAGAAAATTGTTCGATCTAGCCCTGGCGAGATCCGTCCCTCCTTCATCTGACAGAATCGACACTCGAAGGAGGTGTAGGGAAGGAACGGTCCCTAATCGGGAAATGATTGCGTCAAGTCGCCATAAATTATGCGTCGCGGCCCAGTCCGGCGCTCCCCAACCTCTCATCCCCTACATTTTCATGCTTCAGATTTTATGGCGATCCCGGTGAAGGACCATCAGCGTCATCGCTTTCAAGAATTGCGCTTTACATCAAACTCTCGATAAGCTATATAGCATATGGCGCTGCAAATGGCCGCATCCAGGGCTTGCCGCGTCCAGTGGCCTTTCCTAGCAGGGCTCGCCGCCCGGGAGAGCCTGGAAACCATAAAAATGTCTGGAAATCATCGCAACAGGACGCCCGCCTACAAGAGAATCCAGGGCGAAATCCGTGACCGGATCGCGTCCGCGGCTCTGAAACCGGGGGACGCGGTTGCCTCTGAGCGCGAACTGGCCAAGACCCACAAAGTGAGCCTGATGACAGCTCGCCACGCCTTGGCCGGCCTGGAACACGAAGGAATCGTCGAACGCCGCCTCGGGGCAGGCACCTTCGTCGCCGTGCCGAAAATCCACTTTAACAAATTGATGAGCTACACCGAGCAAATGTCGAGCCGGGGTTTGGCTCCGCGCTCCCGAGTGTTGGTGGCAAAGGTGATTGAGGGCGATCCAGAAGTTGCGGCCAGGCTCGGGCTGTCAGCCGCCAGCCGATTGCTGAAAATCCAGCGTCTTCGCCTTACGGGGGAAGAGCCGTTTGCGCTGGAAACCTGCTACCTGCCCGCGGCCGATTTTCCCGATCTGGCATCGGCCCCAATAGGAAGAGGTTCCCTGTTTGCGATTCTCGAACATGACTATGCGACGAAATTGGCATATGCCGACGAAGAAGTCGACGCTACGTCAGCCGATGCCAACATCGCGGAATTGATTGGCGTGCCTCGGGGCGCCTCGGTGCTGCGCATTCGCCAGATCATCTATTCAACCCAGGGCAAGGCTACGATTTACGTCGTCGGTTTCTACCGCTCGGAACGGCACACTCTATTCATTCGGCGCTTCCGCTAAAACCTGTGTAGGCGGCGGCCCGCGAAAAAGAGGCCATGATGCATCGAATGGTCGCAATGATTCTCGCAAGTCTTGTTGTATTCTCCGGCGCACCGATTCAGGCAAGGCCGCCGCAAAGCTCGGCGCCCAGATTCGTCAACACCCTGATGCCGGAACCGGCGCAGCTTTCCACGCAGGAAGGACAGCTTACGCTGACATCCTCCTTTGCTGCCATCACAGACCACTACCGGGACGCGCGCCTCGATGCCGCCATAGCGCGCACTCTGGATCGCCTCAGAATTCAGACTGACATTGCAATTCCAACATCTCCGGCAGCCTCGAGTCCGTCCGGGGCGGTGGTTGTCAGTGTTGATGGACCTGGACAAAGCATCCAGTCGGTCGACGAAGACGAGTCCTACTCGCTGGAAGTCACTCCCTCGGGTGTGCGCCTTCACGCCGCCACTGTGGTCGGAGCCATGCGCGGTCTCGAAACTCTGCAACAGCTAGTCCAGTCTGATGCAACGAGTTACTTTGTTCCCGCAGTGTCGATTCGAGACACTCCACGTTTTCGCTGGCGCGGCCTCATGATCGACTGCGGACGCCACTTCATGCCGCTCGACGTTATCAAACGCACTCTCGATGGGATGGCCGAGGTCAAGCTTAACGTCTTCCACTGGCATCTCAGCGAAGACCAGGGCTTCCGCATGGAGAGCCGAGCTTTTCCCAAACTCACTGGGCTGGGCTCCGACGGACTCTTCTATACGCAGGAACAAGCCCGCGAAATTGTTGCCTACGCGCGCGACCGCGGCATCCGGGTCGTGCCCGAGTTCGATATGCCGGGGCACACCAGTGCATGGTTCGTCGGATATCCCGATCTCGCGAGCGCGACCGGTCCCTTCCACATCGAGCGCGAGTTCGGCGTTTTCGATCCGGTGATGGATCCTACGCGAGAAAGCACCTACAAATTCCTGAATACTTTTATCGCAGAGATGGCAGCCATCTTCCCCGACCACTTCATGCACATCGGAGGCGATGAGAACAACGGCGTAGAGTGGAAGGCTAATTCGCGCATCCGGACCTTCATGCACGAACACAATCTCCAGGACACTGCCGCGCTACAAAATTATTTCAACCAGCGTCTGCTGAAAATTCTTGAGAAGCATGGTAAGCACATGATCGGCTGGGACGAAATTCTGACTCCCGATCTGCCCAAGGACATTGTCGTTCAAAGTTGGCGTGGCTTCGACTCACTGGCCAGCGGAGCTAAAAACGGATACAACAGCATTCTCTCCGCTGGCTATTATTTGAATCTTATGAGCAGCGCCGAAGCCCACTACATGGTGGATCCGCTGCCCCAAGCGAACGACCTCAGCCCCGAGCAGCAGGCCCGCATTCTCGGCGGGGAGGCCTGTATGTGGACCGAGCAGACGAGCCCGCACGACGTGGATTCACGCATCTGGCCCCGTGCCGCAGCCGTCGCCGAGCGGCTCTGGTCGCCGCGTGAGGTAAACAATGTAGACGACATGTACCGTCGACTAGATGCCGAGTCGCGGCGACTGGAGGCTTTAGGTCTTACACACATCTCTCAAGAAGCAGTCAGCCTACGACAGTTGGCCAGAAGCGAGCAAATTGAACAGCTGCATGTGCTGGCCTCCGTTCTCGAGCCGGTCACTTTCCACGAGCGCGCACACATGCAGCACCCGAATCAACTCACGCCGCTCAATCAACTCGTAGACGCAATTCCGCCCGATCCTCCGTCGCGCCACAATTTTGAACTGCTCGTGAGCGCCTATCTGCAGGATCCCGTAACCCGATTGCAGGAAGAAACCCAACTCACTATCAACTTCAAAGCTTGGAACACGGCAGAACCTGGAATCCTGCGCTTAATGGTAGCCTCGCCCACACTCGTCCAGGCAGACTCACGGGCCCAACAACTTACTGCACTGGGAACGGTGGGAATGTCAGCGATTTCTTATCTCTCATCCGGACTGCCCGCAGCCGCAGGTTGGAAAGCTCAGCAATTGGCTGTCTTGGAGGAAGCCGAGAAACCGCAAGCGCTGGTTCGCTTCACGGTTATCAAGCCCCTGCGCGATCTTGTCAATGCAGTTCCCGAGGCGCCCAGCAAATAAGTACCGTCAACCCAAAACTCAGGCAGGCTGACTTTCTCAAGCCAGCCTGCCGCGGTGATTCGTTCCGGCTGCCAGCGTTCTAGTGACCCAGGCCTGCAGCCATGGTTTTCACCATAGTCCCGTTTACATCGTCGTCTTTCAGCGCCCACACGTAGGCGCCCCCAAGACCTTCCGGAACTTTCAGGTTTATATAGATCATCTTCAGGAACGCCGTCGTGGGGTCGTCGTAGGTGTAGAAGGTCCCGCTGCTCGAATCGTACAGCGACACTGCGACTCTTCGCGGATCGAAGTAATTCTTGTAGCCGTTCGCCGTAAGAGTTGAGAGGGTCGAATAGGTCAGGAGTCCTGGAGTTAGCAGGGTGTCGCAACCGGGCGTATTTCCGCTGAGGTCCGTACACAAACCTGTTCCATTCGCCAAGAGAACTGGAGAAGGGGCAGTTGAGTTCTGGTACAAGCCATGGTTCACGTTGGGTACGCCAGTCCAGCCAGCAGCATATAAAGGCAAACCCATGGTGTACTTGGATGGAGGCACGCCGGCCTTGAGATAGGCGTTTACCGTGTCGTCGATGTCGAGTCCCTGGCCAAACAATGGGTCCTGGCGGGAATCGAATAGTGGCGATGCGTCATTGGTCTGGGTAACCCATGAGCCGGAATAGTTGTAGCCATCAATGGTGATGAAATCCACCTGCTCGGCGGCTTTGCGAAGATCGATGTTGACGTAGTTCTGCGCGCCCGCCGGCCCATCGAACGACAAACTGTATTGCTTCCCTGTCGTTTTGCTCAAAGCGTTCAGCTGGCTGCGAAACTCTGCCAGCAGGGCTGTAAAGTTTTGCGTGTCGGTCGCGGTGGGGAATTCCCAATCGATATTGAAACCGTCAAACAAGCCGGGTGCCGCGATGCCTGCAGCGATGTTGCCGCTGACAAACATGTTGATGCAGGAAGAGGCAAGCGCTTGGCGTCCGGCAGCGGTGCTGGCGGCGCTGACGAAGGCCGCAGTGTTGGCAGCGGACGCTCCTCCCAAAGACATCAGCACTTTCAGTTTTGGATGAAGTGCCTTGAGTTGTTGAATGGCCGCAAAATTTCCATAGAGCGGGCCAGGGTAGGCCGTACCGTTCACGCTGGGCAGGTATGGAGATTGATAGTCGGCCCACGTATCGGCAATCGCGCATGCTGGCGCCGGAGTCGTGGTCACATTGCCGAAAGCGTAGAGCAGGTGCGTCAGTTTATCGGCCACACCATTCTGTTGCAGGTTCGCAATGTTGTAGCCAGCGTAGTAGATGCTCCACTCTTCGAAGTATCCTCCGAGAATCTTTCGTTGATTGTGATTTTGTGCGAATGAGGGAGAGATGCATGCAACGAGGGTCGATAGAGTCAGCAAACCCACTCGAAGCAGGCGCGTGAGGGAATGAGTCGACATGGCAAACGCCTCCATAATCCGTAAACTACGAACCGCCGGAGTATAAAGCTATATAGCGGACATTTGCAATACCATACTTTTGGTGCACAATTCTTGGCCAGTCTAAATCTTGCCAACAAGATTCAAACGCCCAAAAAGTAAAGGCAGACCGACATATTCGCCGGCCTGCCTTTGTAATTATGCCTAACACCCAGGGTTCATTAATCACGGCGCTTGCGAATGAACAAGTTTTAGACGAATCTGGAGCGCTCTAACTGCTCTATAGCATCCGCGCGAGGCAGGGTACTCCCCTTAGGCAGCCAAGCTAGAGAGCTTTTTTCTTATTGCGCGATCCGAACTGCAAATTAACCCGCGACCCGCCAACCGCTAGAAAGTGTGGGCCGCGCACGGCCGGGGCGAGTTTGTTTCAAAGCGTGAGAAAATGGCGATTCCGGTGCGATCTTGTTACGGAAAACGAACTTGATGGAAACAGATTGGTCGTGTGGTTGTGCAGAGTCGGGTCAACGCAGAATCAGGATAGGTAAAAAATCGAAGGCAGGATGACTTCTCGATCGGCCTGCCATGCTATTTCATTCCAGGCGTTAGCTTTCGATTACTTGAGGGTCGCCGCAATCGCTTTCGTCAGAGATGCGCTGGCATCGTCGTCATTCAGCGCCCATACATAAGCGCCGCCGAGCTTATTTTTCTTGATGTAGGCCGTCTTCGCTGCTACTACAGCAGGATTATCGTAGGTATAGAAGGTTCCGGTGGCCGCATTGTAGAGCGTCGCTCCAACTCTTTCCGAATCGTACCAGGCGGTGTATCCGTATTTATTCGTGATGTTCTCAATGGTCGAGTAGGTAGCAAATCCAGCAGTCAATACGGTGTCGCAGCCGGGTGAAGGTGCGGCTTTGTCCGGGTTCGGACATAGACCTGATCCGTCGGCCAAGAGAACTGGAGAAGCGGAGGCTGCATTCTGGTACAAGCCATGGTTCACGTTGGGGACACCCGTCCAGCCGACCGCATACAACGGCAAACCCATGGTGTACTTGACCGCAGGCACGCCAGCCTTGAGATAGGCTCTTACAGTCGCATCGATGTGGCGGTCATCGGCATACACGGGACCCGCGGCCGGGTCGTATAGTGAAGACGCCTCATTGGTCTGCTTTTCGTCCGCCCCGGCATAGTCATAACCATCGATGGTGAGGAAATCCACTTGCGCAGCGGCGGCCTTAAGATCGATGTTGATATATTTCTTCGGGCTGGCTGGCGAATCGAAGGTCAAAATATATTTCTTGCCAGTCGCTTTCGACAAAGTGTTGAGTTGCATGCGGAACTCTTTCAGCAGAGCGGTAAAGTTCTGCTTGTCTGCCGCGCCCGGAAACTCCCAATCGATATTGAAACCGTCAAACAGGCCGGGAACTGTAACCCCTGCAGTGATGTTGCCTTTAACAAAGATGTTGATGCATGAAGAAGCGAGCGCGGCGCGGCCGGCCACGGAGTCTGCGGCAGTCACGAAGCCCGCGATGTTCCCTGCTTGTCCACCCAGAGAGATCAAGACTTTCAGATTGGGATGAAGCTGCTTGAGTTGTTGGATCGCGCCAAAATTTCCATAAAGTGGCGCGCTGTAGGGCTTGCCGCTCACACTGGGAACGGTCGCGTTCTGGTAAGCGGCGACGGGATCGGCAATAGCGCACGCGGCCGGAGAGGTCGGGGTCACATTGCCGAAGGCGTAAATCAAGTGTGTCAGTTCATCGGCCACGCCGTTTTTTTGTAAATCCGCGATGTTGTAACCCGCATAGTTGATACCCCATTCCTCGAAGTAGCCTCCAAAAATCTTGCCCTGATGGCGTGCTTGCGTAAACGACTGAGAGACGCACGCAACGAGAGCCAACAAACTCGTCAAAAGCACGCGGAGGAGGTGCGGCAGGAAAGGTCTTGACATAGCTGGACGCCTCCAGGATTACAGGGTTGACCGGCATAGAACTATACAGCAGAGCATAAGCGCTAGTTAGGAAATCGCATTCATCAAAGCAGACCTCAAGCAGCTTTACCTGCAGGCCCTGGACGGATTTCGCAAGAGTGCGGATCAGCACCATTCTGCCACGAGTGGACGCATCCCTTCAGGCATGGTGATTCGATGGAGGGGGCTGTTTTGAATTTAATCAGTCATCGTAAGCACTGCCACCACGGCTGGGATGGATCGTTATCCGTTTAACAAAGCAATCTTCGTGGACTGCGTTGCCGTTTTCATCAGTAGACAAATCCACCCTTAGGTCAAGCGGTCTACTGCAAATTGTGCAGGCTCTTTCTGGAAAAGGGTAACCACCCATAAATGCCTCCTTGGACGGCCACAACTACCTTAGGCTCAAACTGCGAATGCAAGCTGATCAATACAGATCAATTCTTGAATCGTGATGATTAGATTCTGTCCCCTAAAATTCAAAACAGTCCACTACCGATTACATCCGTACTCTAGTTTCATGGCAGCCGCAAAGATACAGTTACATCTGCTAACTGTGACACTTGACGCAGATTAAGATGCTCCACATTTTCCGATTAATCGTTTTCGGCTTCGTGGCTCTGGCCATCGTAGATTGTGTTCTCGCGAGTCTCGGCGGATTGCTGAGTTCGTTGTTCAGTGCCCTCGGTTCATCATTCAATGCCCGAGGTTTCGTCGTCCTACGGTCCAAGTTCACGGCGTACCGGCACCGAAGACTTCAAACGGACGTGGGCCGAACGCCAGAATCGCAACGCTGACGGGATCGGGAGGCTATCGCTGCGATTGCGAAATTGAACGCTATAGCATTGCCCGAACGCAAGGCCAAACTAGACTGGGAAGCTAGGAAAATAGGATTACGGAGTGATTATCCCCACCTCCCCTAGTGTTAACGGAGCGGTTCGTTTAGAACCGGAAATAATGGCAATGGCCCAATGCCTGGTGTTATCAAATTTGGGAGCGTAGATTGAGTCTTACCCAATGTTTTTTATGGTTTCGGTCTCCCCAGGACATCGCCGCGATCCTGCTTCACTCCAAGCCTGACACGGCGGCGATTCACTACGTCCAGCCGCAAGATGATCTAGGTGAAACCGAAGAGAAGTTGGCACAGTTGTTGAACAAGCCGTGCCGGGCTCTCACCGAGACACTGTCGTGCGTCTGACAACCCTCGAACTCTAATGACGTAACCAAAGGCGATGCCGATTCTTTGGCATTGCAAATTGCAAGAGCAAAACTTACGTGGCGACCAGCAGCAAAGCGAATCGCACTTAAGGCTTTCCTCTGTGAACAAATAGTTAGGGCATCGAACTGGGAAGTGGTTGTTCATGGTATTTATCGTGCAACACGACAAGCCGTCCGAATCTGGAGGCCATGTGTTCTGTTTGCCAATTCTCCTAGTTCCAATATGCGACGTGTGTGGCCAGACGGTTTCCCTTGAAGATTGCAAAACAGATGAGAGGGGAGATGCCGTTCACGAAGAATGTTATTTGCGCAGGCTAGATATAGAGAAGGCCCCGCCTGTAACCAAAACGTATGGCTTCTCAGCAAAGGCTTACTTGAGAGCACCTAAAAACTTCCGCGTCGGCGCGTAGGTTTTACCATGCGCAAACCATAACGATGCTAAGGCTGCGCCCGGTCTTTCTGGACCGAGCCGGGCGTAGCCAGGCCGTCCCACTTCTCGACATTTAGCTTTGCGGCGGCAACTTGGTGAAGAATTGCGTGCTGGCCATGCCCGTGGGCAAGGTACGCGCGGTGCGCAGCCTTTTCGTGCTCCTCCGTCTCGTGGTATTTCGCGGCCTCTTTGAATTGGTAGCCCGCCCGCTCATGATGGTGTGCGGCACCCCGGTACAGCTCCCATGTCTTTGACATACGGTTCTCCTCGATTCAGTTCGCAAATTGCCCCGATTTCGCGAGCGATGGAGTATGCAGCGCGCTAGTCGCCGTCACTGTGCTCCTCCGGAACGTCGCCCTCCGGCACTTGGCGGGTCGTGACCTCTGAGACATCTGGATCTTGGGCGTTCTCCACGCCAGAGCGCATGAGGAACGCTCAGTTACCCAGTCAAACTTCGACGTATCTTTCTCCACTCTGTCCACCTTAACGGTCGTGCTTCCTACGACGGTTTCATGACGTTGGACTCTGGATCAGCGTAGACAAAATCTTGGCTCCATTTCAGAGAAACAGTAAGAATCCGAACTTCACACTGCCTTCTATCCTCCTCCGATCCTCTGACACTGTTCGTCTTCGAATGGTCCAATCCTCCCGACCGTCTGAAAGGGGAGGTTGTAATCACATTTGAGATGCTACAGTTCGGGGATTGATATGGCTGATCAAAACCGCACGGTATGAGAATAATTGTGGAACTGGCAGCTGTTCAAAATTGACCTGTAATCCTCTTGGACTCGTGACATCGTGCCAGTATGTATAAGAACAAGCCGAAGCCAGAAACCAAGCAAGCCACACTGGCTCGCGTCAAAGAGGAAATGGATGAAGCGCGCATGGCCGAATCCGCGGGGGAATTAGACGTCGACCAAACCATTCGGCAGAAATCGGAAAATCTGCCGTGATCACCCGGGAACAAAGGCAGGATTCTGGGAGAGCCCCTATCACTGGATCGGTAGTCCCGTTCCGTTGCCCGACGGAAAACGGCTTGCCTCCGCAGACGACGTCTCCGAATCCAACGTGACGCAGTTCGAGCATTTCTAACCCCGCCTAAGGGAAGGCTCGAACCTTTGGCGGCGGTGTGCAATTGTGGGACAGACGGTTTCGTCTGTCGCTTGCGAAGCAAGGTCCTTTTTTGCGCTCTAAAGCCATGCGGCATCGGCAATCCCCGCCGGCACCCGTATCAGAGCCGCGACCGTCAGCGGATTCCGCGACTGAACCGCGAAATCCCGAAACCGGTGCAGCACCTACGTGGTGGAGAACCGGCGGCGATAGGCGGTAGGTGTCGTGTCCAGCGTCCGGCTGAAGTGCTGCCGCAGCGTCGCCGCCGTCTGTAGCCCCACCGCTTCGGCAATCGCATCGATCCCGTCGTCGGTCTTTTCGAGCCGCATCTGCGCGGCCAGGAGACGCTGGTGGGTGAGCCATTGGTGAGGCGTGGTTCCGGTCTGTTGGCGGAACTGGCGCGCGAAAGTGCGCGGCGACATCGCCGCGTGGCGGGCCAGATCCTCCACGCGCAGAGCCTGGCCCAAATGCGATTGCGCCCATTGCAAGAGCGGCGCGAGCCCTCCGGCCGCCCGGCTGTCGACGGGGTTTTGGACGTATTGCGCTTGACCGCCGTCGCGGTGCGGCGGCATGACCAGCCGGCGGGCCACGCGGTTGGCGATTTCGGCGCCATAATCGCACCGCACGATGTGCAGGCAAAGGTCTATGCCCGCGGCGCTGCCCGCCGAAGTCAGAATGCTGCCTTCATCCACGTACAGAACGCCGGGGTCGACGCGAATCTTCGGAAACCGGGAAGCCAACTCTTCCGCGTAACGCCAGTGGGTGGTGGCGCGCTTGCCATCGAGCAGGCCGGTGGCCGCAAGAACGAAGGCTCCGGAACAAATGGAGACCAGACGTGCGCCGCGAGCGTGCGCCGAACGCAGTGCTTTAAGGAGAGATTCCGGAGGAGGTTCGCTGGTTCGCTTCCAACCCGAAATAACGATGGTTCCGGCCTGTTGCAAGGTCCGCAATCCACGACGCGCCTCGACATGAACGCCGCCGGTCGTGCGGAGCCGGCCGCGCTGGTGCGAGCAGGTCTCAAACTTGTACCAATCGACCTCCAGCTCCGGCCTCGGCAAGCCGAAAATCTCCACCACGATCCCGAACTCGAAGATGCTGAGGCCGTCGTAAAGCAGAGTAGCCACGCGGCGATGGTCGCAGGAGCGCATGGCAGGATTTTAGCGCATATTGGCATTTCTGCCTATCGACAAAGTTTTTGAATCGGGCAACAGTGGTTTATGAACATACACAATGAGATCGCCGCCGATCCGCAAACGGCCCTCGATCACTTTGAGAAGCTCCTGTCTCTCGAAACCGACTGCTGGGACGTTCACGCGGCGTTGGCTTCGGGCGCGCCCGGGTTTGTGCTGCTGGATGTTCGCAGCCCGCAAGCTTTCGAGGGCGGGCATGTTCCGGGCTCGCTCCATCTCCCGCACGGCCGAATCAATGAACCCAATCTCGCCGCCTATCCCCCGGATACGCTATTCGTTGTCTATTGCAGCGGGCCGCATTGCAACGGAGCCGACCGCGCTGCAGCTCGTCTGGCGCGCCTGGGCCGGAAAGTGAAGAAAATGATCGGCGGCGCGGAAGGCTGGAAAGTTGAAGGCTTCGCCCTGGAAAAAGGAGCGGAGGTTCCATGAGATTCCATTCCAAGCGTTAAGCGGCCTTGTCTCACCGATTCAAGGTCACCCTTAGCGCCTGTTTCCCGCTCGCCAAGCGAAAAGTCTGCAGATTCGAGAAGTTGCAAAGGAAGGAGTTGATTATGACGCCGGCGCAACCGGGACTAGAGGTGTCGGCCCCATGGACCTACCGCGAAAAGCTGTTCAACCTGTTGGCTGGCCGGGATCCGATCGAGGTGTTAGGGCAGACGGCATCCACCCTGGCCGATATTGTGGCCAGACATCCGGCGGAAGTCCTGCGCGGGCGAGCAATTCAAGGGAAATGGACTCCAAACGAAATCATCGGCCATCTCACCGATAGCGAATGGGTTTATGGATATCGCCTCAGGTTGATCCTTTGCGAGGACGAGCCGGCTATTCTGGGCTTCAGGCAGGATGCTTGGGTAGCCTCCCTGCGCCACAATGAACGCGAGCCGTCCGAACTTGTCGAAATATTTCGGACGCTGCGCGTACTCAATTTGTCTGTGTGGAGACGAATGTCACCAGAGGACTTGCAACGCAGCGGGCAGCACAATGAGCGTGGCGCGGAGTCCTTGGCCGTGATGGTACAATTGCTGGCCGGTCACGACCTTTCCCACCTGCATCAGATCAGTCGTTATATTCAAGCCCTTGAGTCGCGGGGCTAGCGCTGCCGCGACTGCATGCCGTCGAGTTGCCCACGTCGCCTATGCTGAGACTGGCCAGAGCGGCGTTGCCGAGGTTGCTCCCTCCTGGTCGCCCAGCGTTTACCGATTCCGCGGCGCCCGGGTCAACCTGCTTCCTCTCGGAACTTCTCGTTGACATCCTGGACGGTCTCCCCGATTCAGGGCCACAGCTTATCGAGGCGGGAGGCGAGCCAACCGTCCGCGGCCGGTTTGTGGCTGAGGTTCGCCGCCACTCGCTTCCAGCGCCATGGAACTGATCACGATTCTAAACCGCTGCCATCGTTTCCGGGGTTTTGTCTACGAGCGCGCCCACTTCAGTACGGAGTAGCCGTGCGACCGCGAAAGGGTTCGACCGCAGTCTGCTAGCGCTGCCATTTGCCGGGCCCGGTTACGACCAACTCGCCGAACGGCGCTTTGAGTTCATTCCCCTGTGGGGGCTTCTCGTCTTCCTTCTGTACACCATGCGGCGCGTCGACTGTCGCAGTTGCAGCGTTATGGCTGTCGAAGAAGTTCCCTGGGGCGACGGCAAACGCACACTGACCAAAGCCTACATGCTCTTCCCAGCCCGTTGGGCGAGGAAAATGTCATGGAAAGAGACGGCGGAGGCCTTTCGCACCTCCTGGGACAAGGTCTTCGACGCGGTCGAACATGTCGTCACCTGGGGTCTGGAACACCGAACGCTCGGCAAAGATCGACGCTATCGGCGTCGATGGGATTCAGTATTCCAAAGGGCACAAATACCTCACCCCTGGTCTACCAGATTGATCTGGGCGTTACCCGCCTTCTCTGGGTAGGCAAAGAGCGAACCATCGAATCCTTCCAAGGGTTCTTCACCGCCATGGGCAAGGACGTAATTTCCGAAATCGCCTTCGTCTGCTCCGACATGTGGGAACCCTATCTGAAACTCATCCGCGAAAACTGCTCCGAGGCCCTGCATATCCTCGACCGCTTTCACATCGTCGCCAATATGAACAGGCACTGGACAACGTCCGTGCCGAGGAAACCAGCCGGATGAAACGCGAGGGCCGCGCCCCGGTCCTCAGGAAATCCCGTTGGCTGCTGCTCCGCCGCAGCGAGAATCTCGGCGCCGACCAGCACTTCCGGTTGCGCGATCTCCTCCGCTACAACCTCAAGACCGTCCGTGCCTACCTTCTCAAGGAAGCCTTTCAGCAACTCTGGGAATATAGTTCGCCCGCCTAGGCCGGCAAGTTCTTCGACGAGTGGTGCCGCCAGACCATGCGATCCCGGATCGAACCCATGAAGAGGATCACCCGTTCGCTACGCAATCATCGCGAACTCATCCTGAACTATTTCCGCGCTCAAAAGCTACTTTCCAGCGGTGTTGTGGAGGGCTTGAACAACAAGGCCAAAGTCACGATGAGAAAATCGTACGGCTTTCGCACCTACCACGTCCTCGAACTTGCCCTCTATCACTCACTTGGCAAGCTGCCCGAGCCGGGGTCCACCCACGATTTCTTCTGACGAGCCGGATTTTTTACACACGACCCATTAGCCGTCCGGTTCAGAATCGGAGCCAAGCCACAAAAAATCGTCGGGGCTAGAAGTTCGCTACAGGTTGGTAATCAAGAACAACGACCAGTTGGCACTCCCAGCCGAAAGACACGGAAAGCTTGTCATTGGTCAAACCGTAACTCAGGGTCTCACCGGCTGTCGGGCATTTACTGCCGGTTTGGGCGTGAAATAGCGCACCGTGACATCATCTCCGATGTAGGCGATCCGACTCTCCGCGACCCGTCTCCGCTGCGGTGCAGTTCTGTAAGTGAAATAGCGCACGGTAACATCGTCTCCAATGTAATCGACTTCATTCTTCCCCACCCGCATCCGCCGTAGGATGGTCCTCGCAGGCATATACTCTTTTTTCCCCAGCACTCTTGCCCGCTGGAGGCCGGACGTGTCTTTCGTCGGCATTGCTTTCGGGCGTTGCGAGGGTGCCTGCGGCTCGTTGGCAATCGATCCCCGTTGGCCCGAAGATCCCAAAGGCGAAGCTGGGCCGCGACGGCTATACGCGATCCAGCAAGTTAAACCGAGCACGGTAGCAACTGCTGCCAGGGTCAAGTTCCTCCGGCGCTTGTGCCAGGTAACGTCCCTCGCTCGCTGTCTGATCCTGGTCGCGAGCAAGGCAGGCTGCCTGAGTGCTGGCAAATCCCTGGCCACGGCCAAGGCGGTCCTGCAACGCTGGTAGATGGAATGATTGTTTGCTGGGCCCAACAAAGCTCCACCGTCGTTGAGAAACTTCTCTCCTTGAGTTGTAATCTGCTCAGTGACGCGCGGAGTTGTCGGTTGTTCGGTTGCGAGGTTTTTTCCCCGTTCTCGCCGGGCGGCCTGAGATATTGCCGCCTCGATCTGTTCGGCCATCAATTGATAAGTGCGCACCTCGCGATCCTGGAAGGCGTGCGCTTCTCCGAACAGGACCGCAAGAACTCCTACCACGGCACGGTCCTGAGAAATCGGCAAGATTAGAAGGGACTTGGCTCCGAACTGCCGACAAATCGCCGCTTCAATCCGTGTGTCTGTCTGGGTATTCTCGACACGAAGAATCTCGCGGCTTGCCTTGGCGTCTGCTGAGGCAGTCAGTGAGGCGGTTACATGCCAACCTATATAAGTGGCGGCACTTCCGCTTCCAGCCCGATAAATTAGTCGGTTTCCTTCTAACAGACCGATGGCGGCCCCAGTAGCGTTGGCCACGTTTCGTGCCGATTCAGCGATCAGATGCATTGCACCATCCACGTCGAGCCTTCCGCTCGTGACCAAGCGTTGAACGTTCATAATGGCGGAGAGCGATTGATTGTTCATCCGACTCTCCTGAACCGCAAACACGCTGGCTAAAAGCTGCTGGAAAGCTTCGCGATCGAGGGTGGAACGGCTACTCATACCCCATTTCTCCGGTTGCACTGGCGGGCTTTGGCGGGCGAATCGAACCACTTTCGGAGCCGGCAGCCGCAGTCTCTCATCGACCGAAATGCACTGTCAATAGCAACCCGCAACGGGGCCGCTCTTGAATCCGCCAAACCGAAAGCTGATCATTATTCGCATTGTGGAATGACCCGCCGCTCTCTTGATGACCGTCCGAGAGTTGGAACGCTCGTTTGACACTGTTCACGGTAAGCCTTTCTCCCTAACATCAGGCATGACGTCTGTATACTAACGCCGTAACGACCACCCCGGTGCTATTCACGGATTTGACACTCGAATTTTAGATTCTGACCGAGTAGCAAGCGCGTGCAAAACAATTTTCTTGAGCGTCGCCACAGTCGGCGGTTTCCAATTCATCACTCCTTGTTGATCTACTTCGGGAACGGCGGCCAGGAAGTCGCTGTGCTCTCTGAAAGCATTTCTTAGGGGAGCATTCGTTTACTGCGAGCGCTTCATTGCAACGAATACTCAAGTCTCATTAATCGTTGTGCTGCCGACCGAAACGACTCACGGTCGAAGTGTTCGAGTATGTGCGGCAGCAAGTCGTGCGTGTTGAAGCGCCGCTAAACGAAGGAAAGTTTGGAATTGCTCTGGAATTTCTAAATCTGCATGAGCTACCGCAGGCCTGGCTAAGCTAAAGTGGGCTGCGGAGCCGCTGCAAAATCCAGATCAACCCATGACTTTCGCCGGCAGAAGAGCGCTTACTTGACATAACAGGACGCGGCTTCTTAGTCCCAGAGCAAGGGTCAACGCCTTGTTGGCATGCGGCATCCACTTTGTGTTTCTCCTCAAATGGTTCTAATGAACGAAAGTGCCAATTAGCGGCCAGAGGGGATCCTGTTCTTGCACGCAAGAAAAAAGCCTCACCGGTCGATTGGGCTCAAGAAAAAAACCTTCTCCGAACATCGTTGTGTGAAGCGCCAGTGTCTCCGTAGCGGGAAGCATCTCGAAGCTCGCATTCTGGTTCGAATGCTGCCACACTCTCGAATGCTGCCGAGCGTTTCGGCGCGCGATTCCGGCGAGCGGATCTGCTATCATCGCATCGCGCCGGCTCGTGCGGCCTGGCTGGAGAGTGACTATGTCTTGCTTGCTCCTGCTCGTTCTCTTGCTGTTTCCGCGCGTCGCGCTCGTGTTGATGTGGATCTACTCGACCTACCTGCAGCGGGCATTCCACGGTGGTCTGGTGCTGCCGGTACTCGGCTTCATTTTCCTGCCGCTCACCACGATCGCATACGCATGGGAACTTAACAGCGGCATGCCGACGGCGGGAATCAATCTTTTGTGGCTGCTGATCGCGGTGATAATTGATCTGGGCGGACTGGGCCAGAGTGCGCATCGGCGATGGCGGCGCTGAGTCGAGCAGCCGTTGGTATCGGTGCCCCATACCCAAGTTTTCGAACCGGCACAACGAAAAACGCGCTGAACTTTCGCAGACGCCGCGGAACGATGCACAAAATGTTAGCCACGGCCTTTCCCGGGAAATGCTTCAGTGGTCATTTGGAAGCATCTCGCTCCCCAACCCAAGCCGTTAGATATTCGAGCGAGTTGAAGGAAGTTTTGGCCACGCACGGACATCGCGATTCGCCAGTGCGCAATCCTCAATTTCCCATTTTCCACGAAGCCGACACCAATCGCTCTTCTAAGCTCATTGGAATTCGGGTTACGGCAGATAAGAACACACGCGTGACCATTTAAATGGACGCCTGTCTCTCCGGGAAACCCATGACAAAGAGACGACTCTTTTCTCTGCAACTAGCATCTGACATCCCCGTCAACCCGTCCAAAAGCCAAACTGCTCAAATACTTCTGGCACACACGTCAAGGAATGACTCTGAAAAAAGACACGACGACGATATCCTTGACATGGCGCGTCACTGCTGCGGATACGGCCGCTGGGAGGCGAAGTATCGGTTTATTGGCCGAACCCGGCCAGCTGGAAGGGTCTCAAAGAACGATGCAAAGCGTGGACTGACCTTTTTTGTATTCGACCTTGCTTGTGTAGCCGCAACGGTGACCTTCGTAATTGGAAGGGCAGTACATCGAGGATTAACATCCACTTAAAGTGGGTTACTTACATGTTGTCCTCACCTCATAATACTCGCCGTTGGGAGCGACACCACGTCGATCTCCCGGTTCGCATCGTTCCCCCTGATGGACTCTTAAGAGGTGCGGTTCCTGGCCGCGGCACCGAAATAAGCATGAGCGGTATGGCCGTTCACTCTTCGCTAGACCTTAAACCAGGCGACAAGATGCAGGTTCAGTTTCAAACCAATCCCTCAGGCGTCACAGCCGTGGTTCGCAATCGTAAGGACGATTGTTTTGGGTTGGAGTTCCTCCCCGAACTGTCCTCGGGCGATCGAACACTGAATCAGTCACTGAATCAGTCGAAGTTCGTCTGCAACCTGGCTGAGGGCGGCACGCCAGAATCCCAGGCATTAGCGCGGCATTCATGTAACCCGAAGACTCTATTAGCAGGCCTGCGGCGAAAACAGCTAGAGATAAAACAGGTGCAGAGGGAGATCGCGGCACTCAACCTCGTAATTCTCTTGCTCGCTGATGATGAAAAGAAGAATACCGAATCTTCTCTGCCGCGTCGTCCCGAATTGAAAATGAGACCATGGCCATCGCGGTCTAAGCAGCTTTGATGATGTGGAACGGCCCACCCTGGTCGCGCTCCAACCGAGTAGGAACTTGACGCAGCACGAAAGATGGATGCTGAGACCGCCGCAATTAACGTCCGTGGCGTTCAAGACTCGCTGTGGCACTACGTCGTCACGCGGTTGAGCGTGCTGATCCTTGCTTAGAGCTGCCCGGATTGCAAGTTTGCTGTGACTGACGTAAAGCCAGTTCCACGCTATGCTGTGACTGGTGCGGCTTTGCGGGCCTTGCGCTGTTCTGCATACAGCACAAGCGTTACCCCCTCAGTCGTCCTTCCACACCTTTCTGGACCGTATGGACAGTAAGGTTCCGGGCGGAAAATCCTTGCCGAAAATCTGGAGCGGGAGACGGGGATCGAACCCGCAACCACCGGCTTGGGAAGCCGATGCTCTACCATTGAGCTACTCCCGCGCCCGCGAACAACTGGCCAAAAGAATAATACCCCGACACTGCCCTTGAGGGCCACACTAGCCAGACTTTTTATCTGCTCGTAAGCCATTGATTCTAAAGCGACACTTGTGGAATTGGCGGACACACCATAAATGCTCGTTGGTTTGGTGCTTCTTTATAAACTTCTTCTAACGAGCATTCTTCCTTTCGCCTCAATCGCCTCCATTATCGCTTCCATTGAAGCGCAGAATGGCGGCCAGGAAGCCCCCGCAGGCGCCGGATACGGGAAGTTGGTGCAAAATCCGGTGCAGTAAGTCCGCATGAGACCGAGATTCCAACCCGCTCAGTTCGAGCTTTCCGTCTGGACTGAGGTCGGAGCAAGAGGAATCGCATGCTAGCTCTTCGTGAAATCAATCTATCTGGCGTGATAACTTTCTGAAGGAATCGCTCGACATCGAAAGCCTTCACCCCATTGGGTCATCGCTATCGTCAGCCCGTGCGAGCGGCACCTTCGATGGATCCGCGATCGACCTCAGAGACAACCCGGAATGGGGACGAATAGTTTCGGGGTGTCGGTCGAACTGGAACATGAGAAAATCCTTCCGTCTCGTCGGTGTTAAGCAAGCCCAGGATAGCGGCAGGTAGTGCCGATGTGCCTGGTCACACGATAATTGCCAAAGAGTTGATTGGGCTTGGCAGCGGAAATTGCGGAATGGAACGCAATCGTGAGGGAGCGCATATGGACCTTAAAACTCTGCTCGATACACCTCCATGGGACTGGCCAGGAGATGCCGGGAGAACATTTTGGAGGATTCTGATTGATCCGCTATCCAAGGAATCCGACCGCCTGGTCGCCGCCGAACTGGCGGGCGATTTTACGGTCATCAACGACGAATTGGCCGATACGTTAGTGAAGGTCGCAAGTAGTGCCGACGAGCCTGAGCAACTACGCGCACGGGCGGCAATTTCCCTTGGGCCAGTTCTGGAGGAGGTGGACGCCGATGGATTCGAGGATCCGGATGACGTACCCATTACTGAGCATACGTTTCGCACCATCCAGGAATCGCTCGAGAAGCTTTACCTCGGTAAAAGCACTCCCAAGGAAGTGCGGCGGCGAAGTTTGGAGGCATCGGTGCGCGCACCCCAGATATGGCATCAGGGTGCGATCGAGCAGGCGTACTCCAGCGGAGACAAAGAGTGGATGCTAACCGCTGTGTTTGCGATGCGATGGGTTCGCGGTTTTGACGATCGAATATTGGCGGCCTTGAAAAGCAGCGATCTCGAAATCAAATACCAGGCAGTCATCGCGGCGGGCAACTGGGGACTGGACGCTGCCTGGTCGCCCATCGTCGAACTCCTAAATGACGCTCACTCCCCAAAGCCTTTACTGCTTGCCGCCGTCGGCGCCGTGGGCAGTATCCGTCCCGATGAAGCGCCGGAAATCCTAGTTGATCTAGCCGATTCCGATGACGAGGAAATCGCTGAGGCCGTTGAGGATGCCGTGGCGCCAGCTGACGTGGCTTCAGACGAGGAAGACAGCAAAGAGGGCGAGTGGATCAATTGAGCGGCATTATGCGGGCACGGACCGGAAAAGGGCAACCGAGTGGGTACTCAACGAGTATTGCTCGACCATAGCCGCGCCGGGAGTTTCGCCTGCCAATGGGGCGACAACATCGTCGGGGCAAAGTTGGCGCAAGTAGCCTACAAAGATTGATCCCTTGGCGGCTCTTACCCCCCGAGTCGTCCCGACGAAGTGAAAGGCGACGGCCTGCGATGCATCCTTCTGGCGCTTTTGTGCCGTTCATTTGGAGGCGCGTCGGTGCGCGATGGTGCCTCTCGCTAGACTTCAGCTCGTAGATCAATGAGTCCAGCATCCGAAGGCACCGGAAACAATCCGGGGTAGAGATCCCTGTCGCTTGCGAGGACAGTCGCGCCCGCCATCATCCGTCGGTGGAAAGCTGAACACGGCACCTCTCGTTTCATTTAGACTGGCTCAAGAGATCACGGTGTCGTCTTCCTCCAATCGGCAACACGGCGCTTCGGGCGTGGCGAGCTATCAGCCCGCGGTTCCCGAGCCTTCCTTCTCGGAACGAGCGCGCACGTTGGTCTACTTGGGCCGAATTGGCAGCCTCTCCACCATTTCCCGCAAGCAGCCTGGCTTTCCCTTTGGATCGGTAATGCCCTACGGACTAGATGAGCGGGGACGTCCGATATTCCTCATCAGCACCATGGCGATGCACACCCAGAACCTGCAGGCGGATCCGCGCGCCAGTTTGCTGGTTACGCAACCTTCCGGAGATGGCGATCCGTTGGGCGCGTCACGAGTGACGCTGGTGGGAAATGTTGCGACGATACCTGAACCAGAAGTGTCCGATGCTCGCAAACTCTATGTGGCGCGTTATGCCAATAGCAAGTACTGGGTAAACTTTGACGATTTCTCTTTCTATCGCATGGATGTGCTGGACGTTTACTACGTCGGCGGATTCGGCGTAATGGGCTGGGTGCAGGCGCACGATTATGATGCGGCACAGTCCGATCCGCTGGCCGACGCGGCTGAGGGAATCATCGCGCACATGAACGCCGATCATCGAGATGCGCTGGTCCAACTTGCTCGGGCACGGGCTGGAGTCGAAGCGCAAGAGGCGGCGATGACCGCCATAGACCGCCTCGGGTTTCACGCACGCCTTAAGACCGCGGAAGGAATGCGGGGAGTGCGTATTGCGTTCCTACGGGAAGTTCAGAGCACAAGCGAAGCTCGGGAAGTTCTGGTGGAGATGGTGCAGCGGGCGCGTCAACCTTAAAGCTCAAGCCGAGGAATTCCTCCAACAGAGGAAATGCCCGTATCCTTGTCGGATACGGGCATTCATAGTGATCGCTTCGAGATCGTTTTCGCTTAGACCGCTTGAACGTTCTCCGCTTGCCAGCCCTTGGGGCCCTTGGTCACGTCGAACTGCACGGTTTGGCCTTCTTGCAGGCTGCGGAAGCCGCCAGCCTGAATCGCGGAGAAATGCACGAAAACGTCTTCGCCATTTTGACGGCTGATAAAGCCATAGCCTTTGGCGTCGTTAAACCACTTCACTGTTCCTTGTTCTGCCATTGATAGTCCTATTCCTGTTTCTTGAAATGTGCTATGGAAGATTCGCTGCTAGTGAGGGG
>Ga0208190_1000022_pt1 | contig 56444 bp, 42 predicted proteins | sample June2015DPH_13_1_FD_184708 | JGI IMG/M metagenome (GOLD analysis project Ga0208190, IMG submission 184708) | Peatland microbial communities from SPRUCE experiment site at the Marcell Experimental Forest, Minnesota, USA - June2015DPH_13_10... | ecosystem: Environmental > Terrestrial > Soil >... | reverse complement strand
AGACTCCTTCTGGGGGACAAGGTTCCAAGTAATGGGAGGGATCTCGGACATCAGCACTTACTCCGTGATCCAGAGAGGAACCACGGAGTATATGGCCGCAATTATGGGAAAGCAAGTAAGTCTTGTGATGCGGGAGTGTCTGAACAGGGTTAAGACACTCCCGGTGATGCTTGGCCCACCTGAAGCGAAAGAGCGGATCTAGTTTGAATCCGACTTAATCGCTGACTTGGGTTTGTAGCCGAGGAGCGGGGCGGAACGAGGAGTGCCACCGAAGAGCGCGGATGCGGGCACTGCCTGGGTGGTGCCAATCATGAATTGGCTTCCGCCACCGTCTTCTTCAACGTCGCCGTCGGGACCGTATACGGTGAAGCCACCTACCTGCGCGATGGTGACGTACCCGTATTGGTCCGATGTGATGGAAAGCGTGGCGGCAGAAAATTCTTCAAGTTTGGTGACAACGAGATTGCTTTTGTTGACCTTGACGGCGAGTGTGCCCTCGTCAGTTCCGATGAATAGGAACTTGTTGTTGGCAGCCATGGAGGCCGAGACGTTGCTGCCGCCGGTGAGGGGCAGAGTGATTGTCTTGGTCAGGGTGACGGAGACGGCGTCCTCGGAGGCCGACACGGTGTCGGTTTTCGAGTAGACGTAGAGCTTCACGGGATTTGCGCCGGAGTCGACGATGTAGATGGCACGGGTGACGACGTCGCTGGCGACGGAAGGAATACCTTCCAGCATGGCTCCGATGGCAACGAAAGGACCCAGATCTCCCGAAGCGTAACAGCCCGAGCTCTGCTGAGTTGAGCCACAGACGATCCAATCGATTGAAGTTGTGGTGCCAAAGTAGTTGGTGTAGAGAGTGGAATCAGGCGGGGCGGCCGGCTGTTGCGCCTGAAGCGGTAAGGCAGCAGCGAGCAACAAGAGGACTGACAGAACACGGGAGCTGACAAGGCTGGCAAGCTGGGACATGCGGATTCTCCTGGGAATGGTGCGAGCGGCGCCTCGCGGTTGCCGAACGCGTGACGGACATTTTGTCCGCCGGCGGTTGGTTTGTCAATGTCCAGAGAACATGGGTAGTGGTGCCGTTTATCAAACGGCACCACTACCAAAACAGGCACAGAAAACTGCGACAGGGCCGGCTCGGGTGGTCGCGAGGATTAACGTGATTTAACTCATGCGATGGCGATGTTTTGCCGATCTGTCGGTGGGTAAGGGGAAGGGAAGGGAAGCTGGTTTATGAGTATTTCGATCTCCAATTCGTTTCCGGCGCCGTCAATCGCTGCAGCGAACTCTTCGGCGACTGCGGCGGCCGCGCAAAAAGTTCAGCAAACTGCGAACGATTCCGTAGACACGGTGAGACTGACGGAATCCCAACAGGTGCATCAACTCTATAACCAGGGGCAGCCGGTTTCGCTGATCGCTTCCAGCCTGAGCCTGACGGTCGATACGGTGAATAGCTACCTGGGCATTTCGGGGACGACAGGCTAGCAGGCTGCTGAAGGACTATTTTCGGTGGCGCTACGTCGCCCCAGCGGCTAATGCCGCCATTGAAAAAACGGCAGTTAACGCAGCGCTGAGGAGTGTGCGTGAGAACTGCTCTTCCGCCCCTCCGGGGCTGGCTCATTTTCCACTTTCTACCCACGGCTTACGCCGTGGGCTGCATTCTCACGCCGCTTCGCGGCTAAACCAGAGGGCTTCATTCCATCGCGAACCCAAGAATCTAGTTCTCACGCACACGCTGAACCGCTGCGCCACCCGAAATCAGGTGAGGCGGGGAGTTTTTCAGCGGCCTGCTAGAGCTTACGGCGGGGACGCTTCGTTCACGTAACGAGTAAGTACGGCGGCGAGACTCTTGAAGTGTGTGCCGACCATTCCCAGGTGATCGCCGGGGACGGTCTCGACCTCAAGTTCAGCAGCCAGTTTTTTCCAAACGGCGGCGGGGTGGTTGGGAAGGTAAGAGTTCGTCTCAGGCCTGACGAATTTTATTTTACCGCGATAGAACCGTGGCCGGTAGCGTCGCAGGGCCAGGAAGTCAGCCTCTCGATTGCGCGATGTGTTCGCGGCGAACGATAAGCGAGACGTCTCTGGAGGAACTGGGCGCAGGGTGTGAGCCAGGGCGGCGGGTAATCGACTCTCAAGACCGCCAACGAGGTAAGAGAACGCGCGGCGGATGGGCATTCGCCGCATGCTGGAGATGTGGCCCAGGACCCGTTTGGAAAAGAGCCAGACGCGCTGCCCGGGCGCGAGGTAGCGCGGATGCGGGTAAGAATCCACCAGCACCAGCAGCGGGACATTCTTCCCGGCCTCGGACAAACGCTGTGCCATTTCCAAAGCGATGAGACCGCCGAATGAGTAACCGATCAGGATGCAGGAACCTTGAGGTTGCAACTGGTTGAGGGCATCCAGGTAGAAGGCGGCCATATCTTCGATACGATCGAAAGGCGGTTCCATTCCGTCGACGCCTCGGGCTTGAATTCCATAGACGGGATGAGCGGTACGAATGTGTTTGGCAAGTTCACCGAAACTGGCACGGCCACCCACGCCATGGGCGATAAGAATCGGTGGCATCTGACCGCCGGGCTTCAGCGGGACGAAGGGCGAGAAGCGTGGCAGAGAAGGCAGCTCTAAAAGAGCGGCGAGGGCGGCGATGGTGGGCGCGTAGCAGATGGTGGAGCTCGGGATTTCCCGGCCACAGACCTGTGCGAGCTCGGCAAACATGCGGTCCGCTAAAAGCTCGTCGCCGCCGAGATCAGAGAATTTGTCTTCGGGGTAGATGGGCGAGCGTTGCAGCACGCGCTGCCAAATCTGAGTGAGCACGTCGACGGTCGCGGGTGTTGGCTTATGGTTCATGGGAGATTCGCAGGGGAAACTCACAACTCACCCGGAGTTCGGCCGATCATGAATGCGCGAAAGCCCAGTAGAGTTCCCGGGCCTTGGTGTAGAGGGGGCCGAATGGCAGGGGACGGTCGCCGATGCGAGTTACCGGGACTACTTTGGAGTAGTTTCCGGTGGCAAAAATCTCATCCGCTTTTTCGAAATCCTGATAAGTGAGAGTTTTCTCGATGACAGTCACGCCAGTGGAGCGCAGCAGTCCGATGACCCGTTGCCGGGTGATGCCGGCGAGGAAGGTTCCGTTCGGGATGGGGGTGAGAACCACGCCATCCTTGGCCATGAAGACGTTGGAAGTGGCGAGCTCGGCGACGTTGCCCAGCATGTCGCAGACGATGGCGTTGTCGAAGCCGCGGGCGTGCGCTTCGAAAAGAGCGCGAGAGTTGTTGGGGTAAAGGCATCCGGCCTTGGCATCGACCGGCATGGTCTCGATGGTTGGGCGGCGATAGGGAGACAAGGTGAGCGAGAAGCCTTTGGGAGCGCGCATGGGCGCTTCGTAGATGGAAAGACACCAGCGGGTGGACTCGGGGTCGTGGGCCTGAACCCATGGTCCTTCTTTTTCTGCCCAGTACATGGGTCGAATGTAGAGTGCCGCGTCTTTGTCGAAGCGGGCTACGCCTTCGCGCGCGAGCTTGATCCATTCTTCGGTGGAGACTGTGGGCTTGAGGAAGAGCTTTTTTGCGGAGTCGTTCACCCGCGCGCAATGGAGATCGAGATCGGGGGTGACGCCTTCAAAGGCGCGGGCGCCGTCGAAGACAATGGAGCAGAGCCACGCGGCATGAGTGCGGGGACCCATGATCGGGACGTTGCCTTCGTGCCAGGCTCCCTCGAAGTAGGTCCAGGTCTTGGACCATTCGGTGCCGAGTGTCATTGCGTTCTCCCCACGGTCTGTTGATCGTACGCTACGCCAGCGGAATTTGTGGAGTCAATAACTCGGGGGAGTCGGGGAGCTCATTTCGCACGGGCTGCGTAGCCGAAGATGGACTTCAGCTCGAGGAACTCTTGCAGGCCGGCTTCGCCCCATTCCCGGCCGTTGCCCGATTGTTTGTAGCCTCCGAAGGAACCGGCGAAGTCGACGCGGGCGTTGTTGATGTGCACGTTGCCGGAGCGAAATCGTTTGGCAACGCGGCGCGCGTGTTCGAGATCTGCTGAACTCACGAAGCCGGACAGACCGTAGGGCGTGTCATTGGCGATGCGTACGGCGTCGTCTTCATCTTCGTAGGGGATCATGCAAAGAACCGGGCCAAAGATTTCTTCGCGAGCGATGGTCATGTGGTTATTGACGTCGGCGAATACGGTGGGCTTGACGAAGTAGCCCATTTCGAGTCCCTCGGGACGTCCGAGACCACCGGCAATTAATGTTGCGCCCTCTTTGACGCCCTGGGTGATCGAGCGCTGGACTTTTTCAAACTGAGCTTTACTGGCGAGCGGGCCGATGTGCGTGCTTTCTGAGAAAGGGTCGCCGACTTTGGTGGCGTCGGCGGTTTTCTTCGCAGCCAGGATCGCCTGCGGCATCTTGGATCGCGAAACTAGCATGCGAGTGGGCGCGTTGCAGGATTGGCCGGTATTGCGGAAGCAGGCCTGCGCGCCTTCCTTGACTGCGGTGTCGAGATCGGCATCGTCCAAAATAATGTGAGCCGACTTGCCGCCGAGTTCCTGCGTAACGCGCTTAACGGTGGGAGCGGCGGCCAGGGCCACGGCGATGCCGGCGCGCGTCGATCCGGTGAAGGAGACCATGGCTATATCGGGATGGGAGGAGATGGCGGCGCCGACGGTGGGGCCGTCGCCATTCACTAAATTGAAAACACCGGGCGGAGTTCCGGCTTCGTGGAGAATCTCGGCGAAGAGATAAGCGGAGAGAGGCGCGATCTCGCTGGGCTTGAGGACCATGGCGCATCCGGCCGCAAGAGCGGGCGCGACTTTGGCGACAACCTGATTCATGGGCCAGTTCCAGGGGGTGATGAGTCCACAGACGCCGATGGGTTCTTTGCGCAGGAGGGTGGAACCTTTGAGATCTTCGAATTTGAAATTCTCCAGTACCTTGACGATCTCGAACAAATGTCCCAGGCCGGCGGGAGCCTGAGCCGCGCGCGAGAGAGAGATGGGGCAGCCCATTTCGTGGGAAATGGTTTCGGCCATGGCTTCCGACTTGGCTTTGTAGATGTCGATAATCCGGCGCAGCAAGGCCAGGCGCGTCTCGACGGTGGTCTCGGAGTAGGTTTCGAAAGCACTCTTGGCCGCGGCCACGGCTCGGTCGACATCGGGCGCGGTTCCGAGCGAGATGGTGGCGATGGGCTGTTCCGTGGCGGGGTTGATGACTTCGAAGTCGTGGGCTTTGGTGGGATTGACCCATTTTCCATCGATATAAAACTGGCGGCAATTCTTCATGTATATCCCTGTCGGCGATTTGAAAGTGAGTGGAACGGCTGTCGCTTCTTATGTTACCGCGAGTTGCAATTGGGGCTTCCTAAAGGGAGGAGACCAAGGTTTGTTGGGAGGGGAGTGGAGGGGTGCTAAGGTAAGCCGGAGGTCCTGTGATAACGCAGCGAGAATCGACTTTCGAGTGGTGGCCACAGATGGTGTTTGCCGCGTTGGGAGCGATTTCGTTTGCGATCTGGTGGGGGCCGTTCGCGTCGACATTTGCGCTGGCGCTGCACGACGAGCGATATACGCACATCCTGTTGATCCTGCCGATTAGCGTGGCCTTGATCGTCATGGATTGGAAATCGCCGGAAGGCTTCGCTGGAGTGAGTGTGAGTGTTGGTGGAGGCTTGCTGGTGGTCGCGGGAATGCTCGCTGGCATTGTGAGATGGAACGTGGTTGCGCTGCCACCGGACGTGCAACTTTCGGTGAACATGGCGGCATTCGTGGTGTGGTGGATGGGAGCTTTTGTTCTGGCTTTCGGCACTCGTGCTTTCCGGGACGCACTATTTCCGCTTTGTTTCCTATTCTGGCTGGTTCCTTTTCCCGAGTTCGTGTTGGAACCGATCGTGAGCTGGCTGCAGCGAGGATCGACTGCGTCCGCTCATTGGCTTTTCGCGATCGCGCGTGTGCCGGTGGAGCAACGCGGGATGCTGTTGCATATTCCGGGGTTGACGCTGGAAGTTGCGCCGGAGTGCAGCAGCATCCGTTCGAGCCTGGTGTTAGTGGTCACAACCATGGTTCTGGCGCAGCTTCTATTGCGCTCGCCGTGGCGAAGGGCGCTGGTGGTCGCGGTGGCGATTCCACTCTCGGTGGCGAAGAACGGGCTGCGCATATTTACGATTGCAATGTTGGCCACGCGCGTGAATCGGAGTTTTCTGATGGGGAGACTGCATCGCGAGGGCGGAGTGATTTTTCTGGTGATTGCGCTGGCGGCGATAGGGCTGCTGATTTGGATGGTGCGGAGGGGTGAAGGGGAAGAAGGAATCACGGCGAGTGGCGCGGATTGAAGGTAGATCCAGCTTAGAGTCGATCCTGCTTATCGATGAGGCGCTGTCCTAAGTTCTTCAACACAGAGCACACAGGGTCGCACAGAGGAAGGAACCGCCAAAGCTTTTTTCTGGCCGCAATCTCTCGGAATTCGGTTACGGTGTTGAAGGCGCTGCTTATCGGTGGGCAAGGTCATAGGTGACGGCTGCGCCGGAGGAACCGATGTTCAGCATGGAGATATAGCGCTCCATTTTGTGATGTCCGGTCTTGTGGAAGAAGTAGCTGAGTCCGATCACGCCAGCGGTTTCGCCAGCGAAGTTCACGGCGAGCCCCGCGGTACTGCCGCTGAACACACGAGTGACCGGGTTCAGTTCCCGCCCGCCCCCGCTCAGGTTGTCTTTGGTTATGACGAAATCGGCGGCGCTGAAGGCGGCACTGGTGGCAAAGAGGATGCTGTTCTCACGGTCCCAGAAGCGGTGGCTGGGCGCTTCGGGAAGCGGAGCGGGTTGGTAGGTTGACTGCACCATCGGGGTGGCTGGCTCGAGGGACGCAGGTTGAAGCAGGGCGAGTGAGACCTGTTGCGCGAGCACTGGCCGGCACAGAGCCAACATTGCCAGGAAAAGCGCTGACCGGTAATTGAGAATCCCGCTGAGGCAGTTTATCCGCATAACTTTAGTGAATGCCGAGTATCGGCCACCTGTACTAGTACTACCGCAAATGCGGGGCCAAGGAGAATGGCCCTAAGGTGGTAGTAAGACGTTTAGAATGATTACTTTATCCTCAGAAAGGGTTACGCAAGTCACCTCTTAGTGTGCAAGCAATTGCGCACTAGGAATTGTCTCGCCGACGGGTGAAGACGAACTGGATTGGCTGCGCGGGCTGCGGCGGAGGATCGCGGAATCCGGTAGAATGCCTCGACTCTTCTCTTCATCTCTTCGGGGGGGTGAAGCGAAAACGATCATGGGCTGCGTGCGGAGAAGAATGAATATAAGGAAGAGAAGGTTATCGATTCCGATCAAGGTTGCGCATGCGGTTCTCGTGGTCGTTTTCGTGACGGTGAGCGGAGTGGGCCAGGTCAAGAGCCAGGCCCCGCAGGCTCCAAGTGTGGGAGATGGCAAGGCGACGGAGATTCCGATGTGTCACGGAGCTTCCTCCGGGTCGAGCGCCGGGTTGAGCAGCGGACACGGGCCGGTACCGGGCTCAGCGCATCCGCATTCTGTGACGCTGTCGTGGAATGCGGCCGTTGCCGCGTCCAATTCACCGCGAGACGCGATCAAGGGTTACTACGTGTATCGGAGTTCGGCGTCGCACACGTACGCCGAGAGCGACAGGATTAATGAGTCGCCCCTGCAGGGAACGCGGTGTGTCGATACCGCGGTCGAGGCGCGAAAGACCTACTTCTACATCGTCAAGGCAGTTACGGAAGCCGGAAAGCAGAGCCGCGCTTCGATCGAGATCAAGGCAGTCGTTCCCTTTCCATAGTGCGGCGCAAGTGCCGGCGCAAATCTTCGAAAACGCCCTCTCCGAGCGGGCAGCTACGGGACCATCGCCTGCACCGGGGGGGTCGAGCGAGTGCTTTCCTGACCGGTGGAATTCACCGAGGTGGCAGCGTAGTAGTAGGTCTGGCCGGCGACGACGGTGCTATCGGTGTACGCAGTGTTGGCCTCCAAGGTGGGATTGATTTTAAGATAGGTGCCGTTGGTGGTGGTGCTGCGATAAACGTTGTAGCCTACTACATCGGCGCTGGAATTCCAGAAGAGGTTGACACTGTAAGCAGTTACTGTGCCGATGCCCGTGAGCGACTCAGGCGCCTGCGAGTTGGAGGCATTGCTGCCAAAGGTGAGAGATCCCGATTGAGTCCCGCTGGTTTGTGGGGTGAAGGCAACATTGAACGACTGGCTCTGGCCGGCGGCGATGGTCAAGGGGAAAGAAGCTCCACTCAGGACAAACTGGGAACTGCTGCTGCTGGCAGAAGACACAGTCACACTTGCGCCGACGGCGCTTATCGTCATGGGCTCAGTCTCGGTGGTTCCGACCGCAACGTTGCCGAAGTTCAGAGGCGCCGGAGCGACGACTAACTGGCCGGTGGCGGTTCCTGTGCCGGTGAGAGGGATGGTGAGTCCGGGACCAGAAACAAACAGGCTGCCTCCGACGGCACCCGCCGATTGCGGGGTGAATGTGACGTTCAAAGTGACGCTTTGCCCCACGGCCAAAGTAACCGGCAGAGTGGGGGCGCTCAGAGAGAATCCGCTACCAACGGTCGTGATTGACGACAGGGTAACGCTCCACGAACGATCGTTCTGAACCACGACAGGAACGGTGGCAGTGGCTCCTATCGCCACCTGCCCGAAGGCTGCGGATGAGGGACTGGCGGTCAGGGCCTCGGTACTCACGCCTGTGCCCGCAACCTGAAGCGTTAGGGTGGGGTTCGAGGCATTGCTGGAAAATTTGATCGTTCCCCCGGTCCATCCCATGGCCGTGGGCGTGAAGATCACGGTCAGGTCGACGCTCTGGCCGGCGGCCAATATCAGCGGAAGGCTGAGCTGAGACGCGGTGAATTCCGATCCGCTCACTGTGATTGCCGAGACCGTTACGCTGGTTTGTCCAGTATTGGCCACGGTGATGAGCAAGCTCTCGGTCTGACCGGTCACGATAGCGCCAAATCGAAGGGCCGCGGGCGTGCATGTGAGTTGTTGCGTGGCCGCGCCAGCGCTCACTGAGAGCAGGCCGAACATCAAGATCGCCAAGCCGATGGTTAGAAAGTGGACGGTGCGGACGGAGAGAGGCTGGATGATGGACTGGGGGAGTCGCATGCCATCAAGTATGGAAGCCGTACGACGAAGAGAGTAGATTCCAGCAGTACATCGGCCGAGTGGCCGATGGGACAAGCGTTCCGAAATGGGAGTTCGTCGAGGGGCAAATGTGACCCTCCTTAAATATCAAATATCAAGTAAACATCAAATATCAGTGCGTGAGCCGGTTGAATAGAATCGCCTCGCGGTGCATCACAGCCCTGGAAACCAACGGAGAGCATTGCTGTGGAATATCTTCTGGAGGACGGGCTGAGGCAGGTTTAATCCATGCACGGGCTTGCCTTCCAGACTAAGAGGCTCATCGGTTGCCAGGAAGCTCCAGTCGCGGGCGTAAGTGGACTGCCAGTCTTTCAACGTGTCCGGTACGTTGGCGTCGGGAAGCAAATCGAGATCGGTGCCGTAGAGGACGCGGTCCTGATACTTGATCAGAAATGCCCTCAGTTTTTCTGGAGGCATCAGCATGAGGTATTCCATTCGTCCGGCGGTGTCGATGGCGAAGTTTGGATACTTATCCAAATGGCGGGCGATGTTGTCGAGATCCCGCTCCATGCTGCCGAGATGGACTCCCACCATGCGCAGCTGGGGATTATCGGCGAGCACATGATCACGCGCTTCGAGAATTCTCCGCTTGGAGGGAAAGCCGGGCTGGTTGGCGACGTACCATTGCGGATTTTCCTGGTAGTAAGGCCAGGAGGGATCGGACGCATCGGGAGGTCCCCAGGCCACATCGGGTTCGGCCTGGTGTGTCATCAAAGTCTTGCCATGGCTGGCGATGTCTTTGTAAATCGGAGCAAACTTGGGATCGTCGGCCATGATGTATTGACCGCTACTGTCTTTGATCTCCATTCCGATGTTCTTCCAGACCTTGACGGCCACGGCTCCCTGCGCGAAGTCGTGGTCGATCTGCTGAATGGCATCGGCAGTGAATGAAGCACGATCAAACTTGTAGGGGTCGAAGGTTGTACACAGGGCGATGTGGCCATGGCTGGAGTGCATCAGGGCCAGGGCATCGTCAATCTGCGGCTGCAACTGCTTGCGATAGGGCAGCGTGTCGTCCATCACGAGGATATCCAGCAGTTTCAGGTTCAGCCGTTCGAGCATCTTCTGAAATGCGGGATCGGTCTTGAAGACATGCACGTGGACATCAATGGGATGGATGGCGGCGAATGCGGTTAGAGCCGCTTCCTCATGGCTGGGTTTTGCTGGAGCAGACGCCGATGGCGGCGCTTGACCCGTGGAAGAAAGAGCAATCGACACAACTAAGATCACTTGAGCAATCGTTCGTGCCGAAAGCATCATCGGAATCTCCTTGGGTTCAGAAATAGAATTTCAGCGCGAATTGAATCTGCCGCGGCGCGCGCGCTGCCAGAGGGTATCCGAAATTGCTGTTCTGAGGGTTCGCCAGAGTATTAAGGTTCGCCGCATTTAGTTCCAGGGGTGTGGGCTCGACGCTGATCGCGCCAAAACTTCCAAACAAATAGTTCACATGGTTCAGTATGTTGAAGAATTCCGCGCGGAATTCGAAGTGCATTTGGTCGTGAATCGGAAACTGTTTGACCAGAGAGGTGTCCCAGGTCTTGTATCCGGGGCCCTCAATGATGTTGCGGCCGGCGTCGCCGAACGTGCCCTGGGGGATAATTCCGGGGGTGATGAGGTTGTCGGAAAATGCGCAGGTGTTGAACAGCGTCCCCGGGATGCAGGGCTTGGCGTTGGGATTGCCGACCAAGGCGGGGCGGGAGCAATAGTAGCCGACAAAACCGCCGCAATCGGTATTGGAAACCGAAACTACGTCAGTGGCAGTGTAGTAATTGCCGGTGGCGGCGGAAAAGACGCCGCTCATTTGCCAGTTGCCCAGAATCTGGTTGGCGATGCCGGAAGCATCTTTGGCAAACAGGCGTCCGCGGCCGAAGGGCAAATCGTAGGTATAGCTGAACACAAAGCGTTGGCGCACGTCGAAATCAGCATTGCCGTATTCCAGGTTGGGGTTGGTCTGGTCGCGGAAATCTCCGTTGTTCACCGACCCTAGGCTGGCGCTGGAAGCGTTGTCGAGCGCATGCGCGAAGGTGTAGGCGGCTTCGTACTGGAGTCCATGAGAGTAGCGCTTCTCCAGGCGAACCTGCAGCGAGTTGTAGTTCGATTGCGTATTCGAGCGGAAGGTGGCGATGCCGGCATCTAGCGCGGGATTGCAGTTGTAGAGCGATGGGGTGTTGTAGTAAGCCGCGAGCGTGCAGGAATCGCCAGTGGCTCCGGGCGTTACTTCGTGAGCGGGTCGGCGCGGGGCGGTGGGATCCGATGCATTCGCGTCGGGAGTGGCCTGGTTGCCGTTGTAGAAAGCGAAGAGCTTCAATCCGCGCGAGCCCGCGTAGGTGAACTCGAGAACGGTATCGGCGGGTAATTGGTACTCCAGCCCGAGGTGCCACTGTTGCATGTAGGGCGTGACCAGGTGGGGGGAGATGGAGTAGAGGCTCGGCGTATTTGGGTCGCTGAGCGCGGTGGAAGGAAAACCGTTGGCCAGGACGTTCAAGGGCAAGCCGGAGTTCGCGGCCGAGATTGAGCAATCGAGAAAATTAGGATTGGCAGAGGCGGCGGTACAGGGCGTCGCGAACACCTGCGAAGAAAAGAATGGAGGATTGAAACCGGGGCTGGGGTTGGAGAACGGGCCGTTTTCCTGTCCGCCATAGAAAATGCCATAGCCGCTGCGAAGAACGAGCTTGTCGAGCAATTGGTAAGCGAATCCGATGCGGGGCGCGAAATTGTTGAGGTCGGGGTTGATAAGTCCGGACGAACCGTTACGCTGAATGGCGAGTTCGGAGCCGAGTGTGGGTGTCAGTTGCGTGTTCTGTCCGCCGGGAACGACCAGCGAGAGCGAGTTGAAATCGAACGTCCCCTGCAGGTTGTTCGCCTCTTTGATGGTGGTGAAGAGTTCGTAGCGAAGACCAAGGTTCAAGGTGAAGCGCGGGGTTACTTTGAAGTCGTCGAGACCGTAGACGGCATAGATCTGGCGGTTATAGATGATGTTGTTCAGGCTGGTAATTTCTCCACCGTCAGGGATACCGAGCAGGAAGGTGGCGATGGCCTCGCCACCCGATCCGGGGGCGGCGGGATTGTCAGTGAAATCGCTGCCGAAGCTCATGTTGCCGCGCGGCGAAGCCGGTTCGTAAATGGTGAACTGTTCGAAGCGGAGTTCGGCGCCGACTTTCGCAGCGTGGCGTCCGTGCGTCCAGCTTAGATTGTCGGTAAAGACGTAGCTGTGCTGCTTTTCGATGGCGGGCTGGTATCCGGAAGCGCCAATGCCGGCGGTGCCATCGCTGAAGCTGATGGAAGGCAGGCCGCCGAGGTCAGGACCGAAGGGAACTCCGGGAAAATTGAGTTGCTGGGAGACGTTGACGTTGTAATTCAGGTTGAAGCGGTGAGAATTGAGGTGATTGAAGCCGAAACGAAATTCGTTGATGAGGGTGTTGCTAAAAGTGTGGAGCTCGCTGGCAGCGAGGCCCTCGGCTATGTTGTCGCTGTAGCCATCCTGAAATCCGCCGCCGTCGAGCACATTGCTGAAGGGCGAGGGCAGAAAGGTACTGTCGTTGCCGTAGCTGAAGCGGGCGAAGAAATTGTCTTTGCCGCTGATGGTGTAGTCGAAGCGAGTGTCGAACTTGTTCTCCGTTTCTTTGCGTTCGGGGTCGCTAAGGAAATTGTTGCCGCCGCCCTCGGTGGTGTTGGAGACGGGAAATAGCGCGGCCAGTCTGCTGCCCAGCGGATCGATAGCCGTACTCGTGCCACTATTGCCAGTGAAGATGTTGGTTGGCAGCCCGCCAGCGGTTCCGATGGGGACGCCGCAGAATCCGTTAGGATTGCCGGCGAAGTTGTTCTGCGCCAGACGCGAGTTGAAGATCTCTCCCTGATAGGTTGGGTTGCCGTTGCAGTCGAGCGCGGTCTGACCAGTAGGGTTGCCATTCATATCGAGGGCGATGGCCGGGGTGTTGCTGAGAAAGGCGGAGAAATCTCCGCCAATCTCGGCCTGGGTGGGCACGGTGGATAGTTGTGGCAGTCCCTGACGAATGCGCAGGCCTTCGTAGTCCCCGAAAAGAAACATCTTGTTCTTGATGACGGGGCCGCCCAGGGTAAATCCGAACTGGTTCTGCTTGTAAGGCTGCTGACCGAACTGGTCGAAGCGGTTGATGGCATCAAGCTTTTCATTGCGCAGAAACTCCCAGAGGTCGCCGTGGACCTGGTTGGTGCCCGACTTGATGACGGCGTTCATGATCGCGCCATTGCCGCGGCCGAATTCCGCGCTGTAGGCATTGGTCTCGACCTTGAACTCGGCGATGGCATCGACCGCAGGTTGGACCACATAGGCGGCACCGTTGAGCACGTCGCCCAGGTTCGCGTTGTTGTCGATGCCGTCGAGCAGGAAGTTATTTTGCAACGAGCGGGCGCCGCCGGCGCTGAAGCCGAAAGTGGTTTCGACGCGCGATCCGGGCTCGGCGGGAGCAATGCCCGTGCCGAGCAGCGCGAGTTGGGCGTAGTTGCGGCCGTTTAATGGAAGGGCGTTGATGCGCCGGCTGTCCACCACCTGGCCAAGATCGGAGGTCTCGGTTTCGAGCTGCGGGCGTTCGCCGGTGACTATTATGACTTCCGTGACCGCGCCTGCCTCAAGCTTCACGTCCACGCCGACGCGATCCTGGATGTTGACCTGCACCGGGCCGGCAACGGCCTTCTTGAATCCCGGCTTCTCGACCGTGACGCTGTAGCGCCCGATCTTGAGCGGGCTGGCGACATACTCCCCCTGCTCGTTGGTGGTGAGGGTCACCTGAATGCCGCGATCCACGTCGGTCACGGTGACCTTGGCGCCCATCACCACCGCGCCGCTGGCGTCACGCACCAGGCCGACAATGGCTCCGTCATCTTTTTGCGCCCAGAGCGGCGGGACCGCGGTAAGGGCCATAAGAAGAAGGAGGGTGGAAAGAGCTTGCAGGCGAGGCAAATGGATGGGCATGGCGAGGCTCCTGGATGCTAATGCCGAATGTTCGCAAGCAGCCTGGTTGAGCCGGGCGAAAGTTCGGGTGCTGGAACTGAGCTTTCGGTGCAATATTACGAACTATTACTTTTACTTTCGTTTTATAGCTTTTGTCAACTGCATTATTCCGATGACTTCGATCCGGAAGTTTCCTCCCAGAGCCTCGGCGCAGGCCGGGCACTCAGGGCAGTACCGCCTTGATGCCGGTGATCTTACAAAAATCCACGAGCGCGGGATATAGCTCCGCGCCATAGCCCAGGCACGCGTATTCATTGGTCCAATGCTGGAGCAAAACGTCGATGTCGCAATGCGCGGTGACGAAACCGTGAGGCCAGAATGGGATGCCACATTCGTTGAGACGGTCGTCGATCCGATTCGGCGGGGGCTCGAAAATGGTGGCTCGGGTAATGACCATTTGAAACTCGCCGTTCACTCTGCCCAGCCGGGCCAGCACTCCTTCTCCCACCTTGCAGATCAACTGTACCGAGAGGCCGCCGGCTTCGCCTTCCGTGGGGATGCCGTGTTCTGAAAAGCCAGCCGGACCCAGCTTGCTGGCCAACGAAGGTGGACAAGCGCCATCGCCGATGATCTTGATTTCTCTGGTTTTCCTGTCAATGTGCTGAAGGTCGCCATAATATACGCGCTCTTTGCTCAATTTGGTGAGCAGGAGAACGGTCAACGCAGTATTGAAGTCGCCCAGCGTGGAGGTACCAACTCCATCCTCCAGCATCATGCTCTGCGCAAAGCAAGTAGCGGAGTAATCGCCGGCTAGACCGGGGAAGGATTGGATGGTGTAGAAATCAAACTTTTCCTTCGCCACAACTTTCTTCAGAGCGAGATAGAGACGCATGGAGCGCTCGGTCACGGGGTTTCGATCTGGCTCCTTGCCAAACAGCTGCCGCAGCCTGGGTTGGAGGTCATTCAGTTCTGTGGGGGAGATTTCTTCAGCGGTCTGCTTCAACTCCGTCGTATCTCGAGAGTCGATATCGATGCCAAACATCCTCATCCATTGGGAAGGATCGGCAGCGCCGCAGGTTTGTCCCATCCCGCGACCACCAAATGTACCGATGGTGGACATGTTCAAGAAGTTTTTGAGATGGGAAGCGCGGGCATAGCTGACGATCTTGCTCACAGTGTCTGGTTCGTCCAGGCTGCCGTATACGAACTTGTGAGGGACGCCGATTTCGAGCAAGCCTCCGTGCAGCACCAATCCGCCCACAGGGCGCCAGCCTTGAGAGCCGGGGTGCGTCCACACAAGCAAGCCCTTGCCGGTGGCGCAGTAATCCCGGATAGCGCCAACCAAGTGCGCCGCCCAAACCCAGGTGCCGGAAAACAGGACGACCGCGTCGATGGCGTCGTCGCACTTCATCTTCTTGAATGCGGCGCGGGCTTCTTCTTTGCTGGCGACGACAATGCCATGCTCAATCACCTTCAGACCCGCCGCAACCAGCGCACTCTTGGCGCGCTGCACCAAGGCGTCATCGATGAACGGCGTACCCATGGGGTCTTGCAGACCATCTTTGTGAACTCCAAACACTATGAATCCGATTGTGGCTTGTATCACCGTTCCTCCAAATGACCTTCTGAACTCTCAGGGCTTGTGATGGCCATCAGCGCCGAACGCAAATGGCGGTATTGTTTGGCTTGTTGCGCGTAGGCTGCCGCAATCGCATGATCGGGTGATAACACCGAAACATCGCGGACTACAAGTTCCACGGCCTGCGGCAAGCTGCCGTATTCTCCACATGCCACCCCTGCGAGTATGGCGCCGCCCAGACACACTGCCTCGGGACACTCCATTGCATGCAGCCGCCGTCCGGATAAAGCAGCCCGTAACTGAAGGCCCAGAGCGGACCGCGAGCCTCCGCCGGTGACGTAGATGTCGCGAAACTCTCCCACTGCTCTTGCCAGAATGTCGGTCATCTGTGAGAGTTCACAGGCGAGCCCTTCGAGGATGCCTTTGTAAATCTGGCTGCGGGTCGTGTTCGCGCTCAAGCCCGAGATGATTCCGCGTGCGTGCGGGTTGAAGTCAGGATTACAAGTACCGATCAGATTGGGAGTGATGCAAAGGCCCGTTGGGCCCGCTGGCGCTTCTCGTTCCAGTTTTCCGTAGTGAATCGACTCCGCGCTAGATGAATCCCAATCTTGCGGAGTAGAACTTTCACCGCACTCTTCCCCGTACAAAAGATCGTGGAACCACTTCATCATGATTCCCGATGGAAAATAAGCGAGCGTGACGAACTTGTCTGGAACCACGTGGCAATAAGAGTTGAGAGAAGCCGCAAGCGCCGCATCCGTTAAGCTGGGCTGCTCGGAAGCTGCCACAAGACATTCGTATGTGCCCATCGAATCGACCACGCGCCCCGAACCGATAGCGCCAACTCCCAACGCGCCGCAGGGCTGATCGTGGCCTCCCATGACAACGCTCGTTCCGGGCGAGAGACCCAGTTGGCGGGCAGCGGATCCGTCTAGTTTTCCTGCAATCGTTCCAGCAGGCACAGGGACGGGCAGGCATTCGGCATTGATTTCCGTGGCGGCGAGAATTTCTTCGGACCAACGGCGCTGGCGTACATCGAACGCCAGATAGCGTGAGGCCAGCGAATAATCGATATAGGCGGGTAGTCCTAATCGCGCGAGAACATAACCGATCGCGGTCAGGAAACGAACCGAGGGAGCAAAAATGTCGGGCCGATGCTTACGCAGCCAAAGAAATTTCGGAACTGGATACATGGGATGAGCGATCTGGCCGGTGATTTCGAACAACCGCTTTCTTCCGATTGTTTGCTCGAGCCACACCGTTTCTTCCGTGGCCCGATTGTCCTGGTTGAGGATGGCGGGAGCGATTGCCTGGTTGCGTTCATTGACCGGCACGAACGTTTCGCCGTGCGAATTCATGCACAATGCCCGGACGGGATCGGAAAGATTTTTCGACACTGCTTGCGAACAACAGGACACGGCGTGCCAAAAGCGCTCGGGATTCATCTCCGCTTGCGAAGGAGCGGGGAACTCAGGTGCGTACGAGCAGGCGTGCTGGGCAAGTATGTCACCCGTCCCCGCAAACACTACCGCTTTGCATCGACTCGAACCGATATCAATGGCAAGCAAACTCATGATGATTTCCGATTCCTGCTTGCTTCACGGCGAAAGTGTTTTCGTCCAACCTGCCGGAAGACGTGAGTCCGAGGCACGGGATCGCATTGCTGTATTCCTCAACGGCCGTCCCCATTCACAGGAACTTGTCTGCTGCGACTGAGAGCTTGCGGCCGTGAGCTCCGGACTCGACAACATCGATCTTTCTTCCGGCTATGGAGATACTCGCTACGCCACGAAATGTCTCCGGTACTTCCAATAACAGAATGAGAAACCGAACTTGAGTCTTGGACTTGGCTGGAAGCCAGCGATACGTGAGTTCGCCGAAGAGCGGACCTTGCTCGATGGTTTCGCGTCGCGGAATGGAGAACGGAGTTGTGCTGAACTCGATCCCCCGGCAGAACGTTCTTCCTGCCCAAGGCGCCTGGTGTCGGCTGTATCGTTCTTCCCAATTGCCCACCCAAGGGAAGTCTGCCCGTCGAAATGCATAGACGACGAGAAGCTTCAGGCGCGGGTTGCAGGCAGCGATGAAGCCAATATCGAGATGCGGATTCAGCAATTGGGCGGTGTAGTGTCCGAACCGCCGCGCCGGGGTGGTGCGCAAGTTCATCCGCTTGCGATCTTTTGTCGGGGCGAGGGGCCACGTGAACTCGGCATCTGGCTGAAGAGAAAATCGAGGGCTGTAGCTCGCCGGGCAAACTTTGGCCCGCGTCGCCGGCATATCAAACCAGGTGGTCTCCGCTTCCAGAAACGGTGGCCCGAAGGTGACATGTTCGTTCCACGAAATGGGCCTGTCGTAAGGGCTGAGGTTGACCGCTTCTTCTTCGCAATAAATCACCGGATTCTTGCGGTCGAGTGTGAGGTTCCTGCTGAAACTGATCCGGGCTTCGGGGAGGGTCAGACCATATTGCAATTGTGGCTTCGGCGACGGCGCTTGCTTCTGCACAGCCCACCTCAAGGCGGGCGCTTCGCCGTGAGTCGTGAGGCCCGCTGCGGTTTCTTCCAAGGAAGGCGGGCCGAAATGATCAAAGCTGAGGCTGTGTCCCGCAATGCCGGACAGCAAGCTGCCATCCGGAGGAGGTCCGTAGGTTCGAGCATGTTTCGCAGCCGTGTACTGGAAGGGATCGATGGTCTTCCATGGCGGCCGCCAGAGCGGGTTCACTCCGGAACACGCATTCAGATTCAACTCGCAGATGTGCCCTCCACCCTCGAGCACGGAGACATGTCCCCAATCGGCTTGCAGGCGGAATCCGGCGCGACCGTCCATTACATTCTTGTTGCGCGAAACCGCCGGTGGCTGGGAACCCGATGTCGTCATCTTGTGATCGCTTGAAATTCCGGCGTCGATGCTCCATCAAGAGCAGCACGAGCCTGTTCAAGAAACGCGCTGATGTTATCGGCCTGGAAAACATTGCGGCCAAAGAAAACACCCGCTGCTCCCGCGGCCGCCACTTCACGCACTACATTGAGTGCGTCTTTCTCCGAGGCATGACGGCTGCCCCCGAGCACCAGAATCGGTATGGGACATTGTTCCACCACCGAACGCATGGAGGCGGTGTCCCCGCTGTAATCCGTTTTAACCGCATCCGCGCCCAGCTCGGCAGCCATGCGAGTGTGAAGATTCAGCCACCTGGGGTCCCCCGGATTCTCCACAGCCTTGCCGCGCGCGAGGGACTCGACAATCAGCGGGATTCCAACTCGTTCACATTCGCGGGCAATCTCGGCGTTGCGCGCGATCTCCTTCATCTCGAACTCGGCATCTCCGGTGCCTACGATCAGATAGGTGAGAACCGCATCTGCACCCAGCCGTAAGGCTTCCTCGGGATGCGCGAGCAGCGAGCTGTACAGCGCGCCACTTCCGTTTTGCCCAATTGCCGACCAAACCGTGGTCCAATCCAGGCGGGCGATGAGAGCGGGGATTGGACCTAGCATGGTCGAGTTCGCGTATTGGCGAATGAGTCCAAGATTCAGCAGCAGAGCATCGACTTTGGCTTGGGCAAACTGGCGAATCTTTCCTAAGGGGTCCTCAGTTCCAGGAATCGGCCCCAATACCAATGCATGATCGAAGGCCACTACCAGGGCTCGGTGTTCCGAGCCTCCGAGCACACGATTCAAGCGAATCTTCTTGCCGCAATCACTCACAGTTTCCTCACGTCCCGGTTGAACTTGAAGCGGACTCAAGTTATCTCGCAAATGAGCGATTGTCAATCTTTTTGTTTGAATATGTTCATTTGCGCGCGCGTTTTCGCGTCTCCTCCACCTCTGCAACCACAACTTCAACGCCTGCCTCGCGCAGGGCCTCGATGTATTTTGAGTCGGTGCCGGAGTCGGTTACGAGGATGTCGATGTCCGTCACGGGGCCGACGTAAGCAAAGCTCTGCGTCCCAAACTTTGTGTGATCGGCTAAGGCGATGCGGGTCTTCGCGGCTCGCGTGATCATCTTCTTGATCTGTGCCTCGGCGTGGTTGGCGGTGGAGATTCCGTAGGAAAGATCGATTGCGCTCACCCCCAAAACTGCTTTGTCCAGGCGAATTTCGGAGAGCGCGCGCTGAGCCCATTCGCCGGAAAAGTAAAACGTATCCTTTTGAAGATCGCCGCCGGTGCAAAGGACGGTCACGCCGGAGCTTCTTTGCAACTGGCAAACAATGGTGGGAGAGTTTGTGACTACAGTCAGCCGATTGCGCTGATTCAAGCCACAGGCAAGCTCATACACCGTAGTGCTTCCCTCAAGAAAGACAGTGTCGCCATCCAGCACCAAATGTTCTGCGGCGCGCGCGATGGCATGCTTCTCGCTGCTATGGCTGCGGGATAAGGCTTCATAGGAAGGTTGGAACTTGGTGCTGGACATGCGGGAAACCGCTCCCCCATGAGAACGGACGAGTACGCCATCCTGCTCCAGGGCTGCCAGGTCCCGCCTTACCGTGGCGGCGGTAACTCCGAGAGCGGTACAAAGGTCGGAGGCGGCGATGGTGCGTTGCGCGGAAAGAATCTCTCGAATGCGAAATCTACGCTCTTCTGCGAGCATGATGGCTGCGTTCTCCTGACTGCCCAACCGGGTGCGGAACGGTGGCTCCGCGGCCCCAATTGTATTTGGGACGTAAACGATTTGTATCGCAGAAAGGGTGTCTCGGGGAATCATAATCGATCAGAAACCAACAATTTCATTGACAAGCGGGCAAACCATCGGTAGATTCGCGCAATTACAGCCTGGAACTCTTACATATCTCGCGCCCATGGCAATGAAGACTGAAATGCATCCCCGCCTGACGCGCGCTTTCGGTTTACTTCCCGCCACAGCCCTGAACATCTCCAACATGGTTGGGATCGGGCCTTTCATCACAATCCCGCTATTGATGGCTTCCATGGGCGGCCCGCAATCGATGCTGGGCTGGTTGACGGGTGCGCTCATCGTGATTTCCGACGGTCTGATATGGAGCGAACTTGGAGCGGCGTTGCCAGGTTCCGGCGGCAGCTACCATTTTCTTCGTGAGGCCTACGGCCATCAAAGCTGGGGTCGCCTGATGGCTTTTCTTTTCATTTGGCAATTCGTCGTGAGTGGGCCTTTGGAAATCGCATCCGGGATGATTGGATTCGGAAATTATTCTTCCTATCTCTGGCCGGGCTTGACCGCTCGAGGCCAGCAATACGTCGCCGTGGCCGTAGGCCTCGCCGCTTTGTTCCTCTTGTGCCGGCGGATGACATTCCTACGCAAGGTCACCCTGACTCTTTGGGTGGGAACGGTGCTTGCTATGGCAACCATCATCGTCACCGGTTTTTCCCACTTCAACGCGCATCGGGCGTTCGATTTTCCTCCGGGAGCGCTGGCCTTTGATCGTGGCTTCGTGCTCGGCCTGGGCAGCGCTACTCTGATTGCCGTGTATAACTACCTGGGATACTACGATGTGTGTTACATCGGGGACGAAGTGCAGAATCCGGCCTACGTAGTGCCGCGCTCGATTCTGTATTCGCTCGCAGTCTGCTGTGCGGGATACCTGGCGCTGCATCTCGCCTTGATCGGAGTGGTGCCGTGGCGGGAAGGAATTCATTCGAGCTTCATCGTTTCGGACTTCATGGAGCGACTGTACGGCCGGGGCGCCGCAATCGCGGTAACAATTTTAGTTCTCTGGTCAGCCTTTGGCGCGGTGTTTGCGCTTCTTTTAGGTTATTCGCGAATCCCTTACGCGGCTGCCATCGACGGCTATTTCTTCCGCCCGTTTGCGCAACTGCATCCCACAAAAAATTATCCTCAAGTCTCCCTTCTGGTTCTCGGCGGGGTATCGATTGCCGCCGCGTTCCTTAAGCTGGATCAGCTGGTCAGCGCCTTGATCACTACCAGAATCCTGGTGCAGTTTCTCGGACAGCTGTTTGCCATTCCGCTCTTGCGGCGAAAGTTTCCTGACAGCGCGCGCCCGTACAAGATGTGGTTTTATCCCGTCCCCATTGTCATAGCTTTCTTTGGATGGGCATATGTTTTTCTGACCTCGGGCTGGCTCTACATCAAGATTGGATTATTGACGCTACTAACCGGCATTTTGGTTTTCTTTATCTGGGCGAAATGGAAAGCTACCTGGCCGTTCAACCCGAGCCAGGATTCTGCGGGAGGGCCAAGTCTAAGGTCCGGCGCATAACAGAAGGAATTCAAGATGGGACATAATAAAGGCCGCGGTTTGTGGCTCCCCGGCGTATGGTTCGGCAAACTTCGCGTGGTTCGGGGCGCGAGTCTCTTCATAAGCTGCGTGTTGATCCTGGTGAAAGGGGGTCTTGGTATTTCTGAGCCGGCTAAGACTGCGCAAGTAGTTTCTAACATCGAAGGATTGTCTGTGTTGGTTCAGCCGAGCGACGGAACTTATGAAATCCAAACCGGAAAGGGCGGACACAGCGTCATCCATGCGAGAGTGGCGGCGGAGATCGATCATAAGTGGATCCGTTCTACGGATTATCCGAGACATGAAATATCTCAATCGAATGTTGACGATGCTTTCGGACATGGCAGGAAACTTACCATCACCTCCTTCGGACTTCCGAATGCCCCTGATCTCGCGTACACATTACTAATCTACGAGAGGAAAGGGTTTGGCGTTATCGAAACCGAGGTACAAAATCACACCGGCAATCCGATAACAATCCAAAGTGTCCGAAGCGTCGAGGCCGTCGGGAACAGAATCATCGATCTCGGCGGCAAGCCGAGCGCCGACCGAGTTCTCTCGGACAGTTTCAGCGAAGACTGGCCGCCACTGCAGATTTACGACTTGGGAAAAGCTGCTCAGGGAATGCACCGGGGCGTAGGCAGTCAACTCATTTACAACCGGGAGAGCAAGGAGAGTTTGTTTTTCGGGGCCCTTACTTCCAGCCGCTTCCTCACCATCATTCATTTGCAAGCGCAACCCTCGCCGGATGGCCCCGGCATCGCTTCCTATACGGTTGATTCGACTGGAACCACTGAGATACAAGCAACCGACCCAGAATCCGATCTGCGAGAAGGGCCGGCTGAAAACCTGATTGAACTCAGTGTCCCCCTTCCCGCAGGTGAATCAATAACTTCAGAACGTGTAATGTTTGCCGCCGGAAGGGACTATCACTCTCAGCTGGATAACTATGGGGCCGTAATTCGAGAACTGCATCACGGACGTGTGAGTTCAGACAACATGCTTGGATGGTGGAGTTGGACGGCTTTTTACACGAAAATTACCCAAGGCACGGCGCTGACGAACGCCCAATGGCTGGCCGAGCACCTCAAACCGCTGGGCTATGACTATTTTCATTTCGATCTGGGTTACGGATACTCTCGTGGCGAATATGCGACGCCCAACGCCTCTCAATTCCCTCATGGTATGTCGGATCTTACTCGCCGCATCTGCCGCTTGGGATTGAAGGTTGGAATTTGGACCGCTCCCTTTGAAGTGGGCGAGCGGGCCTGGATTTACGAGCATCACAAAGATTGGCTGGTACACAACGCCCATGGCGATCCGATTTCGATCGGCAAGGCCGAGGAGGTAGAGGGCGAGCGCTTGTTCGTGTTAGACGTCACTCATCCGGACGCTCAGGAATATCTTCGCCAGACCTATCGCACGCTGGTCCGGGAATGGGGAGCGCGCTACATTAAGCTCGACTTCATGGACAATACGGCAATCGAGGGTTATTACCATCGCCCGAACACAACCGCACTTGAAGCGCAGCGAATCGGGCTCGAGATTATCCGCAAGACGGTCGGCGAAGACGTGCTCCTCGATAAAGATGGAAGTCCGATGTTAAACCCGGTTGGCTTGGTGGATGAAGGCCGTATATCCCAGGATACAGGTCATGCGTTTCTCCGCAGCAAGGAAGCAGCGCCGGGCATCGCGGCGCGTTATTACATGCATCGCAACTTTTTCATCGATGATCCGGACGCCTTTACGGTTTCCCGGCAGCTTTTGGAAGAGCGAACCATTCAAGCGCCACTTACTTTGCATGAGGCGCAGGTCTCGATCGCGTTAGCGGCTATTTCCGGAGGAATGTTCGAAATTGGCGACGACCTGCCAACACTGGGGAGTGATCCGGAACGCATGGCCTTGGTCAAGAATCCTGATTTGCTTACCATGGCAAAACTTGGGAGGGCTGCCGTGCCGCTGGACCTTCTGACCTATGCAGACAAGGATGAGCAACCGAGCGTATTTCTGTTGCGCGAAGACCAGCGCCAGTCCATTTTGGCAGTCTTTAACTGGACGGAGCGGCCGAGTTCTCACACTTTTACCTTTGTCGATCTAGAGCTTCCCGCGGGGCATGGGTACAAGTTATTCGACTCGCTTGCCCAAGATCAGCCGCTGGCGATGGACCATGAAACACTCCGCTTGGACAGTCAGCCGGCGCACTCTGTCAAGCTGATCAAGATCATTAATACGTCGATTCCGATGGCAGCGCCTTCAATTGCCTTCCGTGTACCGTCTGCAGCGAAAAACGGGGAAGAGATTGAGTTCTCCAGCGTCGTATCTAAGGACGGCGTTCCCGCGCTCGCATATCATTGGGATTTCGGCGATGGAGTGTTAGCCGATGGCGCAACCCTCACTCATGCGTATACCGCTGCCGGAAACTACACGGTGCGGTTTACGGCGGAAGGCCTTGATGGCAAGTCCGCAGAGAAGATATTTTCGATCGCGGTCAGCGGATCGGTGAATCTTCCGTCTCCTCGGCGTTATCTCGAACCTCGCGAATAGGTGTACTCATAAGAAACGCTGCCGCCGATGCCGGAATTCGTTCCTTCGGAACGATGCCCGGCAATACCGACTACTTACAGTCGCAGTCAGGCACCACAACTCACCTTTTGTGACCTCATTCGTCAATTTCAGGACACCATTCAGGACAGTTGATCTCGGAGCTGAGAAATCAGGACAATGTGGACCCTCCGCACCACTGATCAACCAGATTCTTCCAATTCATTGTTGTCTGCTCCTTTTGCCCCTCAGCAATCTATCGGGATCCCCTCACCCTGAGAACTCACGCAGGCCTCCAATATCATTCTGGCTGGAGTGTCATATAAGCTCTCCGCTCAGGACACTCATACAATGAACGCAATCGCATCGCGGGGTAAGCCGCGGACAGCATGAAGCGAACCGATTTCCAGGGTGAACTCGGGCGGCTGCACGCCGCCAGCTTTGGCTGGGCGTTGTGGTGCTGCGATCACCAGCGAGACGAGGCCGAGGAAGTCTTGCAGACTGCTTACTTAAAAGTCGCGGAAGGCATGGCCAGCTTCGACGGAAAATCGAGCCTGCAAACGTGGTTTTTCGGCGTGATACGCCGTACGGCCTGGGAGCAACGCCGGCGGCGCTGGTTGCGCGACGGGATTTTGGGGCGGTGGTTTACGAGCCAGCCCGCGCCCGTGCCGGCGCCCGATCCGGAAGCGTCGGCGAGTATGTCGGAGAGGAGCCGCACGCTGCTCCAGGCCATGGCGGCTCTGCCCGCTCGACAGCGCGAGGTATTGCACCTGGTCTTCTATCAAGACCTGACGGTGGAAGAAGCTGCGCGGGTTCTGAAGATTTCATTGGGAACGGCCCGCACTCACTTTGCACGGGGCAAAGAGCAGCTTCGCCAGAGGCTTGGCCGACGCGAGGAAAAACATGACGAGAGATGATCAACAGGATGACCGGGACATTCGCGATGATGGCTCTCACGATGACGAACTGCGCGCCCGCTTTGCGGCTTTGCGGCAGGAGGAAGCAGCGCAAGCTCCGGTATTCCGGGGTCTGGCGGGGGTTCGGACAGAGCGAGGCCGAGGGCGATCCGCCGGCCAGATGATTGCCGTGACGGTGTGCCTGGTAGCGATGACGGCCGTAGCGCTCTGGCTGTACCTCACTCCGCGGAAGCCGGAACCGGGGAAGTTCGTTGCTTCTATTACGGAATGGAGCTCGCCGACCGACTTTCTGCTGGAGACGCCCGGACGCGAGATGTTGCGGACCGTGCCGGCAATCGGAGTATGGCATGACTACAGCAACGCTCCGATGCGGAGACAAAAACATGCGCAAGTTAAGAAGCCAGTTTTGCCTTAAAAGGAGGAACGCTCTTGAAATCTTATTTGGTGTTGTTGATGTTGCTAGTTTCGGGCGCGGCGTGCTGGGGACAGGATCCCCAGTCCGCCGACGACCCCATCGCCCAGAACCTGTTTGCGCCAGAACTGGTGATGAAGTACCACCAGGAGATCAACCTGGACGAAGGCCAGTCCAAGGCGATAAGAGAGGAGATCCAGAAGGCGCAGGCGAAATTTCTGGACATGCAGTGGGACGCGCAGGCTGAAACGGAAAAGCTGGTCCAGTTGCTGAAAGCCCGGCCGGTCGACGAGAACGCTGTCCTGGCCCAGGTGGACCAGGTGTTGAACCGCGAACGGGTTATCAAGAAGACCCAGATCTCGTTGCTCGTGCACATCAAGAATCTGCTCACGGACGCGCAGCAGAACAAGCTGATGCAACTGCGGCGCAAACCGTCGTAAGGACTCCACTGCTCGGAGACGGTTCGGCGATGGACAAACATGGGACACACGCCCGGCCTTCTGGGGCTAAAGCCCTCACAGAGAAGGAAGGCTTTATCGCAGCGCTGAAAGCGCCGCGCCATGCAAAAGCGAGGCCTTGCATCGCCGGTGGCTGGCTGCACTGGCCTGCTCTGCGCCCGCATCCCTTTTCTTGAGGTGTTCAATATGTGCGAAACCGAACGCACGAAAGAGCAAAAAGAAAATCCCGCGCACGGTTCTGCTTTTCGCTGGCGCTTGCCCCTGGCGTTCGCGAGCGCGGCGCTCGCTCTCGGTTGCGCTGCAGGTTGTGGCTCGGGACACTCCCCGGCCCCCGCAGTCACTCCCATACAATCATCGGCAGCGATTTGGTTTCACCCCAAGCCGGCGGGAGGGACTGAGGGCGGCTCAACCGACTTCCTCTTATTATTCCAGGCGAATGCGCCCTGGCCACGCGCGATGGCAAAGACCCAGGTGATCGGGCTTTACGCCGGGTGGATCGCCGACGCCAGCGACCAGGATCTGCAGTCGGTCGTAGAGTTTCTGAATGCTCACAATATGGGCATCGAAATCGAAGCGCCGGCGATGCAGGCGCTGGCCACATGCGGGTCGGGCGTTGAAGGCTACGTTCCCTATGGGCAGTCGGTCGAAACTTTCACACTCGCCTACTTGCAGCGGTTGCAGAGTCTCGGCGCCCAGGTACCCTACATCAAAGTCGACGAGCCGTATTTTTTCGGCAACAACGTGCTGAGCGATCCGAACTCGTGCCTCTTCTCGGTGGAACAAGTCGCCACCGAAGTCGGGCAGTATGTGCAAATAGTCAAGACGGTTTATCCCAATGCCCAGGTAGGAGACGTCGAGCCGATCATCGCGAGCGCTTATTTGCCTGACGTGGCCACGGCGATGGCACAGTGGCACGCCACTTATCAGACGGTCACCGGTGCGCCGTTCCCGTTCTTCATCGCGGACACCGATTTCAGTAATCCGGCCTGGCCCACCATCGTGAAGGGAATTGAAACGGCAACCAAGCAAAGCGGAATGCAGTTTGGCATTATCTATATCGGCGACATGCAGGATGTTTCCGACAGCGAATGGACCGGCACGGCTCTGTCGCGTTTCCAGACCTACCAGGGGCAGAACGGCGGCCAACCCGACTATGTCTTATTTCAATCGTGGGAGCCCGAGCCGCAATACTGTCTTCCGGAAACCGATCCCACCACCTTTACCGGCCTGCTTGACGCCTACATCGAGGCGACCAGCTGACCCCATGGCTCCGCGCCTTTGACGGGTTCCTCCTCTATCACCCACACCGTGAGTGCCATGCGAAATTTCCTTCCAACCGCGCATTGAGCTAGGAACTCTTCTTCAAAATTCAGCAAATCAGCATGCACACGACGGCAACCGTAGGATGACCTACTTGACCAGTTTCTGGATGACGGTAATCAGCTGATCGGCGTTGAAGGGCTTCACAATCCAGCCGGTTGCTCCCGCCTGGCGCCCCGCAGCTTTTTTCTCGGCCTGAGACTCGGTGGTGAGCATGAGGATGGGAGTAAAGGCGTACCCCGGCAGCTTGCGGACGGCCGTCATCATTTGGATGCCGTCCATATTGGGCATGTTCAGATCGGTGATAATCAGGTCAAACTTTCCGGCGCCGGCCTTGTCGAGGCCGTCTTTACCATCGACCGCCTCGACCACTTCGTAGCCCGCCTTGCCCAAGGTAAAACTGACCATCTGCCGAATGCTGGTTGAATCGTCCACACTTAAGATGCGTCTCATGGTTGATCCTTAATACCGCCGAGCTTATCGCCTGCTATGTGAGTTCCGCCGCTTGCCGAAACCCGCATTCGGTCTTGGAACATGCGAACTCAAAACAGTTCCACGCTGTTGCCTGCGACGGTTTGTTGGGCCACGGGCAAAGCCTTGCCGCGGAGCGCGGCCCGCAGCACCTCACGCTCCATCTCGGTAGTGTAAGACGCGGAAAACAATTGTTCCATTTCGTCCGGGTCGTAGCGTTGCTTCACGCCGGGATCATCCATCTCCAACTGGCGTCTGACTTCTTCAACTTCCGTAAGGACCACGTCGAAACGGTCAAAGCAGGCATCGAGCTGATCGCCAGTGCTGCCGACCTTGGCGATCTTGTCCTGCATCCTTCCGGTGGCGACTTTCATCTCCTGAGCCTGCTGGGCGGCAAACGCGGCGGCGGTTCGCAGGTTCTCAAGACTGGTCCTGGTCTGCACTTGAGCTTCCCGCAGCTTTTCACTGGCGGCTTCGGAAAACGCCTCCATCAGCTCATTCGCATGCTTCACCAGTACCATCAGCTCCTGCATGGCGTTCCCGGACTGATCGGTAATCTGGCCCCAGTCCGCCGAAACCCCCTTGATACTCTTGGCGATGGCAAGTATCACGTGGGCTTGCGTGCCCAGGTGGCTGGCTTCAATGATGGAGTTGAAGGTGAGCAACTGCAGCCGATGACGAACGGACTTTGACTTCTGCAGATGTTCGCCGACCAGTTGCATCAGGCTGGACAAGCCTCCGAGTGTGCCCTGGATTCTCTCGCTATAAGCCTGGCTCTCGCGTTCGAGACGTTCGATTTGAGCCAGCTGCGACGACGCGTTCCGCTCCTGCTCAAGAACCATGGGGCCGATCCCGACCATATCGGATGCGCTGACTTTCAGGATCCCGCCCATACACGTCCTGATCTGCGATGCCCAGTTGGCTACGGTTTCCTTGATAGTTCTCAATTGATACATCTGGATGGTAAGGCCGGCGTAAGCCCGAGGCAGCGCCTGATCGTCGCCGTCGCCGGAGTTCTCATCTCCGCACATTCCCGCTGCAATGAGCGCGAACCCCTCCTGCACATGCTCGATCTGCTGGCGCGTGATGTCGTGAGTCTGTATGGCGGTCACCGCTCCCGCAATCTGGCGGGCGATGTCCTCCACTCCTGACCGGAATTGCGCGGGCGCCCCCGAGAGTTGGGTCAGGCTGGACTCCACCGTTGCCAAAGCGTTCGCCAGGTCAACCTCAATGCGAGCCACGCTTTCCCGCAGGCATGGCAGTTCGTCCGAAAGCACGCGCCTGGTGTCTTCAATCGCAGCTCTGCGGACTTCGGTATGTCTGGCGAGCTCCTGAATATCGTCGGTCACCGACTTGGAGAAACCGGCCAGTTCGCGGGCGAGGTATTGGAAACCGGCGCCCACATCACCGAGATGCGCCACCTCGATGTTGGTGAGAACGCTCAGTGCCTTGGTTTCAATCGCAATCGCCGCCTGGCCCTGTGTTACCCGAGATAGTTCGCCCAACACATTCACTTCCTTCGTCACTGTCTCCAGGATTCCGGCAGTCGCCTGCAGCCTCTCTTCCATGAATTGCCGGGCGGCTGCGCCCAGGGCTTGCACCTTGGGCAGAACGGACCGCACGCTTTCATTTTCCACGCATTCGACAATCGCGGCCGCCAGCAGCATGATCGTGTCGGCATAGCCGGCAAGGCCTTCAAAAGTCCTGGCCACGGCCCCGATCTCGGTCTCGGTAGTGATGGCCAGAGCCTGAAGCTCTCCGGTTGCCTTCTTCAGAGGACCGGCAACGTCGATTTTGGTGGCAATACTCATCGCGACTTGTCCTGCGGCCAGTCTCATCGAGCGTAGTTGAGCATCGCCCCGGCCACTGCGTCCAAAGGCAGAACCTTATCGACCGCGCTCCGTTTAATGGCTTCATTCGGCATACCGAAGACCACGCAGGTCGCTTCGTCCTGAGCAATCGTTTTTGCCCCGGCTTGTTTCATTTCCAGCATGCCACGGGCCCCGTCATCGCCCATTCCGGTGAGAATTACGCCCACGGCATTTTGTCCGGCGTAGCGAGCGGCGGAACGAAACAACACGTCGACCGAGGGACGGTGACGGCATACCAGCGGTCCCTCTTTGATTTCGACGTAGTAGCGAGCGCCGCTCCGCTTAAGCAGCATGTGATGATTCCCCGGCGCGATCAGGGCGTGTCCCCGCAATACCGTATCGTTCGACTCCGCTTCCTTGACCGTGATGCGGCATAGGCCATTCAGGCGGTCGGCAAAGGCGCGGGTAAAGACCTCGGGCATGTGTTGCACGATCACAATGCCCGGCGCATCGGGCGGAAGCGCCTCCAGCAGAGTCTTAAGCGCCTCCGTTCCCCCGGTTGAGGCGCCGACGGCCACTACTTTCTCCGTGGTTTCGGCCATGGCGTGAGTAGCGGGAGAAAGAATCGCGTCCGCGGTTAGCTTGGGCTGGACCGCGCGCCTGGGCCGCAAAGTTTGCAAACGTGCCCCTGCCGCCGCCTTGACCACCTGGCAGAGGATAATGCGCGAATCCTCGAGAAATTGTTTGCTGCCCACGCGAGGCTTGGCGATGATGTCGACCGCCCCATACTCCAGCGCCTTCAGAGTGCTCTGCGCGCCCTCCTCGGCCAGACTGGAACAGATCACGACCGGGATCGGATGTTGGCTCATGATCTTCTGCAGGAAGGTCAGGCCGTCCATGCGCGGCATTTCGATGTCCAGGGTGATTACATCCGGCACCTGTTCGCTGATCCTGTCTGCCGCCACGAAGGGGTCGGCAGCGGTGGCGATGACCTCGATTTCCGGGTCACTGGAGAGCACTTCGCTGAGTGTCTGGCGAACCACCGCGGAGTCATCGACGATCAGGACGCGAATTCTCGGTTTGCTCATAAGCTCGATCCCGCTGCTCCATGTCCCGCTACCCCGTCTCATCCGAGCCGGCGGAGCAGCACTTCCCCGGTCCTGGTGAAGAAACGAATGTTTAAGCCTAAAGTACCTCCCAGGCTGGAGGCGAACACCGTAAAACCCTCCTCCTGTAGGACTTCAATCGCGGCCTCACAATTCAGCTTTCCGACCGTAGGTTTCGAGTCCTTATCGCTGACCAGGAGTACATCGGCGCCGCCAAACAATTTGACTTGCACCTCGCTGCGCACTACGCCGCATTGATCAAACCGCCGGGCGGCATCCCGAATGGCGAAATCCACGTAACGGCGGCCAGCCTCGACACTCAAAGCCGCCGCCAGGTTCGCCGGGCACCGGGGCAACTGGGAATGTGTCAGGGCGCCGATGCGAAGCCTCGCATTCCAGAAGGTGACGCCGACGCAGGAACCGAGAATTGTCCGGATGATCGCCGGTTCGCGAGCGAAGTACGACTCTCCTGGGTGTAAATAAACCTCCGGCAGTTCGTTCTCAAGTTCCAGCATTTTCTCTCCTGTAGGCGGCAGGCGCGACCGCTACCAAGGGGAGATCCATATCGTGCAGGCTCTCGGAATGGCCGACGAAAGCGTATCCGCCGGCTACAAGTTGATTGGTCAATTTTTGCAAGATCCGCTGCTGCGTGGGCCGATCGAAGTAAATGATCACGTTGCGGCAGAAGAACACGTCCACTTTTTGGGCCAAGCCAAAGTCGGCATCCATGAAGTTGAGACGGCGGAACTCCACCAACTGCCGCAGTTCCGGAACCACCCGCAACCGATCGGAATCGGGAGTGCGGCTGCGCATGAAGTACTTGCGCCGCAATTCCGGCGCTACGGGACGCGCGACGGCGGCGGCGAAGACTGCCTGGCGGGCTTTGGCCAGCACGGTGTTGGAAATGTCAGTAGCCAGCACCTTGAACCGAAACCCAGGGTGGGCGAGTCCATATTCATTCAGCACGATCGTGAGGGTGTAGGGCTCCTCGCCGGTGGAACAGCCCGCGCTCCAGATCAATAGCGGCCTCCCGCTCTCGTTGCGCGCCATCAGGTCGGGGATCGCCTTTTGCACCAGAAACTCGAAGTGGTCGGGCTCGCGGAAGAAATCGGTTTTGTTGGTGGAGACCACGTCGATTAAATGGACGATCTCTTCCTTCTGGCCGTGAGCCCCGAACAGATACTCACAGTACTCGGTGAAGGAGTTCAGATTCAGGCCGCGCAAGCGCCGCTTGATGCGCAGCTCCAGCATGGTCTTCTTGTCCGCACTCAGGTTGATCCCCGACTGGGCGTAGATCAGCTTACGCAGCCGGCCAAAGTCGGAGCTGGAGATGATCTCATCGCGCGCGCTCATGGCATGCACCGAGCGCTCGACGCGCTCCCACTCCTCTCCGTCAAGCGGTCGCTTCCACCGCCGCTGGGCTCGCCTCCGGCATGCGGACGGCGGATAATTGTTCGGCCGAGAAAACCCGGTCGATGTCCAGTATCATGACGAACTGGCTGTCGCGCTTGCCCATGCCCTTAATGAAATCGGTGCGAATGTGGGTTCCGATTCTCGGGGCGGGCTGGATCTGATCCGGTTCCATGTCGATTACTTCCTCCACCGAATCGGCGAGCGCGCCAATTACCGTGGACTCGTTATCCAGCAAGACCTCGACCACTACGATGCAGGTGTTTCTGGTCTTCTCGGTTTTCGACATTTCGAGACAGAGCCGCAAGTCGACGACGGGCACAACGCTGCCCCGCAGGTTGATCACCCCGCTCATGAAGTCGGGCGTCCGGGGGATTTCGGTAATGTTCGTGAAATCGAGCACCTCTCGAACCTTGGCCACGTCGGTGGCGAACACCTCGTTGCCGAGCTTGAAAGTAAGATACTGCCGCGTCTCCGTGATTTCGCTAACGCTCATAATCAGCTCCTTTTCGCATTCTGAAGGCAAGCGCGGGCCGCTGGCGGCCCGCGCCGGACCCGGTTAGAAGCGCTCGAATTCCTTGTCGAGGTCATCGCTCTTATCTTTGAGCTTGAGGCTGACCCCGCCTCCTGCAGCCGCCGCCTTCTTAGCCAGCGGGGCCGGATGGCCGTTCGCCTTTGCCGGCTTGCCCGCGGGCGCATCAAAGTGCCGTGGCGGTTTTGCCGCTGGGGCTCGGGGCGGAGCCGTGTGACCGCTGTCTCCGGTGTGGAAGAAGGCCAGCGCGCCCACCAGTTGCTCGGACTGGCTGGTCAGTTCCTCGGTGGTGGCAGCCATCTCCTCGGACGCGGAAGCGTTCTGCTGGATGACCTTCTCCAGTTGCACCAGCGCCTGATTGATTTGTTCGGCGCCGGTATCCTGTTCCTTGCTGGCGGCCGCGATCTCCTGCACCAGTTCCGCCGTTCTCTGGATATCGGGCACCAGTTTGGTGAGCATTTCGCCCGCTCTTTCCGATACCTTGACCGTGGTGCCGGAAAGTTGGTTGATTTCGCCGGCAGCCTTCTGACTGCGCTCGGCCAGCTTGCGCACTTCCGCCGCTACCACGGCAAAACCTTTGCCATGTTCGCCGGCACGCGCCGCTTCGATGGCCGCATTCAGAGCCAGCAGGTTGGTCTGGCGCGCGATCTCCTCGATGATCGAAACCCGGCTGGCGATCTCCTTCATGGCCGCCACCGCTTCCACCACCGACTTGCCGCTTTCCTGCGCGTCGGTAGCCGACTTGTTTGCGATCTTGTCGGTTTGTTGCGCGCTGTCGGCATTTTGCTTGATGTTGGAAACCATCTCCTCCATCGAAGACGACGCTTCCTCGGCCGAAGCCGCCTGCGCGCTCGCGCCCTTCGACACTTCCACCGATGTCGTGCTGATAGCCGCGCTGGCCGACGCTACCTCCCCGGCGATGGTGCGAATGTCCATCACCACCCGCGTGATGCCGGCCACCATCCCAGCCAGCGCCTGCATCAGCTTGTCCTGCGGCGACCGTTCCCGCAAAACGACCGTCAGGTTCCCATTCGCCATCTCCCCGGCCGCCGCGGCGACCTCGTTCATGGCCAGGATCAGGGCGTTGAGGTTGTCCTTGATCAGGTTGAAGTCGCCATGATACGTATCCGTGATTTGCGGCGGCATGTCGCCTTTGCTGATGCGATCGATGTACCCGGCGGTGAACTTGAGCGGAGCAATCACGGCGTCGAGGATCGAGTTCACGCCGCGCACGATCTCGGCATAGGCGCCGCGGAACTGGTCGTGTTTCCCCCGTTCGGACAACTGCCCGGCGTTCGAGGCATCGGTTAAGCGAGCCAACTCTTTCTGCAGGCTTTGCAGAACGACCGCGATATTATTGACTGCCTGCTTCATCTTTTCGTGGTCGCCCTTGTAGGTCTGGGCGATCAGTTCGTCGATCTTGCCATTGGAGATTTGAGCGAGGATGCGATTGCCTTCTCCAATCGGCAGCAGGATCGCGTCCAGCATGGTGTTGACGCCACGCACGATCTCCGAGTACGCCCCCTGAAATTGTTCCGGCTTGCCGCGATCGGAGAGCTGGCCTTCTTTCGAAGCCTCGGTCAGGCGCGCCATTTCTTTCTGCAGGTTCTGCACCACAATCGCGATATTGTTAACCGCCTGCTTCATTTTTTCGTGGTCGCCCTTGTAGGTCTGGGCGATCAACTCGTCGATCTTGCCGGTGGAGATTTGAGCGAGGATGCGATTGCCTTCTCCAATCGGCAGCAGGATCGCGTCCAGCATGGTGTTGACGCCGCGCACGATCTCCGAGTACGCCCCCTGAAATTGTTCCGGCTTGCCGCGATCTGAGAGCTGGCCTTCTTTCGAAGCCTCGGTCAGGCGCGCCATTTCCTTCTGCAGGCTCTGCACTACGACCGCCACATTATTGACCGCTTGTTTCATCTTTTCGTGGTCGCCCTTGTAGGTCTGGGCAATCAGCTCGTCGATCTTGCCGTTGGAGATTTGCGCCAGGATGCGATTGCCTTCGCCAATCGGCAGCAGAATCGCGTCCAGCATTTCGTTGATGCCTTGCACGATTTCGCGATGGACCCCATCGAACTGCTCGACCCGGCCGCGCTCAGTGAGACGGCCATCCCGGGACGCGTCCAGCAACCGCATGATTTCCTGCGAAACCAGCAGCACCTTGCCGTCCCCCGATTTTTGCGCGCCGCCCGACCGGCCGCCGGCACTATGCCCGTTCCCACCGTTTCCCGCAGCGTTGCCCTGCACCTTTCGGCTTTCGCGTACAACTTTAGTTGGCATGACTTCTGACTCCTTGATTAGATTGAATTTCTCTTTCACCCTTGCCGTGCGACCTTATCCAGCCGCTGTGATTTCCCCCCCGACGGACCGGGTGGTTACAAACCCGGACGAACTTGTGCTTATCGCGTGTGTTCCTACACCGCCGCTCCTTTGGCGCGCGGCCGCGCCGCTGTGCTTCGAAGCGCCTCCCGTACCAGGCGGTGCGGATCAAGAATCAACGCCACGCTTCCGTTCCCGAGAATAGTGGCCCCGGAGATCAATTCAACGTGCCGGTAGAATCGGCCTAGATTCTTAATCACCGTCTGGTGATCTCCGAGCACCTGGTCGACGACAAAGCCGTAGTGCCCGTCTTCGGTCTCGGCCACCAAGATTTGCTCGCGCTCCGGCTGTTTGGTCTTGATGTCGAAGTATTCCCGGAGGCGGATATAGGGGATGATTTCTCCGCGCACATAGGCCACATGCTTGCCGTTGGCCTTCTCAATGTCTTGCCGCGTCAACTCGATGCATTCCAGAGTGGTGGCGAGCGGCAGCACAAAATAGGCCTCCCCGACCCGGACCAGCAGCCCGTCAATGATGGCCAGGGTGAGTGGGAGGCGCAGGGTAACCGTGGTTCCGCCGCCGGCCTTGCTGGTGATGTCGATCGTTCCGCGTAAACCCTCCACCTTGCGCCGGACCACGTCCATGCCCACTCCCCGGCCGGATACATCTGTGATCTGCTTCGCCGTGGAAAACCCGGGTGCCAATATAAAGTTGAAGATTTCGTTCTCGCTAAGCTGCGCGTCCGCGGCCGCCAGACCTTTTTCAATGGCGCGCGCGCGAACCGCTTCGGCGTTGATGCCGCCGCCATCGTCCGCCACGCGGATCAGAACGCTGGCCCCGGAGTGCTGCGCGGAAAGATGGATGGTTGCGCTGGGACGTTTGCCGGCGGCAAGGCGGCGGTCGGCCGGCTCGATGCCGTGATCCATGCTGTTGCGGATGAGATGCATCAGCGGATCGTTCAGCTCGTCGATCACGCTCTTATCGAGTTCGGTATCGGCGCCCTCCATGGTGAGTTCGACCTCTTTGTGCAAATCCCGCGCCAGGTCGTGCACCAGCCTGCGGAACCGTTCGAAAGTGGCTCGAATGGGCAGCATGCGGATGCTGATGGAACTCTCCCGCAAGGCCGTGGTCAGCCGCTCGATTTCTTCCGATACCGTCGCCACTTCCGCATCCTCGTGGCGGGCGGCGATCTCGCCCAGCCGGGCTTGCATGGTTACCAGCTCGCCCACGAGATCGACGAACTGGTCCAGCTTGGCGGCGGGAACGCGAATGCTGGATGCATTGTCGGGCGTATCCGAGGCGCGGCGTCCCCAGGGTGGGGGCTTCTTTTCCGCAGGCTTTGCCGCTACAGCGTCCGGGATCGAGGCCTGGCCCGCAGCCGGCGCCACCGTTATTTCCGGCTTTGCTCCAGCCGTTATTTCCAGCGCCGGCTCGGCCCCCCGCTCGATCACTGACTCCGTCACTCGCTCGATCACTGGCTCGATTGTCAGCTCACAGCTGTCGGCCACGAAAATGAAGACGTCGGAGATCGCTTCCCGCGCGGCTGAAGTGGTGAGTACCATTTCCCATCGCAGGTAGCAGCGCTCCGGATCCAACTCGCCGATCGGCGGAATCGCCGCCATACTCGCTTTGGTCCGCAGGCTTCCCATCTGCTTCAGCTCGCGCAGCAGCAGCAGCGGATTGGTGCCGGTGCGCAACAGATCGCTCCCCGGGGAAAAGCGGATTTGCCAGTCCCGGGCTGCGCCCACGGCGGCCGCGGGAGATTCTGCAAGCGGGGATGACGATGGAAATGATGATGGGGATGACGATGCCGCCTCGGCGGCATGGCGGGTATCGGACTTCCCGGTCAACCGCCGCAATTTCGCCAGGATCTCGGCGGATACGCCGCTGTCCGCCGCGCCCCGCCCGCTGGCCGCCTCCAACATGGCTTTGATCTGATCGAGCGCCGCCAGCGAGAGGTTAATCAGCTCAGCGGTAACCTTGAGCCGTCCGTTGCGAACTTCGTCGAAAGCGTTTTCGAGGTTGTGACTGAACCCGGCCAATTCGTCAAAGCCAAACATCGATCCGGAACCCTTTATGGTATGCAGCGCGCGGAAAGCGCGCCCCATAAGTTCGGTGTCGTTTGGATTCTCGTTAAGTGCCAGGAGCGCAGACTCCAGCTCGACCAGGATCTCACGCGCTTCTTCCAGGAAGGCTAGTTTGAACTTGTCGATCGTCTGCTCTTTTGCCATGAACCACTCGGTGACTTACTTTCGAGCACTTCCTATGGGAAAGCTCTCAAAACCCGCATCGTTCACGGCCGCCAGGATCTCCTCTGGAACCGGCCCCGCCAGCTTGAGACTCCTGCCCGATCCTCTGGCTTCGCGGTCAGCCGCCCAAAGCAACTGCAACGCGGTAACGTCCAATCCAGTCGCGCATTCCAGGTCCACACACATGTCTTTTCCGGAGGCCAGTGCCTGGAGCAGAAGCTTCTTCAGATCTGCCGCGGTAGTAATGTCGATCTCGCCCTTCAGCCGGATAAGACACAGAGCTTCGCCTTGGTCCAGGGTTAAGGACATAATCGTTGTCTTATTCTTAAATCGGCGCTTCGGGAGGGAACTTTAATGCTTGGACAGTCCCGCCAACGCCGTTTCCTCCTGCTTGACAGCGCCGGGAACTGCAGTTGCGGTGGTTAAGGGTGTGCCGCACTTTGCGCAGAAGTTCTCGCCACCGGGGAGGGCTGCACCGGCCTGGGGTTTGGGACATCGCGATTCGAGCTTCGTGCCACACTGAGAGCGGAAGGCGGCGCCGTTAGCCGAAACCTGCAACGGGGGAAAGCGGAAGACTTATGCGAAGCAGCAGAAGTGTGGGAAGCCAGATGGCGCGAGAAGGGCGGACGTAACTCCGCCTTCTCGCGCCCAACCAACTCAGAGTGTCTTTTACGCGGTCACGAGTTGGTGCTGCTGGAGAGTCGAGGCGACAACGTCAGAGGTGTGAACCTGGGGCGTTCCCTCGATAAATCTTGCCAGCGTCTTCAACACTTGCGGATAAGTATTGGTGTTGTAGTTGTCGGCATCTTTCTTGTTTTCCCAGATGCTGATTGCGGTCACATCGATTCCGCCCTGGCCGCAGAAAGTGATCTCGTCCTTAAAACCATTCTGTTTACGCAGCAAAGGCAGGACGTCTTTTTCAAAAGCTCGCGTGTAATCGGACAGCATATTCGGCTTCAGATGGAAAGTGACATTGCGTGCAAACATATCAACCTCCTTAAAGGTTGTAGGGTTGTAGTTCGCTAAGAGGAGAGAACTTCAGATGGGCTGACTTAAGTTTCAGGAAATCTGAAAGAGGAGAAGAATGCTCACTCAGTTCAGATGGTGCATTTCAGTGGCCCTCTGCCTCGACGCGCAACCCATTGGTTCCACAACAGATCCGGTGCTGCCGAGTGTGGCCCGTCGTGTACCTTTGGCGGAAAGCGAGCCGAAACGCCAACTCCAAGCCGCTCCCGCACATCCCCCTGCCGTTCAAGGAAGTGATAGCGGACGTGCTCAAGGTGAAACCGCCGGAGAAAAAGACGACGGGAAAGAGTAGAATCGCTCGGCCCAAATGAATGTCTCAGTTGGAGGGGAGATATGCGATTTCTGTGGCTCGCGGTTTCGCTCGGAGGCGCTGTTGCCGGGTTGGGCTCTGCAATCCACTATTGGGAGATTGTGAGCAACGGCAGTTTGTACGGACCAATGGTGTATGTATGCCTTACGGCAATCGGTGTATGTCTTATGTTTAGCATCAGCGCATTTTCATCATTGCCAGACACTACAGCGCGGACAGGAGCCTATTCTGGAGATTTCGCCGGTCTAATGGCTTCGTTGGCGTGGTGCTCCGCCCTTATGCTGATTTTAATGGGCCAAGCTCCCGCTAAGGGAGGGAATGTCGCCTTTCTCGGAGGCATCATCGCTGCCCTAGCAAGCCTTGTCTTTCTCGTGCGCTGGTCTCGCAATCGCCGACATCGCATGAAACCATAACGGGGTCAGTGGGCCGTCTTTTTGGGTTTGTCGAAGGCATAATTCCGCGTTTTTCCCTTGACAGGAGCGCCCTGAGGTTGCAAACTCCATGGACCCGGTGAAGCCTTGCCGCGGGCCGACGAGGGTTGTGAGAACCCTTTTCCAGGATTCCGGCCTTTCCCCCTATCCCAGCGGACGCCGATACCGAAGCAGGACAATCCCGCGCAGGTTCGGGTGATCGTGTTGTATGCGATGAGAATGTGGGGAAGTTTTGTCTGCCCCGGGCTTTGGCAGCCGCAGCGATTTTGTCTTCATTTAGCGCGATGACTTTAGCCGCCAGATCCGAAAGACGGAGTCGGTATAAAAACCGGACGCCGCGAGGAATTTAAAAAGGGGAATTATGACATTAGGCCTCATGAGTTTGGTTACGCCATTAGGGCGCTGCGCCCGATTCGGACTGTCTCTGTTGGCATTGTCTCTGTTGGGCATCGGCTCACTACCCGCGCAGCAGGTGGGCACCAACGTCAACATGGTGACGGGGACCCAGTGGCCTGGCGGCGACCCCTTCTTACAACGCCAGAACGAGCCCTCGATGGCGATCTCGTCGCGCAACCCGCTGCACATGGTTGCCGGCGATAACGATTATCGCTCCGTGGATCTTCCAGCCGTTTCTGGCGAGGTTGAACCCACGGGCGATGCCTGGTTGGGCTTCTTCACGTCCTTCGATGGGGGCCAGACCTGGACCAGCGTTCTAGTCCCTGGATACCCACAGGATACGTCCATCCAAGGGTTGTTTTCTCCAATTCATGGATTGGGCGCGGGGGCCGACCCCACCGTTCGAGCCGGCACCAACGGCATGTTCTATTACGGTGGCCTCGCCTTCAATCGCCAGCAGGGCGGAGCGAGCAAAGTATTCGTAGCCACCTACACGGATGACAACAACCTTGAGGGTGGCAATTCCATTCGCTATCTCTGGACTACGCCGGTCGATACCGGCAACTCCAATCTCTTCGAAGACAAGCCATCGATCGCGGTGGATATTCCACGTCCGTGGTCCGGGTTTTGCATTATTCCAGCTTTGCCGCTGAAAAACATCCAGATCTTTCCGGCGGGAACCGTTTACGCAGCCTGGACTCAGTTTACGGGTGAGGAATCGAACGGCGTTGCAGCCATTATGTTTTCGCGTTCCATCGACTGCGGTCTTACCTGGACCCCTCCCCAGCAAATCAGCGGTACCGCTAAGACGAATCAGGGAGCGGCGCTGGCCATCGATCCGAATACCGGTGCGCTTTACATAACCTGGCGGGTGTTTGCGTCCACGAATCCGACTCAGTCGGATGCCATCATGTACGTTGCCTCTTTCAATGGAGGTAGCACTTTTACCAAGCCCGCGCTGCTAGCTAACATTGACGCGTTCGATCAAGGCGATACCTACGTTTCTTTTCGCACCAACGATTATCCGGCAATTTCGGTCGACGCGGCCAGCCACGTTTACGTCGCGTGGAGCCAGCGTGAAGCAGGAAATATCAGCGCAAATGGAGGCGACGCCCGGATTGTAGTGTCGACTGGCATCCCTACATCGAATTCTAACGTACCCCTGCAGTGGAGCACGCCGCTGGTGGTTGATAATTGGGCTGGCCGCGGTCATCAGTTCATGCCCGGTATGGCGTTTTCGGCGGGAAAGCTGACCGTTGCATGGTACGACCTGCGCAATGATGACCTGCTCGCAATCTACACCGCTCTCGGAGTCGCCGGCGAATTTTCAGATACTCTCGAAAACGACGGTGGTGCGCCGAATTTCCCCGTATTCGGCACCTACATTCAAGATCCCGAACCACCCTACCCGTCGGATGCGCGCAGGCAGACACTTGATGTCCGCGCGGCGCAGGCAACACCCGGCAATCCTCCAGCGTTCTTTCCTTCCGTACAAGTCTCCGATTACTCTTTCGGGTCGCTGCCGGGAAGTTCGGAGATTCAACAGCTGCTGGTCGATCCGCCGAATCTGCCGATGTTCCAGAGCGGCACGCTGCCATTTTTTGGAGATTATATCGATGTCGCCGGACCGACGTTTATTCCCAATGAGAACGGCACTTGGCGCTTCAATAATCTGGCGACCGATCCCGATTTCACCCACGTCGTGTGGGCGGACAATCGCGACGTAGTTCCTCCCGCCGACGGGAATTGGGCAAACTACACGCCCCCCACATATCCCGGTACGGCCAGCATCTTCGACCCCACTCAGACTCGCCCGCCTTGTACCTCATCAACCCCCGACACCGGCGATCGAAACCAGAACATCTACACAGCGCAGCTTGCGCCGGGTCTCTTCCTCAGCTCGCCAGGGAACTCAAAGCAGTTGGGAACAGGCTCGAACGGCCAGTTGATCCAGCGCCAGTTCGCCATTGTTGTTGCGAACACGACCGGCCAGACGCAATATTATGAGCTGACCGTCGCAGCCCAACCAACCGGCGGCGCCGCATCTTTTCTTCAATTTGCTGTTGCGGGCCAGCCATTTCCGTTGACTCAAATTCAGGTTGAGGTTCCGGCTCTATCGAGCACGTCCCGAGCGATCTTTGTCACCTCTACGATTGCGAATGCGACGGTGACGGTTAACGCCGCGCAACTGACCGGCCTGGGCGGCACTGTCGTGCCCGGGGGAGAAACTGCGTCAGTGACCATCAATGGCGACCCCAATAACCCTGCCAGTCAGGATCCGAACATCGCCAGCACCGAGAACTATACCCCTACGATCGCAACTCCGAACATCGCCAACCCGAACATCGCCAATCCGAACATTGCCAACCCAAATATCGCCAATCCCAATATTGCGAATCCGAATATCGCCAATCCGAACATCGCCAATCCGAATATTGCCAACCCAAATATCGCCAACCCAAATATCGCCAACCCAAATATCGCCAATCCAAATATCGCCAACACTGATCTCTCGGATGGCACCATCACCGACGGTACCTGGGCCATTACGAACACCGGTAATACATCCAGTGCATACGCCGTGAATTTGATTGGGCAAAGTCCGCCCCAGGGCATAGCCCTTCAGTTGATCGTTTACGGTACTTACGCGACCCCTCTCGTAACGCCCGCCTCAGGATGCACGCTGACCACGGAATCGCACTTCGTTCCGGTGACGAATATCATCAGCCCCTCGTTCACTACGCTGTCTCAGCTTTTCCAACCCGCTGCCAATAACCCTGCTTTACCCGGTCTGGCGCTCAAGCCGGGCGAGACGAAATACATCACTGTGCGCGTCTATGACCCGACGACCAATAACCCGGCCCAGGCTTTGCTCGATTACAACCCGATCACAGCCGTCACACCGGCCGTCGTATCGCAAGGCGCAAATACCGGAACCACGACTCCTCCGGCCACGCTCACCGTTGCCACCAAGGTATTGCCGCAAGCCACGCTCACCGGTGTGTATCCGACGCAGACGCTTCAAGCCACGGGCGGGTCCGGTGCTTACACATGGTCGATTGCCAGCGGCACCCTTCCCACGGGCATCACGCCGACCGCGGGCGGAGTAATTTCCGGAACGCCAACCGGAACCGCCGGAGCTTCCTCATTCACCGTTCAGGTGAAGGATGCGGTCGGCGATGTCGCGCAGCAGCCGCTGACCATCGTGGTGAATCCAGCGCCTGCGATTGCTACAACAAGCTTGAGTCCTGGCGATCAGGGATCGGCATATTCTCAACCACTATTGGCAGCCGGGGGCACGTTGCCGCTTAGCCCCTTTAGCATTTCCACGGGATCGCTTCCCTCCGGCTTGGCGCTGAATGGATCGATCATCAGCGGCACGCTCGCACCGACCGCGACAACTTCTAGCTTTACAGTAAAGATCACCGACGCCAATGGAGTATCGGCCACGCAGCCGCTTTCGATCACGGTGAATCCTCCGCCTATGATCACCACTACTTCCTTGCCGATTGGCGAGCAGGGGCGCCCCTATTCCACGGCCATCGCCGCTACTGGAGGAACTGGAGCGCTTTCCTTCCCCACGCAGAATGTTGACGGCCTGATCCTCAATTCGTCGGGCAGTTTCATCGGGGTTCCGAGTACGCCTGGCTCGTTCCCCTTCACCGCGATTGTGATGGACGGTCTCGGTGTCACTGCCTCCCAGGCGCTCATCCTGCCGGTAAATGCGCCGCTTGCCTTGAACGCGGCTTCTTTGCCCGCGGGCAATCAGAATGTGGCTTATCCGCAACAGCAATTGGTGGCCAGTAGCGGTGTGCCGCCATACAGCAACTGGACGTGGGCTCCGGCGCCGAGCTCATCGTTGCCTCCCGGCTTATCCCTCAACATATCGTCGGGAACCATCACCGGAGTGCCGACCGCCGCAGGAGCTTTCTCATTCATCGTAAGCGTCAGCGACTCACTCGGCGCAACCGCGACGCAAACCTACTCCATTGCGGTGCTTGCCGCCGGTCCGGTGATCGGCACATCGTCCCTGCCCAATGGCCAGTACAACTCGCCCTACACGCCCTTGACCCTATCGGCAACCTCCGGAACCCAGCCTTATACATGGTCTCTTGGATCTGGTGGTGCTTTGCCCGCGGGCATGGCTCTAAGTTCATCGGGCAGCATCTCAGGAACACCTGCCCAGGCGGGCATGTGGTCCATACCGATCACGGTGACGGATGCAAATTCGCTGACCGCAAACGGAGCTCTATCTCTCACCGTCGGTTTGGCGACCGGCTATGCCGGTAACGCCAATTGCTACATGCCCTATCCCACCACGCCTATGTATTATTTAGGTAATGGCATCGCCGGCCCCTGGAGTGTAACCGCCCCCGGAGCTTTGAGCGGGCAGTTGACATTCCTCCCCGCAGTCACGGCCACGGTCGCTGGCTTGGTCAGTACCAACGGCACGACTGTTACCTGGGTCAGCAACCAGGGAGGCCAAAACGACCAGTTCTACTTGTCACCCACACCTTCTTCTATCGTAATTAACAACGTCACCTACGGCGTGGCCTCCGTCAATTCGGCGACCACCCTGACCCTCACGCAATCGGCGGGCGTGCAAGGCTATGTTCCTTACTCCTACACGATCCCGGCTGGCGGCAACTTGTTGACCGGCTGCTTGTGGGGAGCTATTTCAAGCGCTTCCTACCAGTTGCAGCTTACATCGGGAACGTCAACGTTCACCCTGCCGTTACAGGTCGTAGCGCAGGACACACAGGATAACGGCACTGTCAACGTCGATTCCGCTGGCGTAGGCAACCTGCCGCCGAGCGGCTTCCAGCAGGGTGTGGTTACACCCGGGCAGAGCTTCGCATTCCTTCCCGGAAATTATGCCGCGGATTCCGGTTTCAGCGGGAATGCGCTGTTCGGATTTACCGGTGCCGCTCCGCAGCTCTGCGGCACTTTCCAGAATGTGCCAAATTCGCTTACCGCCGCATCACAGCCGGGTCGCTTCGATATCGCAATCGACGGCACAACCCAAGGCTGTACGCCGATTCCCGCATTTCCAACCAGCCCGGCTCCGATCGTGTTCGAGTCGGTGGATTCACTGCCCGGCCCAACCTTCTTTGGCGGGGCCACCACTCTCTCAGGCCTGGTGCTCTCCTCGGGCAATTCGAACGCGTTCGCGGCTGCCGGCAACGTGCTTGAGATCGAAGCTGGCGGCACCAACCCGAATCCAGTGACCGTGGCATTTAACTACACGATCAACAACACCGGTTGTCCAGGTTGTATCGATCAGCTTCAGGTTGGTTTGAACACGGACCCGAGCCCACAAACCTACGCCTATAACGGTGGATCTTTTAATTCCGGGAGCGCTAGCGTCAACATCAACGTGCCCAACACCCCGGGCCGGTACTATATCGCGATCGATTTCGCCGAAGATTACGGCTTCCTGTATTCCTCGGCATATTGGGCGAACGGGCAGCCGACCGCCACGCGATACATCGGCGTGGTCGACGTCTGGTAGTGAGGGCGGGGGGAAGAGTTTTGCTAACGAAGAGCCTAGCGAAAGAGGACTCTAGCGAACGGGGCTTCCGTTTGCTTCTAGCGAGCGGAGGCGTTTTCTTGCGTCGGCCGCCAGAGCATCGTTCGCGCTCTTCTCGCGAGCCTTCAGGTAATTTTGGTAGGCTTCCGCGGCGCCGGGACTGCCTAATCCTTCGCGCGCCCGCCCCAGGTAGTAATACACGGGCGCAAAATAATGCCAGCTGGGTTCGTCATCCAGGAATACAGCCGTGGCTTCTCCGCGCCGCTTGACGCAGGCGTCGAATTCCGTATCAGCGTCGGTGAATGCGCCCGCCTCCAGATAGGCGCGTCCCAGGCCGAAGCGGCCCAGCCAGGTATCGGCGATTTTCTGCGCGTCCTGAAAGGTTCGCACAGCGCTGCGGTAGTCCTTTTTCTTCATCTGCACTTCGGCTTCAATCAACTTGCCGTAAGCTCCGGGATCTGGTTCCAGACGCTGGCTCAACTTCTGGCTGAGTTCCATAGCTTTGTCGCCTTTGCCCGCTTCCAGAAAAATCATCGCCGCGGGGTAGAGCAGGCTTTCGTCGGCGCTTCCGGTCGAAGCTTGCTCGGCGGCAGCGATGGCCTTCGCGGTCTGTCCTTTCATCAGCAGAGCTTGAGCTTGCATCACGTACTTAGCGGCAGCTCGCGAAGGATCTTTTGCTGCGAGATCGGCATGGACGGCCGGTTCCAGAATCGAAAGCGCATCTGCGGGACGCCCCTGATACAAAGCCATATCCGCCAGCCCCACCGCCGCGGCGGATGCGCCCCAGGCGCTGATCGGCGCCACTTTTTTATAAGTCTCAGCCGCGGCTGCGTCATCGCCCCGTGCAAGCTGCGAAACTCCCAGGCAGATATATCCCTTCTCGAAATTCGGATTCAGCTTCAGCAACCGCTCCGACTCGCGAATCGCCACGTCAAAATCTCCGGCATACATGGCGAACAAGCCGTAGTTATTCAGATACAGAACATTGTTCGGATAGAGCGCAACCACACGCTGCTCATCATCGACCGCTCCCGTCATGTTCCGCGCATAAAACTCGGCCAGCGCCAGATTGCCTATGCCGGCGGAGTCCGCTGGAAACTGCTTCTCTAGCGCTTTGTACTGCTCGATGGCTTTCTCATAGTCGCGCTCCATCAAGTAATAAGCGCCGCGGGTCCGATACTTCTCGCGATCGGTCATGCGGTCGATTTTCGACATCGCCAGCTTGAAGTTCTTCTCCGCATCTTCCTTGTGGCCCATGTTGGCTAGGATCACTGCCATTCCGGCATAGGCGCGCCCGAGGTTGGAATCGAGCTCAGTGCTGCGCTTGTAGGCTTGCAACGCGTCGTCCCACTTTCCCTGCCATTGCAATTCCTGGGCGAGCGCGTATTGTTGCGAAGCTTCGAGCGATTGCGAGGAGAACGTCTCGGCGGCCGCCAGCTGCGCCGATTTTGGCGTCGCATCACCCAGTGCCTTTCTGAAGCCGGCGGCGATGCGGGCAACCGCCTCACTCACCTCCTTCGCAGAAGCGGCGGTGGCGTTCTCACTGTCAATCACCTTGTTCGTTCTAGGATCGAGGGCCTGCGCAGAAATCGCATATTTGCTTCCGTCCTGACGGATCGAACCTGATATCACGACGCCCAGGCCTTCGCGTTGCGCGATCAGTCGCGCGGAATTCTCGTCAAGTTTCGTGGAAGTCGAGAGTTTGGCCAGAGTCTTGTGCGCATCGCCCCGGCTGTACGTAGTGATGAATGATGCACCTTCCAATGCCGTGCTCAACACAGGTTCGAGCGTGCCCTCGAGAACCGGGTTGCCCGTCTGGTTGGTGAAATCGGAAACCAGAATTTTCACGAGCGGGTGCGCCCCAGCGGAGGCCTTTGGCCGCAAACTATAAATAAGAAATCCAGCCAGCAGAACGATGACCGCAGCCAGCGCAGAAAACACCTTCCAATTCGCGTGCGCCTTTTTGATGCCCAGCCAGGTTTCCAGATCATGGATGAGTGTCTCAATCGTCGGATAACGCGCCTCGGGGTCCAGCTGAATGCAACGCGTAATAATCCTGTTCAGAGGCCGTGGGATCTGCGGATCAGCTTCGATCGGGGGCGGGATTTGTTTCGTACCACGGTCGGTCAAGAGTCCTTTTAGCCCCGGAGAATGTGGCGGCAGATGACCGACGGTGAGTTCGTAAAGAATCAATCCCACCGTAAACAAATCCGAGCGAACCCCGAGTTTTTCGGCGCGTGCCTGCTCCGGCGCCATGTATTGGGGAGTACCCAGGATCGCACCGACTCGAGTCAGTCCGGCGGAGCCTTCCGCATCTCCCCGCGAAGCCTGCGTGAGCAGGATCACGGCCTCGGTGGAGCTGGCGATGCCGAAATCCATCACCGCCGCGCGACCCTCATGGTCGATCATGATGTTCTGCGGCTTCAGGTCGCGATGAACCACACCTGCCTCGTGTGCGGCCGCCAAACCATAGCAGACTTGCAGTATGATCTCGGCAGCTTCTCTCGGCGGGAGCTTGCCGCGCTTCTTCAGAATCTGCCCCAGTTCCTCGCCCTCGATGTACTCCATGCTGATGAAGCGCACGCGGTCGGCAACACCAAGGTCATAAATTCGCACTACGTTGCGGTGGGTGATCTGTCGCGCCAGTACCAACTCCTGGCGGAAGCGCTGCAGAACTTCTGTGCTGCTGCCCAGTTCCGGGCGAATCACTTTCAGTGCGACAAACCTATCCACCTCGGTGTCGTGAGCCTTGAACACAGCTCCCATGCCGCCCTCACCGAGGGTCTTCAGAATCTCGTAGCGACCGCCCAACACCGAACCCGGCGCCAGCGTGACTTTGCGGTAAGCAAGGGCGTCGGAGCCGGTGACCGCCTTGGACCAGCCGGGCGTTTCGATGTCGACGGTCCTATCGTCGTGGTCCTCCGTGATGTTGTCGACCATTTGGGTCTCATCTTGATCGACGGGGGTGGCCGTGCCGCAGGCTGGGCATTGATTTGCCGACTCAGGGACCGGGGTTTTACATGCCGGGCAGAGCATCAATGGGCCTGGTTGCCGAATGATTCGAAAAGGCGGAGTACGCCTGTCTCGGGTATCAATGTATCTTATCCTAATTGAGAAGCCGACATTGCTCCCCACTTGCTCCCCAGAAAGTCCGAGCACAGCCCCAAAGACCACATCGGTCGAATGGGTACAGCAAGGCAAGAGGCACGTAAATGTAAGTGACTGAAGCGGTAAGAGCCCTCATCGAACGTGGTAAACTGTAGGTCCGCACGCCGGAGAGGTGGCAGAGTGGCCGAATGCGGCGGTTTGCTAAACCGTTGTACGGGCTAACACCTGTACCGAGGGTTCGAATCCCTCCCTCTCCGCCAGATGTCTCAACTCCCGTAGTCATAATCGTTTACCTGACGTTTCCCTGCGAATCGAAAAGACTGGGAGATCATTACCCGTTCTCCGTCATAGTTTTCCCAGAGGAAACCGCGGAGCAGGTCACGAGACCACCCTTCCAAGGAATCCATGAAGCATGGCTTCGTATTCTTGGAACAGGCGCAGCTTATGTACTCAGAGGTTTGTGATCTTGGTTCCGGTGGGAACACGCATGGCCCTTCAGTGCTGGCGGCTAGCACCGATTGGTCAATTGACTCTGTCAGATACAAGGAGTAAATTTACCTCGCTCCCGATCTAGTTCTTATCCCGGCGATCTCCAGTTATTCATGTAAGCCGTCAGCATTATTGGTTTCTCGACCCACTGGGCCCCATGTAAGTACAGAAGATGAACTCCGCGCTCAGGTCGCGGAAGTGGGGGTTACTGTGACAAAGCTCGGGACAGACCTCAGTCTACGATGGCTTGTTGTAGTGGTGATGCTTTCCTGTTCTGCGCTGACAGCAGAAGCTCAAACATTAAGTCCAGCCACCGTTGCCTTCGGGAACTGGGTCCTACAGACCACCAGCACGGCAACCACTGTCACTCTCAGTAATACCCTGACAGTGCCTTTGACCATCAGCAGTATTTCGGTTTCGGGGAACTTCGGTCAAACTTCGAAATGCCCGGTCGCTCCAAAAACGCTGGCGGCAGGAGCAAGTTGTAAGATCTCTGTCACCTTCACGCCGACTGTTCTGGGTGCGAATACCGGGACGCTGAATGTAGATGACAGTTCCTCGACTTCTCCCCAAACCGCCCAGTTGAGTGGGAGCGGCGTGTATCCCGCCGCCTTATCGTCTTCAGCGTTGGCCTTTGGCAACCAGTTCGTGAATACAACCAGTGCTGTCAAGGTCATCACATTGCAAAACAATCAGACAGTACCTCTGACCATTGCCGGCATCTCGACTTCAGGCGATTTCGCCCAAACCTCGAATTGCCCCATATCTCCCGGCACATTGGCTGCCAAGCTTAGCTGCAAGATCTCCGTCACCTTCACGCCCGCTGCGCTAGGTGCTCGCACGGGGACTCTGACGGTCAGCGACAGTGCTTCAAACTCTCCACAAACGACAACGTTGAGCGGGACTGGAACGGCTCCAGTCAGCTTGTCACCCGCAAGCCTCACCTTCGCCAGCCAACTGATTGGCACCACCAGCGCCAAGAAGAGCGTGACTCTAAAGAATAACCAGGCGGTTCCACTCACGATTTCGGGTATTTCTACTTCAGGTGACTTTGCGCAAGTGTCGGCTACCTGTCCGCTGTCCCCCAAGACATTGGCCGCAGGAGCCAGTTGCACGGTTTCTGTTACATTCACGCCAACTACTCTGGGTACGCGGGCGGGGAATCTAACTATCACCGACAGCGCGAGTACCAGCCCGCAGACCGTGAGCCTGTCGGGCACGGGTACTCTGACCGGTTTGCTTTCGATCTCTGTTACACCCGCAAATCCAACACTCTCATCGGGAAATCAGCAACAGTTTGGTGCTACCGGCGCCTTGCCTGGCGGAGGGCAGGTCAATATCACAAGCTTTGTTAGTTGGTCGTCTTCGGCGCCGACCGTGGTGTCGGTGAACCCCAACGGGCTGGCGCAGGCAATCATGCAGGGAGCGGCAAACATCGCGGCTTCCTATGGATCAATCAGCGGGTCAACGACGATTACGGTCACGCTTCCGGCCCTGACCTCGATCGCTGTCATTCCGGCTAACCCGTCCGTCCCGGTGGGCGCACACCAACAGTTCACCGCCGTGCTCAGTTACAGCGACGGTAGCACAAAAGACACGACCACTTCAGTCAGTTGGTCTTCTTCCGCGACTACTGTCGCCACCATCAATAGCTCCGGGCTTGCCAGCGCCCTCGCGGCAGGGAGTACAACCATCACCGCTGCGTCGGAATCGGTAACAGGTAGCACCGTTCTGACGGTTTTCCAGCCGCAGTGCGTAACTGCTCCGCCTGGGTTGATCGGATGGTGGACGGGAGACGGCAACACCGTAGACATCGCCGGAAACAACTCTGGTACTCTGCAGAACGGAGCAACATACGGCAACGGAGAGGTGGGGCAAGCGTTCAGTTTTACCGGGAACGGGGCTTCCGTTCTGGTCAATTCTCCGGTCTATTCACCATCAAGTGGAACGCTGATGTTCTGGTTCATGCCGACCGGCGCCGGGTCGTTGACCGGTAGTTACGACGGCACCAACCGAACTCCGGGATTGTCGGTGGATAGTAACAGCAATCTGAATTGGGAGTTTGGAAACCTGTCGGCACAGGGGGTTGGGCCGGTCAGTCTCAATCAGTGGTCTCACGTCGCGCTGACTTATTCGACTTCGAACTCCGAAGTCAGCATCAACGTGTATTTGAACGGAAGCCTGGCCGCGAGCGCAATCGCATCTCCGCTCTCCGCCTGGTATCCGCAAGTTGCCTTTGGTGCTTACCTGGGTGGTCAACAACCGTCGTTCGCCGGTTCAATGGACGAAGTTGCGATCTTCAATCAGGCCCTGAGTTCACAACAAGTCCAACAGGTATACAACGCGGCCAGCGCGGGAATGTGCAAACCCACCCTGCAGGCCGTCACCGTGAATCCCGCGAATCCTTCGATCGCACCCGGAATTGTGCTGCCATTCAGCGCGACAGGAACCTACAGCGACACCACAACTCACGATCTGACCACTTCAGCCACCTGGAGTTCTTCGAATCCGGCGGCAGCAACCGTCAATGGAAGCGGGCAGGCGACGGCTGTCGCGATTGGAAGTTCGACCATCTCCGCGGCTTTGGGAGCGCAGGCGGGATCGACCAATTTGAATGTAGTGCCGAGCCTGGTGTCCATACAACTCAATCCGCAAAACCCAACGATCGCGGCCGGAACTACCCAGCCGTTCACCGCCACGGGCACCTTCAGCGACGGCAGCACACAAGACCTGACCACCTCTGTGACCTGGAATTCCTCCCTGCTATCGGTCGCGACCATCGCCGCGAGTGGACTAGCGAACGGCATCGCCGCCGGTCAATCCACAGTCACAGCAACGGCTGGTTCGGTCAGTGCTTCCACACTCCTGACCGTGAACCCCGCTACCCTTAATGCCATTACCGTATCGCCGGCGAATCCTATCATCGCAGCAGGTACAACTCAGGCATTCACAGCCACAGGGTTGTTCAGCGATGGCAGCACGCAAAACCTCACAGCCTCGGTGACCTGGGGTTCCCTTACATCCTCCGTGGCGGCGATCAACTCCAGTGGGCTAGCCACAGGGTTAGCGCCCGGCCAGAGCACAATCACGGCGTCATTGGGGTCCGTCAGTAATTCGGCGATCCTCACCGTCACCGCGGCAGTCTTAACTGGCATTGTGGTCAATCCCAGCAATCCATCGCTACTTGTAGGCAACACCCAGCAGTTCACGGCAACTGGAACGTACAGTGATAGCAGCACTCAGGACCTTACCAGCGCGGCGACCTGGAATTCGTCCAACCCCAGTGTGGCCAGCGTCTCAGCCGGGCTGGCGGCTGGATGGGCGGTTGGGACAACCACGGTAAGCGCCACCTTTAATTCGGTTAGCGGCTCGACCGCTTTAACCGTTACCGTGACGCCTCCCGTGCTGCAATCGATCTCTGTCACTCCTGCGAATCCTTCGGTCGCAATTGGCCAGAACCAGCAGTTCATTGCCACTGGACAATACTCCGACGGGAGCACTCAAGATCTGAGTAGTTCCGTAAGCTGGGGATCTTCTCAACCTTCCCTCGCCGGGATTACCACTGCAGGATTAGCTAGTGGTTTAAGCGGAGGGTCCACCGCAATCACCGCCACTCTCGGAACCATCACGGCCTCGGCAACGTTGAACGTAAACTCCCTCGCTTTAGTCTCAATCGCAGTGACCCCGGGCACCGCCTCCATCGCCCTGGGGACCGGTCAGCAGTTCGTGGCGACCGGGACCTACGCGGACAACAGCACGCTTGACTTGACAACCTCGGCCGCCTGGAGCTCGTCGCTGCCGTCGGTCGCAGCTCTCAACGCCACCGGACTGGCGACCAGCGCCTCGATTGGCCAGACTATGATCACCGCAACCGCTGCGAGCATCGCGGGTTCGTCCACCTTGACGGTAACTCCCGCCGCATTAGTATCCATTGCCATTACGCCCGGAATTCAAACCATTCCTGTGGGAACGACGCAACAGTTTGCGGCGACCGGGACTTTCACCGACGGGAGCACGCAAGGCATAACCAGCTCCGTGCAATGGGCTTCGTCGAATGTCTTCGTAGCGACGATCAGCGATGCCGCCGGCAGCCAGGGGATGGCCACCAGCGTGGCGACTGGAAGCTCCAGTATTTCCGCAACCATGGGGTCGATCTCCGCGTCAACGACCCTGACGGTAAGCGTCGCGGCGCTCGTCTCAATCACAGTGAATCCACCCAGTCCGTCCATCGCCCTGGGGACAACGCAACAGTTCACCGCAACCGGGATGTTTACAGATGGCAGCACTCAGGACCTGACCACCTCGGCCACTTGGGGCTCCGGGAACGGTGCGGCGGCGACGGTAAGCTCCACTGCGCTGGCAACTTCTCTCGCGATCGGGACTACCACCATTACCGCAACTCTCGGCGGAATAAGCGGATCTACGCTGCTGACGGTTACACCTGCCTCGGTGGTTTCCATTGCCGTGAACCCGGCCATCGCCGCAATTCCGTTGGGTTTGACCCAGGCTTTTACGGCTCTCGGAACATTCAGCGACGGCTCCACGCAGGACGTGACCAATTCAGTTCACTGGAGTTCGTCGGTTGCGGCTGTGGCCACCGTCAGCAATACGCCCGGCAGTAATGGAATCGCTACGAGCACCGGAAGTGGAGCTACGGTCATCAGCGCGACGTCGGGGGCGGTGACGGGATCCGGCAGCCTGACCGTGACCGCCGCACTTCTGGCCGCCATCGAAATCAGCCCCCAAAGTCCATCCATTTCAACCGGCGGCACGCAACAGTTCACGGCCATAGGGCTGTACACCGATGGGTCCACCCCGAACATCACGACCACCGCGAACTGGGCTTCCTCTTCTGCGACCGTGGCTACGATCAGCAACACTTCCGGATCGCAAGGACTAGCCACCAGTGCCGGGAGCGGAACCGCCGAAATCTCCGCCAGCGTGGGCCCACTGACGGCCTCGACAACCCTGACCGTGCAGGACCAGTTAGTCTCCATCAGTGTCACACCGGCGAGCAGCGTGATCACCCCAGGTGCCGTTCAGCAGTTCACCGCTGTGGGAACTTATCTGAGCGGCCTCGTACAAAATCTCACGAATTTCGCACTTTGGAGTTCCTCGAACGCAGCCGTCGCTACAATCACTGCAGGGGGCGCGGTGTTGAGCATTGCGCCGGGACAAACTGTCATTACTGCGAGTGTAGGCTCGGTCAGCGGTTCGTCCACTCTCGCAGTCACTCCCATTCAGCACGTAGTTATCATTTTCCAAGAGAACCGCACTCCCGACAACCTGTTTCAGGATCCGGTGCTCATCTCAAACGGTGCGGACATCCAAAACTTTGGAGTGAACTCGAAAGGCCGGACAATCCCGTTAAGCCAAATTGACCTAGGCACTGCCGGCAGCAATCCGGATAACTACGATCTCAGCCACGCCCACAGCGCCTTCGTTGCGATGTGCGACCTGAACACGTCCACCGGTGTATGTGCGATGGATGGCGCCGACCACATAACCGTGTCGTGTAGCCCAGGAGTTAGCAATTGCGCACCGGCGAATCCGCAATTTATGTACGTGAAGCCCTCTGACGTTCAGCCTTACTTCCAAATCGCAGAACAATACACCTTCGGCGATCGGATGTTCCAAACCAACCAAGGGCCCAGCTTTCCGGCTCATCAATTCATTATCTCGGGTACTTCAGCCCCTACGGCATCCAGCAACTCGTATGCGGCCGAGAACCCTGTGTTAAACGGCGTCGCCGCGACAGTTGCAGGTTGCATCGCTCCCCCCGCCGAGATTGTTTCGATGATCAATCCCGCTGGCAACGAGTCCAGTTCGATGTACCCCTGCTTCGAACATCAAACGCTCACCGACTTGCTTGAGGCGGCAAACATCACTTGGCGGTATTACGCTCCTACGGCTGGTTCCATCTGGACTGCGCCCAATGCGATTCAACACATGTGTGGACCCAACGTTGCCCCACCGAATGCCACGGAGTGCACGGGATCGGATTGGACTAACAACGTCGTGATATCGACTACTCAAAACCCAGCCCAGGTACTGACGGATATTGCCAACGGCCGGCTTGCCAGCGTGAGCTGGGTTATTCCAAGTGGACTGGCATCCGACCACGCCCGCTCAAACAATGGCGGGGGCCCGTCCTGGGTGGCATCCGTCGTCAACGCCATCGGCAGCAGTCCTTACTGGTCGAACACGGCCATCATCATTACGTGGGACGACTGGGGAGGATGGTACGACCATGTAGCGCCGCCGATTCTCAACTCTTATGAATACGGGTTCCGTGTGCCCCTGATCGTCGTGTCTCCCTATGCCAAGCAAGCGTACGTTTCACACGTCACGCATGACTTCGGAAGTATTTTGAAGTTTATTGAAGGGACATTTAATCTGCCGTCGCTGGGGTACGCTGACGTGCCAGCCGACGACCTCTCGGATTGCTTTAACTTCACGCAGACACCGACTCCATTCCAAACGATCGCGGCGCCGCTGAACGCGGACTACTTCCTGAACGACAAGCGCCCACCCGCGGATCCCGATGATGACTGAAAGGGAGTGCGACAGGGGCGGAACTCCGGGAAGCCTGTTCCGGCCTCGTCGTGGTTGAAGTCAGGAGGAATCATGGACACTGCTCCTGGGCCTGGGCGTGAAGGTCGAGGCGGAGAATGTTTCTACGATTCGCATCACCCTGGCGCAGTGGGTCTACCAAAACATCCATCACTCGAATACGAGCGCACCGTTCTGTGCTACTGGCAACAGCGCGGGATCAGCGGCGATTACCCACTCCGTCGCGCACTACGGGTTGGATTCTATTTTTGCCTTCATCGAACCCACGAGCGGTCCGCCGCTGGCCCGGCTCGACTACGGTTGCGTCGGCAATCAATCCCAAAAGGAAAAGGCCAATCTGATTTCTCAGACTGGCCTTTATTTATGCCGGCAACGACCGCAGTTTATCCTGAGCTTGCCGAAGAGCCTGCCCTGAGCCCGTCGAAGGGACTCCCACACACTTGGCGCGTGCAGTACCATCGGCCCTGCGGGGCTGTTGTTCCCAAACCGCAAGCCGCTCCTGGATTGAAGAGCTAAGTGCAACCCTTGTCGCAGTGGTTTCAAGAAAATTCAAAGGGGGGCGCGTCAGAGCATTCGTGCCGACAACAGAGTGAAGTTGACCAAGCCGAAGGGGCAGGCGTAGGAGTAAGTGTAATGCCTAGGCCTCCCAATCCTCCCCAAGAACCCACTCGACACATGTGGTGAAGCAACCCTTGACCAGACATCAACGGCTCCCGGAACGCTGGAAAGGTCCACTGTAATATCGAGTGTCTTAAGAAAGACGTCGCGGGGATCAGGATTGTTGTAGCGCAGGACACACTTCTGGCCGGAACACTTTACAGTGTCGAACCTTGCGACGGCGAGATTGTAGGCATCCCGGCAGAACTGCTGGGCGGCGAGAACGCTAAAAACTTCGCGCTTGCTTTCCCATCCAGCGCAGTAAGAACCGGAACCGGAAACCTCCGCCTCAAGCTCGGATTCCAGTTCCGACAGCACATCGTCGATGTCAGCGTCGAGCCGAGTGTATTGAGACATAAGCGCCTCCCCAAGATGGGACTGCCATGAGCCTTCGGAGCGGCCGAATGCCCATCACGCGAACAGCTTGGGCTATCACCGGGGCAGCGTCAAGTCCCCAAATTGTGGTCACTCGGATTAGCGAGTTCACAAATGGAAGAACTCGGTATCGGGCAACCGCAGTT
>Ga0208190_1000020_pt1 | contig 58370 bp, 56 predicted proteins | sample June2015DPH_13_1_FD_184708 | JGI IMG/M metagenome (GOLD analysis project Ga0208190, IMG submission 184708) | Peatland microbial communities from SPRUCE experiment site at the Marcell Experimental Forest, Minnesota, USA - June2015DPH_13_10... | ecosystem: Environmental > Terrestrial > Soil >... | reverse complement strand
CGGCGCCCAACAGGCTGCCATCGACCGCAGGGACGGCCGAAACCGTGACTGCGACATGAAGCTTTTCCCCCGCCGGAGTGGCATAGTCGGCTTCCAGTTGGCGGCGTTTGCTACCCTCACGCAATACGGAGTGAACTTCTTCGGCAAGCCGGCCGGGCAGTTCCGCCACTCCATCGGAATGAACGGCGGAAGAGTGTGGAGAGGAAGCCGCCGCATCGCGGAAAATGTCATCCGCACTCATCCCCGAGAGTGAATGGAAGCCCAGAATTTCACGGGCTGCGGGATTGGCTTGTTTTACTAATCCGTTCAGGCCGAACACCAGCACTCCAGAGGGAAGATTGGAGAGCACGGTCTGGCTGAAGTTTTCGCTGGTCCGGGCACGGCGTTGTTCAGTAAGCGTCTGCAGCTGTAGCTCATGCTTCTGCTGCTTGAGTTGCTGGATGACGGTGTTGTAGAGGTGCAGCGGCAAAGCTTCAAGAGTGGGAGTGGGCGCGGAATCGAGATCGGCCTCGGAGTCAATGTGCCGGCGCAGGCTGCGAATGAACCAGACGGCAGATAGGAAAGCACCCCCGGCCATGAGCATTACCAGTGCGGCGCGCAGAACCAGCGGATTCGTGAGCAGCCTTACCACCAAAACCTCCCATACCATCGCAAGAATTGGTTGCCCACGAAGAGGGCGAGCAGCGCCATGCTGCCCAGAAATACGCCGAAGGGCATCTGATAATGGCGATAGACCATCTGCGCGGATTGCCATCCCCGGCGGCGAGCGGCCTGCAGGTTGGCCAGGCGCCGGGCGAAGCGGCGGGTCCGCTTGATCCATACCAAAAGCACCGTGGTGAGGCCGAACAACGAGCCCGCCAGCGACGCGGTGAAGATGGTGAAGACGGTGAGTTTGATTCCGAGAAAGGCTCCCACCATCGCCATCAGCTTCACATCGCCGAAGCCCATGCCTTCGGCTCCGCGCCAGCGCAAGTAGACGGCGCCCGCGCCGTAAATGAACGATGCTCCCAAGGCTGCGCCCAGCAGAGAATCGAGCAGTGAAAGCAGGTGGGCGGAGAGATCCGCACTGAAGGGCAGATTCAACATTCCCGGCAAGAACTGCGAAGCCAGGTCGCGTACCGGAACCAGCAGGCTGAACAGCACACCCAGGGCGAGGCCCGGGAGGGTCAACTTGTCCGGCAGCAGCTTGGTCTCGGCGTCGGTAAAGATGAGGCCGAGCAGGAGAAACCCAAAGACACAGTATTTCAAAGTCTCCAGCGTGAGTCCGGAATAGGCGTAACATCCGAGGAAGAGAGCCCCGGTCAGCAGCTCGACGAAGAGGTAACGCGGAGAAATGGCCGTCTTGCAACGGCGGCAGCGGCCGCGAAGCAGCAGCCAACTGATGACGGGCAGGTTGTCATAGAAAGCGATCGGGCGCTTACAGCGGGGACACGCAGAACGCGGCGTCACCACCGACAAACCCAGAGGCAGGCGGTAGATACACACGTTCAGAAAGCTGCCAAAGGCCAGCCCGAAGAGAAAAATCGCCGATGCGAAAAAGGGGTCCACTGAGTTTTGGGCGTTCCTTCGAAGGTGCCCTTAGAGCTTCTAAGCGCACATCTTCCTAAGAACGCAGATAAAGCTGGGTCTTGAGAGGATTATAAGGCGACGAGGCAGGGAGGACTAAGGTACCGAAGTCACTGTCCGAAAGGCCAACTAGAGCACGATTTGAGTGTCCCGGACGCTTGCGACCGTACTAGACCCGAGGGGGTCGTCAAGGAAGGGCAAAACGTAACAACTCGCCTTCCAGGGCGACAGCGGAAGTTTGATGAGCGGGAGTCCGTCCGTGCCACAGGGGCCAGCCACGAGGTACCAGACGGGTTTCCTGCGCAGGAAAGTCGCGCCAGTCTGCGGCAATTTGCTCACGCCCAAACACGGAAAAGGCGGGGATGCCGGCGACGGCCGAGGTGGGCAGCGAACTCCATTCGAACAAGCTTGCCTGGAGCGCTTCGGTGAGGGACTCCGTTGGATCCAGACAGAGAATCCAGTCGCAACGTGCCATCTGCAAATAGTTGTTCGCAGAGGCGCGGTTGTCTGCGGGCACAATCCGGGCTCCATATTCGCGTGCGATGCGCAGCGTGGCGTCCGCAGAGTGATGGTCCACGATCAGGATTTCGGAGCAGGGAAGAAGCGTTTCCAACGCCCGCCCCAAGCGCAGGGCGTCATTCGTGGTGTGGAGCAATGCCGTAATCGGAGGCATGGGGCGGTAGCAACTATGCCTCCAGAGTGTACGACGTCACGCCTCAGGACGGCGAGCGGCGGCGGATCATTCCGTCGCCCGGTCCTGTCCGGCAGTCGCTCTCATAAACGGTGCGCGTCCAAACATAATGCCAGTTTCTACTTCAACCGGCCGCCCGTCGCGGAGATAGCGCTTGAACTTCCATTGCCCCAGGGCGTCGGTGATGGCTTTTGCCTGATCGGGAAACGCGCTGAGAAAGTGAATGTGTTTTACCTTGCCTTCCTTGTCGATAATAATTCGAACCGGAACGGAGTTGAATTTGTGCTCGGTGAAGACCGGGTCAACCCGCGCAATCACGTTGTCGCCGTTGGCGTAGTCCTTGATACAGACTGGGACGTCGCCACCGCCCGCCCCTTTCGTGGGGTCGGCTTCCGCGGGCAACTTCATTTTGTCCAGGTCCAGGATTAAGTTCTCCAGCAGTTTAGTGTCACGGCTGGTTAGGACTATTTCAACCGCGTGGCAGCGGATTTCGGTGGCCACAACATACCAATGCAGCTCCGCCAGGGGAGACCAATATGCAAAGAAGGTAAAGGGGCGGCCGGCAATTTTGGTCGGCGTAGGCGGCATCTCCACTTTGTAGTCGGCCTGTAAGTTGTCCTTTGAGTAATTGATGAGCTCCAGCGCATTGGTGGCTGGGAACGGCGTGAAAAACATGTCCTGGGCGGTGATCAGGACGGCCCCGCGAGCCGGTCCTTTGAAGGTATCTGCGGGTCTCAACTGGGCAAGTACATAGCGACCTCGGTCCGACGGCGGTGGTCCTTTGTATTTTTCCTCCCAATCGCGGGGTAGCGTATAGCTCATTCCGAAATACTGGTCACTGAAGACATTGTTTGCCACATTTCCGCCTTCCGGCACGGGAGTTACGGAATCACTCGCGCTTGACCATGCGCCCTTTACTAAAATGACCCCCTCTGGCACCTTCGATTCGGGGCGCGCGTTGTCAGAGAAATCGCCGCCGTTTTTGGGCGTGCTTGGGGGCTTGGCCCCCTGGGCCACAGCCAGCGACCAGGGGGACAAGGCGAGAATGAGCAAGGAACACAGAAATCGAGTGTTCATATTTGTCCTCGAAAGCGGACCAAAGTCGACCAGCGGCCCTGGCGAATCGGCCACGGATTGTCTTCTAGCGTGTTCCAACTTAGAGAAAACTGGCGAGACCCCTGCGGGTCTCGCCAGAAACATCTGCAAAGCGACTACAGCGACCGCAGGAAGTCTAGGATCTGCTGCTGCTGGGTGGTGTTGAGGTTGAAGAACTGTTCTTCAACGAAAGTGGCCTCGCTGCCATGGCTGGCATGGTCCTGGATAGCCGTGATCAGGTTCGTGGTGCGGCCATCATGCAGCAAGAATATCCGCTGCCCCAGGCCCCACAAAGGAGCCGTGCGGAACTGATCGCCGCCCGCCGTGCCCTGCGAGACATTGTCCGCCAAACCGGTGCCCATATTATGAATCTCAAGATCGGAGAAGGCAGGCACTGGCTGCTGGCTTAGACCCGCGGTGAAGCCCGACACTTGGGTCGTGCCTGGCGAGGGATTGTGGCAGTTGGCACAGCCGATCTGGCCAAACAAGCTGCTGCCGGCTGAGATTGTTGAAGGACTAACACTCGATCCATTCAGCACCACCCCGCCAGTCGGCGGCGGAGCCAGCAACCGCATGAAGTCGGCAAATGCCGAAACGTCATCGAGGACGGCTGCGTTGGGAGTCGCAGCTGGATTGTTCGTGTCTTCCGGATACCCGGCTCCGCCCAGGTTCAGGCAGGTTGTGGGCAGCCCGGTTTGAAGCTGGTCTTCCCCGGGCAGTGGACGATCTTGAGGGAAGAGCAGGTTGCTGATGCCCATTTCCACGTTGTAGGCCTCACCGGCAAAGATTTGCAGCGACTTGTTCTGCGCCTTCCAACCGAAACGGCTGATCGTGCCATCGTTGCCGTTGTGGTTGAAAGTGCCGGCAATGCCAAGGTTGTTGTTGAGATTAACCAGTTGGTTGTTCAACAGAGTGGAATCGTCCAGGTTTTCGATCAGGCCGGCGCCAAAGAGCGGCGTGGGAATCCGGAAGATCACGTTGTTCTCCGACACAGCCGTGGCGAAGCTGGGCTGAGGCAGCAAGGTGCTGTTGTTGCAGGTGCCGGCATCGGAGCGTCCAGTGACGGTGAATAGATCTTCTACTCCACCATTGGGAGCGTTTGTATTCACGGTGCCGTTGGTGTTAAAGAAAAACGGGAAGCGGGCTTCACGGGTCGGTCCGGTAGGCGTGATGAAGGATGGAGTAGTGTTGCCGGGCGCGACCCCGTTGCTTACGAACTGGGCTTCAGGATTGTTGGCAGCGCCGGTGCCACCGAACGTAGGTTGCGCGTGGCAGGAACTGCAGCTGTTGGAGTTGAACCTCGGTCCGAGGCCGTTGTTGCCAGCCGGGCTGCCGGAGACGGACTCGACATCCTGGAAGCGGCTCTGACCGTCAGTGAAGAAGGCGAGCAGTGCAGAGTTGCTGTTCACCGAAGAGAGTACGGCTCCGGTGCCGCGGTTGCCACTCTGTACTCCGGGGTCGGTCTGAGTAAATGCCATTCCAGCGAGGAACAGCACCAAAGTTAAAGCAAGAGCTAGCTTGGCTGTCTTGGTCACGACTCCTCCTTGTAACGTGTCCTCTCGCGCCGTGCGGTGGGCACATAGTTCGGCATTCTGTTGGAAGTGTCCGGGGAGCGATATCCCGGGGAACGTGTAGAGGGAATGGGATTTTGCCTTCCCCGCTTGGGACGGGGAATTCGTTGGGTGGAACATGGGTCCTCCTTACTGGATCTGGATTACGGGCCAGGGACCGCAATGGCGCGGGACTGCACGACTGAGTCCGGACAGTGAGGGCGCAGGGGTGCACGAAATCAGTGCTGGGCTTTTTAGCGCAGATTGCTTCGGGCACAACAAGAAATCGTTGGATGTTACGGAGTCAGAACAGACGATGCGAGGTGGGGATCGGGATCATGAGAGTTTTCTTAGGGATACGCTCTGGTTCCAAGACTCGCTCTCGGGGTACGTGCGGATACGAAGAATTGGCCGGCCTGTTCGGAAAGGCGGAACTCGGAGGCACATCAGCCGGCTATTATGCCGGCACTTGCGCGCTAGTGGATGAACTTGTAATCGACGATTGAGGCAGCTAGGAGACCTTCGCTTGCGTCTGCATCTTGCGGGTCATTAACTTGAGCTTCCGCCTCTTTGGCTTTAGCTTTAGCTTGAGCTTCATCCTGGAATTCTTTGGAGCGGATCACCCTGCCCTGGCAAAGCACGTTGCGGTTCTTCTGGCCGGAGATTTCTTCCGGCATCTCAAACACCATTTCAATCAAAGCATTCACCGGCAACTGCTGCGGACCGTGAAACAGCAGTCCGGTCTGGCTGAGGTTTTCGATTGTGCCTTCGTACCAGGTGCTGGTGCTGTTTACGCGGTAGCGAAGCGCCACGTCGAGCTTGAGGCGGCGGGCGCGCGGCGTCCAGGACGGCCGCTTCACTCGCGAATGACTGCGCCGGACGACAGTGTCAGGCCTGGTATGCTCCACGCGTTGCGTACGGCGCATCGTGGTCCAGTCATACTTATACTCGGCAGCGCACAACATACAAACCTGGTAATAGTCTCCGTCAGCACCGCGCCGTGGCCAGGAGAACTCGTGGGAGCAACGCCCGAGCATAAGAACATCCATTATTTTCTGCGGCATGATGGTTACTTCGGGACCTTAGGGAGCGCCCGATTCACATCATCTCCCGGAGCGACATTCTTGGGTAGGTTACTTTCGTGTTGGGAGAGTGGTGAACCCTAAGACAAACCGAGTCGATGCAGGCACTTAGGCTGTGGAAAGGTTTCTGAAAGTTGCCCCAAGAGGTTACCAGAGCCTCGGTTCCAGTTGCAGGCAAAGTGTATTATCGCGGCATGAAGGATGACCTTGCACGCGACGTCGCCGCCTTCATCCTGGCGGGTGGCAAGAGCACCCGCATGGGCGCGGACAAGGCGTTTGTGGACTACGACGGCCGCACGCTGCTGGAGTGGGCGCTCGACCTCGCCTACTCGGTCACTTCCACCGTGCGCATCGTGGGAAATCGCGAGAAGTTTGCGCCGTTTGCCCCGGTGGTGGAAGATATATTTCAGGACTGTGGACCTTTGGGCGGAATTCATGCTGCATTGCGGGCTTCGACGACGGAACTCAACTTGATGCTCGCCGTGGATACTCCATTGGTCTCGAGGGCGTTCTTGCAGTATTTGATCAGCCAGGCGAGGGGCGCACCCGAAGCCGTGGTGGTGGTTCCACGCGTTGACCGGGGTTGGCAGCCACTGTGTGCCATCTATCGCCGGGAGTTTGCCGATGCGGCGGAGAACGCCTTACGCAGCGGCCGAAACAGAATCGACCGTTTGTTCGATGGGGTTCGAACCCGAGTGATCGAGCAAAAAGAATTGGAAGGCGCCGGATTTTCGCTCGCCATCTTTCGCAATCTGAATACGCCCGAGGAACTGGAGAAAGAGAAATCAAGGTTTCAACCCCGTTTCGCTGAAAACTGATTTTCGAGCCAACCCATGCCTGACCCTGTCCCGCAACCCTACATCGAGTTCCGCGAGGTCTCCAAAGCTTTCGGAGAGAATGTCGTGCTCGATCGCGTCAGCTTCAACGTCATGCCCGGCGAGACGGTCTGCATACTGGGGCGCAGCGGTGTGGGCAAATCAGTCTCTCTGCAACTGCTCATGGGCTTTCTGAAGGCGGACTCCGGCCGCGTGATCGTTGCCGGCGAAGACGTCACCGACTTCTCTGAAGAGCAACTGGAAGCCGTCCGCAAGAAAGTCACCATGGTCTTTCAGAACGGAGCGCTGTTTGATTCGCTAACGGTTGGCGAGAATGTCGCGTTCCCCTTGCGCGAGGCCGGGGGCTTGTCGGAAGAGGAAATCTACCAGATTGTCGATGGTTTGCTGCGCATGGTCGGGGTGCAGGAGATGCGCGATTTGCTGCCCTCGGATCTTTCGACCGGCATGAAACGATCCGTGGCAATTGCCCGCGCGCTGGCGGCGCGGCCGGAATGCATTCTTTACGACGAGCCCACTACCATGGTCGATCCGCTGATGGCGCAATTGCTCGGCGATCTCATCAAACGGCTGAAACTGCAACTGAACCTGACTAGTATCGTCGTCACCCACGACATGCGCCTGGCGAAAAAGCTGGCCGACCGGGTCGTCTTCCTGTACGAAGGCAAGGCGATCTTCTTCGGCACCTCGGCGGAGATGGAAAAATCCACCGAGCCTATCGTGCGGGAGTTCCTCGAACTGGACGAATTGAAGATCGAAGCCTGTTAGCTCGTGCGTTCGGATTCCTATCCGTCGTGCGCCCGCTTGAGAACATGCGAGCCAGAGATCGCCGGCCCGGCTCGGGATCGCCGGTGATCAGATATGCCAGCACAGCCCCTTGAAAGAGTTGCAGCACTTCTTCCACCCTGGGTTGGTCAGGCAAGAATTTCATGAGCAACTGCACCCACAGCCGCTGTTGCTCTGCGTAAAAGGCCTGCGCTCTCGCCGAGCCATTCCACGCGCGCCGGGAAAGGTCCATCACGAGTAGCAGGACGCCTTTGGCTTTCGGAGCGGTTGTTTGTTCCCAGAGCGCGGCCACGGCGGCTTCCGCGGATATATCAGGCGGGAATGATTCGGGGGCAAACTGTGCCCGCAATCTCTCCTCGAGAATTGTCATGGCGCCTTCCTCGATGTTTTCCCGGCTGCCGAAATAATGAATAAGCATGCGCTTGCTGGTTCCGACCCTGTCTGCCAGTTGATCCAGACTGAGGTCGATCGTCCCGGCCTTTACAAAGGTGGCCAGACATGTTTCCAGGATTTCTTCCCGGCTAGCTCTTCTTTTTCTTTGCATTGAGATGTACCAGGTGGTACATATAGTTAGTGTACCGGTTGGTACATCATAGCCCGGGAGGAGAAAAAATGAAAACAGGGGACGCGGCACTCTTGTTTGTACTCGGTTTGATCATTTGGATCGTTGGAACGATCTACTACGCGAATTACGGCCCAGTCATATTGGAGACCACGAGCTCGCGCTATTGGAGAGCCTTCGCCCTATCGCCAATCGTTTCAGCAGTTCTCTGCGTCGCGATTCTTCGCTGGAGGCATATCGCTCCGGCGTATTGGCCATCGGCCATGCTTCTGCTGGCTATTCCTGGAATGATCGGCGAATCCCTGGTACTTTCCAATCTATCGACGTTCATGCCGAAGCTGCATGCCACAGCTGGAGGAAGATACGGAGCATTTCTCTTTGCCACATATGCCCTTGTTCTAGGAGTGGCCGAAGTAGTTGCCCTAAGAGCAACACCGTAGCTTAAGTGCGTACCTTCTGGGCGTAGCCGCTACAGTTGAGAACCGGTAGCCGCGGATATTTCGCAAACCCCGGGTCGGTGAACGAAAGCTGGCACTGCAGAAATGTCGAGGCTCGGTCGGATGTGATTTGCCGGGCGTGGGCGCAGTCAGCGCAAAGGCCGGCCTTACTGGAAGAGATCGGTTTGGAAGAGGGTACGGCTCTGCCGTCTCGCATAGTTACGAATTCGTGTTCTGACAAACCGCCGTTGAATCACGGACAGCCAGCCACTGGCCACTGCTTCTAAAAGCCTTGCCGCACCAACTCTTCTACTGTGAGCGAACTCACTGCCGGTTCGCTGGTCATCATCTTCTCCACATACTTCGCGATCAGATCGGCTTCGAGATTCACGGGATCGCCGGGCTTGAGCGAGTTGAGGTTGGTCATTTCCACCGTGTGCGGAATGATCGCGATGGTACATCTCTTGCCCTCGATCTTCGCCACTGTCAGGCTGATGCCCTCGATGCAGATTGAGCCTTTGTAAACCGTGTACTTCTCGACGTCCCGAGGCAGTTCGATGCGCAGCCAGAAGTTTTCGGAGTCGGCGATGCGCTCTAAAGCGATGAGCTTGCCGACGCCATCTACGTGGCCCTGCACGATGTGGCCGCCGAAGCGGCCATCGGCTTTCATGGGCAGTTCCAGATTGACCAGTGCGCCCTCGTTTATGCGCGAGAATGATGTGAGTCCCCAGGTCTCAGGGGCTAAATCGGCGCAGAACGAGTCTGGCTTGATGTTGAGAGCGGTGAGGCAAACGCCGCTAACGGCAACGCTGTTGCCGGTTTTCAGCTCCTTTGGCGTATTTGTGGCGGTGATGGTAATGCGGCGATTCTCGCCGCGCTGTTCGATGCGGGTGACGCGTCCTACTTCTTCCACGATGCCGGTGAACATGAGGACCTCCGACGATATGACATAACAATCATAAATCCACCACGGAGGCACGGAGACACAGAGAAAGATCTTTCTTGTATTTGTTCTTCTCCGTGACTCAGTGTCTCCGTGGTGAAGAGTTACTCCTGGTACGGATCCCGCAGGTAGCCTTCCACCGCGAAGTCTTCTCCGAAGCGATGCAGGTGAAGATGTTTTACCCGCGGGGCCTCATCCATATGTCGGAAACCGGTGCCCGCAGTGAACGAAATCGATCCCGCACCTCCCAGGATTTTCGGGGCATAGTAGAGAAAGACTTTGTCGACCACCCCGGCAGCTAGCGCCGTTCCGTTTACCGCGGCTCCGCCTTCGATCATCACACTCGTGATTTCGAGTTGTCCCAGGCGGCGCAGCACCGCATGAATATCCGGCCGTCCGTCGGATGGGGCCGGTGGCAGTTGCTCGACCCGAATGCCGTGCGCCTCCAGTTCCTCCTTCTTCTTTTCCTCGCCGAGGGAATAGAAAACCAGCACATCATTGTTCTTGCAGTCGGATTCAGGCGCGACGCTCTGTACCAGGCGCGAATCCAACGGCAGTCGCAGGTGTGAATCCAGAATCACACGCAAGAGCGGACGCCGCCGGGGATGGCCGCTGCGATCGGTGAGCAACGGATCGTCGGCGAGGATGGTTCCAACGCCCACCAGGATGGCATCGCTTTGATGACGCTGCTGGTGGACGTGGGCTCGGGCCGCTTCGCCGGTGATCCACCCACCGGACGGAATTCCTGCGGTGCGGTTCGACCCGGCCGCTGGTGCAGGGGCGATCTTTCCGTCGAGCGTCATCGCGGCTTTCAGCGTGACCAAAGGAACGCCGTGGCGAGTATAGCGGGCGAAGGCTTCGTTCAGATGGCGCGCTTCCGTTTCCAGTCGCCCAACTTCGACGTGGACACCCGCAGCTCGCAACTTCTCAAAGCCTCGCCCGCTCACTTTCGGATTGGGGTCGGGCATGGATGCAACCACGCGGCGAATTCCGGCGGCGATCAGAGCGTCCGTGCAAGGAGGTGTGCGGCCCTGGTGGGAGTGCGGTTCGAGATTGATGTAGAGCGTGCCTCCGCGGGCCTTGCCGCCCGCCTCCTCTAGAGCGAGCACCTCGGCGTGTTTTACGCCATCGTAGGTGTAAGCCCCGGTGCCCACGACGTTGCCATGCGTGTCGGCGATGACCGCACCGACGTAAGGATTGGGTGAGGCCAATCCGATACCCTGGCGCGCCAGTTCGAGCGCGCGGTGCAGAAACTGCTCGTCAGTGGAGTGGTCGGGCATCCTGCAGAGATACGGACAAAGCTAATCCACCACGGAGACACAGAGTCACAGAGAGAACCCTTGGTCGTTTCTCCGTGACTCTGTGTCTCCAGTGGTGAAAAATAGCCTCCTATTCAAACAGCGAATCCACAAACTCTTTGGGGTCGAACGGCAGAAGATCGCCCACCTTCTCGCCCACGCCGACGAATCGCACGGGCAGCCCCAGTTCGCGCGAGATCGCGACCACCACACCACCTTTGGCAGTGCCATCGAGTTTGGTGAGCACGATGCCGGTAACACCCGCCGACTCCGTGAACAGGCGCGCCTGCTGCAACCCATTCTGGCCGGTCGTGGCGTCCATCACCAGCAGCGTTTCATGCGGCGCCCCGGGAATGATGCGCTGCGCGGTGCGCCGCATTTTCTCCAGTTCAGACATCAGGCTCGTCTTGGTATGCAGCCGGCCGGCGGTGTCGACGATCACGTAGTCTACGTTCCTCGCGGTTGCGGCTTGCAGCGCGTCGAACAATACTGCAGAAGGATCCCCGCCCGGCTTGGTCTTGATCACTTCCGTGCCGGTACGCTGACCCCAGATCTCTAGTTGATCGATGGCGGCCGCGCGAAAGGTATCCGCGGCGCACAGCAGCACGTTCTTGCCCTGGGACCGAAACACCTGCGACAACTTGCCGATGGTGGTGGTCTTGCCGGTACCGTTTACGCCGACCACGAGAATTACCTCCGGCGCGCCGTCGACTTTTTGGACAGGCCGGGTATTCGCCGCATTCAGAATCGCCAGCAGCTCTTCTTTCAGCAGTCGCTTGAGTTCTTGCACATCTTTAATCTGTTTGCGGTCGGCCTTGTCGCGGAGCTTGCCCAGGACTTCCTGTGTGGTCGTGGTGCCGAGGTCGGCGCCGATCAGCGTGGCCTCCAGATCGTCGAGCGTGTTGCGATCAATTTCCTTGCCGAGGGAAACGACCTCTTCAATTCGCTCGGCGAGGTTCTCACGCGTGCGCGTGACTGCCTGCTTCATGCGCTCGAAGAGTCCAGTTTTCTTTTCTTCCGTACTGCCAAACAGAGTTTGAATCATGAGGAATCCTGAAACTCGATTATAGCGGTCGGACGCGGTTACGCTGCGGCTTGCGAAAAGCGTGTTGGCGAGAACGCTGTTAGGCGCGGGTTCTTTCGAGGTTAGCAGCTTCGGCGGCGGGCAGCGGGGGGGCGGGCATAGGCGGTGTGGCGCTAGAGGCCCCGTCGGCGGCGGGCACGGGCCGCTTGATGGAGAGGCGCTGGATGCGAATATCGCCACGGGCGTAGACCGACAGCAGCGCTGCCACCGTCTCGGGATCAAGCCGCTTGCCGGCAAGATTTTGAATGATTTTCAATGCCTCTTCCGGAGTGTGAGCGTGCTGGTAAGGGCGATTGGTGGTCAATGCATCAAACGTATCCGCAACCGCGATAACGCGTGCCAGTTGCGGAATCTGATCTCCCTTAAGACCGTAAGGATAGCCGCGGCCATCGAGAGCTTCGTGATGCAGTTCAATGCCCGGAAGCATCTCCGCAAGCTGCGTCACCGGGCGCAGGATATTGGCGCCCTTCGTGGTGTGGGTCTTCATGACCTCAAATTCTTCCGCAGTAAGCGCGCCCGGTTTTTTGAGGATGTGGTCTTCGATGCCGATCTTGCCCACGTCGTGGAGCTGCGCGGAAATCTGCAGCGTCTCCATAAAAGCAGCCGGCAGATTCATTTCTTTACCGATCATCAGCGAGTAACGTGTAACGCGGTCGGAGTGGCCGCGAGTGTAGGGATCCTTTTCGTCAACCGCGCCCGCCAGCATCTGGATTGAGCCCAGAAACAGCGCGCGGTTTTCTTCCGCAGCCCGCTTCAGATCTTCGACGAACTGTTCCAGTTCCTGTGACATGGTGTTAAAGGTCTCCGCCAATTCGCCGATTTCGGTGCGGCTGGCAAGGTGGACGCGCTGCGAAAAGTCTCCGCGTGCCAGGGCACGGCTGAACTGGGTGAGAGTTTGCAGCGGATTAGTAATTCTGCGGGCCGCGAAAATGCTCACGCCGATGCTTAGGAGCACCGCCAGCACCGCCAGAAGCCGTGCCGTGCGCTGCATCTCGTAGACTCCGCGGTAAGCCTCAAGCTGCGGTTTCTGCACAACGACCGCCCAATCGAGTGCGGTGACCGGGCTGTAGGTGCCAAGCATCTCAACATTGCCCTTGCCTTCGGGGACGGCAAATTCCTTAGTGGCGGCCAACTGCGCCTTGTTGCCTTCGTCGACGAAATTGCGGACGATTTCCAGGCTCTTCATGTCCTGGCCCGTCACATATTGTGAAGTTCCCGCAGCGACGAGTCGACCCTGCGAATCCACGACATAGGGAATCAGACCGCCTCCGCTGACTTCCTGCAGGCGGCGAATCAGGAACTGCAGGTCCACAACCGCGCCCACCATGCCCAGAAAACGCCCGCCGTAACTGACGGGACTGCTCACCAACACAACCGTACGCGCGGAGTTGCCGTTTCCGACCTGCAGCGCCTGTCCGTTATAGGCACGGCCGTCGCGGGCCGCATCATACGCGTGTTGCAGCTCCCGCTGCAGAAAAGCGTCCGGTGCGATGCGTCCCGCCGAAATTCCCTTGGCGTCGGAGTTGAGTAGAGTAGCGTATGCAACTTCATCGGAGGACGAAACAAAGTTCTCCAGCAGGGCACGCAATTCCGGGGCTTCGATGTTCTTGCTGCCGATGTCGCCGCCGCTCGCCACCTGAATCGCCGATGAAAGGTTGGCCAGCATCATCCGCAGGGAGTGCTCGTGCTGCGAAAGATCGTCGGCCAGCGACCGCGTCACCGTATTCTGCAACAGCATCTCGTTGGTTTTAAGGCGGTCGCGATTGATAGCTTCCACTTGCGCGGAGTAGAAGTACATGGGGACGATGCTGATCACCAGAAGCACGCTGAGGATCACATACAGAATCGGGATGCGTGCCAGATGGTGCGCTGCGGAAGACAAGTTACTCCCCTGACTCAGGTCGCGAGCGTCGTGGGTCGAAGTGGCGGCGGATTTCACGGTTATCTATAAAGTCTAATCGGGAAGTAGCGCTCGGAGGCGAAAACCATGGGCTCCGTCGTTACCAAAGTACCAGTCAGAATGGGCCATTGGCGCGGGTTTGGCAACAAAAGCTACCGGAAGTGGAACACCCGGTGATCGGTCAGGTCCTGAGCGTTTCGCTTTTGCTGCTGCGAGTCATCAGATCATAAATTGCTGCGCGCGGAGCTTTGCCCTCGTGCAGGATCGCGTACATTTGCTCGGTGATGGGCATCTCGATGCCGCGAGCACGCGCCAGTCCCACAGCCGCGGTTGTGGTGAAAATTCCCTCCGCAACCATGCCATGCATGCCGGCCAGAATCTCGGGCAGCTTTCGCCCGCGTCCAAGCTCGACGCCCACTCCTCGATTACGGGAAAGGCCGCCGGTGCAAGTCAGCACCAGGTCACCAAGGCCCGCAAGGCCCGCCATGGTTTCCGCTTTACCTCCACACGCCACCACCAACCGAGTCATCTCCGCCAGGCCCCGCGTAATGAGCGCGGCCACGGAATTGTGACCCAGGCCGAGGCCCGCGCAAACGCCGGCGGCGATTGCGATGGTATTCTTCAGCGCACCTCCCAACTCCACTCCAACCGGGTCTTCATTGGTGTAAACGCGAAAGCTGGCGTGGCTGAACTCCTGCTGGACCGCGCGTGCAAGTTCTGCGTCCTGGGATGCGATGGTGATTGCAGTGGGGTCTCCGCGCGCCGCTTCCAGCGCGAACGACGGGCCGCTGAGCGCGCCGATTCGCGGCGCGGGCCTGTCGTCGCCTTTGATGATCTGCGTAATTACCTCCGTCATACGCAACAGGGAGTTCTCCTCTAGTCCTTTGGTCGCACTGACGATCATGGTTTCCGCGCGCAGGTGCGGCTGCATCTGCTCAAACAAGCCGCGGCAATGTTGCGAGGGCATCACGCTCACCACGATGGCCGCGCCCTCAATCGCTTCCGCGAGGTCATTGCAGGGTGTCACGCATGCCGGGATGAGCTGGCCGGGAAGAAACTTCTCGTTCACCCGTTGCCTTGCAATGGTCTCGCAAATCTCTTTCTCATGGGCCCACAGGCGCACGCGGTGAGTCTCCTCGCGCCCCAGGACAATCGACAGCGCCGTACCCCAGGCCCCCGCACCGATGATCGCGATCTCGCTCATGCGTGCTTTGCTCCCATGCGGCTTTCCGTGCCGGCAAGTAGGCGGAGGATGTTTTCGTGGTGCTTAGCGATGATCAGCAGGGAAGTCGCCGTGATGATTGCCAGGAGTATAGGTGCGTGAGCCCACGGATACACTTCGAAAACGAGAAATGGAAAGGAAGCGACGGCGAGAATCGAGCCCAGCGATACGTAGCGAAAGATGACCACTACTGCGACAAAAATGGCCGCCGCGATCAACACCGCTGCAGGAGCGACTATGGCGAATGACCCCAACGCGGTAGCGACTCCCTTGCCTCCGCGAAATCTCAACCATACCGGGAACATGTGACCGAGAACGGCAAATAAGGCTGCCACCGACATGGGTACAAAAGGTAGAACGTCGATAACTCCCGTTCTAAGCCCCATCTGAATCCACAAGAAATACGACAATAGCGCAGCGGTAGTTCCTTTGAGGGCATCCAGCAACAGAGTCACGACTCCCAGCACCGGCGATCTACGGGAGACATTCGTTGCTCCGATATTTCCACTGCCGCTCTGGCGCACATCTTCACCGCGGAACACGCGCACCAGGAGGTATCCGAAAGGAATCGATCCCAGCAGGTAGCTCTGCACGGCGATGATGAGGAGTGTTGGCAAGTGTGTGTGAGGTTCCTGCGCGACGCGCTACCGCAAACCAAATCCCGCCAGCTTCGTGTACTTTGAACCGCCGGGCGAAAGCTGGCTCCGGTACAGAAAAAACTCGTGGGCCGCCATGGTACCAAACTCCGGCGCGGGCAGGGCCCGCAGTTTTTCCTGCAAGTGCTGAAAGCTGCGATTGGAACCGTCGCCCTCTTGCTTGCGTGGCGAGCCCGAGCCGCCACTGCCCCGCGCCAGCGTCAAATGTGCATTGAAGGTATGTTCCTCCTTCGGAATGCCGAGCGGCACCAGTTTCTCGTCTATCGTTGCCGCCAGATAAGTCAATTTCGCAGCCGCCTCAATTCCGACCCAGAACACCCGTGGTGCCCGCGCTCCCGGAAAGAAGCCATAGCCGCGAAAGTTCAGTTTAACCGGGCCAGCCTCAATCGTTTCCAGCGCTTGCTTGATCTTCTCAACCTCTTCTTCGGGTCTTTCGCCGATAAACTTCAGCGTGACGTGCAGCGCTTCGGGCCGCACCCAGCGCGCATCGGGGGCAAATCCGCGCACGCCATCGAGGAAGCGTGCGATCCGGCCGCGAATAGCGTCGTCGATATCGAGCGCAACGAATAATCGCATTTGGCAGTTAGCAGTTAGCAATTAGCATCTGGCCACCTGAGAACGCTGGCAAGGATGGGCTGGCAGGCGAAACTGCTGATTGCTTCTTTCACATCAACTTCCTTCGCACCATATCCAGTGCCAGGGTCGTCGCGAACCAGCGAATGCGTTTGCGATCTCCCGGGAAGTTGCGCTCGATTACCTCGGTCCCGCTATCGCTCGCTAAGGCGTGGAACACCAATCCCACGGGCTTCTCTGGCGTTCCCCCGCTGGGCCCAGCGACGCCAGTGATGCCGATGCCGAGCGTGGCCTCGCAACGATAGCGGATGCCCTCGGCCAGTGCCGCGGCCACTTCGCGGCTCACCGCTCCATGACGCTCGATCATGTCGGCCGGTACTCCCGCTAGTTCCGTTTTTACTGCGTTGGAGTAGACGATCGCGCCGCCGGCAAAGTAGCGCGAACTGCCGCTGACCGATGTAATCCGCTCGCCCAGCAGACCACCCGTACAGGATTCCGCCACAGCCAACGTGGCATTCCGCATCTGCAGCCAGTAGCCGACGATTTGTTCGAGCGACTCGCCATCCCGCGAAAACACGGCGTCATCGAGTTCTTCCTCGACCGCATCGGCCGCCTCATCTACCCGCGCCTGCGCCGCGTCCATGGTCTCGGCACGCGACTTGAAATGCAGCTGGATTTCTCCCGCGCCCGCCAAAATGGTGGTCTGCACGTCGGCGAATCGCTTGTAGATCGGCGCCACGCGCGCATCCACAAGAGATTCCCCCAGCATTGCCACCTTCAACACGCGGGTTGCCAGGAACGCCGCAGGAAGCTTCGCACGCAACCGCTCGCGGCACTCCGCCTCGAACAAGGCCTTAAGCTCGTGCGGAGGGCCGGGCAGCAGGATGACAATGCGTTCGCGTCCGTCGAACTTGCCGCTCAACCACTGCCCGGGCGCGGTCCCGTTGGGATTACGCAGCACTACCGCGCCCTCGAGCACGTCCGCCTGCTTGGCATTGTTGGGCGACATTTTCCAGCCGCGCGTCGCGAAACGCCGCTCGATCCCGGCGAGAATTTCTTCATCACGGTGCAGGGAAACGCCCAACGCTTCGGCCACTGCCTCGCGGGTAAGGTCATCTTCGGTGGGGCCGAGACCGCCGCTGAAAAGTACGATCTCCGAGCGGAATAACGCATGTTGCGCCGCCGCAACCAGGCGTTTGAAATCGTCCCCGACCACGCTCTTGAAAATCACCTCAACACCCAGTTGATTGACCTGCTCGGTGAGGTAAAGAGAGTTTGTGTCGGTGCGGAAGGGCGTGAGCAACTCGGAGCCAACCGCGATGATCTCGGCGTTCACGGTAGAAGTGTAAATGATGAGGGCAGTTCTCAGTACCCAGTTACTCAGCAATGCGGGTCAGTTTTTTGGGGGGAACTGGGTACTGGGTACTGCTTTTACCTACTCCGGCAGCAGCGGCAGGCCGGGGATGTTCCATGAAAGATGATGGATCGCGTCCGTGGTTGCCAGAATCACGCTTCGTCCGGGCGCGAAGGCCAATCCCACGAGTCCATGGCCGGCGACTTCCAGGCTGGCGTTGGCCTCAGGCGTGATCTTCACAATGCCGCGCTTACCGGAGAGCGAAGCCGCCACATACAGGTTGCCCGTTGAGTCAAAGGCCAAGCCCTGCGGGCGTCCCAGGCCGCGGAAGAACGTGTGTACCGTCCCTTGCGGATCGATTCTGTGCACGCAATCGAAGCTCGACGTGGTAGGCCCGGTGACAAATAAATCTCCCTGCGGACCGAAGGCTAGGTGATAGGCGGAAACGCTTGGCTCCAGAGTGGCGAAGACGAATACTTGCTGGTCGAGTCCAATTTTGAAGATGGTTCCGCTGCGGTCGCCCACGTAGAGATTCTGATTCCGATCAAAAGCGATTCCAGTAGCCACCCCCATGCCTTCGGCATAGGTGGTAATGGTTCCGTTGGGAGCTACGCGATAGACGGCCCCATCAAAGCGGGAAGAAACGTACATTTGCCCCGCGCGGTCGAAGGCGATGGCGGTCGCATTCATCATTTCCGCGACGAAAGGCTTCACGGCATAGTTGGTATCAATCTTGAAAACAGCGACCGGCACCTTTTGGCCGCGCGAACCGGAGAAAGTCGCGTAGATGTTGCCTTGACCATCGAGCGCCGGATTGGTCACGGGATGCAGATTCTCGGCGATGGGGACGGCCACTTTGACGGTATGAGCGTTGCTTACGTGCCCGTCGGTGGCGACCACCACCGTACCCGAAGTCGCGCCCTCGGGAACGCGGGCGACTAGAAACGAATCCGCACTGACCACGAGCCCGCCCTCTACGTCGCCAAACTGGACGCGCGGACGCTGGTACTGCTGCGGTCGCAATCCCGAGCCGGCAATGCGGACTTCGCCTCCCGCCAGCGCCAACCCCGGCGATACGGACTCGATGTGCGGTCCGCCGTTCACGTTTTTCTTACCCAGAATGCGGTCGGAGATTCCCATGAAGAAACACTCGTATTACTCAAGAAGACACTATCTTAGAGGACCAAAGTGCAACAAGAGATGCACCGCTGCCAGCGCGTATAGCCCGGCCGCAACGTCGTCGAGCACAATCCCGGCCCCTTCCGGAATCGCCTCCAATTGTCGCACGGGCGGCGGCTTGACGATATCGAAGACACGAAAAAGTATAAAGGCCGCCAGAAAAGACCTCCATGCGAGCGGCACGGCAATCAACGCCACCAATTGACCCGCGACCTCGTCAATCACCACAAACTGCGGATCTTTCGCCCCGGCGCCTCGTGCGACCTGCGTGGCTGCTGGAATCCCGATCAACGTGACCAGCAAGCTTAGCCCGATCGCGGCCGGGATTCGTAACGACGGTGCGAGGGCATGAGCCAGCGCCGCCCACAACAGCATTGTAGCCGCCGATCCCCACGTCCCCGGCCCGGGCCGCAGCCGTCCGATACCGAAAAACGTGGCGACGAGAGTTGCCCACAGTGGCGTTCGCGGGACGGACGCCCCCGCAGCCTGCCCTGAGCCTGCCGAAGGGACAGCCGGCGGGACGCCGGCGCTACGGTCGGGCTTCGGAGTACGGTCGGGTTCCGGGGTATCTTTCACGACTCTGCGTCCTCATCTTCGGGAGTGCTTTCTCGGATCTGCTCGTCGGCGTCCGTCACCGGCGACGCAATTACATAAGCTCCGCTCGCCCACTTGCCGAGATCAACGGTGCGGCAGCGGTCGCTGCAGAAGGGAAAGTCCGCGTCGTCGCTCTTGACGACTTTCTTGCAGATCGGGCAACGAAGTTTCAGAGTGCGCTTGCGGGGCATAGCCAGGGATATTCCGGGTTCTTGCCGATTCGAAAACAGAATTCAAAGCAGACAGCTACACGATCCTCGCCACCAGATCATAGTCGTGCGCTTCCATGATCTGGCAGCGATAAAACCCGCCCGGCTGCGGTTCAATGTCTTCGGGAAACTCGTTCACGAAGACCTTTCCGTCGATTTCGGGCGCGTGCATCGCAGTGCGGCCTTCCATGAGCAGGTCGGTCTCTGCCGACGTTCCTTCCAGCAACAGATCGAACTCCTGTCCCACGAGAGCTTTCTTTTTCTTTTTGCTGATCTGCCTCTGGATTCCCATCAACTGTTTGCGCCGACGCTCGATCTCACGGACAGAGAGCTTCTTGTCCAATCCGTGCGCGTCCGCTCCCTCCTGATCCGAGTAGGAGAAAGTTCCCATCCAATCAAACTGGGCTTCGCGGACGAATGCGCACAACTCTTCAAATTCCTTCTCGGTTTCTCCCGGAAAGCCCACAATAAACGACGTACGCAAGGTCAGGCCGGGAATGGCACGCCGCATTTTGGCAATCGACCGCAAAAACACTTCCGCTCCACCTCCACGCTTCATGCGCTTCAGAACCGGCGCCGATGCGTGCTGCAGCGGCACATCCATGTAGGAGCAGATCTTTTCATGGGTTCCAATCGTCTCCAGAAGCTTGCCCGTGATCTTGTTGGGATAGGCATAGAGAAAACGAATCCAGCGCAGGTCTTCAATCTTCGCCAGCTTCTCCAGCAGCAATGCCAGCCCGTCCTTCAGTCCGAAATCTTCGCCATAGCAGGTCGTGTCCTGCCCGATCAAAGTGATTTCCCGCACTCCGCTCTGTGCCAGTCGCTCGGCTTCGGCGATCACCGACTCGAACCGTCGCGAGCGAAACTGCCCGCGCAACTGCGGAATGATGCAGAACGTGCAGGGGTGGTCGCAGCCTTCCGCGATCTTGATATAGGCCGTCGATTTCGGAGTGGCCAGAATCCGCGGAGTCTCGTCGTCGTACAAGTAGTTCGGCAGGTCGGCGATTGCGCCATCCCACTGTCCGCGGGAGAATCGCCCTTGCGCCGCCCGTGCGTCGCCCTCGGCCCGTGAAGGTAAAACCACAAAAGGGGAGTCGTTATTTCTCAAAGCTGGAACTGGAGCAATGCCGGTCGCTGCCAGGATGTTCTGCAATTCCCCGGTCCCCACTACGGCGTCAACCTCCGGAATACGCTTGCGAATTTCATCGCGAAAGCGTTCCACCAGGCAGCCCGCGACCACAAGCTTTTTCGCCCGCCCCAAGGTCTTGTGTGCAGCCATCTCAAGAATCGTGTTCACCGACTCCTGCTGCGCGCTCTCGATGAACGAACACGTATTCACCACGATCACGTCCGCATCCTCGGCCCGGGGTGAGAGTTCGGCCCCGGCCCGCGCCAGAAGCCCCATCATCACCTCGCTATCGACCAGGTTCTTGGGGCATCCCAGGCTGACAAAGCCCACTTTCTGCGGACGCGCATCCTGTCCGTGGTCCTTCGACGCGATAGCCGTGGTTTTTTCGCTGGAACGGGAGATAGTGAGGTCCTTGGAGGGCATGTAATCTGACTATTTTAACATTTTTCGGCGGGCATTCCGGCGAACCCTCTCCGGCAAACCATCCGTGTGGCTCAACGCATCTGTCCTAACCCATGACTACAGGCACCATGAAAGGCAGCAACCTGTGGATCACAACCCCACGTCTTCATGCTACGCTAGGCATTATCCAAGAGAGCAGCTATCCCGCATCCTGGAGGGGAAATGTCTGGGAAACAGGCAATCGCAGTCCTGGTATTGGGGATGTCTATTCTGGGAGCCTCCGCAGCTGCCCAGGACGAGAAAAATGAGCTGACCGGCATTGCTGGACGCATCTTCATCAGCGACCAGGGTATTACCGGTCCCAATGCGCCTACGGTCAACCCGGTCATTCACTCCGGCAAAGGGTTCACCTTTGAAATCAACTATGCGCGCCGCCTGTTTGGCACCGAGGTTTATGCCATCTCAGCCGAAGTACCTGCGGTTTTCAATTTGGATGAAGACCTCAACGCCGGCGGACCTGTGGTTCCCGTTGATTACAAACAGATATTCGTCACTCCCGCAGTCCGCGTGAATCTGTTCCCGGAGACCAAGGTTACGCCTTGGGTCAGCTTCGGCGGTGGTTTTGCTCGCTTTACTGAGAATAAGAATCTCCTCTACTATGGCACCAACCCCGGCGGCTCCTCGACCTCCGGCGTGATCCAGGGCGGACTAGGATTGGACGTGAGTCCCTTTGTAACGCGTTTCAAACACTTCAGTTTTCGCGGCGAAGTTCGCGATTTTTTTTCGGGCACGCCTAACCTTCCGTTGGCCGATACCGGCAAGACGCGCCAGCATAACTATTTCGTCGGCGGCGGCGTAATCTGGCATTTCTAGCTCCTCCCGAACGATTGGCGCGATGCTTTCCGATGGGCTATGATTTCTTTCGCTTAACTCCTGGCCGCTGAAGGCCATCCCAGCGAGCGCTAGGTTCTGGGGAGGAATCGATGATCGCGATCCCACTCGCCCTGCTACTTCTGATCGGTTCTCCGCAGGAATCGACTCCTCAGCAACCCGATCCAGCTTCTCCGCAAAGTTTGGCCGAAGCGCGCGAAAAGTACGAGCCCACCCGCCAGGCCGCCATCCGTATGAACGAACTCGCGGGCAACATTCATTCCGAAGCTGACGCAAGAGCCTTCGTCGATGCGGTCGCGGAACGGCTTTTCGGTCAGCAACAACTGTCTTGGACAACCATGAGTATTCGTCACCGGGTTGCGCACGCCGAATATGACGCCGTTTCAAATCCGGAGCGGATGATCCCGGAGCAGCGCATCGTCAACGTATGGAACGAATATGTGCGAGAACTCGATGCTCCCGAGGAAACGCTGGTTACCGTCGCCGAAGTTCACAACCTGCGCGACGCGGCATACACATCCAGCCAGTTTTTGTGGAAGAAGGCTTGGTCCACGCAACAGTTTTGGACCATTCCAAATGTGTATGCGGTGGGAGCTGACGGCAAGGTTGCCAGCGGCTGCCGGGCCGTCGAGGCGCTCAAGATTCTGCACGACATGTTCCGTTTCTTTCAAATGGTGCAAGGTGCCCGCGAGCGGGTTAAGAAGGGAGTTTTAGTTTCTGATTTGGTGCGGCAGCGGCAACAAAGCGGGACTGCCAAGCCACCGGCGGCGCGTGGTGGAATCCTCGCTAAAGGAGACACGAATCCCATCTTGCCCGCCGAAATCCGATACGTGCAGGCTCACGGTGAGAGCGACTATCAGCATCTTATGGAAAGGCTCTTCGTGGAACTGATCCCGGCGAACTGAACGGAGACTGCGTAAGTCTACTTCTTAGTCGCCAACTGCACGTCTTCATACAATTCCGGCAGCCGCATTGCATCCTCCGAAGAATTCCCGAACCGTGCTGATTCGTAAGCGTCTGTGAACCGCCCGACCGGCGTGCGTAACCGCTCATCTTCAATCACGCGCACAAATTCCTGTGCCGTCTGCGTCGTGGATTTCCGCACCCCCCGCCGTGCCAGATACCGAGCCATCCGTTCGTACCACATCGCCGCCGCCTGATCCGGCGAGCGCTCCGGATGTGCCTGCAGCCGTCTGGTCCGGATCATCCGGGCAATCCGCGCAGCGTTACCCAGCACCAGCCAGAGCAGCAGAACCGCCAAGCCTCCTCCAAGCCACCGGCCCGGCGAGTGCTCCACTCCCCTCTGGCTTCGCCGTGCCCAGCCCATCAGTCGGGCATAGCGCAGTTGTGCCCACGTTCGTGCCCTCTCCCACGAATTGCGCGTCCTGCTCAGTGCCGAGTGTCCCAGAATGTACTGGTGCGATGAGTCATAGCTGATCACCCACTCCCGCCAGAACGATTGCGCAGCATCCAGGTAGAGCATTGCCCGGTCCCAGCCCTCCGGAGTCCCGATAGCGCCGCCCGGTGTGGGGTCGAACGTGACCCAGCCATAGCCGGGGAAGTAAGCCTCCACCCACGAGTGCGCATCCTTGGCCCGCACCACGTAGTTGCCGGTGACATCATTGAATTCATTGCTGCGGAAGCCGTTTACCACACGCGAGGGAATGCGCAGCGTCCGCAGCATCACGGCCATAGAAGAAGCGAAGTATTCGCAGTGTCCCTGCTTTCGCTCGAAGAGAAAGTTTGCCAGGGGATCGGCGACCGGGGTAGACGGCAGCTGCAGCGTATATCCGTAGTGCGTCTTGAGGTAGATTTCGAGCGCGGTAGCCTTGTCGTAGCCGTTGGAAGCGGAACCCGCGATCTGCGCCGCCAACCGGATGATCCGCGGGTCAAGTGTCGGCAGTTGCAAATAGGCTGAGACCAGCTGCGGAAAAGTATCGCCCGCCGCCCGAAGTTGCGCGGGCGACGGCCTGGCGATATCCGAGTCGGCGTCGTAGACGTTGACCGTGCGCTCGATATCGAGATCGTAGACGGCCCCGCCCGCATCCACCGACAGTGCTCGGTACGGTCCAACGATCCGCCGTCCCCAGGGAGCGAGAAAAAATACGTTAGTACCGATCGGCTCCAGCAGCACTCGGTAATGAATAAGATGAGCCGCAACTCCCGGCGCGGCCTGACTGCGCGCCCCATAGACCTGAGCCAGTCCCTGGCTGAACAGCGGCACCCCGAAGCTTCCACCCGCTCCCCGCTCCAGCACATACTGTTCCCGCGGGTTGGACCAGGTTTTGCCGTCGAACTTAGCCAGCGCCACGCCGCGCCAGTGCAGCGCGTATTGCCCGCCCTTGTCCCCGTCAATCTTGATGTGCATCACCACCGCATTCGACTGCTGAATCTGTCCGATCCGCCCCAGTTGCACCCGGTCGCTGAAGCCGGTGGAAAAATCCGTGCCGAACGAATACCCCCCTAGATAGCCTACCGACATGCGGGGCAGAAGAAAAAACACCGCCCCAGCCCCCACCAGAATCATCAGCACCAAAGCCGGTGTCATCCGTGCCAACGAGAAGGCCAGATGCCGATGCTCCTGCTCGTCGCTGGAGTGGCGCGCTTGAAATCGTGCGGCTTTGCCGGAGCGGCGCATTTCCATCAGGATGAATGTGGCGACCGCCATCAGCACGAATCCCGCAAAGAAGAAAAGAAAAACGCTGTCCACGGTGAGCACGGCCGACGCCAGCACCATCAGAAACGCCAGGATCGACAGCATGACGTAGTCGCGATCACGACGCAGCGAAAACGTTCGCACCACCACGGCGAACAGCACCAGGTGTACGGTCGCCGCCAGAAAGCTGCGGGAGAGCAGGAAGTAATCGCCCGCGTAGAAAACGAAATACGCGATGGTCAAGGGCGTGGTCCAGCGCTCCGAAATCACGACCCGCCGCCGCTTCACGAACAGGTAGCCGCGAACCGCCAGCGCCGCTCCCATCAGCAGGATCGTGGTCAGGTCAAGTCCGCCCGTACTGGCCAATGTCCCAAATCCCATTGCAACCATCAGATAGATGGAAAGCTCGAAGTATTTGTTGATTGCCTGCGGAAGCGGGATCACGTCGAGTTGTTGTTTTTCAACGGGCATCGAAGGTAAAGTCTGGGCGGTCCGAGGACCGGACGTTTGCCGGTTCCCCGTTCAGTTCCTATGTGCAATTCCTATTGTTCGACAAGTCGCATCCTTAAGGGAAGGCTTTACTACGAACTTCTTGCACCAAAAGTCACCAGCCTTTTGCCCGTCGCTACCGCGACACGGTTCCAGGCACGGGAATCTGTGCTCATGTTTGCTAGAATGATTCAGGTCAGGCATCGGTCTCACGCGACGTACTCTCGCCAACCCCGCCAGGTCCGGAAGGAAGCAACGGTAACGGGCTCTTGCGTGTGCAGTGGGTCCCCGGTGCCTGGCTTAATTTTCGCTCGCTTGCGGGACCAACCTTTACACATCCTTTACAAGTCTTTGCGCAAGAAATCCATCGCTAATCCATCACCAGTAGTCAGATGTAGTAACCACACGGTGAAGGGGTCGAGGAGAAAATATGCGCAATCTTCCGTCACAGTCAGTTTCGCCAACCGTCATCATTCGCGTCTCCGGCCGCTTGTCTGAGGGTCATCTGGGCTACCTCGACCAACTCGTTGTCTCAGCGATTGACTGCGTCTTATGGCCTTTGCTCGACCTGGCTCGCTTAGAGGAGTTGGACCACGTCGCGCTGATGTATCTCATCGGCGGGGAGGGTCGCCATTTCGGCATCGTCGGCTGTCCGAATTTCATCCGCGAGTGGATGCAGCACGAAAAAGAGCGTTGCGCGGCTTGACGTGCCACCGCCATCGGCCTCAGTTAGACATTCCGCCCTCAATCGTTCAGAATACTGGTTTCATTTCATGAGGAGCTCTAATTGACCGAACTGAGGCAACCCCTGCGCGCAAAAGACAAGATCGGGGTGAAGATCAGCGCCCTCGGCACCTACGTGCCACCCCGCCTTCTTACCAATGCTGACCTCGAAAAGATGGTCGACACTACGAACGAGTGGATTCTCGCCCGCGTCGGCATCCACGAACGCCACATCGTGGAAAAAGGCGTAGCTACCAGTGACCTCGCGGTGGAAGCCGCCAAGAAAGCGCTTGCCCAGCGCGGCCTCGCACCCGGCGATCTCGATGCCATTATCGTCGGCACAGTCACGCCCGACATGTTCTTCCCCTCCACCGCCTGCGTCGTCCAGCACAAGCTGGGCGCCACGGGTGTTTGGGGATTCGACCTTTCCGCCGCCTGCTCCGCCTTTATTTATGCCGTGCAGACCGGAGCCCAATTCATCGCCACCGGCACGCACAAGCGCGTCCTGGTGATCGGCGCCGATGTGATGTCTTCGATCATCGATTACGCCGACCGCGCCACCTGCGTGATCTTTGGCGACGGTGCCGGTGCCGTCATTCTCGAACCTGCCGAAGACGATTCCGTCGGCCTCATCGACTTCATCCACGAAATCGATGGCTCCGGCGGTTGCTTTCTCTACATGCCGGGCGGCGGCAGTCTCAATCCATCCACTCGTGAAACCGTCGACAAGAAGATGCACTACGTTCACCAGGACGGGCAACAGGTCTTTAAGTTCGCCGTGCGCAAGCAGACGGAGGCGTGCCTGAAGTTGCTCGAACGCAACGGCCTCAAAGGTTCGGACGTTGACGCTTTCATTCCGCATCAAGCCAACCTGCGCATCATCAACGCCACTGCCGAACGCCTGGGCCTGCGTCCCGAAAGCGTGATCGTTAACATCGAGCGCTTCGGCAACACCACCGCGGGCACGATTCCGTTAGCGATGAACACGGCGATCGAACAGGGCAAGTTAAAGAAAGGAAGTCTTGTGCTGATGGCTTCCGTCGGCGCAGGTTTCACGGTAGGCGCCGCCCTTCTGCGCTGGGCCTTCTGAAAAGCGTTTCCGGGCTTCGGGTTTCAGGCTTCCGCTAAAGCATTCCGAGAGCTGACGCCCGAAGGCCGAAGCCCTCCGATGACGTTCGTAATCTCTGCTGCGTGCATTTCAATGGCACAGCCAAATCATCCCCTGTTATGTTTTCGGAGCGTTCGCCCCACGTGGGGATGTGGCGGACGAGCAAGACCATGCTCCGTTCTACATGCTGCTGTCTGTTGCTGGGCCTGGTTTCGATGGCGGCGGTTGCCCAGAAAGCAAAGGACGACTCTCAGCCAGCTAAGCTGCTGGTAATGGAACACCTGTGGAATGAAGCCCAGGTGAATCACGACGCCCGCGCCCTTGACGGCATGATCGGCGCAAGCTTCATCAACACCGAGTACGATGGCGAAGTCAGCGATAAGGCAAAGTTCCTTGCCGACATCAAAGACCCACACTTCAACCTCACCAGCCTGACCATTCAGGACCTTAAGGTCAGCATGTATGCGGACTCAGCCGTAGTCGCCGGCCTCTACCGCACCAAGGGCACTTACGAAGGAAAGGCTTATGAGCACGTCGGCCGCTTCACCGATACCTGGGTCTACACCGAAGGCCGCTGGCAATGCGTCGCCAGCCACACCAGCCTGCTGAAGAAGTAGGGTGCCGCAAACAAATTGATGTGGGGACAGCCGCCCTCGGCTGTCCGTCGCCCGAAGGGCGACTCGTTGCTGCCACGACATGTGCCTGGAACGATTGCTCCGATAGAAACTTTTCATGCGTGAAAGCGGCTTCCACGAATAAGCCCCGCCAATCGAATCGAGAAAGCGGTTCGACTAAGATAGGAACTGATCGTCCGCGCGCACGGAAACTCGATATGGAAGCTACGCCCCGTCCACACCGCTGGAAGACTGTGTTGGCCTTTGCCATTATTTATCTCGTGTGGGGCTCCACGTTTCTGGCGATCCGCATCGGTGTGCGCGAGGTGCCACCATTCCTCCTCGCCGGGATGCGGTTCTTCGCCGCCGGAATTGTGCTCTATGCCTGGATGCGCGCCAGAGGAACGCCCTCACCCACTCCTCGAGAATGGGCTTCGGCTTCGTTGCTGGCGGTGCTGATCTTCGTGTTGGATTACGGCCTTCTGTTTTGGGCGGAGCAGCGCGTCCCTTCCGGGATTGCTGCGGTCATGATGGCGACCATCCCAGCCTTCATGGCTCTTGCGGAAATTCTCTTCCTGCGCACGCAGAAGCTTACGCTCCGGCTGGGATTCGCCCTCTTGGTGGGGATCGGCGGCGTAGCGGTTCTGGTTAGTCGCGCAGCGGGCTTCGGCGAAGGCCCCATCGACACTGCCGGAGCGGTTGCCCTGGTCGTGGCTGCAATCAGTTGGTCGCTGGCCTCGGTTCTCACTCGCAAGTTGTCCTTGCCCGCATCCAAAGTCATGAGCTCCGGAGCGCAGATGCTTGCCGGAGGAATCCTGCTCACCCTGACTGCGGCTTTATTGGGAGAGTTCCGAGGCTTCCATGCACAAGCAGTGTCCTTCCGTGCCTGGCTCGCGCTCGCCTACCTGATCGTCGCCGGCTCGATTGTTGGGTTCACCGCCTATGTCTGGCTCATTCACCACGAGTCCCCAACCAAGGTTGGCACGTACGCGTATGTGAATCCAGTCGTAGCTGTTCTGCTGGGATATTTCCTGGCCAGGGAACCGCTCGGCATGCGGACAGTCCTGGGAACGTTCCTGGTTCTGGTCAGTGTGGTCGTGATCACGACCACGCCGAAAAAGAAAGTGGAGTTCACTCCATTGATGAAAGAAGTGGAACTGGCCGAGCCCTAGGCGCGGTCGGTTGTAAGTTCCCAATGGGTGCCCCCTACGGCCGCGTCATCTTCTCCGGTTGCACCAACTGATCAAATTCCTCGCCCGTGAGATAGCCAAGCTTCAGAGTCGCCTCGCGCAAGTTGCTGTGCTCCACATGCGCGGTATGGGCGATCTGGGCGGCCTTGTCGTATCCCACTTTCGGTGCCAGCGCCGTCACCAGCATCAGCGAGTTCGTCACGTACCACTCCACCTTGGCGCGATCCACCTCGATGCCTTTGATCATGTACTCGACGTATCCGTGGCAGGCGTCGGCGATCAGCGTGACCGAGTGCAGGAAGTTGTAAATGATCACCGGCTTATACACATTCAGCTCGAAGTTGCCCTGTGAGCCGGCAAATCCCACCGCAGCCGTCGCGCCGTGAACCTGCACGCATACCATGGTCATCGCCTCGCACTGTGTCGGGTTCACTTTGCCCGGCATGATCGACGACCCCGGCTCGTTTTCGGGAATGGAGAGTTCGCCCAGGCCACAGCGCGGCCCCGAAGCCAGCCAGCGGATGTCGTTGGAAATCTTCATCAGCGAAGCGGCCAGCGTCTCCATCGCGCCTTGCGCGAAGACGATCTCGTCATGCGCCGAAAGCGCGGCGAACTTATTGCCATGGGAGCGGAAGGGAAGTCCGGTAAGTTCGGCAATCTTTTTCGCGGCGCGTTCCGCAAACTCGGGATGCGTATTCAGTCCCGTGCCTACTGCGGTCCCACCGATCGCGAGATCGTAAAGGCCGTCCAGCACTTGTTCCAGGCGCTTAATGTCACGTTCCAGTAGCGCAGCCCAGCCACCAAACTCCTGCCCGAACGTCAGCGGCACGGCGTCCTGCAAGTGCGTACGTCCAATCTTCACTACGTCATGAAATTCCTTCGCCTTGGCCGCGATCGCATCGTGCACGGTCCGGACCGCCGGAATCAGCACATTCTTTACCCGATCCGCCGCCGCAATGTGCATCGCCGCCGGAAATGTATCGTTCGACGACTGCGACATATTCACGTCGTCGTTGGGATGGACCGGTTTCTTCGATCCCATCTCGCCGCCTGCAATCTCAATCGCGCGGTTCGAGATGACCTCATTCACGTTCATGTTGGTCTGGGTACCGCTGCCGGTCTGCCAGATGCGCAACGGAAACTGATCGTTCAGCTTGCCCGCGATCACTTCGTCGGCCGCCTGCACGATCAGCTTGGCCTTGTCGGCCGGCAGCTTGCCTAGGTCCTGGTTCACCAGCGCGCACGCCTTCTTGAGCGTGCCAAAGGCGTGGATCAGTTCCGGCGGCATGGTGTCCCGCCCAATGTTGAAGTGCAGCAGGGAGCGCTGCGTCTGCGCTCCCCAGTAAACGTTGGCCGGGACTTCGATCTGTCCCATGCTGTCGGATTCAATGCGTTTGCGACTCGATGGTTCACCAGAGGTTGGCATAGTATTCGGACCGGTGCTTGACGGATAGACAACCTTGGATTATAGCAATGACGACCCGGGCCCTCCGCCCTGCGGTTAAGATGACGGCGGCACCGTCGCCGCGTGATTGCCGTCCTCCGGAACTCTCGCCTTGGATCTCACCTCATATCGCGACTTCAGCCGGAGAAAAGGACGTTCGACGATGTAGTAAGAGCCGCAGGCCAGAAGAATTGAGGCAACCAGGCTGACCGGCGCCCGCAGCAGCGTATGGGCCAGCGGAGAGTGATCGACCAGGTCCGGACCAATCGCGTTATACAGGTACAAGGAGTACGAAATCGTTCCGATAAAGCGCACCCATTTCCAGTTGATCCACATCCAGGGAAGCCGGTCGCCAAGAACCACCATCTGGACGATCAACGTCGCCGACAGGAAGGACTCGACGCTGGTACCCCACACGCACCAGTAGGGAGAGTCACGCGCCAGGGAAGGCACGGCCATGGAGAGTGCAAAGAGCGCGAAAGTAACCCCTGGCAAACTCCAATGAGCGCAAACTAACTGGACGAACCGCATTGCCTTTCCCGTGCGAATTGAAATCGCCAGCAGGCATCCCATCGCCAGAGAATCCATGCGCGTGTCGAACGCCGTATACAGATAAAGACGCGGTGCGTGCCACAAATAGAGGAGCAGGATTCGGTGTAGAAGCACGATCAGGCACAGGGCAGCCAAAACATGAACAACGCTGTCGCGGCGGCCGCGGAATCGCCGGAAGATGGCAGGCCACACCACATAAAACTGTTCTTCCACCCCCAGGGACCACGTGAGCAGCATTGCCCCTTCTCCTCCACCCCGCAAGGGCCAATAGTAGTTATTGACGTAGAAGAGCGCTGCGATGCAGTTACCCCACGCGATATGTTTGTGGGCAAGGGCAGCCAGCCCTACATATACGGCCCAGAAGCAGTAGAACCCCGGAAAGATTCGAAGCAGGCGTCGGACATAAAAGTTCCAGAGAGATATCTCGCCCGTGCGGTCGTCTTCCTTGATCAGCAACCAGGTGATGAGAAATCCACTGAGGACAAAGAATAAGGTCACACCGGTGTGTCCAAAAGATTCGTCCCAATCCCGAAGTACGTGAAAATGAAAATGAAGAATCACAACCAGGGAAATCGCAACGGCTCGAACTCCGTCGAGTGCGGGTATTTTGCCCTCGGAAAGGCGTGACTCAAGAGTAGGAAAAAGAGCGTCTTTTGTCATTGTCGAGGCCGGATCTTCTTTTGCGTCCCAGAGTACGCGGTATAATACACCCCCGCATGATCGCTGAAGCTTACCGTTTAACGTTAAACGGTATACAGAACGATCCAATCGTTCCGCTGCTCGGAGACCGAAACGGCTTCACCCGCTGGATTCTGGCTGAATCTTCAGTCCGCCTACGATCTCGAAGTCGCACAGGACAAGCCCGCGCGCATGATCGAACGCGAGGTTCGGCCCGGCTCGTTCGCGGCTGCCAACGCCCCCTCTTGAGCTTTCGCGCCACAGGTTCAAGCTTCCCCGATTCCCGCGTGCTAAAATCATCGGTCTCTGACTTCCGCCGTCCTCCTTCAGTAGGCGGCCGCGGTCACGGAATCCATGCCCGACTTTCTCACCGCCGAAGACGTTGAAACTCTGCCCAAGGCCAAAGTTCGTGCGCACCCCGAGATGCGCACCGACGTGGTCGTGATCGGAGCCGGACCCACTGGTTTGGCCTGTGCGATTGAAGCCCAGAAAATCGGGCTTCGCGTCATTGTCCTCGACAAGGGCTGCCTGGTGAATTCGCTTTTTCACTATCCCGCAAACATGCTATTTTTCACCACGCCCGAACTCCTGGAAATCGGCGAGATTCCCTTCACCACGGCCAACCAGAAGCCCACCCGTGAAGAAGCTCTCGAGTATTACCGCAAAGTCGCCGAGCATTACCATCTCGACATTCGCCAGTACGAGTGGGTCAAAACGGTCATGGGAGAAGACGGGAAATTTAGCATTACCGCTACCGACCGTGCCGGCCGGCCCCACGATTACATTACCCGTAAGGTAATTGTCTCCACCGGCTACTACGATCTCGCGAATGAACTGGGCCTTCCCGGCGAAGATCTCCCCAAGGTCTCACACTACTACGGTGAGCCTCATCCTTACTACGACAGCGATGTGCTGGTGATTGGCGGCAAGAACTCCGCCGCCATCGCGGCTCTTGACCTATGGCGTCACGGTGCTCGCGTGACCCTGGTTCATCGCGACTCGCAACTGCATCACCACGTCAAGTACTGGATCAAGCCCGACCTCGAGAACCGCATCAAGAACAACGAGATCGTCGCTTACTTCAACAGCGCCGTTCAGGAAATTGGCGTGGATCACGTGGTCATTAACACGCCGCGCGGCCCCATCCGCCTGAAAAATGACTTCGTGCTCGCCTTGATTGGCTACCATCCTGATTACGATTTTCTGCGCAGCATGGGCATCGAACTCTCCGCCGAGCAGCATCGTCCGGTGTGCGATCCGGTGTCGCTCGAAAGCAATGTGCCCGGAATCTACGTGGCGGGCGTGATCGTTGCAGGCTCGCGCACCAACGAAATTTTCATCGAAAACGGCCGCTTCCACGGCAAACAGATCGCCGACGATCTGAAACGCAAGCTTCGTCCAGAGGCTTGAGAATCCTCGCCCCTCCTTCGGCAGATTCTCCTTCACAAACATTGACGTGGCGTAGAACTGGTAGCCGTTCTTCTTCTTGCCGCGCATCTCAGGCTGGCGGTGAAGGCGCGTCAATGGAAGAGGTCTGCTGAGGCCCGACGGCTGAAGCCCGAAGCCCGATCTTTGTTACCCTAGCCATTCGTATGGAACCCCAACCAGAGCATGCGGCGCCATCGATCTCGCTGGCCTCGTACCTAAGGCTGGTACGCGGCAACCGCAATTTCCGCCGCCTCTGGCTGGCGCAAATTGTCAGCGAGATTGGGGACTGGTTCTACACACTTTCCATTTACACACTGCTGCTCCAGTTGACCGGGCGCGCCAGTTCGGTCGCGCTGGCCTTGGTTCTACAGGTTCTGCCGCAAACCCTGGTGGGTCCGACAGCCGGAGTAGTGAACGACCGTCTGCGCCGCAAGCACGTGATGATCGCCGCCGACCTGGTTCGGGTTGTGGTGGTGCTGGCCATGCTGCTGGTGCGTTCCCGCTCCATGGTGTGGCTCGTCTATCCGCTGCTGCTGGCGGAGACCATCATGGCCGCGTTCTTCGAGCCGGCGCGCAGTTCGGTGATCCCCAACATCGCCGCCAAGGGAGAAGTGCTCATCGCCAACACACTCTCCTCGGCTACGTGGTCGGTGAACCTGTTGATTGGCGCTTCGGTTGGCGGATTGGTTGCAGCCTTCTTCGGACGGGATGCCGTATTCATTCTGAACGCGCTGTCGTTCCTGGCTTCAGCCGTGCTCCTTGCCGGAATGCGGTTTGCCGAGCCGCACGCCGAAGCCGCGGCTCCGCTGCGCCCGCGCGATCTGGTCGATTTCTCTCCCGTTCTGGAAGGCATCCGCTACATACGCAATCAGCGCACGCTGCTACCTACGGTGTTTGCGAAAGCCGGCGAGCTTATGATCGGACCAAGCTGGGTGATCTTCACCGTGATGGGAGCGCATGAGTTCGCGGTGCGCTGGCGCAATGTCGATGCCGCGCGCGGAGCGATGTTGGGCATGAGCATCCTGCTCGGAGGACGCGGTTTGGGAGCGCTCGTCGGCCCACTGATCTCGGCGCGCTGGGCGGGCCGCAGCGACCGCAGGCTGCAACTTGGCATCCTCTTCGGTTATCTCACCATCGCGGTGGGATATGGAACGCTCGGTTTCAGCCGCACAGTCTGGATGGCCGCAGCCTGCGCCATGCTGGCGCACATGGGAGGATCGACGGTGTGGGTTTTCTCCACCACACTGCTGCAGCTTCATACCGACGACCGTTTCCGCGGACGCGTGTTCTCTGCGGACCTGGGCTTCTCCATGCTGACCATCGCGGCTGGCGCTTATCTGTGTGGACGTTTGCTCGATGCCGGCGTCACTGCTCGCACGGTCGCGACTTACACAGGATTGGTCATGCTGATTCCGGCAGCTTTGTGGGCGTTAGCGATGCGGGTGGAGAGGGAAATGTAAGCTCGGCATCCGGCATTCCAAGTGGGACGCCGCGAGCGAGACCGGAAGCCGGATGCCGAAAGCCGGACACCGCCTTACGCCCCCAAAATGCGGTCGATCTTCGCGGCCATGATGAAGTCGCTCTCGGTGAGGCCATCGATCTTGTGAGTCCACATCGTGACCTCGGCCTTGCCCCACGCCAGCAGAATATCGGGGTGGTGCCCTTGCTTCTCCGCGAGCGCTCCCACGCGATTCACGAACTTCAGCGCCTGCTTGAAATCGGGAAAAGTGAAGGCACGCGTGATGTGGTGCTGCTTGACCACGCTCCACTCGGGAACGATCTTATGCAGCGCTTTGAGTTCCTTCCCCTTAAGCGGAGGCACGCCGCCGGTGCACGGAACGCATTTCTTGTCGGCTAGTTGTTTGGTCATGGGACGTATTGTACGTCCTCGCGCCGCATAACCGAGGACGCCAAAATACGGTCGGTGCCCTAGCTACCTAGAACGGAATATCCTCATCCGTGATTGGCCCTGACCCCGCGGCGGCGTGCTCCGGTTCGGGCGTGCGCTGGTCGAAGTTATTGCCGCCGCCGGATGACGCACCGCGTGAACTTTCTTTGAAGTCTCCGCCACCGCTGCCTTCGCCGCGTCCGCCGAGCAGAATCAGGTCGCTGGCTACCACTTCGGTCATGTATTTCTTCTGGCCGCTGGTCTTGTCGTCCCAGGAGCGGGTCTGCAGGCGGCCTTCGATATACACTTTGCCGCCCTTCTTCAGATATTCGCCCGCGATTTCGGCCAGCCGCTGCCAGAGCACCACGTTGTGCCATTCGGTGCGGTCCTGCCACTCGCCAGCCTTGTCTTTGAAGCGTTCGTTGGTGGCGATGGTCAGCTTGGCTACGGGCGTGCCTTGCGGCGTGTACTTAATCTCTGGATCTTTCCCAAGATTACCGATCAGTTGAACCCGGTTCAGACTTTTTCCTGCCATGGGATGCTCCTTTGCAGGGGTTCACTATAGCAGAGTTGACGAGGTGGAAATGGTGCGGATTGTCACAAATGCGGGACAAAGTGTCATTTCGGGGCGGCCCTAAGCCAAGGGCTAAAGGCTAAGAGCTAATAGCTTTCTTGAGGTATAATCTTCGCCATGCCTGCCGCACCCGGAGCGACCAGGGCTGTCGGGATGGTTCCCGACGAGCTCAAGTGGGAACCGAAATCCAAGGGCCTGACCACGCCCCGCAAGAAGAAACCGAAAGAATTGGCCGTCATCACCGAATGCTGCACCGGATGCGCCGGGTCGCCGGCGTGCGTGGAGTATTGTCCGGTGGAAGACTGCATGTTCTGGGTGCCTGACGAAGACAGCACGCCGTTCGGGCGTATCGCGGTCGATCCCATTCTCTGCATCGGCTGCAAGAAGTGCCTCAGCAAAGGCCCCGACGGCTGCTTCCTCGACGGCTGTCCCTGGGATGCCATCGTCATGGTCGAAACGACCGAGGTGGAAAAAGAAGTGGGAGCGATGGCGATCTAGCTGTCGGTTTTCAGTCGTCAACTCCTAAAGCGCTGTCATCCTGAGCGAAGGCGTGGGATTCGCGAAGCGAATTCGACACCGGAGTCGAAGGATCCCTTCCCGATCTCCAGTGCCGGCAGCTCCGCAGGGAGTTCTCTAAAGGCTCACTTCGTCCTCGCCAGTATCGCTTTTTCCGTCTCCACGGCCTGCTGGCGAACGTCATTCGAGACATCTGGCAGGTCGCGCTCGTAAGGGCGGATGGCGGCGAGGTCGTCGGGCTGTCCGACGAGATAGAGAGCGCGCAGAGCTTCCCACACTTGCTCATTAGCCGGATCGACCACGGCTACTTCGGCTCCAGCCGCGACATTCGCACCGGTTCCGGCTACGGAGAGAATCCGGCCAGGAATCGGGGAACGGATTTCCGCCGTCTGCGCGTGCCCGTATTCCAGCTTTGCAATCAATCCACCCTGATGGACGGGGGTGCCTGGACGATCCGAATCGATGATGTGACCAGACTCCGGAGAAGTAATTTGCGCCGGCTGCAGCAGCGCGACGATCTGCAGACGGCCGCTCGCGTCGCCGAAACGCACCAGAGATAGCGCGGCATTGCCTCGTACCATCTGCGAGGGATCGGCGAGCAGCTTCAGCAGGGTCTCATGAAATCCCGTGCCGGACGTGTCTTGCCCCATGACCCAGGCGTCGGTGTTGCGCACTTCCTCCACGGGATCAGCGGCAAGGCGCACCAGGTCGGGATACCATTGTTTGGCGGTGGCATCCTGCCGCGTGATGCGCTCGCCGACCTGCACCAGCGCCTGCTGAATGTGCCGCGGCTTCTTCGCATCGTGCAGGTATTCGGTCAATTGCCGGTCAGAAAGCTTGCGGCCAAACCAGGTGTTCCACCAGAAGAGAAAAGGCATGAGGCAGATCAGCCACGCGGTGATGAAGAAGAGGAGTTTCTGGGTGCGGGACATGCCGGGTTTGCGGCTTTGAGCGTCGCCGGTGGCCGGAACTGGATTTGAATGGGCAGACATCTGGAAACTTTTCACCACAGAGACACAGAGTCACAGAGAATGAGAACCGGCAACTACTCCACCACATCCGCGTCCAACACGCGCTCCTGCTCCAGATAATGCGAAACGGCATACTGCGCCAGGAGCGGTGTCTGCAGCCGGATTTCGGCTCCGATCCATTCGCCCTTGCCATGCGGCGCATCGGGAGCGTGGTTATGCTGCCCGCCGCTGCCAAATTGCGGGCCGAATTCGGCGCTCTGGATCTGATCGAACTGCTGGATCTGGCGCCAGGCTTCGTCGCCGACGGTTCCGGAGACGTCAATCTTCAATCGCACGATCGGCATAGATCAAGACCCATTCACTACAGGGACACACAGCCACAGGAAAATCTCCGAATTTTTTCGTTCGTTGCTTCTCCGTGGCTCCGTGCCTCCGTGGTGAAACACTAGCTGTGCGGAAACCACTGGTAAAGCATGAAATAAACCAGCACTCCGGTGACGCTGACGTACATCCAAAGCGGCCACGTCCAGCGCGCGATGGCGCGATGCCGATCATAGCGGCCCCGCAACCCGCGGCTCAGTGTGATGATGACCATGGGGACGATCACGATGGCTAGCGTCACATGGGGGATGAGTACGATCAGATAAATAACATGCCAGAAGTGGTCCCCCAGAAAACGGATATCGCCGACGTGATAATGAAAATACAAGTAGCAGGCCAGAAAAAGCGCCGAGGAAACAACCGCCGCGATCATGCAGGCGCGGTGCGCGGCGATCTTTCCGCGGGCGATCAGATAGCGGCCGGCCAGCAATAACACCGCGCTGGCTCCGTTCAAACTGGCGATGAGGGCAGGGAGGTAAGCGTATTGTTCAGGAATCATATTTTGTTGATCAAGCGGCCGGCCTCGTGGTGCGGCGGTTTGCCATCAGGAATGCCAGTCCAAACATCACCAGCGAAAACAGAAGCAGTGTAGCCATTGAGGAAGCCAGCGGAAACGGCGTCTCCATCCCGGGATAGAGCAACGCGCGCAGCGCTTCGACGCCGTAGGTGAGCGGATTCATGTACATCACCACGCGAATCCATCCTGAGGCCCGGCTCAAGGGGAACATCGCGCCGGAAAGAAGCCATAGCGGAATCAGAAACAGATTGATGATGCCATGGAAGGCTTGCGTGGAATCCATGGGCCACGCAATGGCGAAGCCGAGCGCGGTCAGCGCGAACGAAACCAGAAATACCACGATGGCCACCAGCAAGATCTGCAACGGCTCCAGATGTACGCCCGCAAAGGGCGCGAAGATCAGAAAGATCATCCCCTGAATCGCCGAAAGCGTTGTGCCGCCAAGAACTTTTCCCAGGACAATCGCCGATCGCGGCACCGGGGCCACCATCACGGAGAGCAGGAATCCTTCCTTGCGATCCTCAATGAGCGACATCATGGCAAAGATCGAAGTGAACAGCACGATCATGATCAGCGCGCCGGGATAGAAATAGTCCAGGTAATTCTGCTGCCCCTGGCCTCCGCCGGAGCGGAACGACGTGCCAAATCCGGAGCCGATCACCACCCAGAAGAGCAGCGGGGACGCCAGAACGCCGACCACCCGCGACTTCTGCCGGTAGAAGCGCACAATCTCGCGCCACCACAGCGTGAACGCAGGCAACAACACACCGGCGGAAGCGGGAGTAATCGGTCTGGATAATGCGGCAGTTTGAGTAGCCACGAAGTTCAACTCGCTTTCGTTGCCGGAGATTTGGTTGCCGGGGCCGGGGCGGTTTTCTTTCCGGTCGCTTTCTTGCCGAGCATGCCCAGGTCACGCATTTCCCAGTATGCGTTCAGCAGGAAGACTGCAGAGAGCGTGAGCAGGATCAAGCTCATGAACAGTCCATCCACGGTGGTAATCATTCCGTTCATCAGCGTCCACGCCACCCCCAGCAAGGGCAGGACGCCAAGCACAAGAGAAAGGATAAGCATTATGGAAAGCACGTTACCTCCTGCCGTGATCTTCAGCACTGGACTGTGCATCGTTTTCTTCGCTCCAGAACTTGTGACCGGTGCGGCGAATGAAGACGTCTTCAAGCGCCGGTTTGCTCACCGAGAGCGCTTCGATCTCTCCGGGGAAAGCCTCGACCACTTCGGTGACAAAGCGATGCGCGCTCTCACGTTCTATGCGCACCTGGTTCTCGAGTACGGTAGTTTCCACGTGAAACTTCGCCCGGATGCGCTCGGCCAATAATCCCGCGTCATGAGCCGCATCCAGCAGCACCACGTCGCCGCCGATTTCGCTTTTCAACTGCTCGGGCGTTCCCAAGGCCACCAGGTTGCCCTCATTCATAATGGCAAGGCGGTCGCAGCGTTCCGCTTCTTCCATAAGATGCGTAGTGACGAGCACGGAAACATGCTCTTCGTCCCGTAGCGTCTGCAGGTATTGCCAAAGATCGCGCCGCGCCCCGGGATCGAGACCGGTAGTCGGTTCATCCAGTAACAGCACTCCCGGATGATGCAACAATCCCTTCGCCAACTCGATTCGACGTTGCATCCCGCCGGAAAACTTTTCGACCAGCTCCTTGGCTCGGTCCGCCAGGCCCACGCGCGACAGGATTTCATAGATCCGCGTTTTGAGCGAGTGCCCGCGCAAACCGTAAAGATGTCCCTGATGCCAAAGGTTCTCGTAAGCCGTGAGCTTCAGGTCGACACTCTGTGCCTGAAAGACCACGCCGATCTGCCGCCGCACACGCGCCGGTTCCTGCGCCGCGTCGTAGCCCATGATCGTAGCGCGCCCGGCGGTCGGAAGCATCAACGTGGAGAGAATCCGGAAGAGCGTGGTCTTGCCGCTGCCGTTTGGACCCAGCAGGCCGAACAACTCCGCCGGACGCACGTCGAATGAAACCCCGTTCAGGGCTGTGCGGTTTTCATAGCGATGCACTACGTTTTGCACGGAAATGACGGCGGCGGAAGAAGGCGTCAGTTCCGGTGCAGCGTCGGCGATTGCGGAAAAGTTCGATACCAAGGGGTTCCTGGATTGCTCTGCTGATTGCTCTGCTACCAGTTTACGACGATACCGTGTCCAACATCATGACCATGAACAAAAGAGGCAAATAGAATAGAAGGGTTGTACCGCCGACGCTCACGCGGCCGAAGCACCCCGTTGCGCCTCGGGAAGACGCTCTTCAAATGCCACCGGGACGTGCCGCCACACCTGAATTGAGAGAATCACAGTAGTCGCGAGCAGCAGCGCTCCCACGGCGACGTGCGCCACGGTTGCTACGACCATGGGCAGCTCCGGTTGCACCGCGTCTCTGCCCCAGGCCACCCGGGTCAAAAAAGCTGTGAAACCCAGGCAAAGCTGCGTGATCAAAAGCGACAGCATCAAAATTGCCGGGCGCCGCACCGCTTCCATCTGCGAATACACGGAAAGCGCTCGTACAGCGGTCCAGGCCAGCACGAAGGACACAATCACCGCATTCAGCACGTGCGGCCACCAACTCATGCCGTGATGACGGAACATTCCGCCCAGGATGAGCTGCACGTAAAGCACGAAGATGGAGAGCAAGGTCAGAGTGAACAGGCTGGGCCGGCGCGGGTCGAACTCCACCTGCGGTTGCTCCTGCACCCACTTTCGTCCGGTGAATAGCGCGATCGCGACGGCGATGCAGAAAAACGTTTGCGCCACCGTAGCGTGCGCTGTGGAAACGGCCGGTGGCTGGAAGAACAAAACCGTAAGTCCGCCCAGAACGGCCTGTGCGATGACGGTGCAGAACGCGCCCACCGCCAGCCAACGCAACCACCGCCTCCGCTCGACCAACAGAGTCCAGATCGCGATGGCCAGGGTCAGCGATACCAGCGTTCCGGCCACCATGCGGTGACTCCACTCATAACGAATACCGCCAACAAAGTGCGGAACCTTCACCAGGTAGCCGAACGACGTTGGCCAGTCCGGAACCGAGAGTCCTGCGTCGTTGCTGGTGACCAATGCGCCGGCTGTGATCACCACCAGCGCCGCACACGCGGTGAACACCGCGAAGGTATGATGCGCGCGGTTGTAAGTTGTCTGGATGGCTTTCAGAGTCTTTCCCCTTGGGTCAGGCGAGATTACCGGACAGGAGCACCCTCCGGTTTCTAGCTCACCGGGCTGCGCGGACTGGCGCAGCCCGTCCCGCCAAACTCTTGATTTTATCAGACAACGAGCCTGTGGGACCGCAACAATTGCGGTTGCGCAGCCTATTCGCCCGCAGGCTTGAAGCTCTGATCCACCGTCTTTGTTTCTTTCGCGCCGACCGTTACCTTCTGATCCTGCTCGCCCAGCTTTTCGTGCACGAAAGCAATCGTGTAATCACCCGGCGGCAGCCCCTTGATTTCATATTTCCCGGTTTTGTCGGTGACCGCATAGAACGGGCTCTTTACAACATTGATGTACATCTTCATCCAGGGATGCTGGTTGCACTTCACCGGAAGCATGATCTCTTCGCGCGCGAAATTCTTCTCGATGGGAGCGGAGGCCGGGGGCTGCGATTCGTTCCACTCGCGATTGTCCTTCGGAGTGGGATGAATGTTATGCGTGGTCTGATCGTCGTTCTTGATCTGCACCGTCTGACCGGCCATCACGCCCAGCACGTGAGGATGATACTTGCAGCCGCTCTGGTCGAGCACGACGTCATCCTTGGGGACGTCGAAGGTGCGGCTGCCTAGGCCGTCTTTTACATAGACGAAGACGTTGGCGAGATCGCCGTCTGTGACTACTACATTCTCGGCCTCGTTCGCGCCTTTGCAGGCGGGATCCTGGCTCATGTCGATCTTCGAGGGCTTGGGTGCCGCGCCATCGAATTTGACGGTGCCGTTTACCGTAGCTACCGTCGCGGGGTCAATCGGAGTAGCCGCCGGAGCGGTCGCCGCCGTCTGAGACATGTTGTTGCTCGATTGTTCGGTATTCTCTTTCTTGTTGCATGCCGTCGTCAGCAGCAACCCGCACAATGCCAGCGTGCCGACCGATACCACTCTCCAACTTTTCTTATTCATGATGTCGCCCTTTCTTGAGTAATTGAGAAACTGCCTGATCTCACTTCACCGGGATGTCGCCACCAAACCGGCCATTCTACCGCGAACCACCGCTGGCCGCTTGATGCGATTCCACCACTGCCTGCCTGTGATTGGTCTTCAACTGCACCGCCGCTTTAGCGTGCGGCATGGCTGATGCTACTCTTCGTTGCTCTTCCGGCGTCAACTGGAAGATGTAATCGGTCAAGAGCTTCCGATGATCTCCTTCGTAGCCTTGGAACGATGGCGGAGTCGGACCGGCAAACACCCAATGATTATCCTGCTGCTTGAACAGTCCCGATGGCATCGACGTTCCCGGGCTGACTGCCTGCGGATCTGTAATCCAGCGCTCGACCCAGTCCGGCTTCAGGCGCTCTTTTGCCAGCAGGAAGTTTGGCGCGGTCGCGATCTTGTCGTGTGTGGGATCGCCCGTGGCGTGGCACTTCAGGCAAGGTGCCGCGGAGCTGGAGAACAGGCTCCGTGCCATATCTGTTTCCTTCGAGGTGAGCACCGGTACCTGCTCCGGAATGTAGGGCAACGGTTGCTGCGACAGCGCCTGGAAGAAGCGCACCAGCTTGCGCAGTTCGTTGTCGGAGAATGAGAACGTGGGCATGCGCACCTTCAAGTAAGGGCGCACACCGTTGCGATTCGTATCCGTAGTGCTCAGAGCCGGATTCGACAGGAACTTGCGCAGCCACTCGGGATCGACACGCGCACCTTCAGTCAAAAGCTTCGGAGGCAACTGCTCCTGGATGTCCTGATACTGCTGCAATCCCATCAGAATCGTCCGCTGGCCGGGGATGAACTGGTGGCAGCCCATGCAGTTGTATTTCTTGATGATCCACCAGCCTTCTTGAATGTCGTGCCGCGCATCGCCCGGCTTGTATTGATAGCTCGCGGGCAGGGAAGTCTCCTCGCTTCCCATCAGGAAGGTTGTGAGATCGAGCACCTGCTCCTTGGTGAGGTGCAGGTTGGGCATGCGAAGCTTCTCGGTTTCACTTCTCTCCTTGCCCTGATCGTAGACATTGGGCTCGGCGAGTTTGTGTTCGAAGAAGCCTTTGTGGTCGTACCAGGATTCGGTCGCGGGGCCGTCTGGCAGGCGCGCCAGGTCCTCTTTATCTTTGATGGGCTCGGCGTCTTTGCCGCCGCGCTGTGCGGTTTCAGTGAATAGCGCGAAGTCTAGCCGTTCGATCGGCTTGCTGCCTTCGTAAGTAAGTTCGGTGCCGATGCGGCCTTCGTCTTCGAAGCCGGCGATTTCGTGGCAGCCGGAGCACCCGAAGTGACGCACCCACTTCTTGCCTTCAGCTTTCAAGTTGGGGTCGTCCATGAATGAGGCATCGGCGTAGGAGGACGGCTCCTGCTTTTTCTGCGTCATCAAATACGTGGCGATGTCTTCCGCGTCTTCTGGAGCGAGGCGCAGGCTGGGCATCACCGTCATGTTCTGCACTTGCAGTTCGTGGCCGTCGTTGGGGCACCGGCTGTGGTCGAGATCGAACTGATAGGGAAGACCTTTCCTGGCATAATCTTCGGGACCAATGTCTTTCTTCTCGTAGGGGCAATAGGGGCGGGTCCGCTCGCGCGCGTTGTGAATCCAACGCACCAGGTAATCGTAATTGGCTTTTTCGCCGACACGGGTCAGATTTGCGGCGAAGGTGCCGCCCTGCACCTGATCGCCTTCACCGATGGAGTGGCAAGCGAGGCATCCGCGGGTCTCGAACAATTCTTTGCCGTGCACTGCGTTACCGGGCTTGTGCTTGGGAAGTGGATCGGTGAACGCCGATTGCCAGATGTAGGCCGAAATCGCTTGAATTTGATGATCGTTCAAGCGGAAGTTAGGCATCTTGGTCGTGGGGCGGAAGTCGCTTGGCTTCTTCAGCCAAACCGGAATCCAGTTCTTGTTCAGCTTGAGGCGGACATCTTTCAGGTTCGGCCCGACTTTCTTCTGGTCCTGCATCAGGCTGTGAGACTGGTAATCGAGTTGTTGCAAACGGCCGTCCAGCTTGCTGTTGGCGACCCGCAAATCGACGGCCTGAGTGTTCAGCTTGTTGGCTTCTTCGTTCGATTCAGCGGCATCGGCCTGCTTCATCAGATAGGCGGTCTGTTTTATGTTGTCTATCTTCTGGGTCTCGATCTGCTTGATCTGCTGGCTGATCGCGTTCAGGTCTTCGGGTTCTTTGTCGTAACCCTCATAACGATGGCAGCCCATGCAACCGCGCTGGCGGAAGAGGTCCTTGCCGTTGTTGATGGTGTTCCACTGCACATCGCCGCTGGCTAGAACCATATCGGCGGCGTGGCAATTCTGGCATCCCGCCTGGGAGTTTTCTTTGGGGAACAGCGGCCACAGCCAGTGCTCGTAGTTGCCGTGGGCTTTCTCGATGCTCGTCGTGGCGCGGCCATTACCCTGATGGCAGGGCGAGCAGCCAAATTTTTCTGGATCGTGAATCGCCAACAACTCGGGCTGGGGATGGCTTCCGAATGCATCGGCATATTCGTCCGGCTTCTTGCCTTTGGGCGCCATCGCCGCGGGTGTTATTTTGATGGGCTCGCGCGCGTTCATGTGGCAGGATTCGCAGCGGTCGACGATGTTGGCTTCAGCAACGTTGATCTGCACGATCGCGGGAACCCATTCAGTGGCGCGGCGTTTCAATCCGTCGATCTGTTGCGGTGTTAGGTCGACCATGTGGTCGGAGATGTATTCATCCATCTTCGCCTTGGCCGCAGTCACAGGCTTCAGAACGTCACCGAGTTCGAGGCTTAGTTTCGTCCGCTCGTCGCGGATCTCGTTATATTTTTCTTCGAGTTGCGGAAATGTATAGGACTGTTTGCTGCCATCGGGATATTTAACCGTCGCCTGTTCGCTCTTATATTGATCGATCTCTTTCTGCTTGCTGGCTTTCGCGGATGCGCTGGTGCTGGTTTCCAGTTCGTAGGTGAGCGCATTTACGTAGGCGCGGCGATCGGTGAAGACGCTCTGCACGGCGAGCAGGCGGGCGCTGGCGTCATCGAGCTTGCGGCGCGCTTCTTCGGCCTGTGACTTCGAATCCTGATAAGCCTTTTCGTAGTTCTGTTTGAGGGCCAGGTAATCGGGATTTTTCTCGACCTCGGTCTCTGACGTCGACGATTTGGAGCGCGCGTCGTTTAGAAACGCAGGATAGCGATCCTTCCAGTGCGCCTGGGTCGCTTTCCACGGACGCTGTGCCCATGCCTCGTCCCACAAGGCCCAAAACAGGGTCGCCATCAGAATCACCATCGCGATCAGGTAATACGCGGCGTACGACTTAGTTGTGATCGGATCCTGCTCGAGGTTGGGTTGTTCAGGCACCGCTTCCTCCGGAAATCAGTCGTTGGTCCTTGGTCGTTCGCGATTCATGTTCTGTGCCGACACCGTGGGTGTTGGCCAACGACTGACGACCAACGACCAACGACGCTCTTCAAACATTGAACCAGGGCGTAATCCACACATACTTGATGTGCCACAAGAGCCGCAGCGCCATCTTCAAGGGCAACGCCACCATGCTCAGCAAAAGGAACTGTGTGATGCCGAATTGGAGCAGGCTCATGCGCTTGAAGTCTTTTCCCATGTACCGCCGGAACAGCGAGTAAACGAGAAAGCCTCCCAGCAGGTAATACCCTCCCACTACGACTGCGCCGAAAAGCGCCTTCGCCATGTTCGACGTGATCCCGAAAATGTCGGGCAGATCGCGATTTACCTCGTAGATCAGCCGGTTGTGATCCCAGGTCTGCCCCGGCCAAAACCACTGCCAGCCAGGCCCCCGAATGAACGTTCCGATGATGATCATCGCGATCCACAGAATGATGAAGCCGAATAGGAATGTCCCAATGGAAAACTTTCGTTGCTTCCACGTGTAATACCCACTGCCCAGCGGGTTCGTATCGATGTATGGAATAACCATCAGGCCGATGATGATCATCGTGGGCATTACAACGCCGGCAATCCATGGGTCGAAATAGACGAGCATCTCCTGCAGTCCCAGGAAATACCACGGAGCCTTCGCCGGATTCATAGTTAAGTTCGGATTAGCAGGCTCTTCCAGCGGCGCGTTCAGCGTGATCGACCACACCATCAGAATGATCGTGACGATGATGGCGGCGAGAAATTCTATGCGCAACAGAAACGGCCAGACGTGCACTTCCTTCTGCCAGCCCGGCTTGAAGGGCCAGGTCTTGCGGTGATGCGTCTTGGCGAGCGCAGCGTCGCCTTCCAGTTGCTCGATCAACTGGTCGTTGGCGTGCGCCTGCTTCCAGGCCAGATAAATGTAGAAGGCCAACAGCGGGATCAGGCCCACGATCGGCACGTTATCCGGAGCCGAACAAATCTCCCAAAGTTGTCGCCAGTCCATAAGAGTTCTCTCGTCGAGCTACCCAAAACTGTTGTCATTCCGAACCGGGCTGAAGGCCCGGCGAGGAACCTGCTTGTTGCTTGCGGCGCTACTCTCCCGCTGCCTTCGGTCCTCTCCGTGGTTTATCCGCTTCAGCTTCCAACATCACGGGCGCCGGACCTGAGATTCCACCATCTTTCCTTACGCGCCAGAAGTGCACGATCATCAGGATGGACGCGACAATCGGAATTCCAATGCAGTGCCAGATATAGGACCGCAACAACGCATTCGCATCCACGATCGATCCACCGAGAAGACCGAAGCGCACGTCGTTGTAGGGCGTCATGCCCAGCATCGAGCCGAACGGTCCTTCATGCCCCAGCAGCGGCGTCGCCCGCGCCATGTTCGTGCCCACGGTTACCGCCCAAAAACCCAGTTGATCGTCGGGCAGCAGATAACCCGTGAACGACAGGAGCAATGTAAACACGAGAAGCAGCACTCCAATGTTCCAGTTGAACTCGCGGGGCTTCTTATACGATCCCGTGAGAAACACGCGGAACATGTGAAGCCACACGCCGATTACCATCAGGTGGGCGGCCCAGCGGTGCATGTTGCGCAGAATCTTTCCGAAAGGCACGTCGTGCTCCAGATAGAGCACGTCGCGAAATGCCTGCACCTTGCTGGGATGGTAGTAGAACATCAGCAGCACGCCGGTGTAGGTGAGGATGATGAACAGAAAAAACGTAATCCCGCCCATGCCCCAGGTATAGCTGTAACGCACCGCATCGCGATTGATCTTCGCGGGATGCAAATGCAGGAAGACGTTCGAGAGCACGCCCAGAGCACGGTTGCGCGGCGTGTCGTCATGCTTGTGGCGAAAGATCGAAGTGTAGACCTGAGTCTTGGTGGGATCTTTCAGCCCTTCGATCTGTTCCTTCGCCTTGGCGGGGATGTCGACCTTCATCGCCTGAATATCGTCTTTGACGCGGTCGACCAATCCCACTTTGCCGTTCCTGCCGTCCGGAATATTTTCGTCAGCCATGATCCCCTCGAAACCTTCGAATTGACTCAATGAATCAATGAGTTATTGAATCAATGTTTCTTACACTCCGGTTAAGAAAGCTCCCGGATCGTTAAATTTGCTGGGCTGCCCCTTCGGCCACTGGTACAGGCGGGAAGTATCCACAATGATTTGTCCGTCAGGCGCCAGTTCGACGTGGGCGCGGTCCATGGGACGCGGCGCCGGACCCTCGAAGTTAATGCCCTCGCTGTCATAGCCGCTGCCGTGGCATGGACACTTGAACTTGTTCTCGCTCGGCTTCCAGTCCGGCGTGCAGCCCAAGTGAGTGCAGCGCGCATAAATCACGAACACGCGGTCCGGTGTGCGATCCACCCAGATCCGGAACTTTTGCTGAAACTTGGTATCGACCCCCAGCGCGAACTCCGAAGGATAGCCGATCTTGAAAACCGTGTTGGGTTCGAAGAGCGTACGGGGAAGAAAGAATCGAAAAAAAGCGAGGAACCATGCGGTCAGGAATGCCGTTACCGCGACCCATACCAGCCGCCGCCTGCGCTGGTCGATCTCGGTGTTCGAGGGACCGGTGGAAGAAAGTCCACCAGCCGCCGCTGCCTTCGAGGTTCCAACCGCTGGTGTGCCCACATACTTCGTGGCATCCACCGCGCCCGTAGCCGCGGGCTTCGCCGCATCTGGATTCGGACTCGGGTTTGGTTGTTCGCTTCCGGGAACCGTCATGGGTACCCTCCTGCTTTATTCGTTCGGTCCTAATCGCCTGCGGCTGCCAACAAGCCTGCAGTTGTCAATCGTGCGCTGGTCGCCTGAATCTGCGCGCAGGAATCCTCTTCTTCGCCCAGCGCTTCCAGCACCAACTTCCCCAGCGCCGAGATAAACTTCGGAGAATCGTTCAAGCCCGCGCTCATCTCGAATTGCGTGATGCCCAGCCGCCGGGCCTCCTCGCGCGCTTCGTGATCAATCTCGCCCAGCGTCTCCACGTGATCGGAAACAAACGCCACCGGGACGATACATACTTCCCGTTTCTTCTCGTCGGCCAGATCATGCAGAGTTCGGTGCAGGGACGGCTGCAGCCACTTGCTCGCTCCCACTTTGCTCTGGTAGCAGAGCCGGTGACGGTTCGGCCATCCGGCGCGCTCCATCAGGAGACGCACGGTTTCCTCAATCTGCCGCTGGTAGGAATCACCCTTCGCAATTACAGACATGGGCACGCTATGCGCACTGAAAACAATTTCGGCTCGCTCGGGCAGCGGAAATCGCGCCAGGGCGTGTTCAACTTTTTCGATCACCGCGTCCAGATAAGCGGGATGCTGGTAGAAACTTGTTACGGTGTGCACAGGAACGTCGCTGCGGAATAGCCGCTGCCACTCGTTCAAGCTGCTGCCCGTGGTGGTGGACGAATACTGAGGGTACAAGGGGAGCAACACGATTTCGTCGCATTGCGCCGCCTGGAGCTGTGCGATGGCTTCACGCGTAAACGGATGCCAGTAGCGCATGGCCACAAAACATCTTACGTCCAGACCCTGACTTGCGAGTTCCACCTCCAGCGCCCGGGCCTGACGCTCGGTGAAGCGACGGATGGGCGAGCCTCCGCCAATCGTGGCGTAGTGGTGCTGCACTTTACGGGCGCGAGTGGTCGAAATCAGTTTGGCCAGGGGCTTACGACCGAGGCGGGCAAAAGGGAAGTCAATAATATCGGGATCGCAGAAGAGGTTATAAAGGAAAGGCTCTATCGCAGCCAGCGTGTCAGGCCCGCCGAGCTGAAACAGAATCACCCCCACACGCCGTGATGTGCGCGTCATCCCCCAGATTCCCCAGAACGGGCGAATCTACTCCCATCTGAGGCGAGAGTCAATGGCGGAATCGAGCAACATGTCGAAGATTTGTAAAAAGATTAAAACCGTCTCTAGAGAGCGGCTGCGGGCGCGGCCTTTGCCTTGTCCATTTCCTCGATCACAGCGTCGGCGAATTCCGAGGTTCCTGCCTTGCCGCCAATGTCTTTTGTGAGCTTTTCAGGATGCCGGTACACCTTCTCCAGGGCATTGCGAATCAGCGTAGAGGCGTCGAACTCCCCCAAATGTCTGAGCATCAGCAGCGAAGACCGCAAGAGCGCGGTTGGATTCGCCAGATTCTTTCCCGCGATATCGGGTGCCGACCCGTGAACCGCCTCAAAAATGGCGCAGTGGTCGCCCAGGTTTGCGCTGGGTACAAATCCCAGGCCGCCCACGAACGCCGCGCACAAGTCCGAAAGAATGTCGCCGTACAAGTTTTCCATCACCAGCATGTCGTACTGATATGGATTCATCACCAGCTGCATGCAGGTGTTATCGACGATGTGCTCGCCGTAGGTGATTTCCGGATATCCCTTGGCCACGTCGCGGCAGCAGCGCAGGAATAATCCATCCGATAACTTCATGATGTTCGCTTTGTGAATAGCGTGGATTTTCTTTCGCTGGTTCTTGCGGGCATATTCAAAGGCGAATTTCGCAATCCGGGTCGAAGCCTTCTCGGTGATGATCTTCAAGCTTTCCACCACTCCGGGCACCACCTCGTGCTCCAGCCCGGAATACAGGCTCTCGGTGTTCTCGCGCACGATGATGAGATCCACATCCGGATAGCGCGTGGGAATATGCGGCAGATTCCGGATTGGGCGGAAGTTCGCATACAGCTCAAACTTCCGGCGCAACGCCACGTTGATGCTGGAAAATCCGCCGCCCACCGGCGTCGTCACCGGTCCCTTCAGCCCTACGTGAGTGCGCTCGATCGATTCAATTACCTCTTTCGGAATGTATTCGCCGTGCTTTTCAAAAGCATCGGCACCCACGGCAAAGGACTCCCATTCAAATTTCACGCCGGTTGCTTCCAGAATGCGCACCGTCGCCTCGGTCACCTCCGGCCCAATCCCATCCCCCGGTATCAGCGTGACTTTATGACTCATGACTGCACCTCAGCGGCCAGGAAGAACGTTGCGATTTCAAGTTGACTAGCCACTGACCACTGGTCACTGACCACTTTTCTTTACCCGCACGTCCCCGGCTTCCTTCGCTTTCACCAAATCCCGCAGTTCATTCATGAATTCGTTCACGTCCTTGAAATCCAGATAGACCGAAGCAAAACGCACATACGCGACTTTGTCGTAGCGCCGCAGCCGGTTCATGATGAGCTCGCCGAGTTCGCTCGTTTTTCGCTCGCGCTCCTGCGATTCGATGACGAACGATTCCGCCTCGTTCACAATCTGTTCCAGCTTGCTGATGGGCACCGGCCGCTTCTCGCAGGCGCGCAGCAGGCCGTTCAGGACTTTCTGGCGGTCGAACTTCTCCCGCCGTCCGTCCTTCTTCACGACCATGTAAGGGATCTCGTCGATGCGCTCGTAGGTGGTGAAGCGCTTGCCGCACTTCAGGCATTCGCGCCGCCGCCGGATCGACTCCGCTTCTTTGCTCTCGCGCGAGTCGACAACCTTGTCATTCGCAAACCCGCAAAAAGGACATTTCATGGCGCTGATGTTTTTCCAGCCAAACTCAAACCCTTATCATTACCAAAACACCCGAGCGAAAGCACCTCAACCCTTTGTCATTCCGACGCCTGAGCGGAGCGAGGAAGGAGGAACCTGCTTTTTTCCTTCAACTGAAAATTGTAACAGGCGAATCGAGGCCAAACTCGGAGCCCGTACCTACGTAATAGGCGGGAACTCAAAACTCACGCCGGCGGTCCACCGATCTCCGATTCTTCCGCCCGGTGACTTTCCTCCGACAATTTCCGCAGCGACAACCTTTCGTGGTGCGCCAAGGCGAGGCCCAGCGGCACGACTGCGGCGAAAGTAACCAGCCACAGCAGAATCCCGCAACTTGCGGCCAGCTCCGGAGGCACGTCAAATACACTCGACAAGGCTGCGATGGTGGCCATCTGCGAGCCGCCGCCCACCGCCGGAAGTTGCAGCATCGAACCCACCATGCTGGCTCCCATCAGAATCAAAATCTGCGAAACTGGAATTTCCAGCGCGGCGACGCCGTAGGAATGCGTTACCTCCTGATACGCCAGCGCGATGATGTACCACATCCCGACCGAAACCAGACTCAGCATCAGCAGCGACATGGGGCCATGGATCGTGTCCAGCCCCTGGCCAAAATCCCGCACCTTCTGCGCCAGCTTGTGACCAAAATTCGAGGAGAGATGCCCAAACCTCTTTTCCACCCACCGCGCCACCGGCTCTCCGCTACGGCGGATGACAATTGCGCCCACCGTCGCCGCCAGCACCAGCCCGATCAAAAAGAATCCGCCTTCGCGAAAGCGCAAATAATACTCGGGATGGGGGATCGCAGGCAGTGCGCTGGGCAGAAAAATCGCCATCACCATCAGCACCGTGAACGCACCCAGGTCGAAGATGCGTTCCACCGCCCACACCGCCAACTGCGAGGAGAACGGAAGATCGGTCCGCCGCGCGATCAGGTACGGTCGAATGAACTCTCCCGCCCGTCCCAGCAGCGCCAGGCCGGTAAAACCGATCACAGTCGGCGACACCAGATCCCTCATCCTCGCCTTCGGGCGCACCGGCTTCAGGAAGATCTTCCAGCGCAGCGCCCGCAGGACGTAGCCGATATAAATCAGCGCGACGGCATGGAACACGTGAAACTTCTTGATGTGGTGGGTTTGGGCCCAGAATGTGCCCCAGTCAAAGGTCTGCCAATGTTTGTATTGCAGGTACACCAGAACGGCCAGGATGAGAAACACCACCACGCTGGCCACAATGCGCTTTTTGTCCATGAAGGGGAGAAGCCTCGCGCCGCGACCTTCGCAACGCGAAGCAGAAACGGCACTCCAAAGGTAAATGAGTGCGTCCGGGGGGTCAAACAACGTAACGCGAAAATGCAGTAGCAACCAAGGCGAAGAACGGTGATGGAGGGAGTTCCCGCATGCTACTTGGCGGTTGCCAGTGCGATCGCGTGGCGCACGTGCCCCCCCGATTTTTTCAGCGCGGTCACGGCCTGGGCCCGAGTAACGCCAGCGGCCAGCATCACGAGAGCCACGGGAGTGCGATTGCCGGAGGCTTGCAGCGTGCTGCGGGCGGATTTCTGATCGGCCCCGGTGGCGCGTTCGAGGATTCCGATCGCGCGCTGGATCAGCTTCTCATTCTTAGGTGCGACGTTGACCATGAGGTTGCCGTAGACGTAGCCCAGGCGGGTCATGGCAGCTGTAGAAATCATGTTCAGAACCATCTTGTGAGCAGTGCCCGCCTTCATGCGCGACGATCCAGCCAGGACTTCGGGACCGACCTGGGTGACGATGGCGAAATGAGCGGCGCGTTCGAGTGGAGAATTCGAGTTGCAGGTGAGCGCGATGGTGCGGGCTCCGCGCTGGCGGGCTTCGGCGACGGCGGCGACGGTGAAGGGAGTTCGCCCGCTGGAAGCTATCCCCAGGACCACATCGTGCTTGGTGGGCTTGCGCCGCGCCATCTGGTCGCGGCCTTCCTTGGAATCGTCCTCGCTGATTTCGGAGGCGGACCCGAGCGCTTTGGCGCCTCCGGCGATGATGAACTGAACCGAGCGGGGATCGGTGTTGAACGTGGGCGGGCATTCGACGGCATCGAGTGCGGCGATACGTCCGCTGGTTCCGGCGCCAACGTAGATCAGACGTCCTCCGTGACGGAGAGCGGCCGCGACGAGATCGATGGCACGCGCGATCTGGGGCAGGGCGCGGGTTACGGCAAGGGCGACGGTGGCGTCTTCGGCATTGATCAGGTGGGCAATGTCCAGGGACGATTTGCGGTCGAGGTCGTTAGCCGCCTCGTTCGACTGTTCGGTGCGGAGACGGCGGAGAGTGGATGGCCTGCGTTTCAAGTGGGACCTTTCGGGTTGGGGAGGGCTTTCTTATTCTAACCGCTTAGCGCGGCGCAGAAAGTGCCGCTCCTACGTGTTCTTCACGCAAACTCCCCGATCGCTTCAATGACTGCATCGTGAAATCTTGGGCGGACCTGTTTGATAGCTTGATTGGAGCAGTCGGGCCAGGTGCGGTTGGTCAGCAAAGTGATCGAGAGTTGGCGAACGGGATCGATCCAGAGAGAGGTTCCGGTGTAGCCGAGGTGGCCGTACGACTGCTGCGAAAAATGCTTCCCAGACTGCGACGGGACTGAAGGCGTGTCCCAGCCCAGGGCGCGGGATGTGCCTGTGGGCGCCGATTCGCGGCGGGTGAAGAGAGCGACGGTTTCTGGGCGGAGGATAGGGCGTCCGGCGTTGAGCATGGCGTGGGCGAATCTTGCCAGGTCGGCGGCCGTTGAAAAGAGTCCAGCGTGGGCGGCTACACCGCCGAGGACGCTGGCGTTCTCATCCTGAACTTCGCCCTGGATGATTCTTCTTCGAAAGGTCCGATCGTCAACCGTCGGAGGAATGTCCCCGCGAATTTCAATTGGAGGATTAAACGTTGTGCTGGTCATGCCCAGCGGGGCGAAGACTTCGCGCTGGCAGAAGCAGTCGAGGGATTCGTCGGCGATACGTTCGAGGGCGATGCCGAGGATGATGAATCCGATGTCGCTGTACTCAGCTCGGGTTCCGGGAGGGGCGGCGAGCGGCGTGTTGAAAGCTCGTTCCAGGAGCTGGTCGCGAGTGTGGGCTTTCAGGAATAACTTTTCATACGCCGGCAGGCCGGAAGAGTGTGCGAGGAGCATGCGCAGCGTTACCTCGCGGCGTCTGGGATCTTTGCCGGCATCAGAGATGAATTCGGGAACGATGGCGGCGAGGGGAGCGTCTAGGTCGAGCAAGCCGCGTTCGTAGAGGAGCATTGCCATGGGTGTCGTCGCTACAACTTTGGTGACTGAGGCAAGATCGAAAAGCGTCGCGGGAGCGACAGCGAGAGAATCGGACTGGTAAGTAAAGCGTCCGAGAGCTTTGAGGGCGATGAGGCGTCCGTGGTGGGTGATGGCGAGCGAGACCGCCGGGAAGGCATGCTGGGCAACGGCCTCCTGCAGAACGGAAAAGGCGGCGGCGAAGACTTCGTCTTGCTGCTCAAAGGCCTCGAGCAGCCGCAATGCATTGTCTGATGCGGTCATCAAGATGTCCATGATATGGCATAAGTGGCACCTGCTTACTTGAGTTTCTTGAGTCACTTGCCGGGGTTGTGTAGAGTCAGAGCATCCTGCTTAATCGGTCCAACTCGGGGTGGCGGGGACGTTGGTCCGTCCTTCGTTTTCTCTCGGTGATGGCGATTTGTTGCCTCGCTCACCTTGAGGGAGCTGAGGCAACCGGGGTGCGCCCGGTTGGACAGCCGGGGAGGGCTGTCCCCACACCTGCGGTCAGGCTGACGGCGGTCGATACCGTTATCCAAAATGCAATCTCTGACGGGAGCATCCCGGGAGCAGTTCTGGTGGTCGGGCATGACGGGCAGGTGATTTACCGGAAGGCTTATGGTTCGCGGTCTTTGGAGCCGCGGCGCGAGCCGATGACCCTCGATACCATTTTTGATCTGGCGTCGCTGACCAAGGTGATTGTTACGACTACGGCGGTGATGCAGTTAGTCGAGCAGGGCAAGGTGAGGCTGAACGATCCGGTGGCGAAGTATCTTCCGGAGTTTGCGCAGAATGGGAAAGCAGACATCACGGTGCGGCAGTTGCTCACGCACTACTCGGGGCTGGAGCCAGATCTGGATTTGAAGACCGCGTGGGAAGGGAAAGAGACGGCTTACCGCATGGCGTTTGCGGAGACGCCGCAGGACGCGCCGGGCTCGAAGTTTGCCTACAGCGACATCAATTTTATTGTCCTCGGCGCGCTGGTGGAGCGGGTTTCGGGCGAGACGTTAGATGAGTACGCGACGCGTCACATTTTTGTGCCGTTGAAGATGATGCATACGCGCTTCGTGCCCCCGTTGGCGTTGCGGGCTGGCTGGATCGGAAAGATCGCTCCGACGCAGTATGACGAGAATGAGCACATGCTGCGGGGCGTAGTGCACGATCCGACGGCGCGGCGGATGGGCGGCGTGGCGGGCCAGGCGGGATTGTTTTCGACTGGAGACGGTCTTGCGAAATTTGCTCAGGCACTGCTGAATGGCGGAGGAGGAATTCTTTCGGCATTGTCGGTGCAGAAGATGACGCGCCCGGAGCAGCCTCCGTCAGCGCCGGTGCTGCGCGGATTTGGCTGGGACATCGATTCTCCGTTCTCGTCGAATCGTGGGGATCTGCTGCCGGTAGGAGGATTTGGGCATACCGGCTTTACCGGAACATCGATGTGGATCGATCCAACGACGCAGACTTACATTATCCTGCTCACCAACGCGGTGCATCCGCGGGGGAAGGGCAATGCCATCGCCCTGCGCTCAAAAGTGGCGACGGCCGTGGCCGCCGCCCTGCCGCTGACCACCAGCGAAAAAGAGTCGCTGCGCTGGGAAAGCATCACCGGTTACAACGAGGCGCAGAGCGCGGCGCGGCGCATGAGCGTACGCAACGGCAGCGTGAAGAATGGAATTGATGTACTGGAGGAGCATGCTTTCGATGTGCTGCAGCTTGCCGGCCGCAAGAAGCGGATCGGGCTGGTGACCAACCAGACGGGAGTGGATGCCGACGGGCGGCGGACGATTGATGTGCTCGCAGGGGCTGCGGGAGTTTCGCTCGAGGCGATCTTCAGTCCCGAGCACGGCGTTACGGGAACGCTGGATACGACCGACATCAACAACTCGAAGGATGCGGCGACCGGAGTCCCGGTCTATAGCGTGTATGGCGCAACCGATGCCGCGCGGCGTCCGGCGGCGGATGTCATGAAGTCCTTGGATGCCGTGGTGATCGATATTCAGGACGCTGGCACGCGCTTTTATACCTACGAGACGACTCTGGGATACTTTCTGGAGGCCGCGGCCAAGGCCGGAATCGAGCTGACTGTGCTGGACCGGCCGGATCCGATTACGGGATCGTTTGTGCAGGGACCGGTTTCGGATGCGGGACACGAGAGCTTTACGAATTACTGGACGATGCCGGTGCGGCATGGCATGACCGTAGGCGAGCTGGCGAAGATGTTCAACGCGGAACGGAATATCGACGCGAAGCTCACTGTGGTTGCGATGGAAGGTTGGCAGCGCGGAGATTGGTTTGATTCGACCGGGCTGGGATGGGTGAATCCGTCGCCAAACTTGCGCAGCGTGACCGAAGCCGCGTTGTATCCCGGAGTGGCGCTTATTGAAGGCACGAACGTATCGGTAGGTCGCGGGACGGACACTCCATTTGAACTGGTGGGGGCGCCTTGGATAAAAAGCAAGGAACTGGCAGCATATTTGAACGGCCGCGGCATTGCTGGAGTGCGCTTCGTCCCGGTAACGTTCACTCCTACAGCGAGTGCGCATGCGGGGCAGAAATGTGAAGGAATCAACATTAGTCTGGTGGAGCGCAACGCTCTGGACGCGCCGGAGCTGGGGATTGAACTCGCGTCGGCGTTGAGAACGTTGTATCCCACCGATTTCAAGATGGAGCGAATGGCGGATTTGCTGGTGAATCAGGCGGCCTATGATGGCCTGGTGGCCGGACGCGATCCGCGGCGGATAGCGCAGGATTGGCAGGACGAGCTGGAGAAATTCCAGTTGCTGCGGCAGAAATACTTGATCTATAAGTGATCTCCGTTGGAATATGTGAGGGCAGGTACAAGAATGAAGTTCGTCCTGAAATTCGGCCTTAAGATGCTCGCAATTAAGATGCTCGCTCTATGGATGGCCTGGGTGGTCGTCTCGCCGACACTCGCCAGCGCCCAGCAAGACACCTCAACTCCGTCCGGACAGCAATCCCAACCGAAACCGCCCGCAGAGCCCTCCACGGAGGCGGTCCTATACAAAAACACGCAGTACGGTTTCAGCTTCTCCCTGCCGAAAAGCTGGAAGGGCTACAAGATTGTCTCCGATAAGTGGGAAGGCAGCGATACGGCAAGAGGCGACGTTGAGCGCGGCCCCTTTATCTATATTCGACATCCCGATTGGACCAAGGAGAATCCCCGGCAAGATATTCCGATCATGGTCTTCACTCTCGCGCAGTGGGAGTCAGTCGCTCAGGGCAATTTCTTAATCAACGCGGCGACGTTTGTTCCCAATGAACTCGGACGTAACCGCAAGTACGTGTTTGCCCTTCCTCCTCGCTCCAATTATGCGGACTCTGCGGGAATGGATGAAGTTGACGAGATCCTGCGGCATGGCCCGCTCCACCCTTTCTGGTCGAAGTGAGGTCTTTTTCTCTTCCCAGTCAGTCTCCCCGGTTAGGCGCCACTTCTGGGATAACCCCGAGCGCGAAAGCCAGCATCCTAGCGGCTGAGCGTGGTATTCTCGGGCTGAATTGCCGATTCTGGAGGTCTGTCATGCGCGGTGCGTGGATTTTCTTACTGCTGTCGGGTATGGCGTTGGGGCAAACGGCGGACACGCCGAAGCCGGAAAGTGCGGCCGCCGGTTCCGCACCTGCTGAGGCAACGGCGGCAACTCCCGCGCCAGTGGCAGCGGTCGATCCGCATGCCGTTACCATTCCGGCGGGCACCAGGATTCCTTTGGCGCTGAAGCAGGCAATCTCCACCAAGAACGCGCGGGAAGGCGACGCGGTCTATGCGGAAACGGCGTTTCCGTTTGTGGTGGACGACCGCGTAATTGTGCCGGCAGGGTCCTATATTCAGGGCAAGATTACCCACGTGGAGCGCGCCGGACGGATGAAGGGGCGAGCCGAGCTCCTGATCCATTTCACTTCCATGATTTATCCCAGCGGATACACCGTGATGCTGCCCGCATCGGTCGAGAACACGCCGGGGGCGGATAACAAATCGGTAAAGGATTCGGAAGGCACGATTCAGCAGGACAGCGACACCGGAAAAAAGATCGAAGATGCGGCCAAAGGTGGCGTCTATGGAACCATGGGCGGCGCCACCGCGGGAGGCTTAGCCACCGGCGGGTTGAACGGAGCCCGTGTGGGAGCGGGTCTGGGAGCTGCGGCGGGCATCGGGTGGGCCCTGCTGAAGCGCGGCAACGATGTAAAGCTGGATGTGGGAACGTCGATCGAAATGGAGATTCAGCGTTCCATCACGGTAGATGCGAGTCGCATCGCCGTCGCGAAGGCCACGCCGTAAGCCGCTACGAAGCACCCTTGGCGTTGGTCGAATAGCTGAAC
>Ga0208190_1000018_pt1 | contig 58755 bp, 49 predicted proteins | sample June2015DPH_13_1_FD_184708 | JGI IMG/M metagenome (GOLD analysis project Ga0208190, IMG submission 184708) | Peatland microbial communities from SPRUCE experiment site at the Marcell Experimental Forest, Minnesota, USA - June2015DPH_13_10... | ecosystem: Environmental > Terrestrial > Soil >... | reverse complement strand
CAGGTTTAGCGGCTCCGGTGATGATTGCCATGTTACTGCTCGTGGCGGGATCGCGGAGCGCAAAAGCGAATGACCAACCCTCCGCGGCAAGCGCGGCAGTGAAGATCGATAATTTCGTCTTTGGGCCGCAGACGATTACGGTACCCGTGGGAGCGACCGTTACCTGGACCAACAGCGACGACATTCCTCATACGGCGGTGAGCACCGAAGGGGTGTTTAAGTCCAAGGTGATGGATACGGACGAGAAGTTCTCCTACACATTTACCAAGGCGGGAACTTATTCCTACTACTGTTCGATCCACCCGAAGATGACCGGCAAGGTCGTGGTGCAGTAAGGCTGGGGCGACCATGCAGACGGGTTGCAGGTCATTATTAAAAGCTCAGCTTCAAGGAGAACTCGAGCGCACGCGGAGAACCCAGGGCAAACACGCCGGAGCCCAGCCCCAGGCGGTTGCTGCTGGGTTGTTCGCCTGAGGTGCTATTAAGCGCTCCGGGCACGTTGCTGGATACTCCTCCCACCGGCAGAGGCAGGAGCGCTCCACTCAACGGATTTCCAGGCCCGTCAAAGTTCGAGAAATTCATCACATTGAAGAACGATACCCCGGGCTGCACCTGGAATCTCTCCTTGAACTTGTAAACCCAGTTCAAACTTACATCGAAGGCGCGCAACCAGCCCATGCCAGCTTCGTCAAATGGAGCAGGCTGTATAAGCTGTTGTACTCCGCCCAGGGATTGAAGTTGAGAGAGGGTGAACAAGCCGTTGGTGATCAGCGCCTGTCCGGCAGGAGTGGGCTGATTAGCACCAGTGTGGTTGTAAGTGGTAATCACATTGTTGATGTTGCTGGTGTTGACGCCATGCCCGAACGAGCCGACGTTGGTGCCGGGAAGCACGTCTCCCAGGGAACCGTTCGAGGCAAAACTGCCGTCACCCGTGCCATCGCCAGTGATATCGGTTACGAAGATACCGCCCGCGTTTCCCGTCGGGCTGAGGGTGAGAGTCGCTGGCAGCGGGCTGTAGAAGTGGCCGATTGCGCCCAGACGGAAATGGAAGGGCAGGTCCATCGTGCCACCAAAAGAAATCTGGTTTTTGCGGTCGAGTCCGTTCGGCCCCAAGTACTTTTGAGGGTTGTTGAAATCCGTGGCGATGGTGACGAAGTCATTGTCGGTCGCCGAAGCGATATAGCGCTCCAACTGATAAGACACTTGCAAATCGAAGTTTCTGACCCCCTGGAAGGGATGCTCCAGGTGCTGTTTCAGGGACACCTGCAAGGCCGTATTCTTCGCGTAGCCGATGGGAAACAGCATCTGGTTGGCGCCGAGATTCTGATTAACGCCCGGAAAGGCCGCATTGGGGCAGGGGAACCCTCCGCAAAGCGAATAACCGGAATCGAGCCCGTTGGCGGCGAAATCGGAGATCGTCGCCGATCTTGGGCTATAGGTTTGGCCCGGCTGTAGCGTCACGGGGCTGTTCGGACAGGTTGTGAGCGCCAGCTGAATGGTACCCTGGCCACAATTGGCAAGCGTGGTCTGGATCGCCGTTGTCGCATTTGTCAGATTGAAAAACCGCGCATCGCCCACATGGTTGGTATCAATCGCGAGCAGCGTGTGAGTCTCAATGTTGCGCAGATAGTCGGCCGTAAGTACCATGCCGGGGCGTATTTCATGCTGCAGGCCGACGTTGATTTGCACCGAGCGTGGACTCTTGTAGTTCGGCGCTAACAAATCCGTGCCTGTTGCGTCCAGACCGTCCGCCAAAGCTGTTCCTATGAACGAAGGATTGGGAGCCGCCGAGCCCACTGAGGCTGTGGCCTGCTGATATTGCGCCTGGAGGGTGGAAATCTGACTGGCCACGCTTCCAATCGGCTGCCCACAGAATGTAGGCGTCACCGAACCGCCGGTTGGCAAAGACAGCGCTTGCGGAAGACCGTTGGAACAAACTGTGGTATCGGCCAGGAACAACCCCGTCTGCAGCCGCGCTGGCCGGTCGAATTCGATGTTGTTCCAGATCGAGTTCTCATAGAACAGGCCAATGCCGCCGCGCAGCACGGTCTTGCCTTTATTGGAAGGATCCCAGGCTAAGCCCAGCTGCGGGGCGAAGTTGAGGTTGGGTTGACGTACTCGATTGCCCAGGCTTGAAAAGTACTGATTGTCGAACTGTTCCAGAGCCGGAATGGCAGCGAGGTCGCTATCAGTGCGGCCCGAATCCCGCACGTAGCGCAAACCGTAGGTCAGTGTGAAGTTTGGAGCGAGTTTCCACGCGTCTCCAACGTAAAGCGAGATCCGGTTATCGGGGCCGCTGCCACCTGCCGGAAACCCAAAGGCTGGTATTTCCGAATCAAAGCCCTGTCCATTACCCAGGGACACGCTATTTGCCGGGTAATTCAGGGGGTTGCTGGCTCCGCCGGGGAGAGCCAGGCACGTAGCGTTGCAATCTGTTAATCCCGCCCCAACCGCCGGTGCGAGCTTCAGGAAGCTGGCGAATCCTCCTCCGAAAATATGGTTAAACCCGCCGCCGTAGCGAAGAATGTGCGTGCCCAGTGCCCGGCTGCCGTCGTACTTGATCTGGCGGTCGGATTGATAGGTTTGCTGCGGCGCCAGAAAACTCGGACCGGAACAGAAATTATCCGCGCCCGCCGTAAGGCAGTCCGGATCGCCGCCAATGGCCAACTCAATTCCTGGGAGCGGATTATAGATGCTGGTTCCCGCGGTTGCGTCCACGATTCCGTTGCGGAATTTCATGTAGCCGATGCGAATGCTGTGTGTGTAAGGCCCAGTGTTGAAGTCGAGGCCGATGGCATTGACAGGCGTATGATTCACGTTGCCAAAAGGCTGAAAACTGTTGGGGATAATGGCCAGCACGCTGTGGTTTTGATCGTACGAGAAGCGATAGAAGAACTTGTACCTTTCATTGATCTGCCAGTCGATACGTCCCACGCCTTCCACTTCGCGAAAGGGCGAACTGTAGCTGCCGGTCAGCGCGGAAAAGTTGCCCCCGGGGAGAACTGGATTGAGCAGATCTTGTTTGGTCCGTTCGGCATCCAGAAAGAAAAAGAGCCTGTCTTTCAGAATCGGTCCGCCGAAGTTGCCGCCATATTGGTTGCGCTGGAAAGGATTGTCGCTTCCCCCGGGCAAGTTGGCATCGAGGGATTGATCGCGGAAATAATAGTAGCCCTCGCCATGGTAGCCATTCGTGCCCGATCTGGTCGTCACGTTCACCGACCCGGACGAAGTGAGTTCGGTGGAAAGATCGAGAGAGGACTGCTGAATCTGAAATTCCTGGATGTCGCTGGCGGGGATGTTTTGCGTGGTCGTGCCCACCGTCTCGTCGCTGATGTCGAGCCCGTCGACTTCGATGCGGGCGGTGCGCCCGAACCGGCCACCGAATGAAATCGAGGAGAAACCGTTCTTGGTAGGGTCGAAGTTGCCGCCGTCCTGGATCTGTACTCCCGGTTCCAGTTGCGCCAGATCGAGAAAGTTCCGGCCGTTGATGGGCAGGTTTTCGATCTGCTGCGTGGTCAACACGCCTTCCACGGTCGCCTGCTGCGTGTTCACCGCGACCTCCGTGCTTTGCACCTCGACCACTTGAGTGGTTTGTCCGACTTGCAGTTTAACGTTCCCCGATGCAGTCACGCCGACTTGCACGGTTAGCGCAACTTCTGAAGTCTTGAATCCCTGAGCTTCGGCTCGCAACGTGTAATCGCCCGGAGTCAGCGCGCCTGAGGTATAGGCCCCCGCGGACGTGGTCTTGATCGTAATGACGTGGCCTGTTGCTTTATTGCTTATCGAAATCTTTGCGCCGCCTACAACCGCGCCCGAGGGGTCTGTGACCAGTCCCTGAATACTGCCAGTAGAAATGGTTGTCTGCGCCGGCGACATCGAAGAGAAGAGCAGGACGCATAACAGCGAGACAGACGCAAGAACAACCCAAGGCTTTCCGCGCAGGAAGCCGCTAACCGACAACATTCCAGACCTTCCTTTCAACATGCTTATCCCACATGCTTATCAAAGCATGACCGCTATCGACATCAAGCGGAACTTGCTTTTGGACTTCAAAATGGAAAGAGAAAAAATTGTACACCGATTTGCACTTGGATGGCTTGCCTGAACCCGGTTTCGCCTTGGCCCACCCCAGCCGATCGCTACTTCTTCCGTAGGAGCAGCCAGTAGTGAGATACAGAACGTTGCCCTCAGGTTGGCCGACGGAAAGCGAAGAAAACGCCATGCAGCGCCCGGGGGAAATCCTTGAAAAAAGAGTGTTCAAGAAAAAATCGGATGGAGCTGGACGCTGTTTCTGAAGTCGACCGTCCGCAGAATTACCGATGCTATGGTGAGCGCGTCAGGATTCGAACCTGCGACCCATGCCTTAAAAGGGTCGCCAACCCAATTACAAACAACAACTTGCACGTCCAGCTTACTCCATGCACGACACAACAAAATCAATGAGATGCCAACAAGACATCGGTCTGGGTGCCCGGAGGGTGCCTGGAATCCGGCCTCTCAAACAATGTCACTTCGGTTTATTGGATCCTTTGTAACGCGAAGGAATCATTTCGCCGAACATCCAGCATCCGGCCTTTTCAGAGCTACGTTATGCTGTATTTTCAGCAACCTAAGTGACTCCAGGTGGCCGCCGAAGTCCTTGAGAGGACGTGCGAGACATGCGAATCGTGGGTTGAAATCGTGGGTTTTTACATAACGTGGAATCGTTCGTCTATACATCGATCTCTGTAATAAACCTGGTGGCTCCTGTCATCTTCAAAGGGCGAATGTCAGCAATCCAGCTTGGGCGAACGGTGTCAGGGAAGTTTCCGACCAGATACAAGATTTACGGTATGGCACGAATGTCACGTTGCATTAGTCTGCGGTTCTACTCACAACGCCCCATCGAGCAGATGCTGGTTACAGGGAAGCCGGCACCTGCTGTCTTTTTCAGATTCGAAACTCAGGACGTTTACAGCCTGTTAAGTCACGAAATACAGATTGAAAGGGATTCGCCCGCCGGTACTTCGCGATTAGAGTTCTCAATTAACACAATCGGTTGGAAGGAGGGATCATGCTGTACTGGACGCTAATGTTCCTGGTGTTCGCCCTGATCGCCGGAATCCTGGGCTTTACCGGCATCGCAATTGCCGCAGCGGGTATCGCGAAGCTGCTATTTGTCGTTTTTCTGGTGTTCTTCGTGATATCACTCGCTACCCATCTCTCGCGCCGAGGCAGCGGTATTTGAATCGCTGCCGCACTGCAAAAGAGGACGGAGGAATCCTCGCAGCCCGCAAGGGCGGCGATAGCTTGATGCCGGCCATGAGCCTGCCGTCACTGATGGAGCAGGGCAGTTTAAACCAAGGCTGATCGCGGAAGGAGACCAACAAACCATGAACCTCACTGGCATGAAACTCGCTGGATTGATCAGAACTTCACTTCTAGTTTCGCTTCTCGGAACCACTGCGCTGTTCTATGCGCAGGATCAAGGTAACGACTCCAAACCACCGCAAGACGACGCTCGCCCGGAGGCAACTAAGCCGGCGCGCGATGAAGCCAAGCCCCCGCGCCAAGAAGATGCTAAGCCTTCAAAGCAGGATGAGGCGAAGGCACCAGCCAATCGCGAGCAAGCAGAACACGCCGCCAACCGGACTGGCGGCCACATCCCCGACGACAAATTTCGCGCCCATTTCGGGCGTCAACATACGCTGGTCATCAACCATCCGACAATCGTCGAAGGCCAGCCACGTTTTCAATATGGTGGATACTGGTTTTCCATCGTTGATGCGTGGCCAGTAGGCTGGGCCTACACCGACGACTGCTACATCGACTACGTCGATGGAGAGTATTTTCTCTTTGACCTGCGTCACCCCGGTGTTCGTGTTGCAATTGTCGTTGTGCTGTAACGACGTGCTGTAACGACCGGCCTGCAAGTGCGTTTGGGCTTTCCGTTCCGCGGGGTGCGAATTTTGCGCAACGGAAAGCCTCGCATTTTGTTTCTGAATGTGCAGGAAATTGGTGGCGATACTTGCCACCAGAATCGCTCCCAACCTTTGCTATTTCTTCCAGCAACTAACCGTTGATAGCGACAAAATTCCGAATGCACGGGGTAACCCGCGCTTTCTTAGGAGGAAGCTTTTATGGCAGATGACATGGAGAAGAAAGGTCAGCAAGGCAATCAATCCGGACAGGGCCAGCAGGGTGGTCAATCCGGACAGCACGGACAAGGCCAACAGCCCGGCCAGTCTGGACAATACGACCCGAAGAAGGTTAACCAGGGTCAGAGACAGACTGATGAAGAGAACGAAAACCGCGACCGTCAGCGTCGTGCTTCGTAGTTTTTCTCGAGGCGAGCATCACTGATGCCTTGGAAGTCCCGGCGTTGACGGCCGGGACTTCATTTTATCGAATACGAGGATCGCAACCTCGACACGCACATTTGAAAACTTGAACTCTTTCGAGGAACACAATGGAAGCCAGGAAGCGTAGGGTAACGCAGGAACCTCTTCTCAGTACCGTCGCCCGCAAACTGGGGTTCGCAGCCGGCAAGCTCACGCAGGCCACCCAGGAACTAACCGAGAGTCTTTCGGCGCTTCCTAGAAATGTTACTGCGAAGGTGCGCGCCGCCACCCATAGCAGCGAGCCTGTGGAGCGCTCGCGGTCGCGTATTCTTCATCCCACGAAAAAGACCTCCCGCACCCCTCGGACGCAGAGGACGAAGGTTGCGGCCGGAGTGGGCAAGAAGCGAAAGTCGTCTAAAGACAAATCGCCTCGACGATCGGCCAGTGGCATAGCGCAAGTGGGCCATGGAAAGGTTCAGAGAAAGCCTTTCATCTTCTCGCACGTTCCACGATCGGCCTAACAACTATCCTGCACTCGCGCTTCCCGCTCTTAACCTCCGGGGGATTTCAAGTGCAGCCCATGTGTCTGAGAAAACTCTACATTCGCCGGTTCTGATGAGTAGGGAACCTATTACAGATCAACCGGGGCTCTACAGTATTGCGGCCGAGTCGGGGTGATCTTACAGTGCGGAGAGTGCAAGAAAGTTGAGTCCATCCCATGGCATTCAAGACTTCGGCATACCGCATCGAAGAGCGCCGCCTGTCGGCGGAAGATCTGAGGCGTGCCTTCGATTCAGCCCTGTGCGAGATTCATCAGGCTGATCTCGCCGCCAAAAAGGGGCTGCAGCGTCGGATCCCTATTGTTCAGCGCGCAAAGCGTTTTGGAATTTCCCAGGCTGACGCGGAGAAGCGCGCGCTGTCGGAAGCAGCGCGAGCTCTGGCTGAGTTGTGGAAGGTTTGACGAACCCCTCCTGAGTTTCGCGCCATTTAGAAGGCATGAGAACTACAGGGCCTCAAGTTTCTGAGGCCCGACATAACGGAGTGGCGGTTCAGCAATTGACGGCAATCACAATCTGTTTCAACGTCTGTTTGAACCCCAATCCACGGGCTCATTTCGCTGGTCCGGTCCGCTAACTCAGAGCGCTGGACTTCGGCCTTGGATCAGGCGGATCAAGACTGCAATCACGGCCAAAACCAGCAGGATATGAATGAATCCGCCCAGCGTGTAGGAGCTGACCATACCCAACAGCCAGAGGATTAAGAGCAACACGGCGATAGTCCAGAGCATCGAGATTCCTTTCCTGGAAAGCTGCGTACGTGCTATCAACCGCTGAGTGTATGCGGACTCCGTCGCTGCAGGTATCCAGTAAAGTCCCTAGTGAAGGCTCAATCGAGCTTTACCTGCGAACGGATTTCGCGATGACGCGAGAGACCGGTCGGAAAACTCCCAATGCGCACGATTCGGCGGTAGCGCGCTGCTGAAGCAGCGCTGGCTCGGAAGCTCAGGCCACAGTAGTCTCTGGCGTAGAACGGAGTTCCGGCATCTGGATCTGGATGATGTTGTTCTTGATGGCGTACACGACCAGATCGCGGATGGAGTGCAGATTGAGCTTTCTCATGATGTTGCTACGATGCGTTTCCACGGTCTTGGTGCTCAAGTTCAGGAGTACGGCCACTTCCTTGGAAGTCTTTCCTTCCGCGAGGAGCTGAGTGACTTCACGCTCACGAGCGGTCAGCGTCGGTAGATCCGGCGCTTCATTACGGGATAACGCATGTCCTTTCTCCAGAAAGCCCGCCAACACCAGGTCGTTTACTCGCGGGGTGAAGAACATTCGCTTGTTCTGCAAAGCTTCAACGGCGGCGACCAGATCGCGAGCTGCATCGGACTTAAGCACAAAGCCACGTGCGCCGGCATCGAGGGCTTCGCGGATAACCTGATCGGAATCCGTAATGGTGAGGACGATGACTTTGAAGTTGGGGTCATACTGGAGCAACTGGCGCGTGGTATCCAAACCGTTGAGGTGTGGCATGCCGATGTCCACGATCACAACGTCCGGTTTCAACTGCTTGGCCATTTCGATTGTCTGGCGGCCATCGGACGCCTCCCCACACACTTCCCATCCCTCACGCTTCTGGAGAAGCGCGCACAAGCCTCGCCGTATCAGTTCGTGATCGTCGGCTAACAAAATACGAAGTTTCATAGCATCCTCCACGAGCCACAGAGATAGAGAGACCTGGACCTGTTCCTAACCCCGGAATTCAACACGAAGCCTGTGGACTTCGTGCCAGTGCAGTAAACACCTGATGCTGACTTACGGCTTCGACGGCCTCCAACAGATCGCGCGCGGCATTCGACTTCACCACATATCCTCTTGCTCCAGCGTCCAGAGCCTCACGCATCATTTGCGGAGAGTCGTGTTGGGTAACGAACAAAACTTCGAGTCCGGAGGTCTTCCGCTTCTGCTGAATTAAGCGGCACGCTTCCAGACCATTCATCCGAGGCATGGTGACATCGAGAACCACAACGTCGGGCTGCAAAGCGTCAACCTTATCCAATGCTTCAATTCCATCTGACGCTTCACCTACCACTTGCCAGCCGGACCGCCCTTCCAGTAGAGTCCGCAGCCCTTGCCTCACGATGGGGTGATCATCCACCAGCAGGATGCGGACTGCCATAAAGTTTCTGCTCTCTGAGGCAGCCCCGGACAACCTACGGTTCACGGCTGGCTCTAATTTTCAACTGTGCCCCGTTCCTGCCGCACAAATCCAATCGCACCGGGCGGAAAAAACAACTCCTGGGTGAAGCACGTTGAAAGTAGCATGGTACTATCCCGCCCCGAATACAGGGAATCCTGTATTTTCAGTCGCAATCGAGATTCTAGTTGCCGGTGGAACTCATTGATGGGAAATAAGTTCCCTCATGCAACAACGCGTCCACTGCCTCGACAATGGAGCCAACGTCCGATTTCGCGCAAGCTCCACGAATCCCGACCCTGCGGGCCTCCTCGGCCAGCTGTTTCGACAGGTGAATGGTGATCATAAGGATGGGAATTTCAGGAAAACGTTTCGTGACGCGCCGGGCTACATCAAGCCCGTTGAGGTCCGGCATCTGGAAATCCAGCAGAATCATGTCAGGCCGATTCTGCTCTACCCGTTGCAGGGCTTCTCTTCCGGTCCGAGCCTCATCGCAAACTCGCCAGGTGCTTTGCTGCTCGAGAAGAGCCCGAAGGTAATGCCGGACCGCCGGGTTGTCATCGACCACGAGAATTCGAACCAAGCGGTACTCCCTTCCACTTTGTGCCCACGCTTAAGTACGGCTGCGATCAAGGCTGGGCGAAATGCAAGTGCCCGACGCGGCCAGCTATTCAATGTCCCTTGCCATGACCTTCTGCCTTGTGCTTCTTCATTACCGTCCGCGCAGCTACTTCCTTGGCTCGGTCGCCATAGCGTCCGGAACGTTGCGCACCTTCCTTGATATGTTCGTACTCCCTCTGTTCCTTTGCGCTTACGCCGCGAAGATGTTTTTTACCTGGCATCGGCTCCTCTTTCGCACCCGTTTCTCCGCTTCCGCCCACCATAGGACTCAAGTCGTATGCCCGCAATACTGTAAACTCCCGAGCATCCAACATCACAATTCGGCGAAGATCAAATGAACCGGTCTTCCCGCAACCTTACGGTCTTGACCTACCCACTGCGCTAAATGCCTGCAAGTTGCGCCTGATTTAGGTCCTTCTCGGGGGACGAGGATTCAGTGACCCGATCGACTGGAGGGCGCCGCAGAAACCTGCGCTTCGGAAACAAAAGGTCACGCATCTTCATCTTCGCTTTGTGCAGTTGCGATTTTGAATTGCCCACGGAGCAGTCCAGCATTCGAGCAATCTCGTGGTGCTGGTATCCTTCAACCTCGTGCAGGGCAAAAATCTTTCGGCACCCTTCCGGGAGTTTCTGCATAGCGCGCCGCAATGCAATTCGATCGACCACGCCAGAAAGCCGGGGGTCTGCTCCTCCGACGTCGCGCCGTAGAGATGGTGACTCTGGCGACGCCGGCTCGTCGAGCGAAAGTATAGGCGGGGCTTTGCGGCGGCGCAGCTTCATCAGCACAGTATTCACGGCGACCCGGTAGAGCCAGGTGGAAAAAGCAGAGTCGCCTCGAAACGATCCGACGCTGCGAAATACTTGCAGGAAAGCCTCTTGCGTCAGGTCCTCCGCCTCGGCGATATCCTTCGTCATCAAGAGACAAACGGAATACACCCGCTTCTTGTGAGACTCGAAGAGCGAAGCAAAGGCCTGCTCGTCGCCACGCTGTGCACGCTGAACCAGATTGCGTTCAGATTCGTCTCTGTCGGTTTCCTGCTTTTCCGGAATCAGATTTGTTACGGTCGCGGAAATCACGCAAGTGCCCACTGTAGTCTCCTTGTCAAACGAAGTGATGGTCCATTGCTCTCGATGACTCCGGGAGCATTCAACTTCCATGAAGAGAGTAACGACACGGTGGTTCTCAACCCATCAGGATGCTCCTGTAATTGGTTGCCAGACTTGCTGTACAGCTGACGAGTGAACGCTGAGGGATTTTGTTTATTTTGTAGCGGCGAGGCAAAACATTTCTTTACGAACTGTGGCGGTTCGTTCGCCAACGTTACAAATCGCAACTTCTACCGTCATTGCAAATTAAACGAGAAGTGGTGGGGACCCAATGCCCCCACCACTTGTTAGACAACCAAGGCCGTTACCGGCAGTCGAGAAGCCCGACTTCACAGCCGCCCGGCGAGAAGCAATACAAGCAAGACCACGACCACCAGGCCGAGCCCACTACTGGGGTAATAGCCCCATGATCTGCTGTAGGGCCAGGTCGGCAGCGCTCCCAGCAATAACAGCACAAGTACGATCAATAGAATTGTCGACATGAAAGCCTCCGATTGTTGTTTGCGTTTGGTAGAAGATCCCTAAACCCGGTTTGCAGAGCAAACCGGGTCTCGGAAGGAAATGTGAGAAATCCCCGCCTCACCGGCTCGCGGTAACTGGTATCCCCGCCGAAGGTTTCAGTTCGCCGTGCTCCCTGGCTTGGCCCGAATAGCGCCGGATCGCGGAAAGGAACGGTTCACTCGCCTCTCTCGGCCGGACCTTCCCGCCCAAGATGTCGGGGAACGGGACGAAGCTGCCGTAAAGAATTCGAGTTTCGTCCTTGTCTTGTGTAACCACGGAGCCATTCAGATCGATTCCCGCAAAAATGCCCCGGGCTCGTGAGTAGGTCAGCACTTCTGCCCTCATTTTCCAGTCTGTGTCCGCGCCGGCATCGCGTCCGACTGGGCCTGCGGCCGCAGAAGCATCCGCGCCGAGCTTAAACTTGCTGGATAACAGATGCTGCATTCCGTCGTCATTGGTCACAATCAGTACCAGGTCGACAGCCTGACCGCCCAGTTGCAGCCCCCAACTTCCACCTGTGATGGTAATCGGTGCAGGAGCGCTCCACATGCCACTCTCCGTCCGGCACGTAGCGACACCTTTGCCGTGACTGCCGCCGAACCCGACAGCAATTTTCACCATGGAGGGAATCACCGCGACGCACTTCGCATCGCTCATCACCTTGTCAGGAATGGCTTTATCCGGAGTGGCCATAATTTCGTTCAAAACCTTAGCGGATGCATCGAGACGCTTGTCGATATCCGACGCGTCTTTGTCATCCGCCGACCACGCCATGCCGACGCAGAGCAGAAGACTAGCACCGAGCAACAGGAGACATCTCGGCAGTGCTGAACTGATTCTTGTCATAACAGACCTCTTCTGTGCTCGAAGTGAGCAGCTGTTTGAATTGTCTTGCGAGGTCCACCTTAGGCTTCCAATAGCGCTTGTTCCATCCGGTTCAAGCTGTAAAGGGAACGAGCGTGCGCCGGAGAGAAGGGAGAATCCTTCCTGGATTCGACACGCTTGTGAGGTTGATCACTTCGACGAGTACAGCGCACCCAGTATTGACCGCGGAACATCGAAGCTGTTGGGAACGATGCTCAGAGCTTTCGCACATGACTCCCGCGTCCACCATTGCGGCTTCATCACGAATGCAAGCGGACTTCAGACACTCCACTCAAGACCGCAGTTGGCTCACGCAACACGGAACTAAAGGGAATCATGAGCTCGACGAGGGTTCCAGGATGGGCATTGGTCAAATGCAACTCCCCGCCAAATTCTTTAGCACGCTGCTTCATGCCTCCGATGCCAACTCCGACGCTATCCGGTTGCTGCTCGGCAATTCTTTTGCCGATTCCCTTGCCATCATCGCGCACCGCAACCACGATCATCCCCTCCCTTTGAGCCAACGTGACCCATACCTTGCTTGCTTCGGAGTGCCGGAAAACATTAGTCAGAGCTTCCTGCACGATTCGAAAGACTGCTGTTTCCACCTCTGCGGCGAGCCTGGGAAACTCCATGGGCTGGACATCGAGAGTCGTTTCAATGCCGCTGCGCTTTGTCAGTCCCTCGACGTACCAGGCCAGCGCCGAGAGCAACCCGACTTCATCGAGCAGAGGAGGATGCAAGAGATGAGACATCGTGCGGACTTGCTGAATGGCACGATCAATAATGCTGCTGGCCTGCTCCCACTCCTCCTGCGGGAGCTCAGACGACTTTTCCAGGGTCATTCTATCCAGGACCATCTTGGCCACAGCTAGTTCCTGTCCTAACCCGTCATGCAGATCGCGTGCCAGACGGCGACGCTCCTGATCCTGCATGGTCATCAGGCGGACCGAAAGACGCCGCAACTCGTCCGTTCTCCGGTCGACCATTTTTTCCAGTTCTGAGGCGTTGTCGCGAATCGATTGTTCCAGCAATTTGCTGTCGTGAATATCGGAACAAGTTCCGTACCACTTCACGATCTTGCCGTCATCGCGAATGGGGAGCGCACGAGCCCGGAACCACCGATACGACCCGTCTTGGGAGCGGAGACGATACTCCGCTTCGTAGTTTGCCCCCGATTCAACACAGCGCATCCAGTCCGCCATGGCCTTTTGGTGATCCTCGGGATGCACGTAGTCCAACCAGCCAAAACCATTCGCCGAACCTGGAGCAGCGCCGGTAAAATCATAAAACCGATCGCTGATGTAATCCCTAGATCCGTCAGCCTTACGACTGAAGATTATGTCTGGGGCTGTGTGAATGATGGCGTCGAGTTCCTGGTTCTTTCCTACCAGCTCCATGTTGAGCTGCAGCAGCAGTTCGGCTTTGCGAGCCAACTCTTCGGTGCGCTCCAGCACGCGCTGCTCCAGTTCGCGATTCAAGGTTTCGAGCTGCCGCGTCTTGCGATGCAACTCGGCGAATACTCTAACTTTTGCGCGCAGAAGTTCTGCCACTATCGGAACCGAAATGTAATCGACAGCGCCGTGTTCGTATCCCTTGAGCTGATCCAGGTCGGTCAGGTGCACTGCCGAGACAAAGATGATTGCGGTCCTCTGAAAACGCGGGTGCTGGCGAATCATCGCAGCCAGTTGGAAACCGTCAAGCTCGGGCATGCTTACGTCCATGAGCACGACGGCAACGTCGTTCTTCAGCAGGACTTCGAGAGCTTCCCTCGCCGTAGTGGCCTTGATCAGGTTCTCGCCCAGTCCGCTGAGCATGACTTCATAGCTGAGCAGCTTGGCCGGCTGATCATCCACCATGAGGATGTTGACCTTCTCGTTCGGGCTCATGACCTAATGGTCCTTTCCACTCCGATCTCGATCGCCAACGGCATGTCGCGAGCACTTCCTATCTGTGTAGCCACATACGCAGCGACGACAGCAGTTGCTCAGTGTTGACAGGTTTGGCCAGATACTCGGACGCTCCCGCTTCAAGACATTTCTCGCGGTCACCCTTCATCGCTTTTGCGGTTAACGCAATGATTGGCAAGCGGCGGAACAATGAGTTTTGCCGGATCACTTGCATGGTCTCGTAGCCGTCCATTTCCGGCATCATGATGTCCATCAATACGATCGCAATATCCGGGGTGGATTCGAGTTTGGCGATCGCTTCCCGGCCGGTTCCGGCAGTGATTACGGTCATACCCCTACGTTCAATAACACTGCTTAGTGCGAAGATGTTGCGCACGTCATCGTCTACTACCAGCACCTTTTTCCCAACCAGGGCATCGTCGGAGTGGTGCAACCGGTCAAGTAATCTCTGTTTCTCTACGGGGAGATCGGCGACCACCCGATGCAGGAAGAGTGCAGTCTCATCCAGCAGGCGTTCCGGCGATTCCACTCCCTTTACCACTACACTGCGCGCGAGCGAGTGCAGACGGGCATCCTCCTCCGGGGAAAGTTCTTTGCCGGTGAAGACGACGACTGGCATATCACCTAGTGACGGAGTATCTCGAAATTGCTCTAATACATCGAAGCCTGAAATGTCGGGCAGACGCAGGTCGAGAACCACGCAGTCGAAGGCGCGCTCGCTGACGGCCTGGATGGCCTCCGCGCCCGTAGCAACAACCGTGACGTCGATGTCGTCATAACCTAGCAGTTCCTTGATACTGAGTTGCTCGGCCGGGTTGTCCTCGACCACAAGCAATCGCTTCCGCCGGGGAGCAGAGTATTCCTTGATATGAGTCAACGCCGATTCCAGCCCCTCCGACGTGGTGGGTTTTGTTACAAAGGCAAACGCACCCCGGGCCAAGCCGTGGTGCCGGTCCTCATCCAGTGTGAGCATCTGAACCGGAATGTGCCGGGTCGCTGGGTCTTGCTTCAAGTGGTTCAGGATGGTCCATCCCAGCATATCGGGCAGGAAAACGTCCAGAGAGACTGCGGTCGGATGGAACTCCTGCGCCAGCGCCAGTGCTTCCGAACCACGCGTAGCCACGAGAACCTTGAACCCCTTGTCCCGGGATAGATCTAACAACACACGCGCATAGTGCGGGTCGTCTTCGACAATCAGCAACACAGCATCATCGGGTTGCAGATTGTCGCGGTCGTCCGCGATCTTTTCGACCGGGTGCTCCGAGACGCCCGCGACGGACAACTGCACCGGCGAAACGGATGATCGAGAGCCTCGTTCTGTAGGCGCAGCGATCGAAGTGGAAGGACCCACATAGGTTTGAGGCAAATAGAGCGTGAAGGTACTGCCTTTGCTTGGGGCGCTGCGCAGCTGAATTTCTCCACCGAGCAGACTGGCCAATTCGCGGCTGATCGCCAGCCCCAGGCCCGTACCGCCGTACTTGCGGCTGGTTCCGGCGTCTGCTTGTTGGAACGCCTCGAAGATGATCCGTTGCTTTTCAAATGGAATGCCAATGCCCGTGTCGGCAACTTCAAAAGCCACGACGGACGCGGCGTTGTCGAGGATCGGGTGACCCTCAGTCCAACCACTCCTGACCTGAGACACAGACAGACGGACTCCTCCAATTTCCGTGAACTTAAAGGCATTGGAGAGCAGGTTCTTTAATACCTGCTGCAACCGCTTCGAGTCGGTGACCACGCTCCGGGCGAGGTGAGGATCAGTGTGCACCTCGAAACTGAGGTGGCGGTTTTCCGCCTCGTGCCGGAATGGACGTTCCACCGCATCCAGCATGCTGGCGAAGAAGACCTCCTCTGCTTCAACCGAAACAGTTCCGGATTCGATTTTCGACAAATCAAGAATATCCGTGATCAGATTCAGCAAGTCCGTTCCAGCGCCATGAATCGTGCGCGAGAACTCGACCTGCTTCGGCGTTAAGTTGCCGTCCGGGTTGTCGCTAAGTTGCTGGCCTAGCACCAGGATGCTGTTGAGAGGCGTTCGCAACTCGTGTGACATGTTGGCCAGAAATTCGGACTTGTATTTCGAGGTCAGAGCCAATTCCTTGGCCTTCTCTTCCAAGGCCCGCCGCGCTTGTTCAATTTCCTGATTCTTACGTTCGACCTCTACGTTCTGTTCGGCGAGCTGCTGCGCCTTTTGAGCGAGCTGCTCGTTGGTCTGCTGCAACTCCTTTTGCTGCACCTGGAGTTCAGTGGCCAGTTGCTGCGACTGCTTCAACAGGCCTTCGGTCTGCATCGTGGCTTCGATACTGTTAAGCACGATGCCGATGCTGGCCGTCAGCTGCTCCAAAAACGCCAGTTGAGAGGCTGTGAAACTGCTCAGCGAGGCGAGTTCAATAACCGCCTTGACCCGGTCTTCAAACAACACGGGCAGCACGATCACGTTTCGCGGAACGGCCTCGAACAAGCCGGAGCGAATCGCTATCGTGTTTGGAGGCAAGTCGGAAATCAGCATTCTCCGTTTTTCCGCCGCGCACTGCCCCACCAGCCCCTCGCCCAGCTTCAGCCGGCGCAGATGTCCATCCTCGCCGTCCCCGGCAAACGCCGAAAGCAGCACCATCTCTGTCGATTCCTCGCCACCCATCTGATAGATCACGCCTTGCTGGGCGCTGACCAAGGGCGCTAGTTCCGACAGCAGCATGCGTCCTACTGTCGTCAAATCGCGTTGCCCCTGCAACATGCCGGTGAAGCGGGCCAGGTTCGTCTTGAGCCAGTCCTGCTCGGTATTGCGATCCGTGGTGAGTCGGAGGTTGTCGATCATGGTGTTGAGGTTGTCTTTCAAATCCGCAACTTCGCCGCTGGCTTCCACTTGAATGGAGCGCGTCAGGTCGCCTTTGGTCACCGCCGTGGCAACCTCGGCGATGGCTCGCACTTGATTGGTCAAATTGTCCGCCAACAGGTTGACATTACCCGTGAGATCCTTCCACGTACCCGCTGCGCCCGGCACGTTGGCCTGGCCGCCAAGACGCCCTTCGACGCCGACCTCGCGCGCGACGGTTGTAACCTGATCGGCGAAGGTGGCCAGCGTATTCGTCATGTTGTTGATGGTTTCCGCTAGCGCCGCAACCTCGCCCTTCGCGTTTACGGTCAGCTTCTGAGTCAGCTCACCATTGGCGACGGCGGTCACCACTTTGACGATGCCGCGGACTTGTTCAGTGAGGTTAGCGGCCATCACGTTCACGTTGTCGGTGAGGTCCTTCCATGTTCCGGCCACACCCGGCACCTGCGCCTGCCCCCCCAGCTTGCCTTCAGTGCCCACTTCGCGAGCCACGCGAGTTACTTCGGCGGCGAAAGCATTGAGCTGATCGACCATCGTGTTAATCGTGTTCTTTAACTCGAGGATTTCTCCCTTCACGTCAACCGTGATCTTGCGCGACAAATCGCCGCGGGCCACCGCGGTTGTCACCTCGGCAATATTGCGCACCTGCCCAGTGAGATTTCCCGCCATGGCGTTGACGGAGTCAGTGAGATCCTTCCATGTTCCGGCCACGCCAGACACGTTGGCCTGTCCTCCAAGCCGGCCTTCGCTGCCCACCTCGCGCGCTACGCGTGTCACTTCCGCGGCGAACGAGCGTAGCTGCTCGACCATCGTGTTCAGCGTCTCTTTCAACTGCAAAATTTCGCCGCGAACGTCCACCGTGATTTTTTTCGAGAGATCGCCGTTCGCAATAGCGGTCGCGACTTCGGCAATATTACGTACCTGGCCAGTGAGGTTGCTGGCCATGAAATTCACATTGTCCGTGAGATCCTTCCACGTGCCGGCGACACCGGGTACCTGCGCTTGGCCGCCCAGTTTCCCGTCCGTGCCGACTTCGCGCGCTACGCGGGTCACTTCGCCCGCGAACGCGTTGAGCTGGTCGACCATTGTGTTGATGGTGTTTTTGAGTTCGAGAATTTCTCCTTTCACGTCGACCGTGATCTTGCGCGATAAATCGCCGCGCGCCACTGCGGTAGTGACTTCAGCAATGTTGCGCACTTGGCCAGTGAGGTTCCCGGCCATTGAGTTAACGGAGTCGGTAAGATCCTTCCAGGTACCAGCCACGCCCGGCACGTTTGCCTGTCCTCCCAAGCGCCCTTCCGTACCGACTTCGCGGGCCACGCGCGTCACTTCGCCTGCGAACGCGTTGAGCTGATCGACCATTGTGTTGATGGTGTCCTTGAGCAATAAAATTTCGCCGCTTACGTTCACGGTGATTTTCTTCGAGAGGTCGCCGCTCGCGATAGCCGTCGCAACCTCGGCGATGTTTCGCACCTGGCCGGTCAAGTTGCTGGCCATCGAGTTAACGGAGTCTGTGAGGTCCTTCCAAGTGCCACCCACCCCGGGCACCTGCGCCTGGCCGCCGAGCTTGCCGTCAGTACCCACTTCACGGGCCACGCGGGTCACTTCCGATGCGAAGGAACGCAACTGATCCACCATCGTGTTGATGGTGTCCTTGAGTTCGAGGATTTCCCCTCTTACGTCCACCGTGATTTTGCGGGACAAGTCGCCGCGTGCCACAGCCGTGGCGACTTCGGCGATGTTTCGCACCTGACCAGTAAGGTTGCTGGCCATGAAATTCACGTTGTCCGTGAGATCCTTCCACGTGCCGGCCACGCCAGGCACCTGCGCCTGGCCGCCCAGCTTGCCTTCCGTACCCACTTCGCGCGCCACGCGCGTTACTTCACCGGCGAATGCGTTGAGCTGGTCGACCATCGTATTGATGGTGTTCTTGAGTTCGAGAATCTCGCCTTTCACGTCGACCGTGATCTTGCGCGATAAATCGCCGCGCGCGACGGCGGTGGTGACTTCAGCAATGTTGCGCACTTGGCCAGTGAGGTTCCCGGCCATTGAGTTGACGGAGTCGGTGAGATCCTTCCAAGTGCCGGCTACGCCGGGAACGTTCGCTTGTCCTCCGAGACGCCCTTCGGTGCCTACTTCGCGGGCGACGCGCGTCACTTCTCCGGCGAAGCGGTTGAGCTGATCCACCATCGTGTTCAGCGTTTCTTTAAGCTGCAAAATCTCGCCGCGGACATCGACGGTAATCTTGCGCGAGAGATCGCCGGTGGCAATCGCTGTCGCGACCTCGGCAATGTTTCGAACCTGGCCGGTGAGGTTGCTGGCCATGAAGTTCACGTTGTCTGTCAGATCTTTCCATGTGCCGCCAACTCCGGGCACCTGCGCTTGTCCACCCAACTTGCCTTCGGTTCCTACTTCACGCGCTACGCGGGTCACCTCACCGGCAAACGCGTTGAGCTGATCCACCATCGTGTTGATGGTGTCTTTAAGTTCGAGAATTTCTCCTTTCACATCGACCGTGATCTTTCGCGACAAATCACCGCGAGCGACGGCCGTGGTCACTTCGGCGATGTTCCGCACCTGGGCCGTCAAGTTACCCGCCATGGCGTTGACCGAGTCCGTAAGGTCTTTCCAGGTACCAGCCACGCCCACCACAACGGCCTGACCGCCAAGCTTCCCGTCCGTACCCACTTCACGAGCCACGCGCGTGACTTCGGAGGCAAACGAACGCAACTGGTCTACCATCGTGTTAATAGCTTCTTTGAGCTGAAGAATTTCACCTCGCACATCAACTGTGATTTTGCGGGAGAGATCGCCACTCGCGACCGCAGTTGCGACTTCAGCGATGTTGCGCACCTGGCCAGTGAGGTTACTGGCCATCGAGTTAACAGAGTCCGTCAGATCCTTCCATGTGCCGGCGACGCCCGGCACCTGCGCCTGACCGCCCAGCTTGCCGTCCGTTCCGACTTCGCGAGCCACGCGCGTTACTTCAGCGGTGAAGACGCTAAGCTGCTGAATCATTGTGTTGACGATGTCGGCGGAGCGCAGGAACTCGCCTTCCAAGGGCCGTCCGTCCACGTCCAGGCGCACGGTTTGCGTCAGATTCCCCTGGGCGACGGCTGCGATGGCGCGGGTGACGCCTTCAGTTGGGCGAAGCAGATCCTCAACCAGCGTGTTGATCGAGACTTCCATCTCGCCCCACGCTCCTCTGGATTCATGAAAGCGGGTGCGCTCGCGAGTCCTGCCTTCTTTCCCTACGACTTGACCAACGCGCTTCAGTTCTCCGGCCATTTGCTGGTTGGCCGCAACAATGGAGTTGAAAGTATCGGCAATTTTTCCCGCCAGTCCGGTCCAGGAGCCAGGAAGGCGCACGGAAAAGTCGCCATCGCGCATGGTTTGCAGGCTGGCTAGGATCGCGCTGAGATCGCCCGAAGCAGCCTGGGCGCCGGGTACAGAATTCCCGTTGTTCTTGTTTTTCTGCTCTCCGGAAGCGCCGTCAGCAACGGCGGTCGCCGAACCTTGGCCATTTCTTTTCATGTTCTTCTCCTGGAGGTGGCTGAACCACCAAAATCAGGGATAATCCAAACTTCTGTTCGAAAGTGAAGCTAGGAGGAACTAAGAAACCGACATCGATTGGTAACACGGGGAAACGCAGGATGACTCTAGGGTTTTTCCTGTAGGAGTTTCGTGGGAGCGAGCTTTAGCGAGCGAGGCTGACGACTGCACTTGGGAAGAAACGCCTCCTGCCTTGGGCTGGCAGAAGGCGTACATGCTGTGAATCGACCTGGAGCCTGTGGCTGGCGCTACCGGAGGCTCTGGTTCCGACCTATTTGGAGTTGGCGCCCCAAACATAGAACTTGCCATCATCTGCAACCGTCTCGATGTTCAGACCATTGGAGGCTGCTGCGCGATGCACCGCGGAACGAAGGTTCGCCAGACCGACTCCGCCTACATCGGAAAGTGGAATCTCCAGGGCTGAACCCGGCCGCAACGTCGTCAATTCCTGAACAATACCCTGAACCAGGTCGTGGTGCTTTCCACGTCTGCCGGTTTTTAGATTGGCAATCTCGACCTGCCGATACTTTGCCACCGGTCGCTCACTCTTGGTTTTCCGTTCATTCCCCATGATTTACCCCCTGGTTCGCAGCAAAATACCAAAACCGAATATCTAGGTCAAGTATATTGTTGCATTTTGACTGCGGGATTTGTCCTTGCTTAATGTAGTTGCGCCATTTATGCGCTACGCTAGTTCTACGTCTACTATACGACGCGAAAGTCATCCAATGCCTCAATTCCCCCTGTGCTATGCGTTGGCCGCAGCTACGCAGCACGAAAGCAGATATTCCACCTATTTTTAGTGTCGCGGGTATGCTCAGACTCAAGAAGAGAGGTCCCCGATGACAGGCAGTACTTCGTGGCAGGAGTTGTACACTGCTGCAATGCTGGAACTTGATCGCGCGGCGCTGCAGAGCAGGATTGAAGCGGCTCAAGCCGCTATACAGCAGGCCATGGAGGAACTCGCAGGCAACCGCAAGGTTGGCACTGAAGAAGAAATGCAGTGCCGTGGCTGATGCCCCTGCGCAATCTCCGGGCGCTGCAACGGGTTGAATTCAGAACATCCGCGCCAGCCACGAGCCAGCGCCAGCCCCGGGCAGAAGGATAGAACTTATGAACCGCATGTGCCACGAGACGGTGACGCAAACCTGGCGCAGACGACAGCTTGCCATTTCCGACTTGCTTCGTCACGCCAAGGTCGTAACTGACCCAAGAACACTGGAGCACCTGAACGCCCAAGTTGCTAAGCGTGAATCGGCAATCGAAGGCGAACTCCCGTGTGTGGGACGTCAACCATCGTCACAGGGCAGACGCCTTATTCGTCACCATTCTCATTTCGAAGGTGTGCGGTAGGATCCAGGATGCCTGTTGATCATATTTTCAAACCTCGCGATGCTTACGATGCCGTACGCCGCTATGGCCTAGCCATAGTGGCGGCAATCATCGCTCTCCTGCTTCGCGAAATACTCTTTCCTTTTCTGGGGCCAAACAACCCGTATCACACCGTATGGGCAGCAGTAGTCTTCTCGGCTTGGTATTGCGGACTTGCCGCCTCCATCGTCACTACCTTGTTATCAGTAGTCGGTGTCTGGTATTTCTTCCTTCCACCCTTCAATTCTTTCGCTCTTCAAGACCCCAAGACTGCCATTTCCGGGATGGTGGGGTTCCTGGTCTTTTCCGGTTTGATTATCGCCCTCGGTGAAGCGAACCGACGCTCCCTCTTCCGAAGCGAGTGGGCTGAAAGACAGCTAAAGAAGGCACATGAAGAACTTGAGCAAACGGTCCAGGAACGGACCGCTGACCTGAAACTGGCGAACGATAACCTGCGTGACCTATCAAGTCGCCTGCAGCAGATTCGCGATGAAGAGCGACGGCAAATTGCACGCGAGTTGCACGACAGTGTCGGGCAACTGCTCGCGGCGCTCGGCATGAACATCGCGGTGGTACAGTCCCAATCTCAGAAGCTCGATTCTGCGGGAGCCCGAGCCGTTTCCGAGAATGCCGCGATGGTCGAGCAAATCAGCAGGGAAATTCGCACCCTTTCGCATCTGCTGCATCCCCCACTGCTCGATGTAGCCGGTCTTGCCTCTGCGCTTCGCTGGTACGTAGACGGATTCTCGGAGCGCAGCAAGATCACAGTTGCCCTGGAGATCCCCGAGGAGTTTGGCCGTCTGTCAGATGAAATGGAAATCGCAATTTTTCGGATGATCCAGGAGTGCCTGACAAACATTCATCGCCATTCTGGAGGCTCTTCGGCTGCAATACGCGTATGCGAAGAAAATCACCGTCTCTTGGTTGAAGTCCAAGACCAGGGCAAAGGTATACCTCTGGAAAAACAACTTGAGCTCAATTCCTCCGCTCGAACCGGGGTAGGTTTTCGCGGTATGCGGGAGCGTCTGCGGCAGTTAGGTGGAACTCTGGAAATTCGATCGGACAATGCAGGTACAGCTGTAAGCGCGATTCTGCCCCTTCAAGTCTCGGCGGTTCACGGGGCCACACCGGAGACCGGCTGATGTCTTCCGCTAGGGCCTACCCGATGGGCAGATCGGCTGTCACCAGAGTGCCGCGGCCATTGGAGTGGACACTCAGCGTCCCCCCCAGTTGCCGTAACCTCTCGCGCATTCCGTTGATTCCCACACCTGAGCGGGTAACGGAAGATTCCATCGACATTCCTTTTCCCAGATCACTTACGTGAACACGGACCTGGCCGGAAGACTTGCTGATGCGAACTGTCGCTGTCGCGCTCCCCGAGTGCTGCTGCACATTCGCGAGAGCTTCTTGAACGACTCGAAAGACCGCGATTTCCCTCTCGCGCGAAAGCCGGCCGAAATCATCTGGAATCTCGAGAGTGACCTCAATGTTGGTACGCTTCCCAAATTGCTCCACATACCACTGGACAGCCGACAGCAGGCCCATCTCGTCCAGGGTTGGCGGATGCAACAAATGCGAGAGCTGACGAACTTCGCCCAGTAGGCTCCCCACCAATGCTGCGCTCTCTTTGATCAGCCTCGACTCGCGGACATCATCGGGTTTGGTAGTTTCCCCGAGCACGCTTAGGTTCATGGCCAAAGTAGCCAGAAGCTGAGCAGTGTTTTCATGCAGCTCAAGCGCCACCCGGCGGCGTTCTTCATCTCGGATGAGCATCAACTGGCTGGTCAGCGTGCGAAGGCTCGTTTCGGCGTCTTCACGCTTTTTGGCTTCCTCCAGAAGCTGGACGTTCTTGCTCTGCAGTTCGGCCGTGCGGGATTGCACATGCAGTTCAAGTTCTTGCCGGAGTCGCTGGTGGTCGGCGACTTCGGTCTCAAGAGCCTTAGCCTTTTGCTGTAACTGCGTGATGCTGCGAAGGCGCTCGTCTTCGCTGCCCAGGCCCATGTAGCCTTCGGTTGGAATTACGGCAGAGTGTTCGTGGCAGACTTTCAGAAGCAGCCCCGCATCTTCTTCCCGGTTGAAGCTGCTCATCGGATAGGCACAGAACAGAGAGAAAGACTTGGTCTGTGCCAGTCCATTCCATAATTGCTCCAAACGGATGGCAGCGTCGGGCTTGCCTTGTGCCCACAGCAACGCGACCATTTCGCCAAAAATCGCAGCTCGCGGCTGCGCAGTCCCCGTGCAGGCGAGAGCTCTTTCCACAATACCCCCTACCACATCGTTGAACTGCCCTTCGTTTGGCCATCCGTCTGCCATGAACGTGGCAAGGATATGCTCGGCATCCAGGGAAACTAATCGCCCTTGCTCAAGCAGCGCGGCAATGTCCAGCCCCTGCGCCGTCAGCCATGGCAGAAGACTTTCACGGTGCTGCTCCGTGGCCACCACAACGGCCGCATCCCCTGCTCGCAGAGCGTTTCCGATGTATGCGCTCAGTTCTTCGAGCAGAAACTTGTCCTGAGAATAAAACTGGACGCCATGATGATGTTCGCCGCGACAGGACCAAAAGCCTTTGTTTACGGGCAGCTGCGGATAATCTGCGTTCTGGATGGTTGTGCTGCCAATGTTTTTCATTCCCGAATACTGTCAGCCACGGTCTGGCCAGCAGTATTGAGCCCTTGTCAAGAATGCTCTCCTTCTGTCTCAAAGGGCATACAGTGTTCCCTGTATGTGGACCCTCGCAGGCGGCCATCTGCCCCGTCGACGAGTTTTCATCGACTGCAGCAGCCGATTACGGCCTCGACTCGGGCTGGCTCTTCCTGTCAATCTTGGGGATTGTCGCTCCTGGCTCCGCTTCGATGGTGACTTCCACCTCGGCACCCAGCTTGAGGCGCACCTTGTCACCATTCTCATCCGTCAGGCTATTCTCAATGCGAAGTTCGCGATAGAGGTGATCAGCGCCTTCCACGGCGATCTGGGCCTTTTCAGGATCGCGTGGGGATAAGGGCTTAATAATCTTCTCGACAGTTGCGGGCAGAGTGGTACTTGGTTTTTCGCTCATCGGTGCCTCCTTCGTTGTCGAACCAGAAATCAACCCTAGTTACGCTTCGCTCCCGTGTCACCGCTGTTTCCAGTGTTCTCACGCTCAGCCTTGTGGCCGAGATCCAAACCAAAGTGGGGCTCCGATTCCGTGCCCGTGATTCTAATCGGGACTTCCGTAAGCAGGATCGTCGCTGCTCCGGTGAGACGAGCGAAAACCACGCCCGTAAGAAAGGAGGAAGACGACGATGCTCAGAATGAACGAGGGCAATCGCGCAAAGGAACTGTCGATCATGTGGTGAGCGGATTCCCAAACCCTCGCAAAGTGTGAGCGCATAACAAATGGGGTTTAGCAAATACTGTTCAGGGCAGGACATTCGCTGGTTCGCGGACGCCCCGCCCTGCGGTTCTGTGAAACCCTAACCCTTCGGAGGCCGAGGTGCACTCGGACGGACTGCCTGCTGTCTTTGCTGCAGCTGTTGCTGCTGCGCTACATGTTTTTGCTGCAATTGCTGAGTCTGTTGCTGATGCTTCTGCTCCAACTGCTGCGTCTTGGCTGCATCAGCCTTCTGTTGCGCGATCTGCTGATGTTCCTGGTCCTGCTTCTGCTGGAGTTGCTGCCGTTCCTTTTCTTGTTGCGCGTTGAGCTTTTCCTGCTGTTTCTTGTATTTCTGGTCCGTCTTCGCATCCCCGGTATTTGGCGCGGCAGGGCGCTCGACAGGCGGAAGATCCTTGGGATGTACTACAGTGGCCGGGTGGGAATTATCTTCCTCCGGACGGCTCGGCTGCTCGTTACCCCTCGGTTCTGTCCCGGCGCGGTCGGCTGGCGGATGGTACGGCGCTCCAGGTTCCTTGGCCGCTATCACCGAGTGCCCGCTGAATTCCCCCGGTTTTTCGGTGGCCGCGATTGGCGGCTTGCCGTGGTTCACCGAAGCCCGCAGTTGTGGATTCGAGCGCGCAGCTTGCACATGCTGTGTTTGGGCCGCTACTGGCGGCACGTGTCTCTGTCTCGCCGCTGCCTCTTCTTGAGGGGTTGGACGCGCCTCAATCCCTCCGTTTCCACCGTTGTAGCTGACGCGGTTTATCGTCGTGTTGTTCACCACCGTCGTGTTGTAAACATCGTGGATGTTGGTAACATTCACATTGGCCACGGCTCGGTTATAGAAAAAGTGTCCATTGTCCCAACGTCCGCCCGCAAAGCCTACGCCGAAGTAACCGAATCCATAATTGATCCCACCATAAAAACCCACTTCCGGACCCCAGTAACCTTCATTAAAGACAAATGCACCACTACTCCAGCCCCACCAGCCTGGGGTCCAAAGGAAGCCGACTTCCGGCGCCATTACCCAAGTCCCCGGCACCCAGTAGTAATCGGTGACATCGTCATCCCAATACCAGTACCCGGGCGTCCAGAGATAACCATCCCCTGGACAAACTGGTTGCTCATAGACCGGTAGTGCAGGTGGGCCAACCGTGATAGCTACTCTGAACTGCCCGAATGACGCCGCCGACAGGGCTAGCATTACCAGGGCGAGCGTCAGTAAACGAGTCGTCAGTGAACGGATGGTTGAATTGATGTGCATTTGTTTCCTCTCGCCCAATCATCCTTCGCTTGCCCGGTGCTGCTCTACGGCTGCGGTTTGCGCGGATCGATAGGCTAAACATGAATCACGACAACCACAGAGCCTAGCGATTCCACGTGCATCTGCCTATCCACTGGAAACTTTAGTTGCGGTGTGCGGCGGCTGTAGACCTTTCTCAGCAGGAGACCATAAACGATAAGCCTGCGAACTGCTGGCTACTTCCGCATCGGAGATTTCAAGAATTCGCTGAGGCTTACTCTCGGCTGGAACTGGCCGCCGGATTCGCGCCGCGATCGTGTGGGACGAGGAGCGACACGAAGCGACTTCGACAGCTGACCGTTTATCCTCAGGCCGTGGCTGCGGTAGTCATTCTTTCTTCCAGCGTAGCAACCTCCTGCGCTCCGGTGTGCCGTAGCACTTCTCGTGCCCAAAGTGTTTTCGCGCTCTCCGTGCAGGAGACGTACACCAGGACTCCAAGATTGCCAAGTCGGTCCGCGAACTTTTCTGCCTCCTCCTCAGAAAAACCGAGGCCCACTAGCGTTCTGGCATTCCCACAGAGTGCCGGGGCCTCGCAGGCTACCATGAGAGCGTGAAGGAACACCTGTGATCGGATGAAAAAGCCCACGGTCGGAATCACGACGGCCCCGAATTCCGAGAGCCACCCGATCACTCCGGCCGTCGCCGCACTGGTTTCCGCTTCGCTATTAAACAGGCTGGCGCCCCGAACGATCGATGCAATGGGATGGTCGGGAGACAGCATCATACAGATATTTTCGTTCTCAAAGCCCGCCTCGTTCAGATTGGCCACGATGTCAAGCAAAACGATCTCCCGCGAATAGATCCCGTAAGCTGCTGCTGTGTTCATTGCCATGTCGAATGCTCCGCGTGGGCTATGTGTGTCGTGTTAGGGTTCATCTCTATCCTGCGAGCTTCGATGTGGGGAAGACGCAATAATTATCAAAGTGAGGCTGACGTGATCGTGAGGGTCCGAACGTCCATGCTGCGGACATTACTCCATGACCACCCCAAGTCCGGAAGAACCCATGAGGTTCCTTGCCGCTACAAAAACTAGCTCACACAGGTGTGCCGTACAATACAGTCGATCCCTTAGCCTGGATCAGACCGAGGCTCTCCGACACGCGTACAACTTAGGACAAATTGCTGAACTAGTTTCTGGATAGCGCCCGGCTGTGGAAAAGGAAGCAGGGAAACGCGGCGACCAGAGAGTCAGACGCTGAATTGAGACCCTGCTGCTCTGGGATCAGGAGCAGCAAAGAAGCACCGATCGGATGGCACACGCTGCGCCGGTCGCTAGCGACATTGTTGATCTCGAACGGGGAGAATGTGAAGGTCGCACGGTCACTACTTCGTCACACAACCCCAAAGATTACGCTGGAGCTTTACGCACAGGCGGTTTCAGCCGATCAGCAGGAAGCCCACAAGAAGGTCGTGCAGATGGTGCTTCCATCGGAATTCCCGCGGAAGTTGAAGGCGCGGAGCGTTACCGCAACGGCGTAGAAACTGGACTCCGGCTTGCTCTGGGTGTCCGGGGGTGCCCGAAATCAACCCTGCCGAAATCAGCTAAGTACTTTGAAATCTTGGTGAGCGCGGCAGGGCTCGAACCTGCGACCCATGCCTTAAAAGGGCATTGCTCTACCAACTGAGCTACGCGCCCATCCCTCGTCCAAATAGTTTACCATTGCCGTTACGTCAGATTTCCCCTCCATGACCAGACGGAATGAAATCCATCGCAAATCAAACCTAAAGACAGGACGCCAACCAGTCCAGCGACGAAGCCGCTGCCGAAGCTCGGTGCACATAGCATGACGCAAGTCTCAGGAGACGGGCACGTTATCGGGGTGGATATCGGCGGGACAAAAGTGGCCGCCGGTCTGGTGAACGCCACCGGCGAAATCACACATCAAACGCGAACGCCGATGGTGGCAAATGACGCGGTCGCAGGTTTGGCTGCGGTGATCGCATCGATCGACTCGGTTCGGGCCGCGGCAAAGCTTGATTCCGAGTCAGATCCTCCGATCACCGGCATTGGGATCTGCGCGCCCGGGCCGCTCGATCCGCGCGCGGGCGTTGTCATCAACCCTCCGAATCTTCCAGGCTGGCGCAATTTCCCGCTGGCGGCCGAGATCTCGAAGACCTATCGACTGCCGGTTCGCCTTGACAATGACGGCAACGCCGCCGCCTTGGCCGAAGCGCTGTGGGGTGCCGGGCGTGATTATCGAAACGTCTTCTGCGCCACGATCGGCACCGGAATCGGATCCGGGATTGTGTTCGATCGCCACATCTATCATGGCCGCACCGGTTCCGCAGCGGAGGGGGGGCACATGACCATCGACTATCGCGGCCCGCGCTGCGGATGCGGCAAACTCGGTTGCATCGAGGTTCTGGCGTCCGGCCCCGCGATCGCTCGGAGAGCTTCCGAAAAAATTGCCGCCGGACGTCCTTCTATCATTATGGAACTGGCCGGAGGCCGCATCGACCGGATCACCAGTGAGATGGTTGGCCGGGCCTATGCCGCAGGCGACTTGCTGGCCAAAGAAGTCCTACAGGAAACCGCCCTGGTTCTGACCGCTTGGCTGGGAAACATAGTGGATCTGCTCGAACCTGACGTCATGATCATTGGCGGAGGCGTAGCTTCCATGCTGCGGCCCTTCTTCAAGGAAATAGAGAATCAGCTACCCAGTTGGTGTGTGAATTCACGTTGCCAGGAAATCCCTCTGGTGAGCGCTCACTATGGCGCCGATGCGGGCATTGCTGGAGGGGCGGCGCTGTGCCGCGCTCCTTCTGCAACCTAGATGGCAGTTCCCGTCCCGTACAATCTTCTGCTGTCACGCGCGTGCTTTGTCGATCATCGCTGCCCACATGCCTTTGGACTTGAGAACGAGTTCAACGGCTTCGCGGATTGCGCCGTGCCCGGCGAGGGCTTTCGTAGTGTAGTGCGCGGCATGTTTCACCTCAGGAACGGCATCGCCTACAGCGACGGCGAGCCCGGCACGGCGCATTAAGGGAATATCCGGAAGATCATCGCCGATGTAGGCGACTGCCGAATCGGAAACGCCTGCCTTTTCAAGGATTTCTTCATAGGCCGGCATCTTCACCGGCTGTTTCATGTAGACGAATTCCATCTTCATTTCACGGGCGCGGCGAAGGAGTGCAGAGCTTTCGCGGCCGGTAATGCAGCCCGTGCGCAGGCCGGCGCTGTGCGCAAGGGTTAGGCCCTGGCCGTCGTGCGCATCGAAGGTTTTGATTTCTACGGCGGTGCCGTCAGATTGTGAGAGCAAGGTGACGCTGCCGTCCGTCATCGTGCCGTCCACATCCATGAGCAGCAGTTCGATTTGCGCTGCGCGTTTCTTGAGCGCAAGAGAGATTTTGGGCACACCAGCCAAGGAAGCCTCCAGGAAAATCGCTGAAGAGTGAGTCTAAGTCAAAACCCGGTCACCCGGCCACCGTGCCTGCCCCAATGCCGACTCCAGGCTGCTTATGCGGTGCGGGCGTGCATTCATCGCCTCCCGTGGGGCAGAGAATTCGGACCTGTGATTGGTATCACGACGAGTTGTGATCTCGACCACGGATTTGATGACTGTGCTGCGACAGAATCTTGGGAACCCAACGGTTTCCTGGCAAAACTCCGAGCCGCTGACTGGAAACCAGGTTCGGCTGTGACACGTCCATCCTCAGAAGAGTTGCCGGAAGGCGACGACTTTTGAATACGAACGGGATTTGGAGTGCTGAATGGGAAATGAATACAAGCACCGGGTTATAGCTTGGTGGAGTTCCGGCCAAACCGGCATCGCAAAGTCCGATTCAGCGCCGAATGCGATTCATTTCGCCGCTCCGCCGCAATTCGGCGGCCTCGAAGGTAGGTGGACACCGGAAGATCTATTGGTAACTGCGCTCGCGAGTTGCTTTACCACGACGTTCCACGCAATCGCGCGAAACGCGAAATTGGAATACACGGACCTGGAAGTGGAAGCAGAGGCGAACGTGAGCAAGACGGGCACAGGCTATAGCTTCAGCGAGATTATCATTCGTCCCAGCTTGACGATTCCTAATGAAGACAAACGGGAGCAGGCGTCGAGTCTCTTGCAAAAGGCCAAGGAGTTGTGTCTGATCTCGCGCGCCCTGGCAATACCCCAGATTTTCGAAACGCGAGTCGAGATCGGCAATAGATCCCACGTCTAGTATAGAAATCGAGTAGCGGAAGATCGCTAGTGAGGTAACTCCGCGGATGCCGCTCGCTTGGCTTTTTCCGCTTCGAGCCGGCGGATCGTTGCCCGCAGCCAATCGCCGAGCGCTTCCTCAATCTCCAGTTGTGTCCCGGTGCGGTACAAGGACTCGAGAGTCTCTCCGCTCATCGACAACGGAATATGAATGCAAGGAGTTTGTTCCTTGCGCGCATGCTCCGGGACGAATTGCATCAGCAGGCATTCGCTGCACGGTTCCCGGTCCTTGGAGCTGAAGTTCATGCAGGTAGGGGAGTCCTCGAATACAAACCGCGCCCGCCAGGCTTCGCGCGGTAATCGACCGTAACCGCCTTGCTCTAGAAATTCCAATTCGAACTTCAGGACTTCAAGGAGGTCGCGATTGTCCCTTGGCATAGCCTCACCTCATTCGCTAGTTTGGTCCCACGTACCAAGGCGATGCCGTGACCCGTAACACAACGTGCCGTGAGGGCTATCACGCCGCTGATTCTTGCGCGTCCCAAGAGGTCCCAGCATCAACCTGGATGATCGTGGTTAAAGCCAACTAATAAGTTGGCCGACGGTTCCGATTCTATCCTCGAAGGTTCAAGAAAGACTACTATTAACACGCAAGTGTGACGGGGATCACAGAACCTCCTCGGTCAAAAAGTTCAATATTGCACTTTGCAGTGGACGTATCCTGATTCTGGTGTTGGCCCAACAATAAATTGACTGGAGCTTGAAGATGATGAAGAAAATGAACGTGAAGGTGTTTACAATCGCAACAGTACTTGCTGTTGTTTTCAGCGTTCCTCTGTCGGCGGGCGCGCAAGACGCATCTGAGGCACTCTACAAATCAAAATGTGCCATGTGCCATGGCGCGGACGGAAAGAAGGCGGCTGGCCACGACTTCCAAAGTGCCGAAGTGCAAAAAGAATCGGATGCGGATCTTGCAGCGGTGATCACGAATGGCAAGGCTCCCAAGATGCCTAAGTACGGAGATAAGCTGAAGCCGGAAGAAATTAAGGGACTGGTGGCTTACATCCGCACTCTGAAGAAATAGTCCCGGCCAGTTCTGCCATCAAGATTCCAGGGGATTGCTGAATGCGGCGGATGATCCGCGGCGAAACGTGAAGTGTGTCTGCGCAATGGCACACAGAGGCTAGAAGCACATGGTAGAGAGTGGCGGTTTCCAATGAATCTGCGAGAACGATTTCGAGAGTGGTCGCAGCCCATCTATTTTCTAGGACAGAACGCGGTTACGTTGACGGGCGCCGTAATTACGACCAGCACGGCGCTCACCACCATTGCCTTTTGGTTCTATGAAATCTTTCTGCCGGGGCCCCCGCACCCGTATATTGGCCTGCTGGTCTTCCTGATTCTTCCCGGCATTTTTGTACTTGGCCTGCTGCTGATTCCACTTGGTATCTGGATCCGGCGGCGAAGCCTGCGCGGTAGCGGGACGCTCCCGGGAACTTATCCAGCCATCGACCTCGGCCTGCCGGTGGTGCGCCGCACCTTGGAATACGTGGCCCTGGCGACGGGACTCAATCTTCTGATCATCGGGACCGCATCGTACCGCGGCGTGCAATACATGGATTCGACGAGTTTCTGCGGGACGACCTGTCATACCGTGATGGCCCCCGAGTATGCGACCTATCAGAATTCACCACACTCGCGCGTGGAGTGTGTCGAGTGCCATATCGGGCCCGGAGCGGGGTGGTTTGTGCGCTCGAAGCTTTCCGGATTGCGCCAGGTCTTCGCCGTCACGTTCCACACCTATTCGCGGCCGATTCCTTCGCCGGTAAAGTATCTCCGTCCGGCGCGCGAGACCTGTGAGCAGTGTCATTGGCCGCAGCGCTTTACCGGCGACAAGTTCCTGGTAAACACCAGCTACAAGGACGACGAAAAAAATACGCCCCAGACCGACGTCCTACTACTGAAAGTGGGTGGACTCGCGTGGCAGGGTTCGGTCGGTATCCACGGGCACCACCTCGCCAACTCGATCCACATCCGCTACATTTCGACGGACACCGAGCGGCAGACGATTCCGGTCGTGGATTACACCGACGCTAGCGGAAAAACCACCGAATTCGTTTCCACCGATGCCAAACCCACCCAACAACAATTGGACAAGGGAGAACATCGGACCATGGATTGCGTGGATTGCCACAACCGGCCCACGCACGTTTTCGAACTGCCCGAAAACGCGGTGGACGAGCAAATGTCGCTCAAGCGCATCAGCCCGGAGCTCCCCTTCATCAAGAAGAAGGCGGTCGAGGTTCTGAAGGTGAATTATCCCAGCCGCGATGTGGCGAAGCAGCGCATTACTGCGGAAATCAACAGTTTCTATCAAACCAATTTCCCAGCGATTTACCAGGCGCGGCAGGCTCTAGTGCAGCAAGCCGGCGAGGAGGTCGCGGCGATCTACCTGCGCAACATTTTTCCGGAGATGCGGGTGACCTGGGGCGTGCATCCGAACAACCTCGGGCACAACGATTCGCCGGGCTGCTTCCGCTGCCACGACGGCAGCCACACCAGCGCCGATGGGCAAACCATCACCAACGATTGTTCCGCATGCCATGAGGTTTTGGCCGCGGGAGAAGAAAATCCCAAAGTCTTGACCGACCTGGGAATGAAATAAAGCTTGACCAGCGTGAGATCCAATTTGCCCAAAACGACGCAACGCCGAGCGGTGATTGTCAGACGATTGCGATTCCTCTTTCGGATTTCACTTCTTTCGGCCTGTATTCTTTCAGCTTGTCTTCCCACGTCTGCGCGGGCTCGGGCACAAGCGAAGTTGCCCCAGCCGCTCAAGCAGGACGAAAGCTGCCTCGCCTGCCACGGCCAGGCGGGAATGACCTCAGGCAGCGGCAAGAGTATCTCGATCGATCCCGGCAAACATGCGGCCAGCGTGCATGGCGTTTTGGGCTGTACCGACTGCCACACGACCATCAAGGACTATCCGCACCCCGCCAAAGTGACGCAGGTGAAATGCGCAACTTGCCACGCCGACGAGGCTTCCCATGTGCCAAACAGTGTGCATAGCGCGCTCGGTGACGACGCTTGCCAATCCTGCCACGGCAATCACCACGAGGTGGCTGAGGCGGCCAAAATAGCGCCCGCAAAGTGCGCGCAGTGTCATGCCGATGAAGTGAAGGAATTCCGGCAAAGCATTCACGGGCAAGCGGCTGCGGCAGGCGATCCGGATGCGCCCAAATGCATGTCCTGCCATGGACCCATCCATCAGATCCAAACCGCGAGCGATGCCACCTCCACGGTGGCCAAGAAAAATCTCCCGGACACCTGCGCTGCTTGTCACAGCAACCAGCAATTTCTCTCGCGGCACAAGATTCCATTCGCACATCCCGTCGAACTCTATCGGCAGAGCGTTCATGGACGAGCGGTGGTGAATGGAGACGAAGCTGCCGCAACTTGCTCGGATTGTCACGGCAGCCACGGAATCTTGCCCTCGCAAGACGCGCGTTCCAAGGTCAACCACTTCAACATCCCGGCAACGTGTGGACAGTGCCATACCGAAATTGCCAAGACCTATCTGGAGAGCGTGCACGGGCAAGCCATGAAGGCCGGCGAGCAGGGCGCTCCGGTGTGCAGTGACTGCCACGGCGAGCACTTGATTCTGGGGCCGAAAGAACAAGGCTCGCTGGTGAATGCGTCCCGGGTTTCGATGGCCACATGCGGGCGATGCCACAGCGACGAACGCCTGGAGTTGCGTTACAACCTGCCGGCCGATCGGGTTCCTTCCTACGCCGACAGCTACCACGGCCTGGCTTCGCGTGGCGGGTCCCAGAGTGTCGCCAACTGTGCTTCCTGCCACGGCGTGCATAATATCTTCCGCTCGAACGATCCGCGATCCACGGTGAACGCGGCGAATCTCTCGAAAACGTGCGGCAATTGTCACGCCGGTGCGGGCGAGCACTTCGTCATCGGACCCGTGCACGTGCGCACTACCACCGGTCCTGCGTCTCCCATCGTAAAGTGGATCCGTTGGACTTACCTGGCGCTGATCCCGCTGACCCTTGGTTTCATGATCGTGCACAACCTGCTGGACTTTCTCATGAAGCTCATCCGGCGGCAACCGCGGCATGAAACTGGCGCCCAAGTCTCCCGGATGAATCTAAACTTCCGCATTGCCCACGCCGGCGTGGTCCTCAGCTTCCCCACGCTAGTTATCACGGGCTTTGCACTCAAGTTTCCCGAAGCTTGGTGGGCGCGTCCGCTATTGCTGCTGGAGGGGCACTTCGCGTTCCGCGGAGCGGTCCATCGGGGAGCGGCGGTTGTATTGGTCGTTTCCACTCTCTACCATGTGATTCACCTCTCGATAAACCGGCGAGACCGATTGTTCCTGAAGGCGATGCTGCCCGAACCGAAAGATGTAATCGATCTGGTGCAGGTGTTTGCCCACAATCTGGGACTCTCGAAAGTAGAGCCGCAGTTCGCGAAATTCAACTATGCCGAGAAGGTTGAATACTGGGCCTTCATGTGGGGCACGGTGGTGATGACGGTCTCCGGCTGTCTGCTGTGGTTTAACAATTTCACTCTGCGCCATTTCCCCAAGTGGGTGTCGGATGCCGCCACCGCCGTGCACTACTATGAAGCGCTGCTCGCGACGTTCTCGATCCTGCTGTGGCACTTCTACATGGTGATCTTCGATCCTCTGGTCTATCCCATGGATACGGCTTGGCTCAACGGCAAAGTCCCAGCCGATCATTACCGCCATTCCCGCCCCGCATACTTCCGTGCCCTGGAGAGGGCTCACCTGGTCAAGTTACCCACTGACCCTGCTAACTCGGAAGCAGAGCAACGGGATGCCGACGCTCCGAAAGACAATCCACCGGCAAAGACTTAGGCTGCCGCAGCAAAAATGCGGACAAGCTACGGAGCGCAAGAGCGCGGATTGCGCCGCGCCCTCGCGAAGTCCGAACCGAACCCACCCTAGCCTAGCGTTGCCCAGTTCGTCCGAATGCGAATCACGGGCATGGGTGTGGCGTGGGCGGAGTTGCGGGGATGCCGGGGATGTGTGTGGCCGGAGTTCCCGGCGAGCCGTCGATGGCCGGCGTTCCGGGAATGTCTATGTCGGGTGTCCCCGGAGTGCCGGGTGTGTAGCAGATGCCGGGGTCAGTGTAAGGCGGCGGTGGCGGCGGTTGTGGACGCTGAGCGATAGGCAGTGTGGGAAGTGGGTGCTGTTCGGAATCGCGGACAGCGTCGGCGGTTTGCTCCTCCTCCAGGATCAAGGGATGCTGTAAGACCACTTCGACGGGAGAACCAACGTCGAGAAAGAAATGGTGGGAACTGGTGGCAAGCAGTAAGGCGGCCACGAAGCCGATGCTCCCGCCAATCGCCGCGCCCATCACCGTGTCCTTTCCCTTGTCAGGCGGCCCGGTTACGCTCGAGGTCAAACAACCCGGCGGCGGTCCGGTGCAGCCGGGCGGCAGAGTGCTGGTGATGGTGTTGGGTTGCGAACTGGCGGCGGAATGGCCGATCAACGACCCCAAACCAGCCCCCGCTAAGGGCATCGCGACCGCTCCAAAGATGTGGCCTTTGCCAGGATCTTTCAGAGCGTAGCCTTCGTCGCTCTCGAGGGTGATGGGTCCAGAGACGGTGGCGACGTAGCCGTCGGGGTAGGTGATCGACATCGATTGAAGATAGAGTTCGCCGCGACTGCCATTGCGGCCGAGCTTATCCACTTTGCCTTGCACGAGTATGCCCTCTGGGATGACCACTCGATTGCCCGAAGCGATGGGAGAAATGACCTGGGCATAGATGTCGTCTCCGCGATGAATGTACCGGCTCTGGATCGGATGAGTCAGCACCAGGGCAATGCTCGTCCCGGCGGGAACGGTGATGGAAGTGGCTCCAGACGCGGGTTTTGCGGATGCGAGCGCGTTGGGTGGAGTGGTTTGCGAATCCCATTGCGAGGCAGTCTGCAACTGCGCAACAGAAGACAACGCAACCAACAGAATGGTGGTGAAGGCGAGGTTTTGTTTGATTCTTGTCTTGGCCAGAGATAGGAAGGCGACCAAGCTCGACACTGTACGAAGACAGCGATCGTTGCCAGACATGTGGTACCTCCTGTTGATGTCCGTTGAAGACTGACGCCTTCAACTCGGGTGGCGCTTAAGGAGTGGTGTGCACGCCCTGGTTCAGTTAACCGCAATGCACCCAGGATGTTGCATAGAGATTGGTGAAGAATTGAAAAGGTGAGAAGAGTTTTGTAAAGGTGAGTCGAAACGCGTGATTGGAATCACAAAGCCACTGCTGCGCCGCGCTCGCTGAACCGCCGAGTCTGTCGTGCTCCACACGAGCGTCGCGGAAATCCGCGAGCCGCATCGTTTACAATCCTCGCTTATGTTCTATCGCTCGGATAATCGCGTTATCGATCAGTTGCGTCCCGTCGTGATCACTCCAGACTTCATTACCACCGCCGAAGGGTCAGTCCTTATTGAGGTAGGGAACACGCGAGTGATTTGTACCGCCTCCATCGAAGAGACGGTGCCCTCGTTTCTAAGGAACTCAGGCAAGGGATGGATCTCGAGCGAGTATGCGATGATTCCGCGCGCCACTTTGACGCGGACGCCGCGCGAAGTGGCCAAGGGACGGCAAAGTGGGCGCACCCATGAGATCCAGCGGTTGATTGGACGCTCGCTGCGCGCGGTGACCGATCTGGCGCGCCTGGGCGAGCGCACCATCTGGATTGACTGCGACGTGATTCAGGCCGATGGCGGCACGCGCACGGCTGCGATCACGGGAGCTTTCGTCGCGTTGGGGCTGGCCCTCGAAAAGCTGGTGGAAGCCGGAACGTTGACCTCGGTGCCGTTGAAAGACTTTGTCGCCGCAGTGAGCGTGGGAATAGTGGACGGAGAAATCCTGCTCGACCTATGCTACGAAGAAGACTCCCGCGCCGACGTGGACATGAATTTTGTGATGACTGCCGGGCACAAGATGGTGGAAGTGCAGGCCACCGCAGAACGGCAGGCATTCGACGAGGCGCAGTTCGCGAAGATGCTCGCTTTCGCCCGTCAGGGGGTTCAGTTGTTGATTGCCAAGCAGCAAGCTCTGCTTAACGGACTGACGCTGAGGCAGTGAGCCGCTCACCGTTTGTACTCCCGCATCTCTGGCGGGCGACGGGCGAGAGAGAGATCCTCCGCGCAGACTGGATCCACCCCTATTCCCAAAACGGGAAAACCAAGGCAGTTTTGTCCCAAAATGACCCGCATCACCCACCCCAAAGGTTCCGCCGCGTGTACTCTAAAAGTGCACCGCTTGATGTCCGTTAACAGGAGGTGACCGCGCAAGTATCGAGGTTGTATGGGGCTGTTCACCCGGGTGCATCTGTTCTCTGCTTTGCCGCAGCATGGGGTAACTGTCCCAAGTGACAGCCCCAGGATGGCTCTCCGCAAGCTGGTGAATGCGGCTGGATTCGCTTTATCGAGGGTATTCGTTTTCGGCAGTCCGACCGATAGTGATAGACCTGCTGCCCGCGCAGGTGCATACTGCTCTGTAGGTCCATTCATACCGCAGGTTCTGGTAGAGCCAGGGCAGATCTTCCCCCACCCCTCGGGCTCTGACGCGATTTACAAGAGGTCGCAGTGAGCACCCCATCCGAGTCCCGTGACATTCGGAACTGCAGGCTATTCGCGCGTGCAGCGAGCGCGGCAACCATGCTTGTCGGGACTCTCGGACTTCTGGGATGGTTGCTCGGCATTCCCGCCCTCACCGGCGCCTTTCCCGGGCTGGTCGCAATGCAGCCCAACACCGCCTTATGCTTTGTGCTCGCCGGACTCTCTCTCTGGCTGATTCAGCTACGCCCAGGCGAACCTGCCACCCCGCGCATTCGACTCCGCGCGGGACAAGTTCTGAGCGGTGCGGTTGCTTGGATGGGCCTGCTGACCCTCGCAGAAAGTCTCTTCCATTGGAATCTGGGCATCGATGAAGTTCTATTTCACAGAAGCCTTCTGGCCACGGGAGTCCTGCATCCCGGACGTATGTCGGCAGAGGCCGCGCTGGGCTTCTCGCTTCTGGGCGTCAGCATGGTATTGGTGACGACCCGCAGGTTTTACTTGGCGCAAGCCCTGTCCGTATTCACAGCTCTGAACGGATTTGTCGCATGCGTCGGCTATCTCCTCGGCGTTCGTTCGCTCTACAGCATCGTGGCTTACTCTCCAGTAGCGCTCCAGACGGCCCTCCTGTTCGTGGTCATGGCACTGGCTATTCTGGCGCTACGCCCGACTCTTGGCTTAATGGCAACCCTTACCAGCGAGTACATCGGTGGTGTCCTGGCGCGTCGAGGTTTGCCTTTGGTGGTCGCGCTACCGATATTATTCGGCTGGGTTCGGTGGCGCGGTGAATTTGCCGGGCTTTATGGCACGGAATTTGGAGTTGCCGTCCATGCCTTGAGCGAAGTAGTGGCGTTCTCCGTGCTCCTGTGGGTGAGTGCGATGTGGCTCAACCGGGTTGACCAGGAACGCCGCGACGCCAAACGGCGCAATTACGATCTAGCCGCCATTGTGGCTTCTTATGACGAGACCATTTTCACCAAAGATTTGACGGGCACGATCGTCAGGTGGAATCCTAATGCCGAAGCGCTCTACGGATATAAGGCCGAGGAAATCGTAGGCAAACCGGTCTCCACCATCGTTCCGCTGGAACTGCAGGAGGAATCGAAGCAATTCCTGCAGGAGACTGCTGCGGGGCGGTTGGTGACTCGCGAAGAAACCGTGCGCCGGCGCAAAGACGGGACCCTGATTCACGTATCGCTGATCCTCTCGCCGGTGCGGGATCCCGAAGGCCGCATTGTGGGCGCCTCTACCATTGCCCACGACATCACCGCCCGCAAGCGGACTGAGAAAACACTGCGGGAATACGAGAGAGTGGTGGAAGGCTTGGAAGAGATGATCGTGGTGGTGGACCGCGAATACCGCTACGTAATAGCCAATCGCGCGTTCCTGCACTATCGGTGCATGGAGCGGGAACAGGTCATAGGCCGCCTCGTCGAGGAAGTGGTGACGAGAGAGGTCTTTAAAACCCTCGTTAAAGGAAAGATGGATGAATGTTTCCGGGGGGAAATCGTTCAATATGAGTTCCGTCATGAGTATCCGGAACTGGGCGAGAGAGACTTTTTCGTGTCGTATTTCCCCATCGAGAGTTCCACGGGCATCGATCGGATCGCCTGTGTCTTGCAGGACATCACCGATCGCAAGCGGGTGCAGGAGGAGTTGCGCAAATCGGAAGAGAGGTTCAGCAAAGCCTTTCGCAGTTGCCCCTTGCCGATGGCGATTTCGACGGAAGGGGACGGGCGGTATCTGGACGTGAACGAGGCATTCCTCAAGATGCTTGGGTACGAGCGAAACGATGTGATTGGGCGCACCGCTTCAGATCTGGGCATTTGGGCACAACCGTCGCTTCGTTTGGAGATGATCCAGCAGTTGGCGGAAAGCGGACGGGTTACCGGGTTTCATACGCAATACTCAACCGCCGCAGGACAGATTCGGGAAGCAGACGTGTCGGCGGAACGCATCGATCTCGACGGACAACCCTGTGTACTGGCGATTGCGCGCGACATCACCGAGACCCGGCGACTGGAAGCGCAGTTCCGCCAAGCCCAGAAAATGGAAGCGGTAGGACGATTGGCTGGAGGTGTGGCGCATGATTTCAACAACATGCTGGGTGTGATTATTGGTTACAGCGATTTGTCGCTGGGTCTGGTTGAACCGGAAAGCCTGTTGAACGGGTATCTAGTGCAAATCAAGAAGGCGTCGAACCGGGCAGTCTTGCTGACGCGGCAGCTTCTGGCTTTTAGCCGGCGGCAGGTTGTCTTTCCCAAAATCCTGGACCTCAACGAAGTGGTGGGCAGCGTGATGAGCCTGTTGCTGCGAATGGTCAGCGAGGATATTGCGGTTTCGTTCCGGCCGACGGTCCCGATTGACTGCATCAAGGCTGACCCCGGTCAGATTGAGCAGATCCTGATGAATCTGGTGGTAAACGCACGCGATGCGATGCCGAGCGGCGGCGAGATCGTCATCGCGACAGGGCATGCTGAAGTCGACGAACTCTACGCTTCCCAGTACCTGGATTCCCAGATCGGAAAACACGTTGTTTTGACCGTCAGTGACACCGGCTGCGGGATGGACGAAGCCACAAAATCGCAGATCTTCGAGCCTTTCTTTACCACTAAGGGAGTTGGACTGGGCACCGGGCTGGGACTATCGACCGTAGACGGAATTGTGAAGCAGAACGGAGGCAACATCTGGGTGTACAGCGAATTGGGCAAGGGCACAACGTTCAAAATTCACTTTCCGAGAGTGGCCGAGAAAGCCGAACCTCTGGTTCGCCGCTATGAGGCGGTGGAATCTCCGGGAGGATCGGAAACCATCTTGGTGGTGGAAGATGATAGCCCTCTGCGCGAACTCGTAGTCAGAATGCTGCAAGAGGCGGGTTACCGGGTCCTCGAAGCAAAAAGTGCGGAAGCCGCGCTGGTCATGGTCCAGACTCCCGAGCCAGCGATCGATCTGCTGCTCACGGACCTCATCATGCCCGGAAAAAGCGGCATTGACCTTCTGCAACAGATCAAGACCCTCCGCCCGCATCTTTGCTCCTTGTTCATGTCGGGATACACCGCCGATCTGGCTGCTTTGCGTGGCGTATTGCTGCCGGAGGCTGCGTTCCTGGAGAAGCCGTTCACCCGAAGTTCGCTGCTCGCGAAAGTTTATTCGGCGCTGCACAGCGCGTCTGCAACCCAGCAGCCCCAATCATCACCTTCTTCGGATAAGCGTCTTTCGCGGGGCCGGGGAGTGTGAAAAAGGCTGTCGGTAGGAAATCCCGCCTACGCGATCCAAACCGTCTTGATGTTCATGAACTCACGAATGCCGTTGGCGGCTAGTTCGCGGCCGTGTCCGGACTGCTTGACCCCGCCGAATGGGATGCGGGGATCGGAGGCGACCATCTTGTTGATGAAGACCATTCCCGCCTCGAGTTCGTTGATGAAACGTTCGCGTTCGCGGTCGTCGGTTGTCCAGGCGCTGGCTCCAAGCCCAAAGCGGCTGTCGTTGGCGAGGCGAATAGCTTCGTCGATATCTCTGACCCGGAATAACGAGGCGACCGGGCCAAAGAATTCTTCGCGGTAGGCCGGCGACTCTTTCGGAATCTCCGTCAAAACCGTGGGCGCATAGTAATTGCCGGGCTGCTTCAGAGGATGCCCGCCGGTTAAGATCTTGGCCCCCGCTTTTACGGTTTTCTGCACGTCGGCATCGAGCGAGGTGACGGCGTCGGCGGTGGCCAGCGGACCCAGTTCCGTCTTCTCGTCGAAGGGATCTCCTACGCGCAGATTCTTCATGCGGGCGACGAACTTGCGTTCGAATTGCTCGGCAATGGGTTCGGCGACGATGAAACGTTTCGCCGCAATGCAGGACTGGCCGTTATTGATGACGCGAGCCTCCACGGCCGTGGCCACGGCAGCGTCGAGATCGGCGCTGGGCATCACGATAAAAGGATCGCTGCCACCCAGCTCCAGGACAACTTTCTTGATGCGCTTCGCAGCCGCAATTCCGACCTGAATGCCGGCCTGCTCGCTTCCGGTGAGCGTGGCCGCGACTACGCGCGGGTCGTTGAGTATTGCGTCCACCTGCTGCGAACCGATGAGCAGGGTCTGAAACGCACCTTGAGGGAATCCAGCCTCGAGAAAAATCTTCTCAATCGCCAGCGCGCATTGGGGTACGTTCGAAGCGTGCTTCAACAATCCCACATTGCCCGCCATCAGCGCCGGAGCGGCGAAGCGAAACACCTGCCAGAAGGGGAAGTTCCACGGCATCACGGCGAGAATGGGGCCAATGGGGCGGTAGCGAATAAAACTTTTCTTGGCGCCGGTTTCGATAATTTCATCGGTAAGGAAGCGCTCGGCATTCTCGGCGTAGTAGCGGCAGCCTCCCGCCGACTTCACCGCCTCGGCCACGGCCGCTTTGTAGGGCTTGCCCATTTCGAGCGTCATTAAATGAGCGAACTTCTCTTTGTCGCGCTCGAGGATCTCGGCGGCCTTCACCAGCCGGCGGGCGCGCTCGGCGAAGGGAGTCTTACCCTCGGCATGGAAAGCGGCGACTGCCAACTGGAGCTTCTGCTCAATCTGGGCGCCGGAAAGCGGTTCAAAGGTCTGGATTACTTCGCCGGTGGCGGGATTCGTAGTGGCAATGGCCATGATGAATGCTTCCTTCCGAATGGGGTGCATGAGATCGCTAAAAGCCGTCGGCTTATTCTCTGCCTGCGTACAAGGAGATGGAAAGCCTCAGCGGTCATACCACTATACCATTGCTCGCACGGCGCTTCGCTGTCTCACCGGCCATCTGGCTCCACTAAGAAATCATTCGCCAGTTTGACGAACAAGACAAATCATAAAGGACTCCCTGCATCATTCAGGGCTCGATCAACTCCTCTAAGAGAGGATGCTTTGCCGCGGAAAACGGATTGGCGACAGTCACTCCATTCCACGTGAAGCCCGGCTGAAGATCCTCGGAGAGCAGAAGACGGCACCCGGCGGCTGCAGCGGCGGCGAAAATAACGGCGTCCCAGAGGCTGAGGTTGTGGCGCGCGGCTAAATCGGTGCCGGCGATTAGAATCGCGGGTGAGGTCTCGATCAGGGGAAAGGCGTCCTGCCAGCTTAAGATCGCGGCGCGCGCGCGTTCCGGCGAACGGCCCGCCTTGCGCACTAGGACGTGGAAGAGTTCTCCTAGCGCTTGGACGGGCAAGAAGGTGGCGTTGGCGGGTAGTTTAGCGATGATTTCGAGAGCGGTATTCTTTCTCGCAGCGCCGTTGACCCCCTCGGCGTAGGCCAAAACATTGGTATCGAGTGCCAGCCTCACGGTATCCGCCTAGTCGTATAGATCGTCCCTTTTCCAGCGGCCTATCTTGACGACGCGCTCAGCTCGCAAGCGGGTCAGCAGCGATGCTCGGGCGCGCACCGCGGTGGCCTGGTCCTCTTTGAAGGGAGCAATGCGTGCTACAGCCTTGCCATGGCTAGTCACAACATAGCTTTGTCCTTCGCGGACGTCCCGCAGCAGCTGAGAAAATTTCCGGTTCGCGTCGGCAGCCGAAATTGCCTTCTCCATGTTCCAACCTCGAAGTAGTTATATTACCTACTTTTAATGAAGTCTGTCAATGCGCTTTGGTTTACAATTAACTGTCCCAAGCATTCATCTCTTCAGTACTGATTCGGAGGAATCTCATGAAGCTTACCCCTGGAAAACTTGCCGGTCTTAGAAAAGTCTCGAACGAACATGGTGTGATTGCTGCCGCTGCGATGGACCAGCGCGGGTCGCTGCAGAAGTCGCTGGCCAAAGAAAAAGGCGGCGAAGTCAGCGACGCCATGATGGAAGAATTCAAGATACTGGTCACCGAAGTTTTGACGCCCCATGCCAGCGCCATCCTGCTCGATCCGGAGTGGGGACTGCCGGCTTCGAAACGCCGGGCCAAGAACGCCGGCTTGCTGCTCGCTTACGAGAAGACCGGTTACGACAAGACCGGTCCGGGACGATTGGGAGATTTGTTGGATCACTGGTCGGCGCGACGGCTGAAGGAAGCGGGCGCGGACTGCGTGAAGATTCTGCTTTACTACACTCCATTCGATCCCAAGGACGTGAACGACAAGAAGCACGCCTGGGTGGAACGAATTGGCGACGAGTGCCGCGCCAATGACATCCCCTACTTCCTGGAGTTCGTTGGCTATGACGAGGGCGCGGACGAGAAGGGTTTGGAATACGCCAAGAAGAAGCCGCACATTGTCACCGAGAGCATGCGCGAGTTCAGCAAAGACCGCTATGGCGTGGACGTGCTGAAGGTCGAGGTGCCCGTCAACATGAAGTTCGTCGAGGGCGTGCAGTGCTTCGGCGGGCAGAAGGCTTACTCAAAGAAAGAAGCGATCGACCTGTTCCATAAGGCAGCGAACGTCGCCACCAAGCCGTTCATTTATCTTTCGGCAGGCGTGAGCAATGCGGAATTCAGCGAGACGCTGGAACTGGCGGGTGAATCAGGAGTGAAGTTCAACGGCGTGCTGTGTGGACGCGCGACCTGGAAGGATGGCATCCCGATCTATGCCAAGCAGGGCGCCGCGGCGTTCCGCAAGTGGCTGGAGACTGAAGGGGTAAAGAACATCAACAACGTCAACGGCAAGCTGAAGGCCGCGACTTCGTGGCACTCGATTTACGGAGTGGAGCCGGCGCTCGTCGGGGCGTAAGTCTTGGTTTGAGTGTGTGGGCGCGGGCTATTTGCCCGCGCCCTTTTTCTTTAACGCATCTTGAGCAGGAGAGTTTATGGAGTCAAAGACTCAGACGGCACTGATTACCGGCGCATCCGGAGGCATTGGATATGAACTGGCAAAACTTTTCGCGCGCGATCATTACAACCTTGTGCTGATCGCACGCAGCTCAGACAAGCTGAATCAAGTGGCTACCGAACTGCAAGGGCAGTACGGAGTCACCGTGAAAACGATCGCGCTCGATCTGGCCGAGTCAGCGGCTCCTAAGTTTCTTTTCGACCAGTTGCAGCGCGAAGAAGTCGTGGTCGATGTGCTGGTGAACAACGCGGGATTTGGCGGGTTTGGCGAGTTCGCCTCGATGCCTGAGGAAGAGATCCTGGGGCAGATTCACCTCAACATCACGGCGCTCACATATCTGACCCGGCTGTTCCTTCCGCCGATGCTGTCGCGACGCAGGGGCAAGATCATGAACGTGGCTTCCACCGCGGCTTTTCAGCCGGGGCCGCTGATGGCAGTGTATTACGCGACCAAGGCTTATGTGCTTTCGTTATCGGAGGCTCTGGCGAATGAAGTGGCGGGATCGGGCGTGGTGGTGAGCTGTTTCTGTCCAGGAGCTACCGCTACGGGCTTCGCGAAGCGGGCGGGCACGGAGGACTCGCGGCTGTTCAGGAAACTCCGTCCGATGAATGTGGAAGTGGTGGCGCGGGATGGGTACCGGGGGTTGATGGCGGGGCGAACGGTAGTGATCTCAGGGGTGCAGAATTGGCTGGTGGCTGAGTCGGTGAGGTTCGCGCCGCGGAAAATGGTGACGGCGATTTCGCGGTGGGTGGCGGAGAAGGTGGAGTAGGCGGCAGATAGCGCGAGCTGCGCCGGCGAAGGAACAGATTCGAGATTGGCCTAATGTTCCCACCGGAACATTCGCGCTAATGTTCCAACTGGAACATTTGTGCATGCAGTAATGACTGTATAGTTTCGTATGTACAATCCTGTCTAAGTGATGGGAGCCGTGGCGGTTACGAAAAGTCGGACGGGAGACGGTCCTGGGCCGAATCGTCGAACGGATACGGCGTCGGTTTGGGCGACTCCAACGGGCGGGAAATCTGCGTGGGAAGGACTCCAATTTATGGAGCTGGGGACCCGAAGATGTGGGCGATTCTGCCATAGACTCTAACCTAAATGGCTAGCTAGCAGGCTGCTGAAAAACTCTTTTCGATGACCGAATGCTCCCTCGGTGGCTAAAGCCGCTATTGAAAACAAGCTACTTTTCGCAGCGCTGAAGCGCTGCGCCACCCAAAATCAATGGTGCGACCGAGTTTTCCAGCAGCCAGCCAGGAAACTCCCAGGACACTACCCTTTTTCGCCCAATCGACTAAGATTTTGAGGCCCCCGCACAGCGGGGTGGGCCATGAAAATCCCCTCTTCACCGAGAGAATTGGCAGGGTGTTACGAGGTTCGGCGAGTCCTCGGAGGGCACCATTTGCAATCGATATCCAAGTTTAACTTTCGAGGTTAGAGCGCTTGGAGAAAAGAGGCGAACTGCAAACCCGCACCGAATCCAAACCGCAGCTGGTTGAGCAGATCAAGGTCTATCTGCGTTCGGGGGACTACTCTCGCGCCCTGGATTTGTTGCAAGGCACAGCCGCGGAATTTCCCAACGATGCGGAGCTGTCCGAGCTGGAAAAGCTCGCCCGTGATGGCGTCAAGCGCACTGCCGAAGCTAACCGTCTTATCACCGAAAGCCAGGAACTATTCGCGCAGCAGAAGTCCGGCGAAGCGATTCAGTTATTGCGCGAAGCCTACGAGCTGGATAAAAACAATTCTCTCGCCCGCGCCATCCTGGCCAATGCCCTGGTCGAGCACGCACAGTCGGTCGTAGAAACGAATTGGTTGGAAGCCGAGACGCTGACCAATCAGGCGCTCAAGTTGAACCCCACACATCCCACAGCCAAAACGATTCGCAGCCTAATCGAAGACCAGAAAAAAGCAAGCTCTGTGGAGGATTGGGTAGCGCGTGCGCGCAAGCTACAGTCCTCCAGCGATCTATTCGCAGCCTTGGCTTGGGTGGCAGAGGGATTGGCCGTTCATCCCGACAATGCCAAGTTGCTTCAGATTCAGGATGCAATCCAGCGCGACCAAGGGGCTCGGCGGCGCCAGGCCCGCCGCAGCGACGTGGAAGACCTGCGGCGCATGGAGCGTGCAATCGATGAGGCCGCTGACGTTGCAGCAAAACAAGCATTAGCCGAGCGCATCCAAGGGGTGGCGGCCAAGCATTGGACGGATGGAGAGATTTTATCCGTCGCCAATCGCCTTCTGCACCGGCTGGGATTTGTCCCCCAGGACAGCTCAACCGCCTCGCCGCTCAACAAAAGCGCGACCGTCATTTTTCACGTCCCGCGCCCCAGCGCTCCGGAGGCTGCACGCGCCGATAGCAGCCAGATTCTGCCAAGCCCGGTTACACCCGCGAACGCTCCGACCGCGAACACGCCGACCGCTATTGTTCCGCCTAGCATTGCTTCGCCCAGCAACGTTTCGCCCAGCAATGTGCCGCTGGACAAAGTGCCGACCGCTCCCCCAGAGCCGCAACTCCCCCCAACACAAGCCACCACCGTTCCCGGCACCGAGCCTTCCGCACCGGCAGCCAAAGTCACATCCCCATCGTCGTCATCCCTGCCAAAACAGCCTACGAGGTCGAACTCCACAACGCTGATCGTCGTCTCCGCCGCCGCGATAATCCTGGTGGCAGCGACCTTCTTCTTTACGCGAAAACATTACGCTCCGCCAGTGGCGAAGGCTCCATCAGCGGCTGCCACACCGGTCTCGGTTCCTACCGTCTCTTCTCCGGCCGTCTCCGCGCCCTCCGTCCCCGTACCTTCCGTCTCCGCACCGGCACAACCAACTCCCGAACCATCTCTGCCTGCTTCGGGTGTGCCTTCCGCCACCGCCGCCGGAAAAATCAAGGTCGATGACCAGCCGCCCGCGGACTCCGGCCGCAACCTGGGCACGCTGCTTGTGGTTGCCGGTCAAGACGACGCAAGAGTTTTTGTTGACGGAAAACTTCAAGGGCAAGTCACTCGATCCGGACAATTGCGACTGCCGAATCTCGAGCTCAAGGACCACGTTGTACAAGTCTCCAAGAGCGGCTTTCAGGATCCTCCGCCGCAGAAGGTCCGCATTCGGAGGGGCGAACAGGCCAAGCTTGTCTTTAACCTGCAACCTCAGAATCTGCAACCTCAGAACCTGCAACCTCAGAATCTGCAACCTCAGAGCCTGCAGCCGCAGCCTCGCCTAGCCCCGCTGACCACCCTGCAACCTCGCCTGGCCTCGCTGACCATCCAGGGCGGCGCTCCTGGAACCACGGTTCTCGTCGATCAAACTCTCGTCGGCACCATTCAGCCCGATGGCACGCTTTCCGTTTCAACCGTCAATCCGGGAGACCATACCGTCGAGCTGCGCAAAGAGGGATTCAAGCTCCGGCAGTTCAAGAAACAATTCGCCGCGGGCGGAACCATAACTCTCGCTGCTGCGGATGCCGCGCTGGAAGCCGCACCGGAATCCTCGCTGGGCGAATTGAAAATTACCTTCGCGCCCGCCGACGCCACGGTTGCAATCGCGAAAGGTGGGCTGCTGAAAATGGTGAGCAGCGGCGTGCCGCTCAATCTTGCCGCCGGAACTTACACGCTTACTGCGCGAACCGCCGAAAAGTTCACGCGCACGTCTACGCTCGAAGTCATCGGGGGGCAAACCAAGACTCTGGATTTGTCTCTCGCCCCGAGTGGTATGTCGAAGTGGGATGACCCTGGCTCTTGGAAGCATGAGGGAGATGCTTTCACTCGCAAAGGCGGGGACTTCGTCCTGTACGGAGTCGTTCCCGCCTCGGGCACATTTGTTTTTTCCGCGATGCTTACCAAGGGTCACCTCTTGCAATGGGTGCTCGACTACAGTGACCCCAAAAACTACGTCCTCTTCCAAATGGACGACAATAACTTCTACCGCACCGTCATTCGCAACGGGGAGAAAACGGACGAGATCATCGTTCCCGATAAAGGCGATAAGAAAAGCTTCCGCACTCTTCAAATTCGGGTAAGCCCCACGGAGCTCGTCCACCAGATCAAGCACGGTGACCATTGGACCGTCGTGGATCGCTGGACACGGCCTGGCACCAATCTCGGCCTGGGCAAGTTTGGCTTCTACATACCCGGCAACGACCAAGTAGCGCTATCCAACTTCGCCCACTACGTTGACCTGAACATCCGCTAGCAGCATACGTCCGCACGGAAACTATCAGACGAAGGCCTTGTCGCGGGAAAACGGCGGCGGCTACTGGCTTGCCTGCAGTTGCGAGGTTAGGCGGTTGATGGCGGAAACGTCGAAGAAGGCGGTTAGGTCGGCGTGGCCGGCCAAGGTGTCGCGCTGCTTGCCTTCCACCAGAATTTTCACTTTAAGAATGCCAGGGATGTTGGCGGAGAGGGTTTGGATCATGGACGCGACGGTGAGTTCTTCGGTGAGCACGCCGGAGCGATGACCGTCGGCGAAGGCGGCGTTGAGGTCGATGACGGCGAGGCCGGGATCGACCAGGTAGACGCTGCGGATGTCGGAGCCGGGCGGCAACGGGTGGGGCGAGGACTTGTCGAGGTAGAGGGCGATGAGGGAGCGGAGCAATTCTTCGGCACGCTGCTGGCGAACCGATGGTAGCGGAATCTGAGCGGCCTGAGCATGGAGCACGCCGTCATCGTCATAAGCGACATACAGGGTTACTTGCTCGGTGGGTCCGGCGACGGGAGCTACGACGGGACGGGTGTCGACGGAGGCGACAGGTTCGGCGGCGGCGCGTCCGCGCATGCGCCACGCATAGAGGCTCATGCCCAACACGGCCAGCACGAGCACCGAAACCGCAATGTAGAGATGGCGTGGAATCATGGTGGAATTTAGCAATTGGGAAATTGAGTAATTTTGTAATTTATGAAGCCCGAGGATTCTAAATTACTCAATTACTAAATTACCAAATTGCTAAGTTCCCTTATGGGGCGGCTGCGAGCTGGGCGCGAATGGCGACGATTCCGTTGGCCACGGCGGTGGTGATGAGTTGCTGGTAGTCGGGCGAGGTGAGTTGCGATATGTCCGAGGCGGGCGGAGCAACCTCGACGGCGATGGCTGCAGTGACAATGTTATTCAGGGGACGGAGTGGCGCGGTCAGAGTGCGGACTGAGATCTGCTGCTTTCTCAATTCCGTGGCAACGCTGGCGGCAGCGGCTTGACTGAGAGAGATGGAGGATTGCTGGGCGGTGGTCCAGGAGCGGAACGGGCCGCGGTCGTCCTCGCTCGTGTAGGGAAGCAGCGCGGTGTAAAGGCGAACGCCGTGGCCGTTCGACGCGGCATGCAGGGCGACGTAGACGGCGGCGTGGGTGGTGTTGGCGAAAAAGGCGCGCTCGTCGAGGGAGAGGTTAGCGTCGGAATCGCGGAGGACGAGGGTGGAGATGCCGCGATTCTCGAGTTCCTGGCGCAGACGGCGGGCGAAGGCGACGGTAACGTCTTTCTCGGCGAGCGTGTTGCTGAGAGCTTCGCCACGGTCGTTGCCGCCGTGGCTGGCGTCGACTATCGCGAAGTAGCGGCGTGGGACGGAAGCGGAGGGATTGGTTGCCGGCGCTTGCGGGGCCGGGTTGGGTGCTGGAACTGCGGTTGCCGCGGTTTGAGACTTCGCGGGAGAAAGAGTGATGGTACGGCCGTCGTTACTGAAGCTGGCCGTGAGCGGGGTGGTGCTGCTGACCGTGATCTGGGCGGCGCCATTGCTTTCGGAATAAGTGGCGGAAGGAATGGTCTTGCTGCCGAAAGTGAGCGTGGGAGACGCTGGCGAGGTAATCGGCTCGTGGCTAAAAGTCATGCGCAGCTGGCCGGGCTCGGTAGCGACTGAGGGATTGACTGGCGAGGTGAAGTGAAAGATGAGTTGCGAAGGATCGTCCGGGGCCACCGAGGCGGTGAAGTGGGTGGCGATGCTGCCGATGAAAAGGCGGCCGGAGTCTTCGTGCAGAGTTGCGGGACCGCCCAGGAAGCGAGGCAGCAGGGAACTAAGGGAAGCAAGCGGAACCAGGCCGCGTCCGTTCTCTACGAGGAACTTTGCGGAGAGGTCGGCGTCGCGTCCCTGGATGCGGGCGTGGTTCTTGCCGACGGTGAAGTCTCCGAGAATGTTGTTGTAGTGGATGCGCCAGCGCGGAGGGTCGGATTTTGCGCTGACCGTGGGGATCGAGGAGCTCCAGCAGGCCGACGTAATCATGGCCCTGGCGCTGCACGATGGGCAGGGAGTAGTTGGCAGCGTTGGAGTAGATGGAGAGATGCTTATCGGGGGGTGCGGCGGAAACGAGCAAGACGGCTACGAATAAGAGGACGGTGACGGACAAGGCCCCTAAGCTGCGTGACCGGTGGCGGGCTGCCGGGCTGCGCCCGGCTGGACAGCCGAGGGCGGCTGTCCCCACACGAGCTCCGCTAATCGAGGGCATAGACCGTCAGTCCGGTGAGGAGCTTGGGGTAGAAGTCGGTGGATTTCTGGGGCATGACTTCGCCGGCGAAGGCAATGTCGCGGACCTGCGACATGCGGCAGGGATTCATGAGGAAAGCGATATTGGCGCGTGGGCCGGTTGCGCCGCGTACTAACGACAAGGCCTCGGCGGCGTCGCGGACGTAGGAGATGTTCTGCTGATTACGGATGGATTCCTCGGAGAGGTTCAATACTTTTTCCAGTAAACACTTGTGCAGTTGCACTACGTCGAGGGCCTGCTGGCGGAGGGATAGGCCGGCGAAGACTTGCGGGGTGTTGGGATTGGGGTGGTGCAACAAGAAGGCGCGGTTGGCGGTGACGGCGAGGATGGTGGTTCCAGCGCGTCCGGACTCGCGGAGAATGGCGGTGGCACGAGGCGCGTCGAGCGAGGGATCGACCTCGTCAATGTCGAAATAAGCGCGGGCGGAATCGCGGAAGGCGTCTTCCGAAAAGGAGGTCAGACCGTAGACGACCCGGTGCGTCGGCAGGATGCGCAGAGCGGGGCTGTTCATGTTGACGAAAGTCATCATGACGAACTCGTAGGGAAATGCGCTGGAAGCGGAGTGAGCGTTGGAAGAATCGGCGGCGCGGCGTTCGTTGCGGTAGGTGAGGGCGGTTTCGTAGCGGTGGTGGCCGTCGGCGATGATGAGTTTCTTGTCGTGCATGGCGGTGCGGACGGAATCGATCAGAAGCGGATCGGAGACTTGCCAGACGCGGTGAACGACGCCGTATTCATCTTTTATCGTGATATCCGGGACTGTAGTGGCGGGAGTGGCGAGAAGGGATTCGATCTCTCCGGAATCCTCATAGAGCATGAAAATCTGGCCGAAGTGGGCGCGGGTGGCGCGGAGCAGATCGAGGCGGTCGGCCTTGGGTTTGGCCAGGGTTTGCTCGTGGCGGAAGACGACGCCGGTGGGATAGTCTTCGATGCGACCGAGAGCGATGAAGCCGTGGCGCTCGAGTTCGGCAGTTGAGCCGTCTTTGGTCGAATCAGGCAGAGTGAAGCGCTGAGAATATGCGTATAAGGAGGGAAGGGAATCCTGGCGGAGGATGCCTTGCTGGCGCCAGTCGCGGAAGTGAGCTGCGGCGCGGGAATATACATTGTTCGCCGGATTGTCACTCTCCTCGCGGCGACCAAGAATTACGCGGACGAGGTTGTAGGGGCTGGCCGCGTAATAGTGATCCTGCAAGGCGGGAGTGATCTTGTCGTAAGGTTGGGTGACGACCTGGGCAGGGGATACCTGCTGGGGATCGTAGCGAAAAGCGCGAAAGGGTTGAATGTCAGCCATGGAGAGCTTTGATTGTAACAAGATGGAGGATGGGACTGCGGGGTGTCGTAGTCAATCGGTAAGGGCAACGAAGCGCCGATGCGATAGATTTTTCATGGCGCGCGCCAGACCCCTCGCCTCGCTGGTGAATACGCGTGGCTTCGGGATGACGCCGGGTAAAAAGGTAAGGGTTGGAATTAACGTCGACTGGACTTAGAGAGTATGCCCGGAATGGGCGTCAATTCCGGCTTGTCACCAAGATTTGACAAAAAAACCGCGGTCTGTTGAGCAAAGCTGTGATACTATCGCGGCCAATTGAGGTGCTTATGGCCCTCCTGGATGGGCGCCTGTTATCTCGCCCCAAGGCCCTAGTTCGGAAGTCCCTCCTGGTTCAACACTCGAACCCAGCTTGTGTACGGTTGCGTGGAATCGCGCTTCGGTCTTCTCTTTTCCGGATGCTGCTTCTCGCGATGGGAGTAGCGTGTGGCTGGCCGGCGACTGCCGCGGGACAGACGGACGTGAACGATGTCCACGTCATGGCGCGCGAAGTCCAGCCCCCCGAAGCGGAGAAAGCGAAGACGGAGGAAGTCGCGACCCAGAGCATGGTCTCTCCGTCCCTGAATGCGCACGTGCGTCCGCTGAAGGTGTCCGCAGACTTGGTGCTGGTCCCGGTGACGATTACCGATCCGATGAACCGGCTGGTGACCGGGCTGGAGAAGGAGAACTTCCAGCTTTTTGAAGGCGCCGCGGCGCAGGAGATCAAGAGTTTCTCGAGTGAAGACGCGCCGGTTTCGCTGGGGGTGATCTTCGATTCCAGCCGGAGCATGAGCAGCAAGATGGATCGGGCGAAGGATGCGGTAATGGAGTTCTTCAAGACCGCCAACCCACAGGATGAATTTTTCATGATCACGTTCTCGGACGCGCCCGAGGTGGTCAACGACTTCACCAGTTCCGTGGACGAGATTCAAGGCAAGCTGATCTACGCCGTACCGCGAAGGATGACCGCGCTCCTGGATGCGATCTACATGGGCGTCAGCAAGATGAGGCAGGCGAAGTACGCGAAGAAGGCGCTTCTGATCATCTCCGATGGGGGCGACAATCACAGCCGCTACACCGAGAACGAGATCAAGTCTCTGGTGAAGGAAGCGGACGTGATGGTGTATGCCATCGGCATTTACGACCGGTATTTTCCAACCGAGGAAGAGCGCCTGGGTCCAGCATTGCTGGGGGAGATCGCGGAACTGACGGGTGGACGGGCGTTTACGGTGGAGAACCCGAACGACCTGGCCGATGTGGCGACGAAGATCGGAGTCGAACTGCGGAATCAGTATGTGCTGGGGTATCGTCCCAGCAAGGTAGTGCGGGACGGCAAATGGCGTAAGATCAAAGTGAAGTTACTGCCTCCGAAAGGACTGCCGCCACTCCGAGTTTATGCCAGGACCGGATATTACGCGCCCGAAGAATAAGTGGACTGCGAGTGTTTTTCCTTTTCTAAGGTGCGCGATCTGGGCCGGGGCTGCGGCCGTGGTGCTGACGCAGCCTTTTGCCGGGCACGCGGAGTGGAAGTCTTCACAGCTCCAGTCTAAGGCTGTCCAATCCAACCCTGTCCAATCGGAATCAACCCAGCAGCAGGCGGTCCCGTCGCAACCTCCTCCATCTCAGTCCCCATCGGGCGGGGTTTCAGAGCCACCTGCCAGTTCGAGTCAAGAGCAACCCCGCGACGAGAACGGAACATTTGTCATCCGCAAAGATGTGGACGAGGTCCTGTTGCACGCCACGGTGGTAGATGACAGGCAGCACATTGTGACCGACCTCGAGCGGAATGCGTTCACCGTTTTGGAGGACGGAAAACCGCAGAATATTGTGTCGTTCCGGCATGAAGACATACCCGTGGCGATGGGGATCGTGATCGACAATTCCGGCTCGATGCGGGAGAAGCGGGCCAAGGTGAACCAGGCGGCGCTGAACCTGGTGCGATCGAGCAATCCGCAGGACGAAGTGTTTGTGGTGAATTTCAACGACGAATATTATCTCGACCAGGATTTCACGAACGACCTGCTGAAATTGAAAGAGGCGCTGGAGAAGATTGACGCCAAAGGTGGAACCGCGCTCTATGAAGCTGTGGTAGCTTCGGCCGATCACTTGAAGCGAAACGCCAGGTTGGAGCGGAAAGTGTTGTTCGTAGTGACCGACGGAGAAGACAACGCCAGCCGGGAAACCCTGGAGCAAGCAGTGAAGCAGTTGCAGGACGAGAACGGTCCGTCGGTGTATGCGATCGGGATCCTGGGCGATGAAGACCACCCCAAGCGAGCCAAGCGGGCGCTGGAGATCATTGCGCAACGGACCGGGGGGCTGGCGTTTTTCCCGAAGACGCTTGATGAGGTGGATGAGATAAGCCGGCAAGTGGCGCACGACATCCGAAATCAATATACGATCGGCTACAAGCCAACCAATCCGCGGGCGAGCGGCGGCTTCCGGACGATCCGCGTGGAGGCAAAGGCGAAAGGGCATGGCAAGCTCTTGGTGCGGACGAAGAGCGGCTACTACGCGGGTTTGCAGCCGGCGGCTGGGACCAAGTGAGCTGGGACTAAGTAAAGAGACGCCGAAGGTTTGGCCTGGCGGATGTTCAATTTCCAGCGATTAGCTCAAGTGAAAATGTGAGAGTTGCTGGGGAGCGATTCCTGGAGTTCTAACGGTGGGAGTCGAAAGGGATGCTGACCTCGGTGGTGGTGCGCGAGTGGCTGGCCGTGTAGACCCATTGCTTTACGGCCAACACGGCAGACTCGCCTAGGATTGGATTGCCTCCAAGCAGTTCGACCTCCTCGACCTTACCTTTGGCGGAGATGGTTACCCGCAACCGCACTATTCCGCCGATGCTGAGGCGCTTCAGAGTCTCTGGGTATTCTGGCTCGACGCGGGTGAGTAGTCTTCTCTGGGCATCATTCGAGGCGCGAACGACGGTTAGAGTCTTCACGCTTTCGGTACTGGCCTCGGCGTCCACGTAGCCAATCGCGCCTCTGGTCTTTGACACATAGGCGACGACTTCGGCGTCGGTGCCGAGTTCCCTGGGCATGGAGCCTCTTCCGGTGAACACCAGAGCGCGGTAGTAGGTCTGCAAGTCGTCGTCGGTTCTGCCGAGGTACCGTTGCAGGAAGGCTTCGTGGACCGGCCCATCTTTCTCGATTACCGGTTCCACATGGGTACCATCGCTGAGCGAGGAGTTTTCCTCGAGAAAGATGCGCTCCAGTTCCCGGAAGGAAATTGTGTCGGCTTTCACGCCGTTGTTGGCGATCACTTTAATTTCACCCGCGAAGGCCTGGAAGCATCCAGCCAGGGCAAGTGCAGCGGCGAGAGGTAGCAATTGTCGGTTTTTCATCGCATTCTCCGGTGCGCTTTACCCCTCGCTTTAGAAGTTGAAGCTGGTTTTAAGTACTAATGCGTCGGTATTCGGCTTGAAGCCGTTAGGGTTGAGTTGGGGGTAGAAGCCGTCCGGGTATAGGCTGGCTCCATAGCCGTCCATGAAATGACCCTCCAGTTTCACGTTCCAGAACTTGTTCAGGTCGACCCGTGCCGTGAGGACTTTGTCGTAGATATGATTGGCCGGGAGGCTGGTATTAGTTTGGTCGGGGAACAGCACGGCCAGCGGGCCGCCTCCGGACACGGTGGTAATGGTATAGCGCGAGTAGTAGGACCCAACCGCCAGCCGTTTCATGAGCCGGTAGGCTGCCGAGATGTACCAGGCGCGCACATCGATGATGGTATCCACGTTGAGACTCTGGGAGATTTGATCGTGCAATTGCCGGCGGTACTCCGAGTCGACCCGCAGTTTCCCGACGGTGTACTCACCATAGAATTGGTTGGTCCAGCCCGCTTTAAACCCCTCGTGTAAAGGAACCGGCCCGCCCGCCGGGTTGAGAGGGCTGACGAATTTCGCCTGGCCGGTCAGGTCTTCGTCCAAGCGCGATGCGCCAATGAGCAGGCCCTTCAGCGGCGTCTTCCAGCGCAGATCGGCGCCATACTGCAACCCGCCCACGCGCGAGAAGTAGACTCCGTACTGGGTCAGCAGATAAGGGTAGCCGCTGTAGATGCTGTCGCTGCGATGTCCCGCGTAGGCGGTATAGGAAAGATCGCCCAGGCCGTGCTTGAGGGAAACGTTGCCGTAGATATCGCCGCCCAGGTGAGCGATAGTGGCGTCGCGCAGATCGGTGGGATAGATGCTCTGGGGAAGCAGAGCAAAGACGCGGAGGAAATCGAGATCCTGGGTATCGGTGTAGAGTCCCAACGTGGTTTTCACTTTGCCGCCGCGAACCCCGAACCAGCTTTTGAAACGGTAATCCGCCAGGGCCCAGTCGAGCGAGGGATGGTACTGGCCGAGCTGCCCGAGATTGCGGTCATAGCCTTGCGCGCCGATCCGGAGCTTATCGGTTACCTGGGAGGACATATTCAGCGCGAAATCGGTGTAGGCGCCACTGCCATCGCTGGTGTCCATGGTCAGCCAGTTGTTGTCGTTGGTGTAGACGAATCCCTGAGACACGAAGCCATGGACCTGAACCGTGCGGTCAAAGAGTTTGAATTCCTGTGCTTGCAGGGCGACTTGCCCTGCGCAGAAACATGCACAGACAAGAACTCGTAGCACCATTCGCCGATGCATGCAGACCCCCGGAATCAGATGGTCACAAAGTATTTAGATCGGTGAAATTGGCGGAAAACTTGAGTGCAAGCACGGTCTCGGAGGACACAGGAGAGAATTCGGAATTAACGATGACGATGGTAACGGTTGGAGCGATGGGCAAGCGGCCGGGGCAATTGACGATTTCAAACTATCCACTTACCCTGTAGCGTGCACCTGAAAAGCTCTGAAGTCTCCCATCTGCGTGTCGCCGACGACATCACTGATCTGGTCGGCGGGACTCCCATGTTGCGATTGAAGCGGCTGGCTCCCGCTGGCTCGGCCGATATCTTCGCCAAGCTCGAATACTTGAACCCTGGGGGCAGCGTGAAGGACCGCGCTGCGATCGGGATTATCCGCAGGGCGGAGCGGGAGGGTAAGCTCGCGCCCGGTGGGACCATCGTCGAAGCCACGGCGGGGAACACTGGGATCGGGCTGGCGCTGATCGGGGTGAACCGCGGTTACAAGGTGAAGCTGTTTGTGCCGGAAAACTTCTCGGAGGAGAAAGTGATCATCATGCGGGCGCTGGGGGCGGAGGTTGCGCGCACCCCGGACGAAGAGGGGATGCAGGGAGCGATCCGGCGGGCAAAGGAGCTGGCGGCCAGCGACGGCAGGGCATTCATGGCTGGACAGTTTGAGAATCCGGCGAATCCCGATTATCACTACCAGACGACGGCAGTGGAGATGTTTGAACAGATGGGTGGGAAAGTGGATGCCGTGCTCTTGGGCTGTGGGACCTGCGGAACGTTTAGCGGCGTGGCGCGATATATGAAGGAGCATGTGCCGGGAGTGCTGACGGTCGCCGTGACCACGCAAGGTTCGGTGCTTGGGGGCGGAGCGGCCGGCCCGCACAAAGTGGAAGGGATTGGGAATAACTTTATCCCCGAGACGTTTGACCCTGCGGTATGCGATGAGGTGATTGCGGTGACGGACGAGCATGCGTTTGCGATGGTGAAGCAACTGGCGGCGCGGGAAGGCGTGCTGGCGGGTTCGAGCGGGGGAGCGGCGGTGTACGCGGCTTTGCTGGTGGCACGGCGGTTGGGTGCGGGAAAACGGGTGGCGACGATTGTTCCGGATTCGGCAGAGCGGTATTTGTCGAAGAAGATATTTGAGGGTGGGATTTAGATTCGGATCTTAAACGCCGAGGACGCCGGGGAACACAGATAAAAAACCAGGTGGGATGTTGTTGGCATTTCGTGCAGGGAATGCGCATGAAGAAAACGCATGAAGAAAAATAGACAGGCTGGGTTTGCTACTCGCGCGATTCACGATGGGCAGGAGCCCGACCCTTTGACCGGCGCGGTGACGGTACCGATCTATCCCACCTCTACGTATGTGCAGCAGGGCATCGGGGAGAACAAGGGATACGAGTATTCGCGGGTGTCGAACCCAACGCGGGCGCGGCTGGAGGAGAACCTGGCATCGCTCGAAGGCGGTGTTGCGG